>Ga0307471_100001143_pt1 | contig 14338 bp, 7 predicted proteins | sample atmos_gasesAM3C__2_FD_204566 | JGI IMG/M metagenome (GOLD analysis project Ga0307471, IMG submission 204566) | Hardwood forest soil microbial communities from Morgan-Monroe State Forest, Indiana, United States - atmos_gasesAM3C_515 | ecosystem: Environmental > Terrestrial > Soil > Temperate... | reverse complement strand
GCCTTGGATGACCATTGTCGGCGTGGTTCGTCACGTGCACTACCGGACTCTTGAAGCGCGTTCGCGCGTCCAGCTCTATTGGCCTGAGGCGCAAAGGCCGACGGGTTTGATGTCTCTCGCGATCCGCACATCCGCTGCTGATCCCATGAGCCTGGCTCCTGCCGTCGAGCGGCTGGTGCTCGGCATTGATCCGCAACAACCTGTGGATCACGTGCTCACCATGGAAGAAGTGATGGCCGACTCGCTCGCGCGCCGCCGCTTGACTCTGACGCTTCTTGGAATTTTTGCGGGCGGCGCGATGTTGCTCGCGGCGTTGGGCATTTACGGCGTCACCGCTTACATGGTGACCCAGCGGCAACAGGAAATCGGCTTGCGGATGGCGCTGGGCGCCTCTCGCAGCGCCGTTCTCGGGCTTGTGATACGGCAAGGCATGTCGCTATTGGCGGCAGGGCTCGCTGCGGGACTCGTGCTCTCCTTTGCTTTGATGTGGGTCCTTAGTAGTTTGCTTTTTGCCGTGCGGCCCTATGATCCCGTATCTCTGGGGGCGGCCGCTGCGGCGCTGGCGCTGGTAGCGCTCGTCGCGTGCAGTATTCCCGCATGGCGAGCCACACGCGTGGATCCGCTCGTGGCGCTGCGTTATGAGTAGAGGCGCTTCGACTGTGACGAGTCTCGGGCTGACCCGAACTCCAGCGAAAGAAAAACTAAGATGAACTCGACGTATACATCGGAATGAAGACTACCACCGCGCAATCTTATCGAGTGCTTTTGGCCGATGATCAGGCGGACATCCGCGACTCGCTTCGTTTGCTCCTCAAGACGGAGGGCTACGAGACGCAAGGGGTGGCCTCCCCTACCGAGGCCATCAACGCCATCGAGGCCCGTGAATTCGACGCGGTCCTCATGGACCTCAATTACGCCCGGGACACGACCTCAGGTCAGGAGGGGCTCGACCTGCTCACGCGCATCCAAGTCCTCGACAGCACCGTGCCGGTGGTGGTCATGACCGCCTGGAGCAGCATCGAATTGGCGGTCGAGGCCATGCGCCGTGGCGCCCGCGATTTCATCGCCAAGCCCTGGGAAAATAACCGCTTGCTCTCCATCCTGCGAACGCAAATCGACTTGCGCCAGGCTTTGCGACAGGCCTCCCGCCTCGAGGCCGAAAACCGCCTCTTGCGCGCGGAATCCCGCCCCACCTTTCTGGCCAATTCCCCGGCAATGGCTCCGGTCATGGAACTGATTACGCAAATTGGCCCTTCCGATGCCAACGTTCTAATTACCGGAGAACACGGCACGGGCAAGGAAGTGGTCGCCAGAACGCTCCATGCTTTATCGGCGCGCGCGACCAAGCCTATGGTGACGGTCAACGCCGGAGGGCTTTCCGAAGGCGTCTTTGAGAGTGAGCTCTTTGGACACGTGAAAGGCGCGTTCACCGATGCGCGCGCCGATCGCGTCGGGCGATTCGAGCTCGCTGACGGCAGCACACTGTTTTTGGACGAAATTGCCAACGTTCCTTTGAATTTGCAGGCGAAGCTGTTGCGCGTCCTGGAAACCGGAGATCTTGAGCGCGTTGGCTCCTCGACCACGCGCCGCGTGAACGTGCGGGTTCTGGCAGCAACCAACGCGGACGTCAATGCGGAAGCCGCTGCCGGCCGCTTTCGCCAGGACTTGCTCTTCCGTCTGAACACCATTGAGATTCACCTGCCTCCGCTGCGCGACCGCCGCGAAGACATCGATCTCCTGGCGCACCATTTCCTTCACGGCTACGCGCAACGCTATCGCAAAAACATCTCCACTTTCGATCCCGCGGCGCTCAAAGCTCTTCATGAGCATTCCTGGCCCGGCAACGTGCGCGAACTGGATCATGCCGTGGAAAGAGGCGTGCTCCTTTCACCCGGACCCGCAGTGCGTGCGGCCGATCTCGGCTTGCGCCCGCAAGCCACCGGCGGCGTTGCAAAGCTGGAGGAGATGAGTCTCGACGAAGTCGAGAAGTATCTCATTCAGCGTACTCTTGCGCGTCACGAAGGAAATGTCAGCCAAGCCGCCAAAGCTCTCGGATTGAGCCGTAGCGCCATGTACCGCCGGCTGCAAAAGCATCGACTGGAATGACCCGACTCACGTATGAGCGCCGGATCCAACTCCTAGCGCTGGGCGCTGGCCTTCCGGGGTCGCTGGTTGCCCTGATTCTTCTGTGGACCGGAAATTCTTCCTCGGGCACCGCCTGGACGCTGACTTTCTTTATCGTCATTTTTTGGCTGGGTTTCGCGCTTTCGGTAAAACACCGCGTGACCTTTTCTCTGCAAACCCTTTCCAATCTCCTGGCCGCCCTTCGCGAGGAGGATTTTTCCATGCGCGCTCGCGACGCCCGCAATGAGGATGCCATGGGCGAGGTCATGGTGGAAGTCAACGCCCTCAGCGAAACGCTGCGCGAGCAGCGTTTGGGCGCGCTGGAAGCCACTGCGCTCCTGCGGACAGTGATGGAGGAAATCGACCTCGCCATTTTCACTTTCGATCAGGATAAGAAACTCCGCCTCGTTAATCGCGCGGGCGTTCGCCTGCTGGGCCGCCCGCTCGAGCGGCTTCTCGGATTCACCGCCGAAGAGCTGGGGCTTGGCGCATGCCTCGAGGGCGAACCCGTTCGCATGATGGAGTTAGCCTTCCTTGGCAGTTCCGGGCGTTGGGGACTTCGCCGCGGGTCGTTTCGCGAGGGAGGCTGGCCCCATCACCTGGTTGTCTTGAGCGACCTGAGCCGCACGCTTCGCGACGAGGAGCGCAAAGCGTGGCAACGGCTCATCCGCGTTCTCGGGCACGAACTGAATAACTCGCTTGCCCCCATTCAATCGGTCGCGCAAAGTCTCGAGAGTGGCCTTGTTGCGGCGACGAAATCTTCCGGAGTGCGAGGGGACTCGCTCGGCGCGATTCTGGATGACTTGCGGCAAGGACTGGGCATCATTCGTTCTCGCACCGAGGCCCTCGGCCGTTTCATGACTGCCTACTCGCAACTGGCGCGCTTGCCGCAGCCCAAATTGTTGCCCGTAAATGTCTCGGAATGGGTCGGCAGCACGGTGAAACTCGAAACCCGCGTGAAAGTGAGCCTGGGAAAGGGGCCGGAGGCGGTGATCTCCGCGGATCGCGATCAATTGGAACAGTTATTGATCAATTTGATTCGCAATGCCGCGGATGCCGCTTTGGAAACGAAGGGAGGCGTTCAGGTTGGCTGGATGCGCAGGCGCGGTCAGGTGGAGTTGTGGGTCGTCGACGAGGGTCCGGGACTGCCAAACACGGCAAACCTGTTTGTGCCTTTCTTCACTACCAAGCCCGGGGGATCCGGCATTGGCCTCGTTCTGAGCCGCCAGATCGCCGAAGCTCATGGCGGGGAATTGACCCTGAAGAACCGCTCGGATGCGCGAGGGTGCGAGGCTCGGCTGGTGCTGCCAATCTAGTGGGGTTCAAGGGAATCAGCGCTGGGCGGAAGATCGGTGAAGCTTCTTCCGCTGTTGATCAGAACTTCTGGATGATCTCTCGAAGCGGCTGTAACGCGGTGCGAACTCATACGCCGCCGCTCCGCTCGACAGCCCGGTCGAAAAACCAAAGAACAAGCGTGACACCGGCGAGCATCTCGGCGACGCGATCCTGAAGCGTGATCGTGAAGCCCACCATCGTTGGGAAGAAACCCCACATGAAAGCTTCGCCGCGAAACGCCTGACCCCACTGTGGCTTCAGCCCAGCCGCTGGAGTGCGCGGGCGAAACGAGGGAAATATCCTTGGCACCCGCCGGCAGAATTCCCCGAAGCGTTCTCCCTGTTGTTTTTCGAGTTCCGCCTCTTCGCGCCCGATCAGTCGGAGAATGCGGATCGCCGCTCCTACGGTGAGTACCACGAACCCGGAGCGGCTAGCCAGAAAGCCTAATCCCACAGACATGAGAAAAGTACCCAGATAGAGAGGGTTGCGGACATGGCGGTACGGCCCATCGGCCACGAGTGTTTCTGTGTGCAACGCCGTGTCGTGGACTACCTCCGAGCGAAGGTAGGCCGCCGCCCAAGTTCGGACCGTGGCTGCCAAGCCGAGCAGTAGCGCGGCGGAGCCAAAAACGATTCGCGCGGTGAAATCGCCGCGAGGATTGTTCCAGTGAACGAAGGCCCACACAACGTTCATGTGGTCGACGGAATAGAGCTGGAATGCAATCCAGAAATGAATGAGATTGAGAATTGAACGGTGGCGAAATTCGAATTCGGTTGCCTTCACGGCAGTGTTTGTGCTTCCCGAAACGTCGCCCGAACTAGGTTGGATTGCGAGCTGCCGCCGTGCTGGCGCGGCAAATCAACTCGGGTTGCACCACAATTTCCTTGGCGTAGGGGGCTTCCGGAGGCGCGGCAATGCGCCGCAACAGCGTCTCGGCGGCGAGCATGCCCATCTCTCGCAGCGGCTGCCTCACGGTCGTGAGCGCCGGGTTTTGAAACGCTGCGCTTTGAATGTCGTCGAAACCCACTACGGAAACATCCTGCGGGATCTGACGGCCCGCTTCGCGCAATGCCTGAATCGCGCCGATCGCGGAGATATCGTTGAACGCAAAAAGAGCTGTGAAAGGTTCCCCTGAGGCGATCAGCTTTTTTGTCACATGGTAGCCGAGTTCCGGTGACGACGACTCGCCTTCCAGTTGGCCCACCAAACCGTCCTTAATGGTCACGCCCAAGGCTTCGGCCGCCGTGCGCACCGACTCCCAGCGAATCGCCGTGTCCGAGCTGAACGCCTGTCCCTTGATAAACGCCATCTGCCGGTGCCCGAGCTTTGTCAAATGTTCCATCGCCAATGCGGCTGCGCGCGCGTGATCCAGCACAATGTTGGTGACTCCGGGCAGTTCGCGATGGCCCGAGACGGCAACCAGCGGCACCTCCGCTGCGCCTGTGATTGCCGTGTCGACGGCAATCAGTCCCTCTACCGCGCGCTGCTGCAGGAGCAGCGGATACTCTTCGATCAGCTCATCGCGATGCCGGTGGCTCACTACGAAATAAAAATAGCCCTCTTGCAGCAGATGATCTTCAATCCCGGACATCACCAGCGCGGCGTACCCTTCGCTGATTTCCGGCACCACTACGCCGATCGTGTAGCTTCGTTGTTGCCTGAGTGACCGCGCCAGGTGATTGGGGCGGTAGTTCAGTTCCCGCGCCGCTTTCCGGATCAGCTCTTGCGTGCGCTGCGGAATCGATTTTGCGCCGGGCGCGCGGTTGATGACCAGCGAAACAGCTGCCTGTGAGAGTCCCAGGTGTTCGGCGAGAGATTTGAGACTCACGCTTTGCCCAGAAGGTGTTCGAGCGCGCAAAATCGTGCCTGATTTGGGCCGGGGCATTGAGATATCGTGTAAAGTAGTTTCCCACATTTGCCGAACCAGCCACAAGCTCGAATCGTGCTCCTGCCGCGCAAGCGTAACTTATCCTGCCTTGCGCGCCACATCGCTTGTAACAGCCAATAAATCGGTTTAGTATCCTACTGCTTTATCGGGAATGGGGGCTCGGGTGCGCCATTTCGAGGACCATCCCGGTCGTGCCATTCATGGGGATTTTGAAGGACCAAAGCTGTTACGAACCGGCCTCGCACTAGAAGTGTGCAAGTCGATTCTGACCGGGGTCGAATCCAAAAGATAGCACGCAAAAGTTTCTGGGCCTTTTTTTCATGACAAGGAGCGTCTGAAACGTGACATCTCTCGTCTGTCGCTCGGCGGCCGCAGCCTTCCTTCTGTTGGCCTTTCCGTTCACGCCCTTATCAACTTCATCTGCGGAAAAGACTACTGGGGCCACCGCGGCTCGCGCAACTCTCTCCGATACCGCAACCGAAAAGAAAATCGACGAACTCGTCAGAAAGATGACGCTCGAGGAGAAGGTCGGCCAGTTGGTCCAATACTCCGCTGGCCAGCCCACCGGCCCCGGCACCGGCCGCACCGACTACGACGACATGATCCGCAAGGGGGAAGTCGGCGCACTGTTTAATATCACCACGGCTCATCAGGTCAACGTCTTTCAGCATATGGCCGTCGAACAGTCTCGCTTGCACATTCCTCTTCTCTTTGGTCTGGACGTGATTCATGGCTTCAGAACGGAATTTCCAATTCCTTTGGGGCTGGCTTCCACCTGGGATCCCGACTTAGTGCAACAAACCGCTCGTGTTGCTGCGCGTGAGGCTTCCTCCAGCGGCATCCGCTGGACTTTTTCTCCGATGGTCGATATCGCGCGCGACGCGCGCTGGGGCAGAATGGCGGAAGGCGCCGGCGAGGATCCCTATCTTGGCGAGGTAATGGCCCGCGCCTATGTGCGCGGTTACCAGGGAACCCGTCTCGATGCGCCCGACAGTGTCGCCGCTTGCCCAAAACACTTCGCGGGTTACAGCGCAGCCGAAGGTGGCCGCGACTATAACACCACGGAAGTTTCCGAGCACACTTTGCGGCAATACTATCTGCCTCCGTTTCATGCGGCTATCGAGGAAGGCGCGGCCACGCTGATGAGCGCCTTCAATGCTCTCGATGGAGTGCCTTCCTCGACCAATCCATTTACCTTGACAGAAATCCTCAGAAAAGAATGGGGATTTCAAGGCATTGTCGACAGCGACTATACGGCGCTTGCGGAGCTCATCCCGCACGGCATCGCCAACGACGGTGCGACCGCGGCTCGCAAAGCTTTTCTCTCGGGCGTCGATATGGACATGGTCAGCAGCCTCTACCACGACCACTTGGCCAAATTGGTGCGCTCCGGAGACGTTCCGGAGGCCGCAGTGGATGAAGCCGTCCGCCGCGTCTTACGTGTGAAAGTTGCGTTGGGGCTTTTTGAGAATCCCTACACCGATGAAACGAAGGAGGCCGGCGCATTGCTTCACACCGATAGCGTGGCGCTCGCGCGAACCGCAGCGGAAGAATCTTTTGTGCTGCTTAAGAATTCGAGCGTTGGGGCTGGCCCTCTTCTGCCGCTGCCCGGCAACGCGAAGAGTTTTGCCTTGATTGGCCCCCTGGCCAACGACAGGGGAAACATGCTTGGCTCATGGGCTGGGCAGGGACGTGCCCAGGACGTAATCACTTTGCGCGCAGCCCTCAGTGAAAGAATTGGCGCGAAAAATCTTCGCTATGCCAAGGGAGCAGAGTTCATCGGCGGTACCGACGACCAATTGGAAGAGGCGGTCAAGGCGGCAGAACAGTCCGACATCGCCATCCTGGCGCTCGGCGAGAATGCCCCGGAGATGACCGGCGAAGCTGCTTCTCGGGCTTTTCTGGGTTTGCCGGGCCGCCAGGAAGAGCTCCTCGAGAAAGTCGTCGCGACCGGAAAGCCTGTTGTTCTCCTCATCTTCAGCGGCCGGCCGCTCACGCTGCCTTGGGCGTTCCAACACGTGCCCGCTGTAATGGCTGCCTGGTTTCCCGGCATCCAGGCCGGGCCGGCGCTTGTGCGGACGCTGTTTGGCGATGCAAACCCGAGTGGGAGACTTGTCGTCAGCTGGCCTCGCAGCGTCGGTCAGGAACCTTTGTATTACGACGCTTTGAGTACCGGGCGCCCCGCTGGGAAAATTGACCTTACGCGCCCACCTCGTAATGGCCCTGAGAAATATGTTTCCCGCTACATCGACGAACAGAATAGTCCGCAATTTCCCTTTGGGTTCGGACTGTCCTACACAACCTTTCGCTACGGAAACCTACACGTCGACAAGACACAAATTAGCGCGAAGAGCTTGAACGAAGACCTCGAAGCTCGCGAGCCTAAACAAAGCGCGGCGCTGAGCGCCAGCGCAGAGGTCACCAACACCGGGACGCTCGCGGGCGTGGAGACCGTCGAGTGCTATCTCCGCTTCCAGGGGACGAGCGTCGCTCAACCGGTTCGCGCCCTGACTAAGTTTCAACGCATCACCCTTGCTCCAGGTGAAACGAGGAAAGTGACTTTTCTGCTGGGGCCGAATGCATTTGCCATCTGGAATGACCAGCAAAAGTTCGCCGTCGAGCCGGCAAAAGTCACTTTGTGGATTGCTCCTGACTCGAGCCAAGGTGTGCCAGCTACGCTCGAAATCACGAAGTAAGCTGAGCCGCCAACGATAAGCAAAGACAAACCATGACGCGTGTCGACCTTCCCAGCCGTACGCATCTTCTCACCAGAAGGGAAGTGCTGCGCATCGGCGGAATGGGCTTGCTGGCTCCGCCACTCATCACTCTCGCCAGTTGTCAAAAGCACGCTTCTCCGTCCTTCTTACCGCCTAACGGAGCGCCGTTCGAAGGGACCGATGAGCAACTGCTGGACGAAATCCAGCGCGCCATTTTTGATTTTTTTTGGAATGAAGCCAGCTCCAAAACAGGACAGGTCAAAGATCGCGCCCTCGCGAACGGCAACGATTCGCGGACGATGTCAAGCATCGCCGCCACGGGATTTGGCCTGACCAGCCTTTGCATTGGCGACCATCGCGGTTACCGGAAATCCGCAGAGATTGCCGAGCGCGTTCGCAACACGCTGCGCTTCCTGGCCAACGACTTACACAATGAGCACGGCTTCTTCTTTCATTTCATCCACATGGAAACCGGCGAACGCTGGGCCAAATGCGAGCTCTCCTCGATCGACACTTCGATTCTCCTTTGCGGCGTGCTCACCGCTCGACAATACTTCGTCGACCAAGAAATCCAGGACCTCGCGACAAAAATCTATCATCGTGTGGACTGGCCCTGGATGCTCAATGGCGGCAAGACTTTTTCCATGGGATGGCATCCCGAATCGGGTTTTTTGGATGCCCGCTGGGAGCATTACTGCGAACTGATGATGATCTATCTGCTGGCGATCGGTTCGCCCACTCATCCCGTAGACGCCAGCTCGTGGAACGCTTGGATGCGTCCCAAAATCAAATATCAGGGAATCGAATACATTTCCGGCAACGATCCCATTTTCACGCATCAGTACTCGCATGCCTGGTTTGATTTCCGCAATAAGCGTGACGCCTACGCGAATTATTTTGAAAACTCCGTCAAAGCCACGAAAGCGCACAAGCTTTTTTGCCTCTCTCTTCACGATCGCTTTCCCGACTACAGCGAAAACCTTTGGGGCATAAGCGCGTCGGACTATGTGAAGGGGTACACGGCCTGGGGCGGCCCGAACGCCGAGGGCGGTCCGATTGGCCCCGTCGATGGCAGTGTCGTTCCTTGCGCGACAGGTGGCTCGCTCGCGTTTCTCTTCGACGACTGCGTGCGCGTTTTGCGCAATCTCCGCGGGCCATACCGCGAAAAAGTGTGGACAAAGTACAGCTTCCGCGACGCCTTCAATCCGCTGACAAACTGGTACGACGCCGACGTGCTCGGCATCGATCTCGGCATCACCATGCTGATGGCGGAAAATCATCGCACCGGTTTCGTCTGGCAGCAATTCATGAAGAATCCCGAAACGCAAAAGGCCATGCAACTCGCCGGCTTTCGCTCGGCGTGATCTGGACCGGTGACCTGTAAGAGAGCGCTGAACCTCCGTCAAAGATTCGAGGAGGTGCTTGCTGGTTTTCGGGAACGTCTGGCTAGCAACAGCCGATGCCGGATACGCTCCCCTAAGTTTTTTCTACCTGAGCATTCTAAAGAACTTAGCCATTGCGTAAGTCTTTTATAATCACCACTTCCGGAGGGGTCTCGCAGGTGTTGATTCTAAAGAACTTGCTGTCACCTACGGGCGAAGCCTGTTTTCTTGCTTCCAAGGCTTTACGCGGGTTAGTTAGGCTGTGAAGTTTTTGGCCAGCGAAAATGGCGGCCTCTGGTCCATCGTGGGTCCGGCAGAAACAAAAGGGGCGCACTCTCCAATTGCGCCCCTCTCCTTCTTGTGGCGGATCTTGGTTAGAAGCTGAAGCGAGCCCCTAGCGTGACGACACGGGCTGCAAGAGCGCCGGTAATCGTCCCGAAGTTTGTGTTGGGGGAGTTTGGGAGGCCAGTGTTGTTCGAGATGCGACTCGGGTCGAGGTTCAGATTATTGAACAGGTTGTACAGATCCATGCGCAACTCGATCTTGGCGTGTTCGCCGAGTACTGGGGCATGGGGCAAGCCAAAGGCTTTAGCCAGCGTCAGATCGACGTCCTTGTATCCAGGGAGGTTCAAGGAATTGCGATGGACGCCGGGAATAGGAGGGAGTGCGGTTCCGGAGGCGCCGCCGCCAAAGGAAGTGTAGCAATTGTTTGTTACCGTGGCTGAGCACTGTAGCGGGATTGAGAAATACGTGAGAGCGCCCTTTGGAAAGTTCGAGTTGGCTACAGTCTTGAAGGCGTCAATGCTGGTGCTGTTGCCCGCGCCGCCAAGATAGCTGGTGGGGAAAAGCGTGCCATAGCCGCAGTTCCCGCAATAGAGGTTGCCACCAGTAACGCTCACTACCGGCGTCCAGGGGAATCCCGAGTGGATATTGAAGATGCCGCTGAGCGACCAGCCGCCAGCAACTTTTTCGAGCCAGCCGTTGCTGCCGTGGAAGATCACCGGCTCCCACACGCCGAAGAGCTTGAATGCTTTGCCGGCGTTGTAGTCGCAGCGGCCGTAATCAAGGCCGAGGTCGAACGGGTAAGGCTGCTCGAAGAACGGCCCGGAACTGGTATCCATGCATTTGGACCAGCTGAATTGCGAATCGGCCGAGAACTGATGCGAGAATTGATGCTTGAGCTCAGCGAGCAGGGCGTTGTAGTTGCCGTGGCCTGCATTAGTCCAGAATTCCACGCCACTGATTTGGGTGTTGAAGGGAACGCCCTGCGTCGCAGGTACGGCAAGAGGGTTCGTATTGAAAAGGATGTTGCTGGACAAGCTACCCTGATATCCCAGCGAACCTACCCACTGATGACCCATATCATAAGCGGCCTCCAGGGAGTAGTGATGGACGCGCGTAGTAGGCATGGTTTGAGGGAAGAGGAACAAGTTAGCGGAGCCAGTGGTTGGCAGTCCATTGGCTCCGAAACTCGCCTTCGTGTTGGGGTTCGCCGGGTAGCCGCTAAAGCTGTGCACGTTCGAGGACACTGCATAGATAATTCCGCAGTTCGGCAGCGGTTGCGCGCAAGTCGAAGGGCTTGGAGTGCTCTGGCTCAAATTCGGAAACACCGCCAAACCCGGATTATTGGAGATGTTGGCGGTAAGAGCGATCTCTTCGCCGGTATAACTCAAGCCGTAACCGCCTCGGAATACCAGACGATTGGCAAAGTCGTGATGGAACAGCGACTTAGGCGTCCAGGCAAAACCAATCTGCGGTCCAAAATTACTCTTCTGGGCGTCCCAGCCATTCTCCTTGCGGACGACGAGGCCTGTCAGGTAGGCCGCGCCGGCGCCCGGGACGGCGCGAAACATGTTGTCTTGTTTTGAGTACAACGGGGCAAAGTAGGACCAACGGAGGCCGAGATTGAGCGTCAGATTCGGGCGAATTTTGAAATCATCCTGAACGAAGAAGCCCCAGATGTTCTGGCGTTGATCCTGGCGAACAGTTGAAGGAAATCCTGTATTCGGATCGAAGCCGCCATTCTCTTGGCGCGGCGCGTCGTTGAGGAAGTCCCAAATGTTGAAGAAGCGATATTGCGGGACGCCGCAGCCGGCGCACTGTTGCAAGTAAAAGAGGCGCGTAAGTTCGCCGCCAAACTTAATGGTGTGGCGGCTGTGAATTTTGGTAGCCACATCTTTGAAGCTATAAGTCCACTGGTTCAGGACGCTGCCGACGTTCGGGCCAAAGGAGTTTATGCTGATACTGCCGGTCGTCTCAAGGAAGTCCGTGGGGAGTCCGACGGGAGATTGCGGATTGGAGTTGATTTCGTTCCAGCGCCATCCGGCAGCATTGGTGCGAAATTCGTTGAGGAATGTTGGGGAGATGGTGTGGTCCCAGATTGCCGCTAACGCTTCATTGAGCTGGGTGTGGTGGAAGATGTCGTAGGCGCGGCCGCCATTGAGGTTATCTTTCGATAGGGGAACCCAATAGATGGTAAAGCTGACGCGGTCCTTCTCGGTGATGTTGGCATCTATGCGGCCACTATACTGATTCGCGGTAAATTGGGTGAGGTTGCTGGTGTTGTAGTTCGCGATGTCGGCCACGGTGCCCAGGTTATTGGCACCGCCGTTGCCGTCGCCGCCTGTGCCAGGGCTGGTAGCGCTCTTCCAGGCAGGATCTTGTGCACCCAAGGGGAACACCGCAGGATTCAAAGGCGTGCCGAGATTCAGGCCCTGGCCAGGAATCGTTCTGCAGTTTACGCCTTCGGTTAGACCCGCAGTCGAGCAAGTGGCATTGGCGTTAAGGGTGCCGACAACACTGTTGCCGGGGAAGGAGAGATATTTCGCAGCGATGCTTCCCGAAGGCGCCAACGCAGCGAAAGCCGGAGTCTCGAACCAGCCGTTCCCTTGCAGGGGAGAGAACGGCTCGCGCTCGGCCTCATAGGTAAAGAACGCAAAGACCCTATTTTTCCAGATCGGTCCGCCAACACTGCCGCCAAACTGCTGGAACTTATTGTTGTCTCGCGTGACGGAAAGACCAGCGCCGTTGAAGCGCTGAAATGCGTTTAGGTTCGGTTGGTGGGTCGTGAAAAAGAGACTTCCGTGGAAGTTGTTCGTGCCGCTCTTGGAAATTATCTGAATCTGACTGCCGCTGAAGCGGCCGTCCTCGGCATCGTAGCTATTGGAGATAACCTTAACGCTATCAATAGAATCTTCGGAGGGCGTAATGATGGTTGAACCGCCCCAGACGGAGCTGGTCGTGCTGATGCCGTCGATAGAAATGCCGTTGTTCGCCGTCTGCTGCCCGCTGGAAATGACCTGCGCACCGTTTTCGGTTTTGAAGATGCCATCGGCACCGCCGGAAGCACCTCCCCCGGTTTGGGTGCCGGGGAGATTAAAGCCAGCGCCGCCGCTGCCTTGGGCCCCATCAGCGAAAGAGCCGGGAGCCAGTTGGGCAAGTTTGAGCACATCTCGTCCGAAGGACGGCAAGCGCTGAATTTGGTTGGCAGAGATGGTCCCATTCAGAGCGGCGGTCTCCGTGTCTATGAGCGGAGTGGAATCGCCATTGACGGTGACGCTTTGCGTAACCTCGCCAACTTCAAGCTGAATATTCAAGGCGTTGGCCTGCTCTGCAATGACTCCCACCTGGCCCAACACCTTCTTGTTAAACCCGGCCTTCTCCACCGTCAACGAGAACTGGCTTGGAGGAAGAGCATTGAAGTTGTAGACGCCATTAGCGTCGGTCGTCGCTGTGAGCGTTTGGTTCGTTTGCAGGTTCGTTAGCGTTAGCGTCGCCCCCTCGATGACGGCTCCTTGCGGGTCCGTGACGACGCCTTGAATGGAAGCGCGGTATTGCGCGTTGGCGGATGGTACGAAGAATACCGCGCAGACGGAAAACACAACGACCTGGATCAAGAATCTGGATGGGCTCATGAGTCGCTCCTTCACCCCACAAAAGAATCTCGAATTGGCCTAGCACCATCAGCTAAATCGGTTAACTACTGATTAGTCGGCGAGTATAGTGCATGAAAAATTCGAATGTCAACCATTATCAAGGCACAGGTTGGACGCGGGAGATCAGAAGGAAGTGCCGAGTTGACGAGTGGTGATTGTCGAGACAAGGAAAGGGCGAGTTCACGGCAAACACGAAGGTCTGAGGAAACGGTCGAACCAGGGGAGGATGAGATATTCCGCTGGGCTCAGAAGTGACGACCCGCGGTCGTTGTAGCGGCGCTGCAAAAACAAAAAAGGCGGCCGCCTTAGCGAGGATGGACGGAGCGGAAAGTCTCGAGGCAGCGCTCGGCGGTTTCGAGTTCGGAGAAGCGGCTGCCTTCCTGCTCGATCAGATAATATTCCGCGCCGCCAATGGTTTCCGCTGCGGCAAGAATGCCTTTCCAATCGGCGCTGCCTTCGCCGAACAGAACCGAATAGCCCTTCGCGGCGTCCGGCGACCAATCCTTGCAATGCAGCGAGCGAATCCGGCCGGGGTTCCCGCGAATCCAGGCCACGGGGTCCGAGCCGGCTTTGAGACACGTGCCTACGTCGAGTTGAAGCATGATGGAGGGCTTGGTGTTTTTCGCGAGAACTTCGATAGGCCGCCCGCCATCAACCGGGGTGAACTCGGGCTCGTGATTGTGGTAGCCCGCGTGCAATCCTGATTTTTCCAACTGCTCGTCGGCGAAGTTCAGGGCGTCAGCGACGGTTTTCCAGCCGTCGAGACCGGGGCCGGGCTTGGACGACGCCATGACCACGTATTTGCAGCCGAGGATGAGGTTTTTGTCGCGAGCGCGCGCGATGTTTTCCGCGTTCATGGAAGAGCTGTCGTTGTGGGTGGAAAAGCAGCGGATGCCGAGGTCGTCGAGCAGTTTGCGCATCTGCTTGGTTTCGTCCTCGGACCACTGGAAATACGGC
>Ga0307471_100001142_pt1 | contig 14345 bp, 14 predicted proteins | sample atmos_gasesAM3C__2_FD_204566 | JGI IMG/M metagenome (GOLD analysis project Ga0307471, IMG submission 204566) | Hardwood forest soil microbial communities from Morgan-Monroe State Forest, Indiana, United States - atmos_gasesAM3C_515 | ecosystem: Environmental > Terrestrial > Soil > Temperate... | reverse complement strand
AATGGCACCCGGCGCGTTCGCGGCCGAGGTCATCAGGATTGGGGCGCCGCTCGCGCTCACCGGCGCGCTTGCGGATTCGGGTAAGAAGCAGAAGCTCGGCTTCGATCTCTGGCTCGAGCGCATCAAAAAGGCCGGTGGCATCAAAGTCGGCGGCGCGACCTATCAGGTCGAGCTCGTCACCTATGATTATCAGTCCGACGGCAAGCGCGCCAGCGAGCTGGCCGAGAAGCTCATCAACGACGACAAGGTCAACTTCATGACGGCGCCGTACGGCTCTGGTCACACCAAGGTGACGGCGGCGGTCGCGGAACGCTACGGCATCCCGATCATCGCGTGCGCGTCGTCCGAGGCGGTGCACGATCAGGGCTTCAAGAACCTGTTCGGTACGCTCGCGCCATCGAGCGGTCTCACTGATGCGATGCTCACCAAATTCAAGGCCACCAAGCCCGACGTGGCGAGTATCGCCATCCTCGGCCGTGAGGACGTGTTTCCCAAGCTGATGGCCGACCTGATGAAGACCGCGGCGGAGAAGAGCGGTCTCAAGGTGGTGTATTCCGGCTACTACCCGATCGGCACGGTCGACCATTCGGCGGCGCTGACCGCTATGCGCCAAGTGAAGCCCGACTGGGTGTTCGTCACCGGCTACTCGCAGGACCTGATCTTGGCGCGCAAGCAGATGGCCGATCTCGGGCTCAAGGCCCCGATCGTCACCATGATCACCGGGCCCGTTTACAAGGAGTTCATCGACTCGCTAGGGCCGCTCGCCGAAAACGTGACCAGCGCGACTTGGTGGCATTGGGCGACGCCGTTCAAAAGCGACGACGTGTTCGGTTCCACCAAGGAGTTCTACGATGCGGTCGTGAAGGCGACCGGTGGCACCGAGCCGGACTATGTTCATGCCTCCTCGGCGGCCGCCCTCGTCGTGTTGCAGAAGGCGATCGAGAAGGCCGGCTCGCTCGACCCGGCTGCGGTGCGCAAGGCGCTCACCGAGCTCGACACCATGACCTTCTTCGGGCCGGTCAAATTCCGCGAGGACGGCATGAATAGTTCGCGCGCGCTGCCGCTCATTCAGATCCAGGAGGGCAAGCCCGTGCTGATCTATCCCAACGAGCTGAGCACCACCGCTATGCGTTTGAACTGAAAGGATCGCACGCACATCAAAGGAGGGGCCGATGGCCGGAAGCCTGACCCAGGCGCAAGTCGAGCATTTCCGTCGCGAAGGCTATGCATTTCCGTTCGACGCCATTCCGGCCGCAGAGGCGGCGAGCTACGTGGCAAAGCTCGACGGCTACGACGCGATCCTCGGCGAGGAGGCGCAGAAGCAGCTCAAGATCAAGGCGCACGTGGCGGCACCGTGGATCGTCGCGCTGGCGCGCAATAAGAACATCCTCGATGCGGTCGAGTCGGTGATCGGGCCCGACATCCTGCTGTTCGGCACCTCGATGTTCTCCAAGAAAGCGCGCGACGTCCGCTTCGTGTCGTGGCATCAGGACGCCGCCTATTATGGCCTCGATCCGCAGCAGGAGGTGACCTGCTGGGTCGGGTTGACCGATGCCGATACCGAGAACGGCTGCATGCGGGTGATGCCCGGTTCGCATCTGGGCGCCGACGCGGTTCACGATGAGACCTACGATCCGCAGAACATGCTTGGGCGCGGCCAGACCATCCGCGGCATCGACGACAGCAAGGCCGTCTACATGCCGGTCAAGGCCGGCCAGTTCTCCATGCACCACGAACGCACGATTCACGGCTCGATGCCCAATCCGTCCGACCGCCGCCGGGTCGGCATCTCGTTCTTCTATATGCCGACCCATGTGCGCTCGACCATCGGCCGGCGCACCGCGACTCTCGTGCGCGGCACCGACAAATACGGGCACTGGGATCCTGAGCCGATGCCCAAGACCGATCTCGACCCGGTGTGCATGGAATTCCTGCGCCAAAGCTGGTCGCGCTATCGCGATCCGGACGTGGCGCAGGCCGCCAAGCTGAAGGCATCGTGAAGTCGGCGCCGGAGTGGCGGCTGCATCCGGATGGAGGGTAGTGAAATCCGGGATCGACGCAGGCGCCTGGCGCGGCGGTTTCGCATTGCGCTTCCCTCTATGCGGACTTCGGGCCTCACTCCATGCGGGCTATCGACGAAGGCCCTGCCCGCCGCCGGCCCATGATCGACCTGCAGGTCATTCTCAACGGCGTAGTGCTGGGCGGGCTCTATGCCTGCGTTGCGGTCGGGTTCAGCCTGGTCTGGGGCGTGCTCAACGTCATCAACCTGCTGCACGGATCGCTGATCGTCCTCGGCGCATACTTGGCCTATCTGGCGTTCACCGCGCTCGGCCTGCATCCGTTCCTGAGTCTGCCCCTGGTGGCGACGCTCCTGCTCGCCTTCGGCTATCTGCTGCAGCGTCACGTACTCAATCACGTGATGACCGAGCCGGTGCTGGTGACGCTCGTGCTCACCTTCGGCCTCGATCTCCTACTTTATAACGCTCTGGTGCTGGGCTTCACCGCCACGCCGCGGCGCATCGTGCTCGATCTCGGCCGCATCGAGATCGCCGACGTGGTCCTGCCAGTCGATCGCCTCGCGGCCATGCTGCTCGCGCTCGCGCTCACCGGGCTGCTCTATTGCCTGCTGCGTGGCTCGCGTCTGGGCCGCGCCATCGTGGCGGTGCGCATGGACCGTGACGCCGCGATCCTGATGGGCATCCGGCCGCGCGATGTCTACGCTGTGACGTTCGGGATCGGTGCCCTGATGGCGGGCGCGGCCGGGTGCCTGATTGCCGTGGTGTTTCCGTTCTCGCCGGGTCTCGCCGAGACGCTGCTGGGAAAATCGTTCGTGGTGTGCGTGCTCGGCGGGCTCGGCACGGTGCCCGGCGCGCTTGCGGGCGGGCTCGCACTCGGACTCATCGAAAGTGTGTTCGGCGTCTGGCTCGGGCCGCAGAACGCCAGCATCATCGCCTTTGCTGTACTGCTGCTGGTGCTGCTGGTGCGCCCTGCCGGACTCGTCGGCCGCGCGGGATTTGAATGATGGATCGCATGCCCGCCCGCGACCGGATCGGGTTCATTCTCGTCGGATTGGGCGCTATTGCGTTCGCGCTCACCCCGTGGATCGGCGGCAACTATCTGGTCCGCTTCACCACCAGCACCTGTTTATTCATCACCATGGCGCTGTCGTGGAACTTCATCGGCGGCTACGCGCGCTATCCCTCTTTCGCGACCGCGGCATTCTTCGGCCTCGGCGCCTATGCGGGCGCCATCGCGCAGACGCGCGGGCTGGCGATGCCGGGCGCGTGGCTGTTTGCAGCCGTGTTCACTGCAATCTTCGCGGCATCCCTCGGCTCTGTCATCCTGCGGCTGCGCGGCCACTATTTCGCGGTGGGGTCGTTCGCGATCGTGGAAATCCTCAGACTGGGTGCGTCGAGCTGGCATGGACTGACCGGCGGCGGCTCCGGTCTTAACGTGCCGATCCTGCCCGGCGGTCCGGATTTTGCGAGCCGCGTATTCCTCTATTCTATGCTGGCGCTCGCCCTCGTCACATTCGCGGCGGCCATCTGGGTCGACCGGTCGAGCCTCGGCTTCGGCCTGCGTTGCATCCGGCAGAACGAGAGCGCCGCCAGCATGCTGGGCATCGATGTGGACCGGCTGAAGATCATCGCCTTCGTGTTCTCGGCGACCTTCGTGGGGGCAGGCGGGGCGATCTACGCCTCGTGGGTGTCCTACATCGATCCGACCGATTCCTTCCAGATTCTGCTCACCATCAAGGTGCCCGTCATGGTGCTGCTCGGCGGCGCCGGCACATTGTTTGGTCCGCTGATCGGGGTGTTGGCCTTCCAGGTGCTGGAGGAGCGCATCTGGTCGAGCTTTCTGGAGATTCACAGCGGCGTGCTCGGTCTGGTCATCGTTGTCCTTGTGTTCTGTCTGCCGGGCGGGCTGCTGGCGGTGCCGTATCGCGACATGTTTGGTCGATTGAGTTTCTTGCGCCGCGAGACGGTGCCATGACGGCGATCCTCGAAGTGGAGGGGATTTCGCGCTCCTTCGGCGGCGTGCGCGCCGTCGACGGCGTGACGCTGCAGCTCTTGCCCGGCGAGATCGTTGGCCTGATCGGCCCCAACGGCGCCGGCAAGACGACGCTCGTCAATCTCATGACCGGCGTGCTGCGGCCAAGCTCCGGCGTGGTGCGCTTTTCCGGCCGCGACGTGACCCGCCAGAAGCCGCACCAGGCCTCCCAGCGCGGCATCGCGCGCACGTTCCAGATCGTGCAGCCCTTTCCCGAGATGACGGTGCTGGAAAACGTCGCGGCCGGCGCGCTATTTGCCGCGAAGGCGCCGACCATCGCGGCCGCGAAAGCGCAAGCGCGCCGGCACATCGACTTTGCCGGCCTCGGCGCGCTCGCCGAGCAACGGGCGAGCGCCCTGACATTGCCGGATCGCAAGCGCCTCGAGCTTGCCAAGAGCATCGCCATGAACCCGCGCGTCCTGCTGCTCGACGAGGTGAATGCCGGGCTCAATTCCGGCGAAATCGACTCGGCGCTCGACCTGATCCGCCGCATTTCCGCGCAAGGCGTGACTATCCTGATCATCGAGCATCTGATGAAGGTGGTGTTCTCCCTCTCCCACCGCATCTTGGTGCTGCACCATGGCGCCCTGATCAGCGAGGGCACGCCCGACGCAGTGGCGCGCGACGAGCGGGTGATCGAGGCCTATCTCGGGACCAGGTTTGCAGAGCGACAGCGCAGGACGGGGCATGGCTGAACCGCTGCTGAGCATTCGCGAGCTGCAATCCGGATACAGCGACGTCACCGTCCTGTGGAGCATTGATCTTGATGTGAGCGAGGGCGAGATCGCCTGCATCGTCGGCTCCAACGGGGCGGGCAAGACCACGCTCTTGCGCACGATCTCCGGCGTGGTGCGCGCGAGCGCCGGCGCCATCACGTTCGCGGGCCGGGATGTCGTGGGCTTCGAGCCGGATGTCATTCTCGGTGCCGGCATCGCCCACGTTCCCGAGGGGCGGCGGCTGTTCCGCGGCCTGAGCGTGCGCGACAACTTACTGCTCGGCGCCCATTTGCGCCACGACCGCGCCGGGATTGCCCGCGACCTCGATTTCGTGTTCGGCGTCTTCCCGGTGCTGCGCGAGCGAAAGTTGCAGGACGCCACCACGCTCTCGGGCGGGGAACAGCAGATGTGCGCGCTCGGTCGCGGCATCATGTCGAAACCGAAACTGCTGATGATCGACGAGCTGTCGCTCGGGCTCGCCCCGCAGGCGGTCGAGCGCATGAGCGAGGCGCTGCGCGAGATCAACCGGGCGGGTATCACCATCCTGCTGGTGGAGCAGGACGTGGCGACTGCCTTCGATCTTGCGCACCACGCCTTCGTGATCGAGCAGGGGAAAGTGGCGATCCACGGCGAAGCGCGCGCGCTCGCCGCGGATCCGAAGATCCGGCAGGCCTATATGGGGATTTGACTTAACCGGTTATCGGCAATTCGCTCACATCGCCTAACTGCAACGACAATCGGCAGTTCCAATCTGCTAATCGCCGCCGAGCATGGCGGGCTGCGACGCTTTTCCGGACCAGACTTGTCCGAGACGCACCGCTTGCAGCGTCGTCGCCTGAGCATTCGGCCTGACGAACTCGTATTTGAGAACGCTTGCGTCCGCGCCGCCGGCCGCGACACCGCTGACCAGCAGATTGGCGCCCGTCGTCGTGCTGGTCGTGGCGACCCGTGTGCCGGCGGATCCGTTGAATGGCTCGAAGGCGGCGATCTCGCGGAAGTTCGCGCCGTGGTCGTGGTGCAGGGGACTCTGCAGATAGAGTGACGGGCCGCCGTCCAGTGCGGAGCCGCTCGAGAAGACCTTCACCGAACCCTTGTCCGCAAGCTGACTGACGATGATGCGCTTGGCGCCCCCGAGCGCGCCGGCGAGCCAACCTGTCGCCAGGGAAACGCCGCCGCGATAATCGTTTCCGAACGGAATGAACGAGGCGGTGTTCACCGGTTGGTCGGTCGCGGCTGCGTGCGTGTGACTCTCGCCATTTTTGTCGATAGGCTTCAACAGCGGGAAGGCGAACACCTTGACCTCGCTCGGGCTGCCCGGGCCGGGGGCGGTGACGATGCTCTCGCGCCCCGTCGAAAAATCTACGAAACCCGTGGCGATGCTCACCCCGGACCGGTCCTCACCATACGGCTTGAAGCTCGCGAACAACGACGGCACGGCGCCAGCCGATAACGGCAGCAGAGATCGATAGATCTTCACTTCACTTGGGAGGCCGGGAGGCGATCCCACGATGATGTTGTCGGACGTGGTCCCATCGATCTGCGCAACAGCGACGCTGACACCGCCACGCGCGGCGGCATCGAACGGCTGCAAGCGCGCGAGCTCCGTCCCGAAAGCGCCCTTGCCGCCGATGGATGCGCCGGCATAGGCGACGACTTCCGCCGCGTGGTCCTTGCCGGCCCCGACGACTAGATCAAGCAGGCCATCACCATCGACATCCCCCATGGCGACGCTGACGCTGCCTTCAAAACCGGGAAACGGGATGATCGTGGCGACGAACCGGTCGCCGTCGCCGTCGTAGAGACGAACCTCGGCAGGCTTGCCGGGCGCGCCCGGGATGGCCACCGCATAAACGGAGACCGCCGGTATCACGTTGATGAGCCCCATCAGCCCGTTGTCTTCATGGTTGAGCCGATGGCAATGCATCACGTAGAGCCCGGTATACTCGTCGAACCGCGTGCGGATGGTGAGGATGCCGGGTTGGATCACGCTCTCGTCGAGATGCATGGTCGGCGCTGGCGCATTGGCGTTGTCGATGGCAAACTTGTCGGGGCCGGTGCGCAGGCCCGTCGTGGGATCGAAGTACTCGATCACCTGGAAATCATTGACGTGGACGTGGATGGGATGCTCGTCATTGTTGTGGTTGACGAACCTCCACTCCTCGATCGAGTTGAGCCGGGGCTGAATGAGCGGCACGTTGGGGAACGCGCCAGCGTCGAACGCGTACACGAACGCTTTCGGGTCTTCCTTGCTCGCCAGGTTGTTGAGAAATCCGCCGGATATCAGTATCTGCCGCTGGACGTCCGGCGTCTTGTTGGCGAGGTCGACGAAGGCCGTGTAGGCATCGAGCGGCTGACCTTCGACGAAGGGGGTGGTAACGCCGCCAGCTTCCGAGGGCGTGGCTTTCAGCAGGACCTGGGTTGGAAAGACGAAGAACCCGTCGGCATAGCTGACGGCGGACGGGAGCACGCTCAGGCTTCCGAGGACGGCCGGAGCATTCTCCGTTCCATTGTTGGTGTAGAGCACGCCGGGGGCGCTGATCGTCTTCGCACCGCCGCCGCGCTCCGGCATCTCGAGAACGAGGTCGCCTTCGGTCGGTATCGTCACCGCGATCGCGAACCGGCTTGCGGGTGGGATGAGCAGCCGCGTGCCGTTGCCGGTCGGCGGATAGTGCACGGTGGTATACGGATTTCCGTCCTGGCCGACGATGGCGATCGGCGGATGTCGTCCAGTCGCCGTTTCCGTGAGCTGGACGTTCATGTAGGCGATGTCGCTCACGTTCGCGAGCACCCAGATCTCGGTCTGCCCCGCCTTGCTCTTGATGACCGGCTGAAACTGGCCGTTGACCGTGAATTGCACGTCGCGCTGGGAGTCCGGAAGCGACGGATCCGCGGGGACATTGCTGGTGCCGTCCAGCGAGGTGAAGCGCTGCAGATTGCTGGGAATGAACTGGAAGAGCCCGCGCGTATTGCTGATTGACAGTGGTCCCGCATACCAGACCGTGGCGTATTCCCGGCTTCGATCGGTCGAAGTTGACCGGCGCGAGCGATGGACGGTAGGTGCCGTTCGCCAGCTCGCCGGCCTTCGGCGGCGTTATCGAGCTGACCCACTGGGGCCAAGTCGGATTGTTGAGTTGCGCCAGACCGCCGGCACGGTCGAAGACGAAGTTATACTGAAGCGCCATGTTGCGGATGGGAATGCTTTTCTCCGTGACGAGCGGCAGGTTGCCGTCTGTCCGACCGATGGCAAGCAGACCCGCGAGACCTGTGTAGACGTGCGCCGAAGTGAGCCCATGAAGATGCGGGTGATACCAGAACATCCCCTGCGGCATGTTCCTGGGGAGGTCGTAGGTGTAGGTGTTGGACATCCCTGGGGGGATGTGCAGCATCACGTTGTCGGCGTTTCCCCTCGGACTAATGTGAGCCCCGTGGGTGTGGAGGTTGATCGGCGACGAGGTCATCTGCTCCGGGTAGATCGGGACGGATTGGCCGTTAGGCGTGTACTGCGGACTGAAGTAATCGCGGATGGTCAGGCCGGTGAGGCCGTTCTCGAAATGGACGATCAGCCTTTCGCCGGGAAACACATGCAGCGTCGGCGCCGGATAAAGATTGCCGCCCGACTTCCGTCCGTCCGACGCCGTGCCGCGGATCACCTCATAGTCGAACAGAAGAAAGTTTTGCACGGGTGTGGCGACCGTATCGAGGTTGGCCTGGCCCTGCCGCGCGGTGAGCCGAACTTCGAGGACGCCGTCCTTGCTCTCCAGCGTCACCGGCTCGCGGAATTCCGGTCGAGTGGCGGGATCCGTTCGTCTCTCGGCGGTTTGTGCCCAGGCACTGACGCCGGCACCCGCGATCGCCGCCAGCACGGCGAGCGCAGCGATTGTCAGCGAGCTCAACAGCCGGCCTGCACGGCGCGCGCCGTGGAATGAAAGTTCGTGCATGATAAAGGGACCCTCGGTCGTCGCCCCCACTCTTATAGCAGAAACGAGAACCTGCCAGGGTCAGTCGCGAGTGAGGCAGGCGAAGCCGGCACGTCGATGCAGGCCGTAGCGCGACCCTGAGGCTCTGCAATATGCTTTCCCTGGGTCCGAGACCTCAGGGAAGAGCGTGCAAACATCTCCCGGGTTGAGCACCCCAAGCGGGCGCAGCTCGTCCCCGCAGCATAAAGCCGTTCACAGCGAGCGTAGGGAGGATGTCGTGAGGTTGTTTTTTTCGCTGCTTCTGGCCGCCATCAGCGCAATGCCGGCTTTCGCCGAGGACATTCCCCGCTTTCAGGTCGACGCCGCGTGGCCCAAGCCGTTGCCGAACGACTGGATCATGGGCCAGGCCGCGGGCGTCGCAGTGGACGCGCAGGATCATATCTGGGTGATCCAACGGCCCCGAACGCTCACCGACGACGAGAAGGCGCTGACACTCAATCCACCGCCTTCAAAATGCTGTCGCCCGGCGCCTCCGGTCATGGAGTTCGATGGCGAAGGCAACCTGATCAAGGCTTGGGGCGGTTCCGGCGAGGGCTATGACTGGCCGCAAAACGAGCACGGCATCAGCATCGATGCATCCGGCTTCGTCTGGGTCGGCGGCAATGGAGACAATGATGGACAGTATCTGAAGTTCACGCGCGATGGGAAATTTGTGCTGCAGATCGGCAAATCGGGACAGCAGACCAACAGCAACGACGTGACGCGTCTTGGCCGTCCAGCCGATGCGGAAGTCGACCCAGAAACGAACGAAGTCTACATAGCCGACGGATATTTCAATCACCGCGTCATCGTGTTCGACGCCAACACCGGCGCTTACAAACGGCACTGGGGTGCCTACGGCAAAAAGCCGACCGATGAAAAATTGCCGCCGTACAGCCCGGCAGCGGCGCTATCACCACAGTTTGGCAATCCGGTCCACTGCGTGAAGATCGCCAAGGACGGCCTCGTCTATATTTGTGACCGTGCAAACGATCGAATTCAGGTCTTTCGCAAGGATGGCACGTTCGTCAACGAGTTCATCGTCGAAAAGAACACGCTGCGCGCCGGGTCGGTTTGGGATCTCGATTTTTGGATCGATCCCAATCAGACATATCTGCTCAACGCCGACGGCACGAATAACGAGGTTCGAACGCTACGGCGCGAAACCGGAGAGATCGTCGGCGCGTTCGGCCGGAACGGCCGCAACGCAGGGGAGTTTCACTGGGTGCACAATCTGGCGGTCGATTCAAAGGGCAACATCTTCACGACCGAGGTGGATACCGGTAAGCGGGCGCAGAAGTTCCGTTCTGTGGGACCGGCTGTGCGGTAATAGCCAGCGAGTTCGGGCGGGATTCTGCTGCTGGGATCTCGCAATCCTGCCGAGATTGACGACGCTACACGGCTTCGAAGCTTGGGGCGAGGTTTGCTTTTGATCCAAAGCAAATCTTCGGGCGCATGATACCGCGAACGGCAAGTTCCAAAGTTCCGCGCCTGCGAATTGTCAAGCTCGCGAAAAGCCTGACTTAGAATCTTCACAAAATTTCCTGAAGCTAGCGAAAGGAAGTGGTGCTTTTTTCGTCCTGAGCGCGACAGCAGGGCCCACTTTCGCTTTCATGATCGCAAAAAAGGGAGGATCGAATGCTCCCATCCAGCGACGTCGCATATGTCTACGATCCCGAAGCGCTCAAGATGATGAGCGCTGCCTTCGATAGTGTGTACGAGGCGGTCCCTCCAAACATGAAGGATCATGAAGGGGCGCGAAGAAAACTGGCGTTGCTCATCCTCCGCCACGTAGATCGGGGAGAGCGCGATGCAGAGCGCCTTAGCGAGCTAGCTTTGATCGATTTCATGCGACCGCTCGCGATGGGGCAGCGGTAGAACGCGGCATCCCCGGAGAAACCCGCCGGCTTAGGACAACTGCGTTGCGCCCGTAGCCCTACTGCGTTTGTCCGCTACAGCAGCCCGCATCGCAGCAGTCGTTCTGCTGCGCATCAGCCGAGCGGCGCGATGCCGGACTCCTTAATGACGCGGCTCCACAGTTCGGCTTCGCTTTTGAGCAATGCCCCGACCCGCTCGGGCGAATCGGGACTGCTCTCGTAGCCGAGCGGCAGCAGACGGCCCTGCACGCTCGGGTTGGCCAGCGCGGCAATCGTGTCGGCATTCATTTTCATGATGATCTCGCGCGGAGTCTTGGCCGGCACGAAAAATCCGTACCAGGAGATCACGTTGAAGTCGGGGACGCCGTCCTCGGCGATCGTTGGCACTTCCGGCGCGATGGCGGCGCGCTTGGCGCCGGTATAACCGAGAACCTGCACTTGGCCCGATCTCGCATTGTCGAGCGTGGCGCCGCCGGAAAAGAGCAGATGCACGCGGCCGGGAATAAGGTCGTTCATCGCCGGGGCAGCGCCGCGATACGGCACGTGAACCATATCGACGCCGGCCATGTGCTTGAACAGCTCGCCGCAAAGGTGCGGTGATGATCCTGTGCCGGGGGAGGCGAGCGTGAGCTTGCCCGGGTTGGACTTGGCATAGGAGACGAACTCGCGCACGGACTTCACCGGAAGCGAGTTCGGCACGAACATGAAAAACGAGTAGCCGCAGATGAACGCAACCGGAGCGAAATCAGCAATGGGATCGTAGGTGAGCGAACGATAGAGCGCCCGTGTCGTCGCCTGCGACTGCCCGCCCATCAAGACCGTATGGCCGTCCGGCTCCGAGTGCGCGACCACCTCGTTGGCGATATTTGTACCGCCGCCCGGCCGGTTCTCGATGAGAACCTGTTGGCCCCAGTCCTTCGAGAGCTGGTCGGCGACCATGCGCGCAATCACATCGGTCGGGCCTCCCGCTGCAAAGGGCACGATGATGCGCACAGGCCGGGTAGGCCACGCCGCGGCGCGTGCCCCGACCGTGGCGACCGCGCTCGGAACGAGTAAGGCGGCGGATGCTGTCGCATTGAACTGACGGCGGGTGATCATGACGATTTCTCCCCAGCAGCAGTCTAAGGGACTGGTCGCTTCTCATTGGGAAACATCGCAGCGTGGCCGTGCGCTTGCAACAGAGCAAAAACCATATTCAGCGATCCCTGGCCGCGGCGACGCTACCCGCCCGGGTCGACGAGGGCATCGGTTTCCACTGCTTCACGGCCTCGCATCTAATCTGGCGATGTCGGGCGCATTCGATCGCTCTAGTGTGAAGGAAGCGCTTCGACTACACTTGCTGCCGCTTTATTGATGGGTCGAGACAACCAGGGAGGAAGTCGTGAAGCAATATCTTGGATTGGGACTAGGAATGCTTGCCGGAACCCTGATTGGAGCCGCCGCGGTGAGCGGACTGCATGCTCAGGCAAAGCCCCCGGTCTATCTCGTCACTGAAATCGACGTCACCAATCCCGATGCTTACGCCAAAGAGTTCGCCCCAAAGGCTCAGGCGACGATCAAAGCCGCCGGCGGTCGCTTCATAGCTATAGGTGGAGTGGCGGGAGTGGGAGCTAAGCCAGTGACGGCACTCCAAGGTACGCCGCCAAAGCGAATTACCATTCAAGCTTGGGACGGCTACGACGCGCTAAAGGCTTGGTTCAATGGGGCAGACTATCAAGCAGCGCTCAAAATCGGCGAAAAGTATGCGACGTTCCGCCGATATGCGATCGAGGGTCAATAGACGCTGCAAATGCGGGCATGAAAGGGGCCGCCCAACCGGGGCGGCCTCTTCTTTAGCTTAGGCATTACATAGGACCGAGCGGATGGCTGCTGGCAGGCGAGAACGTCTCGCCCTCTCATCCTGCCTCGCCAACCCACAGGCTAGGAAGCTCCGCGTCCACTGCTACGGGGGCCTTTGTGGGCAAGCCCGCGCTCAACGAGACCGTCCACGCGACGACTCGAGCAACTATTGGCCCGAAGGACGGAAGCGCTGGCGAATTTTTTCGCGAACGCCAGGATCGTTCTGCGCGACTTCCAGAATCGAGTCGTATTCCTCCACCGACAGCCCCTGATCGGTGACAGCCTTTGCCATGGCATCAACTGCCTCATCCACGAGTCGCTTTTGGTCGGCGGGAGGGGCCGCGGCTATCCGCTGTTGATAGTCTTGCTTGAGGCTAGCCACGCGTCCCATGGCGGCGGCTGCCGCGTCGAGTTTTTGGTCCGGGATATTTTGTGGCTCCTGGGAAAGATTGGGCGATGGCGATTGGACCTGAGCGCTTGCGACGGGGCCGAAGACAAATCCCATTGCAATGAGCAAAATGGCCGCGGCGGACCGCATCAAAACTCGCATCATCGTAGCTCCTTTGCCGTTTCACGCTGTCCCGGCCGTTTCACGCTGTTCCTGCTCATAGCGCGGCGAGAAACGGTGCGAATAGCGTCGGACGCAAACAGCGTCCGATAAAGCTGGTTCCAGCTGATTGGGCACACGGGGCATGCCGAAAAGCATGCCCCAAATTAATGGAACTCACTGGACGGGGCGCGATGAGAGCTTACGTAGGCCGCGCGGGGATGACTGAGCTTTGCATTTGGACCACCCGGTTCGCATTTGAGACCTCATAGTGGGAGGCCCCGCAAAGCGCGATAGCGCACATCGCCGAGCGAGCGAAAGGAACGCGCAATGAAACTCAACTCTGCACAGCTCGAACGAACCTTGAACCAATTCGAGGCCCGGGCCATTCCCGACGACCATCCCTTGATTCAGCGGCTCAACGACCTGTTCGGGGAACACACCTTCTTGCTCGACGGCCGCGGGCTCAACATCGTGGAGCCGGTTGAGGCGGCCGGGGAGGCCGCCACTGTCGTAAATCTGGCCGATTGGAGCGACGAAGACCGGTCGGGCCTGGAGGTACACGAGCCCGAAGCGACCGACATCGTCATCAAGCTTGGATTGAAGCACTGATTCGGCGGCGCTCAAAAATTCGGCGCGTGGAGCGCAACCCGCCTGCTCCTCACGCCGCCGATGTCAACACACTCGGCTTGGCACCGGTCGCCACCGCGAAGGCCGGCCGTGCATCGATGGCAGTCCGCCAGCGCTCGAGCTCCGGATAGGCCGGGCGCTCGATCGGAAACTCCAGACAGCGCTTCACGATCGGGGCGAGCGCAATGTCGGCGATGGTGAAGCGATTGAGGGCGAACCAATCGCGTCCCGCGATGTGGCCGTCGAGTATTTTGAGCTGGGCGAGAAGATCGGCAATTTGCGCGGCGAAATCGCCCGCGCGCTCCGCGGGCGTCTTTTTGGCGTCCTTGAACACGGCGACATACGGCGTGTTTAAAGCGCCGAGCAGCCAGTCCATCCAACGCTCGACCATGCTGCGCTCGGCCGCCGTCGCGCCGGTCAGCGCCGGCCCGTGCACGGCGGCGAGATAGCGAAGGATCGTGTGGGATTCCCAGATCACGAGATCGCCATCGATCAAGGTCGGCACCTTCGCGGTGGGATTGAGCTTGCGGTATGCTTCGGTCAGCGTGTTGCCGAACTGACGGCCGTAGTCCTCGCGTCCATACGGCAGCCCCAGTTCTTCCAAACAGAAGATGATCTTCTGCACGTTTCCCGACGTCTGCCGTCCGAGCAATCTGATCACGTCATCCTCCTTTGCGTCAGTTCGCAGCGTCGGGCATCACATCACCCGCGGCGCGGCTTGTAGGCAATG
>Ga0307471_100001141_pt1 | contig 14352 bp, 18 predicted proteins | sample atmos_gasesAM3C__2_FD_204566 | JGI IMG/M metagenome (GOLD analysis project Ga0307471, IMG submission 204566) | Hardwood forest soil microbial communities from Morgan-Monroe State Forest, Indiana, United States - atmos_gasesAM3C_515 | ecosystem: Environmental > Terrestrial > Soil > Temperate... | reverse complement strand
CGACCTGCACGACCGTAAATCGGCCGATGTCGAATGTCAAGCACCTGTCACTTAACGAGTGATGCGGCCTCGTTCGGGCGGTTTTAGAGGCTTGTCGTCAGTGCCATCTGGACCGCGAGGAATCGGGCCAGCGTCTGTCTATCCGGCGTGCCGTACGCGGGCGGGCGCCCAGTGCGGTCGACCCTTCGGGGCCCCAACTCAGACGCTTCGTAGTTGGTAGGTGCGTGGGGTGTTATTGGTTACTGGTCGATCACCACGGTGCACGGCCGAAAGCAACCGCGACGCTCGAGCTTCTAAGTACAAGGGCAGCGTAACTAAGTGTGGACAGTATCGTCACACCTGGCGGTGTGTTGGGAGGTGCCACCATTGAGGCCCCGAGAACCTTTACCGTAACGATGTAGAGACTCGGGTCCAGAGGATCGTCGCTAACAAAGAAGATCGGATCGGTTTCCAGTTGCTTCTGTGTCACAAGTCCGTTCGAAAGAAGAACTGCTTCAGCACCTGAAACATAAGCTGCGTCGGCTGTGCTGTCGGCGAGTTGGTAGTCGCATGACCGAAGGCTCGGCTCCGAAGCCTGGGGATACACCAAGCCGTAGGCCGCCGCACCGGATGGGGCTGGCCCCACTAGTGCGGGTGCTGATGAGCCGGTCGTCTCAACGACGGGCGGACCGACCAGGACCGTGGGTGGCGTTTGAGCCAGCGCTGTCAAGGGCGTAACTGAAAGGCCCTCAGCTGACAGGCTTGCAGGGGTCTGGCCGGGCTTGAGGTAGGCGATGTACCCCATTGGCGTCTGGTTCTGACCGCATGCGCTGTGCGGAGGCAGGTCCATGGAAGACACCCGCTGCCGGCTCACCGAGTGTGTGCTTTCCGTCAAGTGGAGGGCCGTCGATGTCCCGACGACGGCGCCAAGAACGCCGACCGCGAAGAGCAACCTAAGCGTGCTGACTTGTTTGAGCATAGTTATGGCGCCACCAGCTAGCTAACTCGCCGCCTGAGGCAGGTGACATGCGGCCATTAGTCGCTGCACTGCATGACCAGCGAGTTGCGTCACCGTGTTGATAGGCATTGCGCTTCCACCTCGAAATTGAAAGTCAACCTGGACGACGCCCAGGACAAGATCAATCTGGTACCGCCACTCAAATCCTGGTACTGGCGGCCGGATGAAATAGGCGACAGCTGCCGACAGCGGAGCCGTGAGGGTCACGCGCGTATCAAGTGGGTCGGTATAGCCGTAGGTCTGATTGAGTTGGAAATTCGCCGCGCCTTCCTGCGATGAATAGACCGTGTTCAGTTGATAGGCTTCAAGAATTCCCGGTGTGTCATCGACAATCTGGCCTTGCAGCGGTAGCTCCGGGGTCTCGGTTACCGGATACCCCAGTTTGCGCTGGTGCGCTTGAGACAACCCCAAATAGGGCTCTTGATAGGCCTTTTCAATGACGTAACCGACAAGCTTTCCGGTCACAAAAGTTCGATAGGCGGCCGGCAGATCGCTCGATGGAACGCCGGGACGGGTAGATATTGGCGGCAGGCCCATTGCACCGTTTACCTGAGTTCTGAAGCCAATTAGGTCCGTCGACGCCAGCAACGTTTGGGGCTGCACAGCGCACGGCATGGGAATCGTTGGGGACGAATTTACGCGCCCGATGCTGGCGCCAGACGGCTGGTTGCTGACAGCCAACGCAACAAGAAAGGCGACCAGAGCCGTCAAGAACAAGACTGCCGCGGACAGTCCGATTCGAGCACCGTTGGTCATAGGACGGAGCGCGGAATCGCTAAGCGCCTCAGGCTCTGGGGTCTACGTCGCACCTGCCGCCACCACTAACTCCCGAAGTCACCGTTGCCGCCACCTCCATTGCTCCATTGGTGTGGCGACCCACCGACATTGCATGTGCTGGTGTAGTCGAACGGCTCGTAGGGATAAGTACCGCTCCCGTCAAACCACTCGCATTTCATGCTGCCCCAATAAGCCCATCCATTCGGATACTGGCTCCCCGGTTGGTAGAGCATCGACTGAACCGGGCCAGGAGTCCCACCGCCACCCATCTGGTCGTCGCCGTACAACGTCTCGCCCTGCGCATAGTTGGTGCGCGGCGTAGGGATTGCGTAGCACCCGACATACGGGACCCAATTGTTGACCTGAACGTTGGCGTTGTGGCCGTTCTGACAGACGATCGCGGCGACCCAAATTGTCGTATTCGTCGGAAGTGCGTAGTTCGCGGTGGCGTTCACTTGAGGAACGCCGTCGTTGAGCGTGTAGTAGGGAAGCATGACCGTGCTCCAACCGCCGTTCGTGCCGCTAGCCCAGCCATAAAGAAATCCGACTTCAATTGCGCTCCTACCGTTGTAGATCCATGCCGACTCGTTTGTGTAGGAAGCCACAACTGGATTATTTGGGTCGTGATATGCCGCGCAGTAGGGAGCAGCTAACTGACACGGATTCGATGGGCTCTCAGGCGGCAGCAGGGCCGTAGATGGCCAGGTTGTGTAGTACATGGCAGTCCCGGTAGTTGAGCCCGTCCCGGACGTGTTCTCCTCGTAGTACTGACCCGCATGGACCGCTGGACTGAGGCTGACCAAGAGCAGAACAACGGTGATCGGAGTCGCGAGCCTGAGCCAGCTAATCAAGCTCAATGCGCCATCAGCCTTGCCCTATTGCTGGGGCCAATGACGGGCCGGGCGCGGTGCTGTTGGGTACGCACCTTAACCATTCACTTTACATCGGAACTGCGGGATTGGGTACGTGGATTCGGCCTCGTGGGGCATCCACGGCTTCGCCGCGCACGAAGACATCGAAGTTCATCAAGAGTGGGCGTATGTAATCGAGTACGCGCTTGACACTATGGACGCACTGGTCGCATTCGTCTCGGAGCCATCCATAGCCAGCTACTGGTGCAATCAGGAAATTGGGTGGGCACTAGGTCGCCATCTGCTGGTCGTGTCGGTTCGCCTTGACCGGGCGCCTGCCGGGTTTACAAACCGATTTCAAGCCTTGAAGCCCGCCGAGCCCGACCAACTTGCGGAAAACCTGCGGAACTTCTTGCTTAGTCGCAACGAAACGGGCCAGCTGCTCACCAGCGCAGTCATTAGGTCGTTCGAGGCATCCAATCAATGGGAGGAACAGACCGCGCTGTCGGATGGGCTAGAGGGCCTCACGTGGAATGCCACGACCCTGGCCCAACTGGAAGAAGCTGTCCGCAGCAACCGCAAATTGGACTATGCGTCGTACGTGTTTGGTCGGATCAGGCGGGTATTTCAAGCGCATGGCTACCAACCTGACGACGAAGTTGCTGGGTACCTGCGTGCGCGGGAAGGCAAGCGATAATCGCTGGGCCACCATCACGCGCCGCGGCATCTGATGTCGGACGCGGAGGCTCAGCACGACCCAAAGTCCACCGAGCGGCGAGCCAAGAACTCGCGCGGTCGGTTGTCTACTCGCGCGAGCTCAGTTTTGGACGCGGCTGCGGTCAACGGCCTCGGATCATGACTTCTCGCCTGACGAATGACTCGAGCTGTTCAACATCAGAAATAGGGTGCGGGATAGGGTGCAAGACGTGCGGCGCGATGCCACCCTCCAGGCCCTTGGCCTGATTTCGAGTTCAAAAATTTGGTGGACCCGAGGGGATTCGAACCCCTGACCTTCTGAATGCCATTCAGACGCGCTCCCAACTGCGCCACGGGCCCACGTCGCGCGCGAAGGATGATGATACCCCGCACCTGAACGGCCCCGACTGCGCCGCCGCTACGATTTTCGAACGGTATGAACACACGCGACGTGCCGCACAACATCCTCAAGGGCGGCGGGTTCCTGGCCTTACCTGACGGTGACCAACCGGGTCCTGGGGTCGTCGTCATTCATGAGGCGTACGGCCTCAACGACAACATCAAAGACATCGCCCAGCGCTTGGCAAACGAGGGCTACGCCGCGCTGGCGGTCGACCTGTTCGCCGATCGCAACAAGCCCATCTGCATGGCCCGCTACATGGCCGGCATGCTGCGAGGCTCAGTGAATCGATTCGGAGTCGAGGACCTGAAGCTCGCGCTCACTCACCTCGCCGGCATGCCCGAGGTCGACCCGGATCGAATCGGCGCCATCGGCTTCTGCATGGGCGGAAGCTTCGCCGTCGCGTGGGCCTGCACTGATGATCGCCTGAAGGCTGTGGCTCCTTTCTACGGTGCGAACCCGCGACCGATCGACGCGGTCCAGCGCATGTGCCCGGTCGTCGGGTCTTACCCCGAGAAGGACTTCACCGCAAGCGCAGGTCGAGCGCTGGACGTCGCGCTCACTCGCCACAACATCGCGCACGACATCAAGGTCTACCCAGGAGCCCAGCACTCGTTCTTCAACAACACGGGCCGCAGCTACAACAAATCGGCGGCCGACGACTCCTGGGCGCGCGTTCTTGAGTTTTTCGACGCGCACCTGAACGTAGAGAAGCAGAAGTCAGGAGCGCGCGAGCCCCGCTGAGCACTCCGGGCACAGCCCGGTGAATACCAGGCGATGGCTCAAGACAGTGAAACCCGTGCTGCTCTGCACGCTGGTGGTCGCGTCCTCCAGGACGCACCCCGGGACCTCGGCCACACGCCCGCATCGCATACATCGCACATGCTCGTGGTGGTCGTCGCCGGGTTCGTAGTACGCCTTCCCGTCGCCCAGGTCGAGCTTCCGTACGACGCCTTCGCGCTCGAGCGCGGCGACGGCCCGAAACACCGAGGAGTAGTCGGCGGCGCCGAGTCTGTGGCGAACGTTTTCATGCAACTGATCGATCGACCACGCGTGTTGGTGGTGCCGCTCGAACAGGGACCTGACCGCATCTGTTACCGGACTCGGCCTTGGCACTCACCGATTGTACCGCAATTGACTTGTGCAAGTGACTTGTGCAATAATCTTGCGAAATCCATCGAGGAGGCTGGGCGGGGATGCGTCGGTTGGCGGTCGTTCTGGTTGCTCTCGTGTGTGTTGCGTGCGGAACCACGACGCCAATCGCCGAATCGGGAACGGTTAGAGTCGTTGCCGCGGAGAACTTCTGGGGCAGCCTGGCGGTGCAGCTTGGCGGGACAAGGGCAAGCGTTCAGAGCGTCGTCACCGATCCGAACGCCGACCCTCATGAATACGAGACGAGCACCAGCGACGCCCGCGCTTTCGCGGACGCCGACCTCGTGATCCTCAACGGCGCCGGCTACGACGACTGGGGTCACAAGCTGCTCGACGGGAATCCCAGCTCCCACCGCCAGGTGCTGGACGTGGCACAGCTCATCGGCAAGAAAGCCGGCGAGAACCCCCACTTCTGGTACGACCCGGGCTACGTCGTCAAGGTCGCGGAAAGCATCACGGCGAAGTACAAGGCGGTCGATGCTGCGGACGCAGGCTATTTCGACGCGCAGCACACCGCCTTCGACACTGCACTGAAGCCCTACGAGGAGCGCATCGCCGAGATCAAATCGAAATATTCGGGAGTACCTATCGGGGCGACTGAAAGCATCTTCGAGTACATGGCCGCGGCGTTGGGACTGAACCTCATTTCGCCTTCCGAATTCATGGACGCCGTAGCGGAGGGCAATGACCCGCCTGCTTCAGCTGTGATCGCGTTTAACAACCAGGTCAGCGGCAGGCAGATCAAGCTGCTCGTCTACAACGTGCAGACCGCTACTGCGGTCACCACGAACGTCAAGCGCCTGGCGGCGCAAAACAACATCCCGGTGGTCGGCGTGTCAGAGACACTTCAACCTATCTCGGCCTCGTTCCAGGACTGGCAGCTTGCGCAGCTCATCACCCTGCAAAAGGCCCTGGCCGCAACGGCGGCATCATGAGGACGGCATCCGCGGCCATCGACGCTCACGACCTGACGGCAGCCTATGGAACGCACATCGTGTGGTCGGGCGCGAGCTTTTCGATTCCAATTGGATCATTCACTGCAGTCCTCGGGCCCAACGGCGGCGGCAAGTCGACCCTGATCCGCGTGATCCTCGGACGGCTGCCGCCTGCTCGCGGGACGCTGTCCGTTCTTAGTCGGCCCCCTGCTCGCGGCAATCCGCTGATCGGCTACATACCGCAGCGCTCGACATTTGATCCAGAGCTGTCCATCCGCGGGCGCGACTTCGTGAGCCTGGGCATCGACGGCCACCGATGGGGCGTCCGTTTGCCCGGTGGCCCGGCGGCTGCCGCCACGGAAAGGTCCCTTCAAGCGGTGAGCGCAGAGGCTTATGCGGACCGCGCGCTGGGACGGCTCTCGGGAGGTGAGCAGCAGCGCCTCCAGCTGGCTCAGGCGATGGTTGGCGATCCGCAGCTGCTGCTGATGGACGAGCCGCTCTCACAACTCGACGTCCGCAACCAGAGAATCATCGTTCAGCTCATCGCCGATCTGACTCGCGCACGTTCGCTCACGACCCTTCTAATCGCTCACGACGTGAATCCGCTCCTTCCGCACATCGACCACGTTCTGTACGTCGCCCACGGCAAGGTAGCGATGGGTAGGCCCGACGAGATCATCACCTCCGAGGCGCTGTCCGAGATCTACTCGTCTCCGGTTGAAGTTCTCAAGGACCGCTCAGGCCGCGTGTTCGTCGTCGGACTCGAGGAGGAGGTGAGCCATCCTCACCGCTGATCCCCAGCTGAGCTGGAATCCCATCGACGACATCGCGGTGCTCCTCCATTACGACTTCATGGTGCATGCGTATGAAGCGGGCACTGTGGTAGCACTCATTGCCGGAGCGATCGGTTACTTCGTCGTCCTGCGCAGCTCCGCGTTCGCAGCGCACGCGCTGTCGCATATCGGCTTTGCGGGCGCGACGGGCGCGGTGGTCGCCGGCCTCAATCCGATAGTTGGGCTGCTCATTTTCACTACAGGCAGCGGGGCCGCCATCGGCGCGCTAGGCAACCGGCTTCGCAGCCGCGACGTGACGATCGGCATCGTGCTCGCCTGGACGCTTGGCCTCGGAGTGCTTTTCATTTCGCTGTATCGCGGTTATGCGACAGAGGCCTACGCAATTCTGTTCGGCGGCATCCTCAGCATCAGCGCCAGCGAGGTCGCTGTGACTGCGCTTGCGGGACTGGTCACATTTGCAGCGCTGATCGCGATGTATCGCCCGCTGCTGTTTTCGTCCGTCGATGAGGAACTGGCCGCAGCGAAGGGTGTGCCAGTCACATTCCTGTCCATCGCTTTCATGGTTGTGCTCGCGGTGGCCGTGACCGAGGCCGTGCAGGTGGTCGGCGTGCTTCTGATCTTCGCCCTCATCGTTACGCCGGCAGCGATCGCAGTGCGCTTCACCAGCCGGCCAGGCCTGGCGATCGCAATCGGCATGCTCCTGGCCCTGGCCTTCACGTGGATTGGATTGAGCATCGCTTTCTACGCGCCCTACCCGGTGAGCTTTTTCATCACCTCGCTCGCATTCGGCACCTACGTCTTGGTACGGATTGCCGAGCCTGTCCGGGCAAGCCTGCGCAGGGGCTCCCCCACGTAGCATTCAGCCGCTATGAACGTGCTCGTCACCGGTGGCACGGGTGCTCTGGGCCGGGACCTGGTGGTGGCGCTGCGGAGCGCCGGGCATCGGGCCCGCGTCATGAGCCGGCGGCCCGGCACCGGCGCCGACTGGGTGCAGGGCAACCTCGCGAGCGGCAAGGGTCTTGATGCCGCGGTCGCGGACATGGAGGTGGTCGTACACGCAGCGTCTGCCGCGGCGCAGCCCTGGCGGTTGCGCGCCACCGACGTTCACGGCACGCGCCGGCTGATCGAGGCGGCGAAGCGAGCGCACGTCAGCCACGTCGTCTACATCTCGATCGTCGGAATGGAGGGCATCGCCTACCCCTACTACCGCGCCAAGCTGCAGGCCGAGGCCATCGTGGCCGAGGACATTTTGCCCTGGTCGATCCTGCGCGCCACCCAGTTCCACACCCTGATGGAGATATTTCTGGGCGCGTTTTCGCGCCTGCCGCGCCTGTGCGCGATCCCGTTCGCCTGGCAGTTCCAGCCCGTGGACACGCGTGATGTCGCGGCCCGGCTGGTCGAGGTCACAGCCGGCAAGCCGGCCGGGCGCCTGGCCGATTTCGGCGGACCCGAGGTGCGAACGTTCGAGAGCCTGGCCGAGTCCTGGCTCAAAGCCCGCCAGCTCAGCAAGAGACTCGTCAACATGCGCATGCCGATCAAGTTCAGCCGGCAGGTCGCCGAGGGCAGGCTGCTCAGTCCCGACCATATGGAAGGAAAGACCTCCTTCGAGCAGTACCTTGTGCGTAGGTACGGGCGATGGTGAACAGATTGGTCGAGCGCTACGGCAGGACTGGGTTCGCGGCCCTGAGCAGCGTCATCTGGGCAGTACCGATGGCGGCGTGGGCCGGCTCGTCTGACCTGTCCCCCGTCGACAAAACCGCCTACCCGTGGGTTGCGCTGGCGATCGGCCTCGTGATGCTGGCCGTCTGGCTATACCTGCTGACGCGGCTCGGCAGTGTCCCGGTGTCGCCGCGTCCGCGGCGCTTCGATCTCGCGCAGATGAGCAAATCCGAGAAGCGATGGACGCTTGGTTTCCTCGCTTTTGTGACCGGCCTCATCGCCTGGCTGAACGCCGCGGCCACCGTCGACTGGGGCCCGCTCGGCACCGCTATCTCCGCCGGACGGACAGGACCGATCCTGCTGGCAATTGGGTTGGCCGTCTACGCGATCGTGATGATCGCGGGCATCTCGTATGCGTGGGGCCGCGAGTCCCGCGCTTACGCACAGCGCATCAGTTCGTCACGTCCCGGCGCCGCACCAGCACAGCGCTGATCACGACAAAAACCACGACATAGGTCGTCAGCACGAGCACAGCGTGCGTCGCATCCGCGAATGGCGGGGCGGGTGGCCGGATGCCGCGGATGTTCACCGACCCGAACGAGTCGGTGAGGTAACCGGTGTTGGCGATGGGAAACCACTGCTGGACGTTCTTGAGCGAGCTGATCAAGGCCGAACCGAGCCCGAAGATGAGACCTTCGATCACGAGCGCGTAGGCAAGGCCGAGTCCGATTGCCATCGCGGACTGGCGAAAGAGAGTGGCCAGGATGAATCCGAAGCCGGCCCAGAACGCGAAGATCAGACACATCGCGCCGATCCCCTTGACGATCTGAGACGCTGCCGGAAACTCGATCGATTTGCCGTCAAGCAGCGCGGCGCCCACGCTCGAGGCTGCGTCGACCGCGAAGAGGCCGATCACCATCAAAACGACCACGGTCGCCAGAGCCGCCAGCTTGCCGAACAGCATCGCCACGCGGCCGCCACGCTGCGTGTACAGCATCTTTACCGTTCCCCACCCGTATTCACTTCCCTGCAGGAGAACGCCCAGAATCAACGCGAACACTCCGCCCAACGGATCCCCCAGCGTGTTGATCACGAAGTTCTGTGGGTAGAGCGTGACCTTGAGGTCGGCAAGCGTCGTGCCTGGCGGCAGGCCCTGGGTGGTCTTCGCGAATGTCTCCGCCAGCCATGGGACGGCGTAGCCGATCGTGATGGCGATGGCCAGCAGAACCAGCACGCAGACCCAAACCGCCGGCCGGCGCACAGTCTTGTAGAGCTCGGCCACATACTCCCTCACAGTCCGCTCTCCGTGCCAGTGAGCTCCATGAACACGTCCTCGAGCGAACGCTCGGTCTCGCGTAGCTCGGTGACGTCGAGGCCGGCCTGAACCAGGCGTCGGTTCAGCTCCGCCGCGCGTGCAGGTTCGACGCTCAAGGTAAACGCGCCGTCGTCATTGGCCTTCACCTTGTCGGCGCCACATTCGCCGACGAGCACCGCCATCGCCTGGTCCGCCGGCTTGGCGCGAATCAGCAGCTTCGACTTGCCGCGAAGCTCGTCGATGGTGCCTTCGGCCACGAGCTTGCCCTTGCGAATGACGCCGATGCGCGTGCACATCTGCTCCACCTCGCCCAGCAGGTGGCTCGAGACGAGCACCGTGCGGTCGCCCTGGCCCAGCTCGGTGATCAGCTTCCGAACGTCGGCCATGCCCTGCGGGTCGAGCCCGTTCGTCGGCTCGTCGAGGATCAGCACCTCGGGCTCTTTGATCAGCGCGGCTGCGATGCCGAGGCGCTGCTTCATGCCCATCGAGTAAGTCGAGAACTTGTGGCGCGCACGCGGTGTGAGCTCGACCGCGTCGAGGGATGAGTCGACTCTCTTGACCGGGACGCCGCAATAGATGGCGAGCAGCCGCAGGTTGTCGTAGCCGGTCATGTATGGATAGAAGGCGGGCGCCTCGACGATCGCGCCCACTTTCGTCAGCGAGGCCGGCGTGCCAGGCGAGCCGCCCGCTACGTTCGCGCTGCCGGCGGTCGGACGGATGAGCCCGAGCAGCATGCGCAGAGTCGTGGTCTTGCCGGCGCCGTTGGGGCCGAGGAACCCATAAACCTCACCGCGGCGAACCACCAGGTCGAGCCCGTCGACCGCGACGATCCCGTTCGGATATCGCTTGGTCAGCCCGTGCGTTGTGACGACCGCATCGGGTGTGGTGGTGGCCATGCCAGCGGGTAACTGTAGCGGCGGTACGATCTCGACGTGGGAATCGCCTACCGCATGATGTACCGGCTCGGGTTCCATCCCTGGGACCGGATGCTGCCCAAAGAGCTTGCCGATGCGGTCGCAGCCCAACCACCCGGGCGCGCGCTCGACCTTGGTTCTGGACTAGGCACCAAGGCGGTCTTCATGGCCACGCATGGATGGAACGTGACCGGTGTGGAGTACGTGCCGCGAGCCCTCGAGGAAGCCCGCCGCCGCGCGGCGAAGGCCGGCGTAAAAGTCGACTTCCGGCGGGGTGACGTCACACGGCTCGGCGACCTGAAGCTAGAGCCCGGCTACAACCTCGTGTTCGACTTTGGCTGCTTCCACGGCTTGAAGAGCCCGCAACGCGGCGCCTACGTGCAGGGTGTGAACAGCCTGGCGGCGCCAGGCGCAACCCTGCTGATGATGGCCTTCACCAAGCCCGTGCCCCCTATCACCGCCGGGGTCACCGAGGCGGAGATCCTGGAGCGCTTCGGTTCCGGATGGAAGAAGGCCTGGTCGCGCGTCGCCGAGGTCGAGAACGGGTCGGCCGCCACCCGGCGCGGCATGCCGGGCTGGTTCTGCCTGGTCAGGAACTAAATCAACACCCCCTCCTAGCCTCCCCACAAGGTGGGGAGGGACCGTTCCTCCTGACCTCCCTCCCTCCTGGAATAGTTGAGTGCGCACGCAAGTAATTCGTGTTAGTAATTCAATTTCAGGAGGACCAAATGGTCAAGTACGAACTCGATCCCGCCCACACCAACGTCGGCTTCACGGCCAAGCACCTCGCGGTATCTACGGTCCACGGCCAGTTCAATCGCTGGGAGGGCCAGTTCGAAGGCCCTGACGACGACCTGACCGGCGTGCGGGGCACCCTCAAGGTTGAGGTCGCCAGCCTCAGCACCCGCAACGACCAGCGCGACACGCACCTGCGCTCGGCCGACTTCTTCGACGCTGAGAAGTACCCGTACATGACGTTCAAGGTCACCGGCATAGAGAAGCTCGGCGAGGACAACTACAAGCTCCGCGGCCAGCTCACGATCAAGGAGACCACCCGTCCCGTCGAGCTCACGGGCACCATTGAGGGCCGGGTCGACGACCCGTTCGGTGGCAAGGAGCGGCTAGGCGTCAGCGCCTCGGGGCACCTGAACCGCATGGACTTCGGGCTCAACTGGGACGGCCTTGCCGGCGCCGTGCCGTTGGCGAGCCACCAGATCAAGCTGGCGATCGACGCGGAGATCGTCGTCAAGGCCGCCGAGGCCGCAGCGGCGTAGCGGGGAGTCCCTACGATTACGGACGCTCAATGGCAAGGACCAGCGCGGACGACACCACCAGGTTGTGGGAGGGCCTCACCCGCGCCCACAACCTGATGACCGCCGCGCTCGAGAAGGACCTCGTGCCACAAGCCGGAATTCCTCTGGCCTGGTACGAGGTCCTTCATCACCTCACTGCAGCGCCGGGCGGGCTCCTGCGATTCCAGGAGCTCGCGAAAGTCTCAGGCATCAGCGACAGCGGCGCGTCGAGACGCCTGGACCAGATGATCAAGGCCGGCCTCATCGACCGGCAGTCGTGCCCCACCGACCGGCGCGGCGTTTACGCACACATCACCGACCAGGGACGGACTGCGTACAAGCGTGCGCACGCAGTGCTCGTGCGCAGCCTGACAAAGAACCGAGAACTTCTGGAAGGCCTGTCCCTCCCCACCTGAGGGGGTGGATCAGCTGTCCCTCCCCACCTTCGTGGGGAGGTTAGGAGGGGGGACCAGACTCCGCTTTCTTCGCCAGGTTTCGCAGCAGCGTCCCGAACTCTTTGGAGACGTTCGGGCCGAACATGAAGCCAAGGAAACCGAGCGGTCCCTTCACTTCGACCCACTGACCAACTCGCGATCCCGAGCCGTTCGGCTCGATGCGGCAGTTGAAGCGAAACGTCGTGCCCGGTATGACGCTCGTCTCGAGCGCGAATCCCTTGCCCGGCTGGACGTCGAGCAGCTTCATCTGGTGATGCTGGTTGGAGGGCGTGTTCATCACCGCCGATGTTCCCGACTGAAACGGTCCGTGCATCTCCATGGTGGTGACGTTGGGATTCCATTCGCCCCACGTCGACGTGTCAGACCACACCTTCCAGACACGATCGGGGGATGCTGTCGATTCCACGCTCTCGCCGTACTCAGCCATTACCGGCCTCCTAGAGACTTGTGATTCTTGTCAACAAGTACGACGTTCAGCCAACTGCCAATTCGACCGGCCTGGCCTGCGTGACGGGCGGCGTCTTCTCCTTCGTCCAGCCGAGGAACAGGATCACGCCCAGCAACAGGATCGTGCCGGCGATCTGCGCCGGAAAGATCTGCTGCTGGAATCCCCAGGGCGGCGGGGCGGCCGAGATGAGGGTCGCAGCGACTGGAAACGCCATCTCCGCGATCGTGGCCAGCGACGCAGGAGTCTTCGACAGCGCGCGGTAGTAGAGGAGGAGGGCGAGCAATCCAGGGATGAGCGCGATGCCCAGCAGGTTGGGCACGAAGTCATTGAACGTGTAGTGGCTGAACCCGGCGAAACCCTCGCCAGGCGAGAGCAGCACCACGGCAATGAGGATCGGCAGCGCGACCGTGAAGCGAAGCGCCGTCATGCTCCAGAACGAGATCGAACCAAGCACGTAGCGCCCGAAGACGGTGCCGCCGGCCCACAGCGCGGCCGCACCCAGCGCGTATAGGCCGGCATCGACGCGCCCAGTGGTCAGCGATGTGATCGGGGCAAACGGCTGCGTCAACGAGATGTTCGGCGCCTGGACGACCATGTAGACCGCAATCAGCGCGACCACGACCGCGGCCCAGAACCACGGCCGCCTGCGCTCGCCGAGCACGATCCAGGCGAGCACGATCGCGAGGAGGGGCTGCGTCTGCTGGAGGACGAACGTCTCCGAGTAGATGCCGTAGGAGAAGGACTTGGTGAACAGGATGGTCGCGAGCGCCTGAGCGCCGGCCGCGATCGCGATGACCGCGATCCAGCCCCGAGTGCCGAGCTTGCGCACGTCGCCGAGGCTGCGGATCAGCACTGGCAGCAGGAAGAGCGCCACCAGCGCGTCCTCCATGACCACGATCTCGCTAGGCGTGAGGTGCTTCACGAGCTGGTTGCGGAAGTAGGCGTCGGTCGCCCACAAGGTGGCGGCAATTCCGACGAAGACCACCGAGTACCGATCGATCACGCGGTTCATAGGCTCAAGTACAACAGGAAAGCACCCTTAAACCCTTCCACGCCGGGGCAAAAGAAGGGGCCGGCCGCGTGGTGCGACCGGCCCCCATTTAAAGGTCGGGTGCTAGCCGGCGCTCACCAGGCTGATCCTGGTGCCCCAGTTGCCCAGGGCGGTGCGGGTGCTACCGCAGCGGAAGTTGGTGTTGATGAAAGTCGAGAAGTCGCAGGACTGGCCGATGTACTCAGACGCGATCCACACGTTACCGCCCATGGGCACAGCGGCTCCGTAGTCGCCCCACCTGGGGCGCGCGGTGAAGCTGGGCGGGTTGGCGAACAGACGGTAGTTGGTGAATCCGTCGTCCGGACCTTGCCCCATGGCAGCGATGTGGATGTCGCCCACGCCGCCGCTGCCGATCAAGGCGTAACCAGCACTCGGGTAGAAATCAGAGCCCACAACGGTGAAGGCCATCACGCCGTTCCCGCCGGTGGTGATGCCGATGGCTGGGTAGGTCAGGTTGTCATTGCCGAGGGCGACATAGCCCGAGCCGGCAAGAGACGAGCCGCTGGAACCGCCGGCGGCAGAGACCTTGAACCACTCGATGCCCGCCTGCTTGCCGTTGCTCGTGTTCACGCCGGTGTCGATCGCGCCCCACAGAGCGCCGTTGACCCAGGTGACC
>Ga0307471_100001140_pt1 | contig 14357 bp, 17 predicted proteins | sample atmos_gasesAM3C__2_FD_204566 | JGI IMG/M metagenome (GOLD analysis project Ga0307471, IMG submission 204566) | Hardwood forest soil microbial communities from Morgan-Monroe State Forest, Indiana, United States - atmos_gasesAM3C_515 | ecosystem: Environmental > Terrestrial > Soil > Temperate... | reverse complement strand
GGATGACGATTTCTGCCGGGGGAACCGCACATTTTTCTAGGCCTTCCACCGTCGCTGGCAGCAGCATCATGAATCGCATTGTTGTGTCTCCTTCTGGTTTAGAGTTGGAACCCGAACTCCCTGCCGGGCTCGACCGGCCAAACCGGGGCTCTACTACTTACACGTCGAACGACCAGCAACAAGACCGACAGGAACAACGGCCTTCCCCACTAATATTTTTAGTGCCGGCATGCATTGGCTTATCCATAAAAGCATCCCGCAATTATGCCGCCCCGGCGAGAACGTGGAGCAGCGGCCAAAATGATACCAACATCTCTAAGGGGCATGGCGAAAACGACTGGTGACCGAAGACATAGGTCTGCACCGCTTGCCAGGCTGCCGGAACGATGCAGGCCAGCAGTTTCAGCACCATCCACGTGGCTGCATCAAGGAGGTTGCACATCACCGCGGCGGCGGGCCTATCCAGCCTTCCGGCCAGGACTACAAGCCCGAACCCGACGAGGGACGCGCTTCCGATGGATTTAAGGTTCTGAAAGGTTGTGTGTTGCCTTGCCATAACTGCCTCCTGAAGGGTGCCTTTCTCGGCTCTACTCATTCGACGAATGAGGGGCACCAAAATCGACAGGTCTGGTAGCCGTTCTTAGGGCCGTTTGTTAAGTGGCGGGAATGCTTGGTTTGACCATCTTGCGGTCATGTATCGGGCGAATTGTCGCGCACTGAGAATCTCTGCTAGTTCTTCTCTATCTCACTCTTGGAAAAGGCTGTTACTGGACACCCTGACCGGCCAATCGGACTTCGCCGTTACGAAAGCTTGACGAGGCCGCTGGCTGGGGGGTACGTTTCCCGCAAGGGCGTTGACCTTCGGCCTATTCCCGCTCGTTCAGGGGGCATTCGATGGATAAGCAAATTTCCGTGTGGAGTTACCGTCTAGGACTGCTCTGTGTGCTGCTCATGCTGATCTTCCGCGGTCTTGCTGCCTTTGGCATCTACCCGATCTTGGTGCGGGGCGAGGGTGCCAATTTTGGATATAACGCCTTCATGCGTGGTGCTGTGGTTCTGCTGCTGCTCTCGCTGGCCGCGGGATTTGCCGACCGCTGGCGAAACGGAAAGCCATGAATTCTGCATGCTCCCTCGTCGTTCATTTCGGCCTCACTTCCAGCCTCTCCCTTGCCCCGCCAATTTGGTGGCACGACCCCTGCTCCGTCGGTAGACAGCGCGCCATGCAACTATTTAGAGTAATTGCGTCGTGCAAAACTCGGGAGGTGGCCCCATGGACCCGCGTTACCCTATTGGAAAATTCGAGATGCCCAGGGAAATTACCCCCGCGCTCCGGCAAGCAGCCATTGAAGAAACTGCCGCAACACCTGCAAAGGTGCGCGCGGCCGTTGCCGGCCTGAATGACGCGCAACTCGATACACCTTACCGCGACGGAGGCTGGACCGTGCGCCAGGTGGTGCATCATCTGGCCGACAGCCACATGAACGCCTACATTCGTCTCCGGCTGGCGCTAACGGAGACCGAGCCGGCCATCAAGCCCTACGAAGAAAACGCCTGGGCCAAGCTGGATGATGCTCAGCACGCGCCGGTGGATGTTTCCTTAAAACTTCTCGAGCCTCTCCATGAACGCTGGGCGCGTGCGCTGCGTGCTGTGAAGCCAGAAGAGTTTGCGCGAACGCTGCGCCACCCCGAGCACGGCATCCGAACCGTGGATTGGCTGCTTTTCTTGTATGCCTGGCATGGCCGCCACCATACCGCGCACATCACAGAATTGCGCAAACAAAAACGCTGGTAACCTCGCCGGCCTCCGTCAGCGCCCATTTCGAGCGGGGGAACTTTCAAGTCTTATCAACTGGGTTCACCCCCGAAACTGGTCGCTTACTTGATAAACGCTTTAATTGGAGGTCTGCTCTTACCCCCGGCGTTACCTACATTTACGCGCAACCTTAGCTGGCTTCTATTAAGCATTGAATAATATAGTGACACCCTGGGCTCTTCTGTTACTCTGTCGACATGGGAAACCCAGCAGGAGTACGGCGAGACTTTCAGAAGTTAGAGGACCGGCGGTTGCAGGGGGCTGGCTTGCTGCGGCGGGGAGTGCATCCGGCCGAAGTGGCTCGTCAGGTGGGAGTCCATCGGCAGTCGGTGAGCCGTTGGGAGAGACAATTGCAACAAGGCGGAGTGCGGGCGCTGAAGAAGGCCAGCCACGTCGGGCGCAGAGCGCGCTTATGTCCAGAGGACTTACAGCGTATCGAGCGCGGACTGAAATGCGGTCCGCAGGCTCTGGGGTACGAGACCAGCCTATGGACTTCGTGGCGCGTGGCCCACTTGATCGAACAGGAATGCCGGGTGAAGTATCATCCTTCGCAGGCCTGGCGGATTCTACGACAACTGGGCTGGAGCTGCCAGCGTCCCGTGGGGCGAGCCTTGGAGCGCGACGAAGATAAGATCCGGCGCTGGAAGCAAGAGCGTTGGCCGGAAAGTAAAAAAAAGCCCAGAAAGAAGGCCGGACCATCGTTTTCATCGACGAAAGCGGATTGAGCGAGCGCCCGCACCGTTGCCGGACCTGGGCGCCGAAAGGACAGACGCCGGTGCTGCAGTATCACTTCAACTGGAAGACGTTGGCCGCGATAGCGGGCGTAACCTGGTGGAACTTCTACTTCCGGTTGTTTCCGGGGACAATCCGCAGCCCGCAGATCATCGAGTTTCTCTCTCACCTACTGCGCCACATTCCCGGCAAGGTGCTGATCGTCTGGGACGGGCTGCCGGGACATCGCAGCCGCGCTGTTTGGGACTTCGTGTAGCAGCAGAAAGGACTCTTATGGCTGGAGTTTCTTCCTGCCTACGCCCCGGAACTGAATCCGGTCGAGTATCTGTGGTCGCACTGGAAACAGCACGAACTGCCCAACTTCTGTCCGCAGAATTTCGGGCAGTTGAGCTCTTACTCGGAAGTCCTTGCGCCGAATGCGGAAGCGACCCACCCTCGTGATTGCCTTTTGGCGGCAGGCCGAATTATTCCCCGCGTAACTGTAGCTAACAGTACGTTGCCTTAACGCGGACTTGTGGTCGCTTTTCGAGGGACTGCTACAATCCGGAAACCGATACTCTGCGAAGAATGTTCTTCGAGGTCGCGATTCCTTCGTGCCGCTCGTTCGTGAATTGCATCGCAATAGAAGCATCCCCCGCGCGTAATCCGTAATTCACCCGCGGGCGGCCCTTGTGGGTCAATTGCGGACTCGCTGGAATATGGTCCAAACCAATCTTGACACCATTGCCATACGTTCCCCAGCATGTCATAGAGACCAAATGCGTTGGGTAGCTTCAGCCCCACGGGATGTGTTGTGTGCGCCCCGTTTTCGCCGTACCAGGCAATGTCATCCAGCGGTCCGTAAGTTTCCCCCGTACTCCCAGCTCTGGCCGCATATTCCCATTCTGCCTCTGTAGGCAATCGGACCGTCCATCGGGCCTGGAGTGAGTTCACCTTCGCCAGGAATGCTTGAACGTCCTTCCAGCTAAGCTGCTCTACAGGTGCATCTGGACCGGCGTTGCGAAAATAGGATGGATTGGTGCCCATTACCTCCTGCCACTGCCGCTGCGTAACTGGGAACTGTCCCATCCAAAAATCTTCGCTGATTGTCACTCGGTGTGCTGGGTGCTCCACCTCATTCCGCATCGGGCAATTTGTGCATGGTTTCCAATGGTCATCTGCTCGGAGCACCTGGTCGGTTCCCATGAGAAACGTGCCAGCAGGGATTCTTACGACCACGATCTGAGATTTAACCAGTTCGACGTAATCCGATGGGTTCGCAGAACTACCTATCATCGGAACTGCAACGAAAGCCATTAAAATGAAAACGATCGAACGAAATGGAAAGATATCGACCGCGTTGAGGTTCCGCCATCGCATGAGAGGAGAGTAGCATACGAATTCAGTATGTCACTATATTATTCAATGCCCAATAAGCCCCTCCGTTTAACTACGACTGCCTTTGAAAGAAATTGCGTACATCAATCGCTATAATCTGTATGAAGCCGGTTATCCGCTTCCAACGCGCTCTCTGGTGCCTGGTGATTTTTTTTGGCCCTGATCGGAGTCACTGTCGCGCTGCGCAGGATAGCGAATCTGATTCCTTTCGTGATCGGCGGCTATCATCCACCCCCTGCCCCAGCCAACGCAGTAGCGGCCCAGTTCGTCGCGTTGGACGATTTGTTTGCACACTATCCGATCCTCACCCTTATTCATATTGTGCCTGGCTTGCTTTTTATGGCGTTGGGTTCGTTGCAGTTCAGTTCAACCATTCGCTCCCGCCATCCTCTGTGGCATCGCTTGAATGGCCGTATTTTTGTGATCTGCGGGATCGTGATCGGAATTTCCGCACTGGTGATGAGTTTCGGGATGCCGGCTATCGGCGGCTTCAATCAGGCGGAGCGACTACATTATTTGCCGCGTTCTTTCTATTCGCTCTGATTAAGGCCTTTTGGCATATACGTCGGCGTGAATTCGCTCTGTACCTGGAGTGGATGATTCGCGCCTTTGCAATTGGGCTTGCGGTAGCAACCTTTCGACCCATCGTCGGGGCGTTCTTTGCCACCAGCCGCCTTTTGGGCCTGACGCCGCATGAATTTTTCGGTATCGCATTCTGGATTGGTTTTGTGCTGCATCTCATCGCGGCAGAAGCCTGGATCCATCTGACGCATCCGCAGACAGCCTCGGTAGTCTTTGGCGAATAACGCAAGAAACTCTTCGCGGCAATCTTCTTCTGCCTTGGAAATGCTTCGACTCGAAACTGCCCGCCTTTTCGCTGGCTGGCGAAACTGGCGCGCACCCGCGTTCGTCAGGTAGGATGAAAACTGCAACTTTAAGGAGAACCGATGGCACGCGCTGCTGGTACCTACGCAATTTTTGAAACCTCGATGGGCAATATCGTTTGCAAACTTCTCGATAAAGAAGCGCCGAAAACAGTTGAGAATTTTATTGGCCTCGCCGAGGGCACGAAAGAATTCGTGAATGAATCTTCCGGCAAAAAAGAAAAGAAGAATTACTATGACGGCCTGGTATTTCACCGCGTGATTCCTCAGTTCATGATTCAGGGCGGCTGCCCTCGTGGCGACGGCCGCGGCGGCCCCGGTTATACGTTTCCTGACGAATTTCACCCTTCGTTGAAGCATTCCAAACCCGGCAAACTCTCGATGGCCAACGCCGGACCGGGTACCAATGGCAGCCAGTTTTTCATCACCGTTGCTGCCACACCGTGGCTCGATAATCGCCATACGATTTTCGGTGAAGTCGTGGAAGGCCAGGACGTCGCGGATAAAATCTCCAACATGCCTCGCGATGGTCAAGACCGCCCGCGCACGCCCGTGGTGCTCCAAAAAGTGAAAATCGAACGCGTCTCGTAAGTTGCTGGCCCCTTATGCTCTCGCCCGCCCGCCTGACACAGCTCATGGTCGAGTTGATCTTTCTACTGCTCGGCACTCTGGTGTTCTGGCTCGGCTGGAATGGGAGAATTTACTTTGATCGCCGCGGCGTCCCCTGGCTGGTCATCAGTGTTGCCCTCATTGCCTGGGGATTGCTGGCGCTCGCAAAACCAGGCCAGTGGGGGGCGCGCTGGCAAAAATGGAATCGCGGCGCTTCGCTTGCTCTTCTGGGTGTGCTTATGCTCGCGATCTCCCGTGTTCCGTTCCTGTGGGTGGGAAGGCTTCTGGCACTGGCGGGGTTGCTGTTGCTCCTGCGCGGTATCCTCGGCTCTCTCCTTATTTTGAAGCAACCATAACCGCGCATCGGCTATAATGCCGCCCATCCAATCATTCTTGCCGCTCAAAAAGCATTCCGGGTGTAGTCTTTGCGCTAGCACCCACTAGACATTTCGCAAGGAGATGATTCGTGCTCAAAGAATTCAAAGAATTCGCAATGCGCGGAAGCGTGCTGGATCTGGCCGTTGGCGTCATCATCGGCGCGGCATTCGGAAAGATTGTTTCTTCGCTGGTGGACGATATCCTCATGCCGCCGATCGGCAGGCTGCTCGGGCAAGTCGATTTTTCCAACCTGTTTATCAATCTCAGCGACAAGCATTTCGACTCGCTCGCCGCGGCCAAGGCTGCCGGTGCGGCAACTTTGAACTATGGAAACTTCATCAACACCATCATTAATTTCCTCATCGTGGCGTTTTCCATCTTCTTGGTGGTCCGCTCGGTGAATAAGTGGTTGCCCAAGCCACCTGCAGCCGTCACGACAAAGGATTGCCCGCAATGCGCTATGGCCATCCCTCTGGCGGCCAAAAAGTGCGGCCACTGCGCCAGCCAGTTGTAGAAAGGACTTCCAACCAAATTGCTAACCTTCCGCCGGCCCTGCCTGCCCTGAGCGGAGTCGAAGGAGCAGAGCCAAATGGAACGTAGTCCGCGGAGTGAGGAATCCCGCAGCACTCTTCGCTGGAGCGCGCGAAATCGACAGCCTTAATTTTGTGACGTCTTCTTTTTCTGGTTGGCTTCCAGGTGTGCCCGCAATCGGGCAACGACCTCGTCTTCCCGCCCCTCATCCAATTCCTTTTGCACTTCTTCGAGCGCGAAATGCACCACGTCGTGGTGGTGAAACTCCAGCGGCGCGATCGATTCGCTGAGGCGCAGCCACAGCCGGTGCAGCAGATTGACTTCGTTGGCCGTGAGGTTGGGCGCGTGCGGCCCCAGAACTTTGTAGACTTTGTCGCCATTCGCCTGGTGAATTTCCAGATTGAACTGCGGCTTAGGATCGCCGAGCCTTTCCCAGGCATCACCAATGTGACGCGCTTGTTCTTCGGTTGATTCTTTCGGTGAATGGCCGAGCACAATGGTGCTCGACCGCAAGGAAGTTGCGGCGCGAAGTATACCGTCCCAAAGGTCGTTGGCCGCCACAACCGCCAAGCGGATGGACTTGCCGCGCTTTTCCGCGATGGCCAGCGCCTGCGAGAAGAGTTGCTGCTCGATGCTGCCGAAAAGTTGCTCGGCCTCAAGATCGTATTCTCCCGAAGCGGAGCGGCGCAGCAGGCGAACGTGCAGAACGATCACGTCGCGCCGTCCGGGCTTCACCCGGTCGAGCACGTTTCCGAGATGATACAGCGCGTGAATATTGCTGACCGGCACCAGAATGTTCCCCGGACGAGCCCCAATTGCTTCCGGAGTGAGTTCGCCCTGAATGGCCAGGTGAAACTGATCCATTTCGACATGGCTGGCGGCGCCACGTCCATGACGCGTGATCCTCTCGGAAATCGTGAACACGATAAACAAAAAGATGGAGAAGGTGACGCCGGCAATCGTGGCTTGCACTTTGGTGAAGAGATTCACGACCGCGAGGCCGAGAAGCGTAAGTGTGATCAGGCTGAGCCCGACCGGGATCTCCACGCCAAAAATATGAAAATTCAAAGGAACGCGGTATTCTCGGGCGCCCGGGTGCGTGTATCGCAAGACAAGGACGGCCAAGCCCTTCATAGCGAACGACCAGATGACTCCAAAAGCGTAGAGGTTCGCGAGAAAGGTCACGTCCCCGCGGCTGATGATGATGGTCAGAATCTGCAAGCCGGCGATGATGTTGATGATGCGATACGAGGTGCCAAATCGCCGATGCGGCTGGCGAAACCAGTCGGCCAGCACGCCGTCCTCAGACACGCGGTTCAGAACGCCGTTCGAGCCGACAATCGCGGTATTCACCGCGCCGGCTAGAATCATCGTCCCGACCACCACGACGAACGCGTGGAAAACCAGCCGCAGCGCGTAGGGGCCTTGCAGATTCATCGCCAGCCCGCCGATCAGGTTTTCCAGGAAATTCTGGCGCTGTTCGTCCGGGATCAGCATCACCGCGAAGAACGATACCAGCGAGGTAAATACAAGGCTGTAAACAAATATGACCAGGCCGGTTTTTTTCAGATTCGGAAGCTTGGGGTGCTCGATTTCACGATAAACCTGCGCCAGGGATTCTTCGCCGCTCATGGCCAGCACGGAATGGCCCAACCCCACGAAGATGGCGATGACGCCGGCGAAATGGGCAAAATGAACGCCATAGAGCCAGCCCAGCGCGTTCGGACCCAATTTTAAATTGCGCGGGTACGGCAGGGGAGGAAGAGCGGGGTGACGAAGCCAAACAGTGTACAGGCACCAGGCGATCAGGATCACCACCATCACCGTTGTGACCTGCATGATGCGCATGGCTTTTTGACTGGACTCGTGGACGCCCTTGATGTTGTACCACCAGAAATAGGTGGTACAGATAACCGCAAAAAACGCCGCGCCAAAGTCTGGCGCGATGTGCAGGCCAATATGAAAATAGCCGAAAGTTTCATTGCAAAGGCCGACGATATATTGCCCGGCAGACACGCCGCTGATCGGACCCGTCAGGATGTAATCAAACATCAGCGCGGATACGCTGAACTTCGCCAGCGTGCCCCCCATCGCCTCTTTTACGACGCGATACACGCCGCCGCGCACAAACATGCTGCAGCTCTCTACATAGATCGCCCGCACGCAATACGAAAACAGCATGATACCGAGGATGAACCAGGGTGCGGCCTTGCCGATGTAGCCTTCCGCTTCACCCCCGGCGTAATAAGCCGAAGAGGCCAGGTCGTTCAGAACGATGGCGGCGGCGCGCCAGAAAGAAATGAAGCTGAGGAGCGCGGTGGTCGCGACTAAAACACGCGGAACGCCGTTCCTCCGGCTGGCCTGCGCAGCCAGGTTATTGGGAGTGCTATTCATGTATGGATTTTGCGGCCTGCAGTCCTAGATGCTCCCACTTTTTGGAAGACAAGTCCAGTTCCCAGCTTCACCCAATCGATTTTTCAGGGGGAATTCAGGCAGGCGTTTCGCGAAATGCCTTGGCGCACTCCGCGCAGGGACACTGCTCGCGGAGATATCCGTAACTGAAGATGCCTGTGGAGTGGCCATCATTGAAACTGATCTGGATCGCGTAATTCCCCATTTGCGTTGCCGATTGCGCCCGCGACTTGGGCTTATACATCGGCAACAGCGGCGAAGCCGGCAAATGAAAAGAGTCGGCCATTTCTTTCTTGCCGCGTTCGTCATTGCAAGTGGCGCAGGGACAGTGCTCGCGGAGATATGCAAAATCGAAATGACTCGAGTGGCCGTCTGACCACGTAATATCCACACCCGCCCCGGTTTTCACGTGAATTTTCACGGAGGTGGGCTTCTTGCGTTGATCCATGGGTAGAGGCATTTGGAATGGCAATCGTTTCGTTTTCTAAAACAATATTCTCAATACCAGTCTACAGCCGGAATGTGAAATTCGAAAATGCGCGTCGCGTGCGGGAGGCGTTCAGGATTTCTTCCTGGAATTGCAGCAATCTCCGGGAGGAATGGGGTTTCCGTGGGGGCAGGTCGTGGGATGCCCGAGGAACGAACAGATGCGCGCATCCAGCTCCGGGCTGATGATGTGCTCGAACTTGCACGCCTGCGTGTGCGCTTCGTGGTCGTCAATGCGGAATGTATCTTTGAACAGGCGCTCGGCCAAACGATGGCGGCGCACCACGTCCCGCGCGCGGCTCTTGCCGCGATCCGTCAATTGCACCTCGTGATCGAACACGCGCACGAGCCGCAGGTCTTCCATGCGCGCCAGCGTGCGCACGGGATCGACACCGCCGGGCGTGCGGATGTGCTCTACGTCGGCCTTGCTCCCCTCTTCCCCGCAAACCCAGATTTGTTCCAGCAAATGGTCGAAGTGAATGCCATCATCCATCGAGACGCGTTGATCCACGGCGAGATGCCCGTGCACAAGTTCAATGCGCCGGTCCGCTTGCTGCCCGATATCCGGATCGTGTGTCACCATCAAGATGGTATGACCGGCGCTGTGCAATTCCCGGAAAAGCCCGATCACAATCTCTTCGTTGGCTTCATCCAGGTTTCCTGTTGGCTCATCGGCCAGGATCAGCGTGGGCTGGTTGATGAGCGCCCGCGCAATCGCCACACGCTGCTGCTCGCCCCCAGAAAGTTGCGAAGGCAAATGGGTGAGGCGATCTTCCAGACCCACCCGCTTCAGCGCCTCAGCAGCCTCCGCTTCATCCGTCACGCTGTGAAAATACTGGGCCAGCATCACGTTTTCCAGCGCATTCAGGTACGGCACCAGGTGGAATTGCTGGAAAACGAAACCAATTTTCTCTGCGCGATAGCGTACCAGATCATTTTCGCTCAGTTTGCCAAGGTCTACGTTGTCCACTAACACCTGGCCGGAGGTCAGCGTATCCAGCCCGCCGAGAATATTAATCAGCGTGGTCTTCCCTGAGCCCGAAGGCCCCATGAGCGCTACCCACTCACCTGCTTGTATGGAAAAAGAAATGCCATCGAGAGCGCGCAGCGTGCCGTATTCCTTCACCAGCGAGTTGATGAGCACCTGGCCGTTCACGCTTCACCTCGAAACACCGAAGCGGGGCGAATACTCGCCAAACGCCGCAACGGAAAAGCACTGGCAATGGAAACCAGGATGGTGATGGCCACAGAAAGAGGATACACAATCCAGCGAGGCTGCGCAGCCACGCCAAAAACCTCTTTGCCCAACCAGATAGAAACGAGTAGTCCCACAGCCGAGCCCACCACGCCGCCCGCGATCCCCATCAGAATGGCTTCCGCTAGAAACAGGTGCACTACGCGATGCACGGATCCGCCAATCGCTTTCATCAATCCCACGTCATTCTTGCGCTCGATCGCCACGTTGCTCATCCCCGCCATCACGCACAGCGAGGTCAGCACCAGCACCAAAAGCACCGTGGCGGATAGCAGCCCACTGATGCGGTTGTAGATGCGTCCTTCCGCCTCCGCAAGCTGCTTGATGCCATGAACGTCCGCGGCTGGAATCTTTTGACCTAGCGTGGAGATAAATTGCTTAATGGATTCCGGCGTGCCCGTGACGCTGAGCTGCATAAGGCTGATACGGCCTGGAAGATCGGCGAGCGCCTGGACCGTGCTTAGAGGCGCGAAAATCTGCGTGTCTTCCGGGCCACCGGTGGCAACGACTGCAAAAATTTTGCAGTTCGCGCCCCTGCCTTCATTGCGAAGCCGTAATTCATCCCCCACGTGAACTCTGAACTGTTCCGCTGCCTTAGCCCCTACTTCGCAACCAGCAGGGTCCGCCTCAAGCGCGGAATATTCCGTGCGCCGGCCAGGGCGAATTTCAGTCAGACCCTGCCCTTTGGTGCCGGCAAGCACAACCGGCTCGTAATGGAGCGTGCCGCCTTTTGCGACTTCGCCAATCAAATAAAGAAACGCCACCGCGGGAACCGCTTTGCCTTCGTGTTCCGCAGGCATTTGTGCAAGCAACGATTCATCGAGTGTCAATCCGTTTGCTCCTGAGCTTGCGTCAGCGTTGCGCGATGCGACGATCACGTTGGCGCCCAACGCGCGAAACTCGGTCGTGAGCCGCCGCTTCGCATCAATCTGCAGATTGATGAGCGCAGATGTCACCGCGGCTCCCGCCCCAAGCGCCAACAGAATCACGAAAAGCCGCCCATAATTCGAGGTCAGCAGCCTTCGCACGATGCGCCAGAACATGGGAGCGGCCGCCATCATTCGCCTCGCAAAATCGGCGCCGGCTCATATCTCGAAGCACGCCGCAACGGATAAGCGCTCCCGAACAGCGTGATAAGCGCCGCCAGCGTCAGGATGATCAGCAATACGAACACCTTTGGTTCCGGCACAAATCCAAAAATTCTCACACCTACGAATCGCGCCAAAATGATTCCGACGGCATAGCCGATGCCCCCGCCCACAAAAGCCAGCAGCAACTGTTCGGCCGCGAGCAACACACCCACTAGCATCGAGCCTGCGCCCAATGCTTTCATCAAACCAATCTCGGTGCGCCGTTCGATCACGGAAGCAGCCGCGGAAGCGCCAACGGCGAGCGCCGCAGCCAATAACGCCGCAAAAGCAACCAGCCACAGCAGCGTGCGCACGCGCGTCAGCACGTTACCTTCCCCTTCCGCCACACGCCGGATCACGCGCACATCCGTTCCCTTTAACTCTTCGCTGATCTGCAGCGCTATCGCGGAGATATAGGGCGTGCAATACCAGCGGTCGAATTCCGCCGGTGTCATCGCCTTCGGATCTTTCCGCGCAAACGCATCTTCCGGCTTCGTCAGTGCGCTGACATACAACCGCCGGTACATGCCCTGATGTCCAGCCAGGTCCTGCGCCGTGGAAAGCGGCGTGACAATGGCGTCTTCTTCGGGCCCGCCCGTCGTAAGGATGCCCACGACCTTGAGCTGCGTCCACTGCTCGTGACCGCCGCTGCTTACACTCAGCGCGTCTCCTACGCCGACACCAAATTTCCTTGCGAAACCCTTTCCGACGACACACTGGCCCGTGCCTTCAGCAAACCAATTTCCATCCACGTGCCACCATGGATTCGTCTCTTCAATTCCTGTTACGTAAGATGTGCCATCGGGAATCGCAACCTTATGTTTCGACCATGTTCCAATAAGCGTCGCGTTACCCGCTACTCCGGGGTTGGACCAGTTTTTGGAAGCAGGCGACCATGCTTCAACAGGCGCCTCCAGGACCGGCGCAAACGCCATGATGTTGAAGCGCCAGAAAATCGTCTTGAGCTTTCCCAGATCTTCTTCGGGCAAATACGCGCCCGCGTTTGCGGGGCGGTAGTCTACTCCCCCGATTTCAAGCGGCAACGAATCGGCCTGCGGCGTCACCAGTAGATTCGCGCCCAGGCTCCGAAACTCCTGCGCCAGCCGGTCGCCCACATCCAGAGACACGCTTAGCGCCGCCGTCGCTACCGCCATTCCCAAGGCGAGAGCGGCCATGGTGAGTAATTTGCGGCGTGGACGGCGTGTGAACGAGTCGGCTACGAGTCGAAGAAACATGAATTTGGCGGTCTCAGTCCAATTCTAGATGCACGATTCTTCGTGCCCCACACCTACTTCGGAATTTCCTCCGCGGCCTTCGTCAAGGCCGATACATCGATCAGGATATTGTCGCCTTCAACCTTTGACGAAAACCCAATCGGATTGCACCCGCCCTTCTGCCCGATCGAAGGAATATAAATTGCCGAAGCACAATGCCGGCAGATCACATTCTGTCCATCCTGCCGATAGCCTTCCGCTCCGCAGATGAGGCATGCATCCAGCGCCGTGCCGTATCCATTCGGCTTTCGGATCACCAGGAATCGAATCGTTTGCGCTTTCACGTTGACCGAATAGATCCGCAGGTCCCCGTACTGAACATCTACGATCGGGATTTGCACGATCCCGTCGACCGCCTCAACGACCTTGGCCTGCACCGGTGCTGCATTCACACGCGCATAAATAAAATCTGCCGTCAGCAGAAGAATCACGCCCAGGCTCGCGACCCCAGCCGCTATCATCCAGCGGCGCTGCCGGCGGTTTTGCGCTTCCAGCAGCCGGCGCTGCGCATCATTCGTGGCGGCAGAAGCGGCCTTGGCATGCGTGGCGGCCTGCCACTCCCGGAAAATCATCACGATCGCCGCGCCGAATACCAGAATGAAAAAGAAAACCTCATTGCGCACGATGGGACCAATCAACGCCATCTCTGCCTTGCTGGATGGCAGCCACCGGGCCTCGCTCAGTTCGTGCATGCCGGTCACGGCAAGTTGCACGGCTACGACCATCAGAATCCCGCTGGTCACGGAAAAGAAGCGGTGCAGCGGCACCTTCAATGTGCCTTTGAAAAAGAAAAGTCCAACCGCCACCGCCGCGGCGATTCCGAGGGTCGTGCCGATCCACGTTTGCAGGCCTTCGCTAGAAAGTTCTACCGCGCGGAGAATCAAGGCGAGTTCCGCGCCTTCGCGCAAAACCATGAGGAACACGAAAAGCCCGATACCCCAGCCTGCTGCGGATCCCGCGCGCTCCGCGTAACTCTCCACTTTCTGCTCGATTTCTTTTTTCAGATGACGCGCAACACGATTCATCCAGATGATCATGGTGACGACGAACACCGCGGCCACCAGATACATCAACCCTTCAAAACCATCTTCGCTGATGCTGAACCGCTCCAAACCAATTGCAACCGCAAGACTTAGTGCGCTGGCCGCAGCCACTCCCCACCACACATAGCGCGATAAGTGCGAACGCCCCGTGCGCGACAAATAACCCAGTATGATGCCAACCACCAGGGCGGCTTCAACGCCTTCACGAAGGGCAACGAGGAAAGCAGAAAGCACGGGAGCTCCAGTTGAAAGTCATTTGCAACAACACTCCCAGTCTACCCCTCCCTCCTTCCCTCCGTCAAGCTCCCTCCTCCTCCCGCAGGAGTCTCGTAAGTCTGGAAGCACGATCGGTGTGCGGGGTAAATTTAGCGCGCCTGGGCTGTCTTCCGAGAGGCGTGAGCTACATGCGCCTATTTTCGAGTGACGGGATCCT
>Ga0307471_100001139_pt1 | contig 14359 bp, 10 predicted proteins | sample atmos_gasesAM3C__2_FD_204566 | JGI IMG/M metagenome (GOLD analysis project Ga0307471, IMG submission 204566) | Hardwood forest soil microbial communities from Morgan-Monroe State Forest, Indiana, United States - atmos_gasesAM3C_515 | ecosystem: Environmental > Terrestrial > Soil > Temperate... | reverse complement strand
GTTCCAGTGCGAGCACGAGCGGGACCATGAACGAGGCATGGGCTCGTGGAACACCGCGAACAGCAACACGACCGTATGCCGGCGACAGTCGAATGCCGTTGTGGGTGGCGGTGGCCGCCATCTCTACTCCGCCTATCCAGGCGGCTTGGTGCGCAACAAGGTTGCGCTCGGTCGAAGTGCGGCCCAGCCTGCGGTCGCCCAGTACCAGCAGACGAGACAGCCTTCCGCCAGGGCAGGTGTCACTTTACCCGATTAACTTGCCGTAGCGCTCAACCCCTTGAAGGATCAGTGAAACGCGCGCACGGCTGCTGGACCCTGGTCGAGCGTGACCCTCACCGCGCGCGACTGAACCACCTTTTCCCCGACGCCCGGCTGATTTTCTGGCAAGACACTGCTTCCAATATTGACTCTCGGCAATGATTTCGTTCTCGTACGATCTCTTCGCCTTGCGGAGATGAGTGGCTGGGCTCGACGCGATGTATTGCCATCTCGTTGCCGTAGCGAACAGGGGCTCGATGCGGACCAGATGACGATTGGCCTTGATAAAGGGCGGGCGGCGTTTCGCCACACCGAGCCTGCCGAAATCAGCGCCACGACGGCGGGTAGCAACCAGCTAGTCAAGGCCTCTGGCATTCGTAGTGGCCGGGATGAGCGGAAAAGGTGCGCGATCTCATTCCGTGGTGGCTCGGCTCCATCCCTGGGCGATGTGGTCTGCGATGCAGGCGTCCTGCTGCGACCATGGGTTCAGGCCATGCGCGCTCGCCGGGCACGTCGCCATGTCACCCGTTCGTGGATTTTGCATCACCACATCAGTGGCACAGCCCGCCAGTAAGCACGCGGCGGCGACAATCAATGTCAGGTATCGCAAAGGTATCGCCTCCTTCAAACTGGTTGCGGATAGACTCCCGGCACGCGTGGTCCGCTGGTGCCCGCATTCTTCGGCTCTCACCTGTGTCAGTGTCGCTCCGACGGCTGATCGGTGGGTTGAGTGGCCGCGGCATCCGGTCGGTTCCACCAGCCCCCACCCAGGGCCAGGAAGAGCGCTCCCGTGTCGGCGAAGCGGCTGGCCTGGGCCTGCACTCGCGTGATCACTGTTTGCTGATAGGCCTGCTCGGCACTCAGCAGGGCAAGATAGTTGGTGTGGCCGAGTTGCTGCTGCTTAAGCGTGAGATCGAGGGTCCGCTTGGCGGCCCGTTCGGACAAGACTGCCGCGGCCAGGCTCTCGGCATCGCCTTGCAGGGCATAGAGGGTATCCGCCACGTTCTGGACCGCGGTGAGGACCGTGCTGCGGTATTGCGCGGCCGCCTGCTCGAAGGCCGCCGCAGCGGCTCGCTGCCGGTGTAGCAGGGTGTTGCCGTCGAAGAGCATCTGGAGTGCGGTCCCTCCCACTATCCAGTACGGATTGTTGTGCGCGAACATCTGGGCGAACTCGGTCGCACTGCCGCCGTACGTCGCGCTGATCGTGAACTGGGGCAGGCGGTTCGCGATGGCCACGCCGACCTGGGCGCCCGCGGCGTGTAGCGTCTCCTCGGCCACGCGCACGTCCGGGCGCTGCTCCACCAGCCGGGAGGGCAGGCTCACCGGCAGCTCTTGCGGCAGGTGCAGCGCTGCGAGATCGAACCTCTCGTCGAGATCGTCGTTCGGGAACCGCCCGGCCAAGGCGGCGAGGAGGTTGCGGTTCTGCTCGAGTTGCTTCTGCAGCGGCGGCAGCTGCTGCTGCACCTGCGCGAGTGCCGCTTCCTGTGCGGCCACGTCGAGCCCGGCCACGTAGCCGAGCTCGAACTGCCGCCGCAGCAGCGTGAGCGCCTTCGAGCTGATCGCGATGATGTCCTTGGTTGCCGCGATCTGCGCCCGCAGCGAGGCCTCCTGCACGGCGGCCGCCACCACGTTCGCCGTCAACGTCACGTAGGTGGCCTGAAGCAGGAAGCGCTGCGCGTCGGCCTGCGCCAGCAGGGACTCGACCTGGCGCCGATTGCCCCCCCACACGTCGAACGAGTAGCCCACAGTAACCTGGGTGGTATAGAGGTTGAACGTCGTGGTGTTCGAGTTCAAGACCGGCGAGAGGGTGCCGGAAGTCTGCTGCCGAGTCCCGGTGAAGCTACCCTGCACGGTCGGGTAGAAGAACCCCCGCTCCGCGTACACCAGCTCCCGGGCTTGGCGCAGGGCCGCCTGGGCCGAGACGATCGTCGGATTGGCCGTGAGGGCCTTCTCGATCAATGCGTTCAACTCCGGGGACTGGAACAGCGTCCACCACTGACCGGCGACGTCCTGATCGTGCAGGAACCGCTGCGCCTCGCCCCCCGGGCCCTCCGCCGACGCCGTCTGCGGGCTCGAGGGTCCACGCGTGTAGTCGCTCACCGTGGGCGGGGCCGGCCGGTGGAAGTCGGGGCCGACGGCGCAGCCGGACAGCAGGGCCACGGCGGCCAACGTGACCATCGAGCCGGGACGCGGACGGGCCGACCGACTAGATGCACCAGGTGACGTCATGTTGGTGGTCCTCATGTCCGTGACAGCGTTGCGCTGATGGGCCCGTCCGCGTGACGGGCCGCCCCACCGATATCGGTCGCGGGATCGGCTCGTCGGGCTTGGCAGGGCCGTTGTCGCCTCCGTGTGGGTCAGATCCATTTCAGCACCGCCGGACGCCCCAAGCTTGGCGTCCCGAGAGGGCGTGGATACGAGCCAGCAGCTCGCTGAACGCGAACGGCTTCGTGAGGTAGTCATCCGCTCCCGCGTTCAGGCCCGTCTCTCGATCTTCGGGCGCGTCGCGCGCCGTGAGCATTAGGATGCTGGTCCAGATTCGCCGCGCCCGGAGGTCGCGGCACACTGCCAATCCATCCCGGTCCGGCAACAGCCAATCGAGCACAATGACCTCGTAGTGGTTCACGCTGGCCATCTCACCGCCCGATCCACCGGTATGGGCGACATCGACGACAAAGCCCTCCTCTTCCAGGCCCTTGACCAGCGAGCGCGTGAGCTTCTGGTCGTCGTCGATCAGCAGGATGCGCATCGTGCTCTCTTCCGTCCGTGCGGCAGTCCCAGCTCCGGCTCCCAGGGACCGACACGTCATGCTTCATCTCCTTCGCCACCGTTCGGCCAGCCAGTAGACGGCCGGCAGCGCGAGCAGCGTCAGCAAGAGTTCCATGGACAAGCCGCCGACGACGACCGTAGCGAGGGGGCGCTGGATGTCCGACCCGATTCCCCGTGCGAGCGCGGCGGGAAGCATTCCCAATCCGGCGACGACAATGAGAATCAGACGCGGGCGGAACTGGGCCCGCGCGCCGTGGATCACCGCATCGAGGAGGGGGGTGTTCGGCACGCTCCGTCGCGCGTCGATCTCCGAGATGTAGAGGAGGCCACTCATCACGGCGACGCCGAAGAGCGAGATGAAGCCTACAACCGCCGACACGCTCAGGTGAATCCCCCGAAGACTAAGAAGGATCAGCCCGCCCGTCAGGGAGAACGGTACGTTCAACAGCACCAGCAGCGCGTCCAGCGCCGACCCGAACGTGATGAACAGCAACGCGAAGATAATTGCGATCGTGACCGGGATGATGACCATGAGCCGCGCGCGCGCCCGCTCGAAGTTCTCGAACATGCCGCTCCAGATGACCCGATAGCCGGGGGGCAGCGGGACCATCCGGGTCAACCGGGCCTGGGCGTCCGCGACGAATCCGCCCTGATCACGGCCCCGGATATTGGTCCGGACCGTGATCTGCCGCTGGTTCTCTCGTCGCGCGATGATCGTGGCCCCATCGACCACCTGGATGTCCGCGAGCTGCGATAACGGCACCGCGCCGCCGTCGCGCGTCGGAATCAACAACGCGCCCACGGTCGTGGGATCCGCGCGTGCCTCGGGAACGAATCGCGCCACCACGTCGAACCGCCGGTCGCCCTCAAATACTCCAGTGATCGGGCTCCCGCCAAGGGCGAGGTCGATCACGTCCTGGACGTCGCCGACGTTGAGGGCGTACCGCGCGACCTGCGTCCGATCGATGCGGACGCGCACCTGCGCCTGGTCGCTTTCCTGCTCGATCGACGTGTCCGCGGCTCCCGGTATGTCGTGGATCACTTCCAGCGCCCGGCGGGCGATCTCCCGCAGCGTCTTGAGATCCGGGCCGCTGAAAACTACCGCAAGATCCGCCGAGGACCCGGTGGCATCCTCGGTGGACATGTCGATGATCGGCTGAGTAAAGTTCAGCGCGACACCGGGGATATTCGCCTGCAGCCGTCGCGACAGCTCTTCCACGAGAGCCGCCTTCGTCTTGCCGCGCGTCCAGGTGTTGTACGGATTCAGGGTCACGAGGATCTCGTTGCGGTTCGGCCCAAACGGATCGGTACCGGAGTCGTTGCGCCCGGTCTGGGAGCTAACTAGCCTCACCTCCGGTGATTCCAAGATTAGCGCGCGCATCCGGGCCGCCACCTCGGCCGATTGCTCCAACGAGATTCCCGAGGGCAGGTTCGCCCGGATCCAGATCTCGCCTTCGTCGAGCGGCGGAATGAACTCGGTGCCGAGGTGGGTCCCCACGTACACGGACCCGATGACGACAGTGAACACAACGACCATCGTCAACGGGGCATGGCGCACGGTTACGCGGATGATGCGTTCGTACAACTCCGTGATCCCGTCGAGGACCCGATGCCGCCTCCCCGGTGTGCGGCCGCGGAACACGAAGGTCGCGAGGACGGGCACGAGGGTGAGGCAGAGCACCAGGGATCCGACCAGCGCGTAGCAGACCGTCAGCGCCATCGGCGTGAATAGCCGCCGCTCGACGCGCTCGAGGGTGAGAAGTGGGAGATACGCGGCGATGATAATCAATAGCGAGAAGAGGATGGGGCGTTGGACAGCAAGACCGGCCGCGCGTACCTGCTCCGTGAGCTCCTCGTCGGATCCGGCCGTGCCCCGCTCCTCGAGGGTGCGGACGATCCGCTCCACCATCACGATCGTGGCATCGACCAGGATCCCGAAGTCCAGCGCCCCGATGCTCAGCAGGCTCAGGGTTACCCCCGACAGGTACATGCACAGGAAGGCGAAGAGGAGCGACAGGGGGATGATGATGGCCGTCAGGAGCGCGGCGCGCAGGCTGACCAGGAAGAGGAGGAGCACCGAGACCACCACGACGAACCCCTCGATGAGCACGCGGGAGATCGTATGGAGCGTGCTCTCGACCAGCTCGGTCCGGTCGTGGATGGGGACGATCTGGACGCCCTGGGGCAGGCGGGTCCGGTTGAGCTCATCGACCGCCTCGTGGATCCCCGCCAGCACCTCGCTAGCATTCTCCCACCTCAGCAAGAGCACGATGCCTTCGACGCCGCCCGGTCCAAGCGGATCGCGATTCATCGCGAAGATACCTGTGGGCGGGAGGTGCCCCACCGTCACCCGCCCGATGTCGCGGACGTAGACCGGGACGTTCTTCTGCGCGTCGAGGACGATGTTTGCGATGTCTTCGCTCGAGCGGATGAGTCCGGTGCCGCGGATAGCGAGCGACTGGTGGCCCATAGTCAGGAGCGCGCCCCCGGCGTTTCGGTTGTTGTTCTTCACCGCGTCCGCGACTTGCCGAACGCTGAACTTGTATTTGTTGAGCGCCTTCGGATCGAGCTGGATCTCGTACTGCCGGACGAGGCCCCCAAAGATCGTCACGTCGGCAACCCCCGGAATCTGCAGCAGCCGCTGCGTCACGACCCAGTCCTGCAGCTCCCGCAGTCGCATGGCGTCGTACCCCCTGCCTACCAACACGTAGCGGTAGAACTCGCCGACGCCCGTGGAGAGGGGAGCCAAGGTCGGCGTGACACCATCGGGCAGAGTGGCGTCCCGCAGCTTGTCGAGGACCAGCTGGCGGGCGAAGTAGTCGTTGGTTCCCTCGGCAAACGTGAGCTCCACGATCGAGAGCCCGAAGATGGTGCGGGAGCGACGACTGCTGAGACGAGCGGTGTTATTGAGGGCCCGCTCGATCGGGATCGTCACCTGCTGCTCCACTTCCTCGGCGGCGAACCCGGGATAGAGCGTGACCACGACGACACCCGTGTCGGAAATGTCCGGGTATGCCTCGAGCTTCAGCTGCTTGAAAGCCCAGACGCCCGCGCCGGCCATGGCGAGGACCGCCACCAACACGGGCACCCGATGCCTGAGGGCCAGCCCAAGAAGGCCGGCGAGCATCGGCTACTGGCCCTTCAACAGCATGGCGCCGGCCACGACCACCCGCTCATCGACCTTGAGCCCGGTCAGCGCAGCGACGACGTCTCCGCTGCGCGGACCGATCGTGATCTGGCGTCGCTCGAAGCGGCCCGGGGTGAGTTCGACGAACACGACCGTCACGCCATACTCCTGCACGACGGCCGCGAGGGGAACAACTGGCAGCGACCGCACCGCGCCGGCGTGGCGGATGCTGCCGAACATCTCGGGACGGAAGCGGCCTCCGGGGTTGGGAAGCTCGACGTGGAGCCGCAGCGTCCGCGTTTGCGGGTCGAGCATGTCAGCGATCCGCGCCACGTGTCCCCGGAGGACCTCACCGGGGAACGCGACGAGGGTGATCTCCACCGGCTCGCCGACTCGGATGAACCGGATGTATGGCTCGGGAACGTCCGAGAACATCCAGACGGTGCTCAGATCGGCGATGGTCATCATCGGGGCGGTGGTGGTGTCGCTATGGGAGGCTACGGCGCCCCGGAACTCGCCGCGCGTGACATTGACTTCGAGGACTTTCCCGGAGATCGGCGCCCGCACGACGGTCGGCTGGTGAAACTCCCCGGGCCTGAGTCCGAGGAGCTCGAGCTTCCGCCGCGTCTGATCCCGGACCGCCTGCGCAATCTCGTAGTTCGATGTGGCGGAGGCCTGGTCATTCTGGGCCTGTAAGAGGTCCTTCTCCGCAATGCCTTGAAAGGTGAACAGTTCCTTGGCGCGCCGGAGATCGAGGTCGGCCTTCTGGAGGGCGAACTTCGTCTGGCGCTCGGTGGCCTCGGCCTGGAAGCAGGCGGCGATGGCCGCGTCGGCATCGGGGCTGTCCAAGCTCAGCAGGGGTTGCCCCTGGTCCACGGAGTCGCCGAGTTTCACCATGACCTCGAGCACGTGGCCTTGGACTGGTGGCAGGACCCGCGATACCCGGTTAGGGTTGACGCCGACACGGCCGGGGGCGACGACCTCGTCGGCGATTACGTTCCGGGCCCGCACGGCCTCAACTCGGAGCTGCTTGAACTGCGGCGAGTCGGGCGGGACCGCAACCACGTTCGTCCCGTCCATCGCGTCGGATGCTGCGGCAGCCGGCGCCTGGCCAGCCGTGGCACTCGACGAGCTGCCGCCAGATCGCTCGCAGGCTACCGTGAGCCAGAGCGCACTGCACGCCAGGCCGAGCACGACCGTTGATGATCGCATGAGGCGGCTCCAGTCGTTCACCCGAAATTCCCGACTACGATCCCAGTCCCACTCTACGGAACCGAACCTATAGAAATGCTGAAGAAAACCTGAATTCTGAACAATCGCCCCCAACCGGGCTAGAGGTGCAGACGTCGCCTCCCGCGCGAAGACCCTGAGACGGACACCCCCCACCTGGCGCCTTCGTTGCCGGGACTTTGTCACTAGGGGTCCCGCCGATGTTGCCGCTGATCCACACGATCCGGGGGGTGCGGCTGCCTCGTGCATCCGGTATCTGCTCACCGTCGGCCTCGAGTCGGCTGGATCGAGCAGGCGGCTTGGCGGCAAGTGCTCATGGCCGACCCGGACGGCCCTCAGAATGGCATGAGATTCAGCTGAAAGACGCGGTCGACGAGCCAGAACAAGCCCAGGAGCAGGATCGGCATCGAGCCTACCCGGACCAGCCACCACTGACGCCGCTCGGTCGCCGCCTCGTCGGGCCCGTTGCGGATCCAGACCAGCACGGGGAGAGCGATGAGCAGGATCACCATCTGGCCCAGCTCCACGCCGATATTGAATGAAACCACCGGCACGAGGATGGACTGCAGGTCTTGCAGCCGCTCGCGCAGCACGCTGGAGAACCCCAGCCCGTGGACGAGCCCGAACACGAACGAGAGGATCCACCGGTATCGGCCATCCTTGAGGAAGTAGTTCTCCGCGGCCACGTAGACGATCGACGCCGCGATCAACGACTCCGTCACCGCCCCAGGAATGCGGATCACGTCCATCGCCGCGAGCAGGAGCGTGAGGCTGTGCGCCAGGGTGAACGACGTCACGACCTTCACCATCTCGCGCAGCTTCCGCGCCGCCAGGAGCAACCCCAGGAGGAACGCGATGTGGTCGTACCCAATGAAAATGTGACGCATCCCCCAGACGACGAACTCGCCGGCCGTGTTCCACAACGTCGGGTTGACGCGCGCCGCGGTCAGCTCGAGCTCGAACGGGCCGTACCGGGAGAAAGGCCGCTGGGCCCCGTTCCACGATACGGTGAGCGCCGCGTGGTGCTGGCTGGTGACGGTCAAGAAGAGCGCGGCCGAGAGTGTCACGCGTTTAACTTCGGTCGCGGAACGAAACCGGAACTGCTGTCGCGCGTAGGAGATGTACTTCTCTCCGGAACCCACGAGGGTGTCGTAGACCGGCTCCATCGTTCCGGGCTCGGCCTCCACGGACACGCCGTTGATCTCTACTTTGAGACTCTCGAGCAGGAAGGCGACGATGTCGCGTTTCACCTCTTGGAGCTGGGGTTCGGTGAGCTTCAGGGCATCGGCCGGGAGTTTGAGGACCTTCTCGAGGCCCTGGGTCGCCACCTCGACCGTCCAGATGACCTCGTTCGGCCGCACTTCCACGTTCGAGGCAGAGAACCGCTCATCGTGGGCCCAGGCGGCGGTCCCCGTGAGGAGGACGAACAGGAGGGCGAGCCGGAGGACGCGCGTGCGCGTTTACTTCTCGAGCCAGACGGCCATGAGCCGCCCGCCGTAGTCGGGACCGATGTTCGGGCCGAATTCCTTCACGTTGGGCATCCACGCCGCCACCACGCTCCCCGAGGCGCCGCACGCGTAGTAGACTTGCTGGGAGCAGTAACGCTGGATGTCGTAGACGATCTCCCGGCGCTTCTTCTCGTTGGCGGTACGCCGCTGGAGCTTGACCATCTCGCTCAGCTTGGGGTCGTTGACCCCGGACGTGTTGAGCGGCTCGCCGGGCAGCAGCGCGGTGAAGTAGGAATCGGGGTCGGTGGCGGCGGTGCGCTGGGTCAGCAACATCTTGTCAAAGTTGCCCGAGAGTGAGCTGGAGACGAGGGCGTCGTAGTCCTTGAGCTTGAGGTCCACCTCGATCCCAGCCGCCTTCCAGTTCTTGAGCGCGACCTGGACGCCGGCCATCCAGTCAGGGCCGTACCCCGCCGTCGTCTCGACGGGGATCCTGATGCCGCCGGACTGGCCGGCTTCCGTGAGCAGCTGCCGGGCGGCCGCTGGATCGGGCTCGTAGAGCTTCCGACCCTCGGGGGGCAGCTTTTCGATCGGGACCGACCACTCCTTCAGCGCGGCGGGGATGAGCGGATCGGGCGCACCCTTGCCCTGGGACCAGGGATTGCTGTCGAGGACCTCGTGCCAGTTGTCGGCCATGGCGACGGCCCTGCGAACTCGCACGTCTTTGAACGGGTCCTGATCGAGCTTCATCGCGGCGAAGCTGCCGGAGACCGTGAGGTACTCGCGGGTTGGCAGCCACCTGATGCGGTTCTTGGCGATGCCAAGGTCGCTCCGGCGAACTACCATGCCGTACTCGGGCCCGAAATCATACTTTCCAGCGAGGAAGGTGGCAAACGCGGCGGCCGGGTCGGGGTTGATCATCAGCTCCACCCCGTCCGCGTACGGCAAACCGGGTAGGAAATAGTTCGGGTTGCGGGCGAAGCTGACCCTGGTGGGCGACTCGTACCGCTCTAGCATCCAGGGGCCCGTGCCGACGACCGACTCCCACTTCTTGAGGTCCCCGTACTTCTCGACGCACTCTTTGGCGATGATCCAGGTCGAGGTGGAGGCCAGGCGGTCGGCGAACCAAACATTCGGCTCCTTCAGCGTGAATTTCACCGTGTACTTATCCGGCACCTCCACCTTGTCCACCATGTCGAGGATGCCTCGGTTACCGTTGCCCTTCATGCTCAAGAACCGTTCGTAGGTGTACTTGACGTCCTCGGCGGTGAGCTCGCGCCCGTTCACCGGGGGCTTAGAATGCCATCGGACGCCCTTGCGCAACTTGAAGACGTAAACCGCGTCTCCCTTGCTGTCCCAGGAGTCCGCCAGGTCGCCTTCGATGGGCTGCGTGCCGGGCGTCACGTTCGAGCCTGCCTTGACCTTCACCAGTCGGCTGTACGCGAACGACAATGGCACCATCGTCGAGTAGGCGACCGTTTGATGGGGGTCGAAGTGAACGGGCGACTGGTCGAGGCGCACACGGAAGGTGCCCCCGTGCTTCGCCGCCTCTAATTTCCGGAGTTGATCTGCCGGCAATTCATCAGCAGGGTCCGCGACACTTTTGCCGTGCCGGAGACTGAGGGTGCCCGCAACCGCCGCGGCGCCTCCTAGCTTGAGCAGGTCGCGGCGGGACAGTCCCGCGGCCGGGCGTGACTCCATCACCGGGTCCTCCCCGACTGGCAGATGACTTGCCTGAGCATTCTCTCGTCTCCGTGTCAGCCCTGACGCATAGAAGCGCGGTCCTGGGGCCAGGCCAACGGGCGTGAGTTGACTTCTCCCGATATGGGCAGTCCGCCCATCTCAAGAGAGATCGCCTCCCCACAGGGATTGCGGCGGACCAGCCGCCGCTACCGCGATAGGAAATGCTTAGGAGAGCGGCGGGGCTCGAGCGTCAGCGGTGGAGGAGTACTGCGTGGAGGCTGGACCCGGGCCTTCCAAGGCGACAGTGGCTCCGAGCACGAGAAACGGCGTCCAGGAGCGCGGGGGGCAGGTGTCGACCGTCGCCAGACTCGACGTGATGAGGAACACGCTATCGTCGTTGTCGTCCTGATCGAAGAAGCCACTCACCCAGCTCGGGTCTGGGGGAGTGGCATAGGCCAGTGGTGTTAACACGACGAGAACCGTCATGAGGGCGACGAGAGCGAGCAGCCGAACCAAGCGTGTCATTCCGGTAGGAGTGAATACTCGGATCAATGCGTTGTCAAGTCATTCCTCTATTGATGCAATCGCCGCGCAGGCCCGTTCCCAGCAACTTCTGGCGAGTAGTCGTTCCCCTGAACGGTTCCAACGGAATCGGCCCCGTCGTCATGCTAGCTTGTCGGCGCTGCTGCTATCCACCCTGACGAGCGAGAGCGGGGGGAACTCGCGCCGCGGCGGTCGAGGAACGGGTTACAGCCAGCGACGACCAGGAGGAGAGCGACGAGGACTCCAAGCGTCATCGGGTTTCTCATGACGTTCTATCCTCCCTTCCAGGGGCCCTCACCGACGTCCACGGAACCTGCCGCGGCGAGGTCTTGGGCGGGAACCTTGGTCGGGTCGTGGAGCGATCAATCCATATACACGGGCGACACAAAGACGAGCCACCCGATGCCCGTGGCCGTGACGACCGCAATAATCCCGATGAGACCGCAGCGGTACGCCGCCGCCAGCGGCCGGATTCGCCACACGGCCACGCTGGCGCACACCGCGAGGAACGCGAGCACGGCGACCATTGCTAACGCGATGGTCGAGAACCACGGATATGCCATCACTCGTGGGAGTGCAGCGGCAAGTCATCGTGTGAGTGAGGTCCCACGCGATGGTGATGCTCACCACCTTGCCCGTAAGGATCGACATGGACCATCACGCTGCCGAGGTGTGGCAGATGGTGGAGCAGCTGGTGGCGGACATCCCGCGCAATGTCATGGCCCTCCGCCACCGACAAGCCGGCCGGCACCGTAACGCTCACGTCGGCGTGTAGCCGGTGGCCGTTCCAGCGCGCGCGCACGTCTGTGACCTCCTCGACCCTGGCGACGTGCCCGGCGGCGTGCGTGATCTCGTCCAGCGTCTCGGACTCCACACCGTCCAGCATCCGAAGCAGGATGGACCGAGCCGACTGCCAGACAATCACCAAGATCGCCGCTGAGATCACGAGGCCAACGAGCGGATCGGCCAGAGGGTAGCCCGCCCACACACCGATCGCGCCGACGAAGACCGCGAGGCTGGTCCAGCCATCCACGCGCGCATGGTAGCCGTCGGCGATCAGGGCGGCGCTGCCGATCTGCTTCCCGACCCGGATGCGAAAAATCGCGACGGCCTCGTTCCCGACGAAGCCGACCACGGACGCCACCATGACAGCCCACAGAAGACCGACCGGCTGGGGATGGACGAGCCGGGTGATCGACTCGTACGCCGCCACCAAGGCACTCGCCAGGATCGTGAGAATGATCAGGATGCCCGCGAAGTCCTCCACGCGTCCCAGGCCGTAGGTGAAGCGGCGGCTCCTGCCACGGCGAGCCAGCCAGAAGGCGATCCCCAGCGGGATCGCCGTCGCGGCGTCCGCGAAGTTGTGGATGGTGTCGGCGAGCAGCCCGACGCTGCCCGACAGTACTACGACGATCACCTGGATCGCCGCCGTGACCATGAGACCCGCGAAGGACCACTTCAGAACCCACAGGCCCCGGTCGGTGGAGGCGATTGAGGGATCAACGACCCCGTGAGTGTGCCCGTGACCATGATGCGCATGTTCACCGTGATGCTCGTCGTCATGATGGTGCCCGTGTTGTTTCATAGTCCCTCCCTTACCCCATTACGACCCCGTCGGTCTCAAACCGCCCGCACTCGACAACCACCCGGCGCCAAACCCAGAACCCAAGGTACCACCACGGTGGGAGCGGCGGCGCCTGCGGAACGCGCGGACCTGACCATTGGCGGATGCCTGGGCCCGTGTGCGCTGGCGAACGTCGCCTTGGTTCTCTTCGATGGTCGTCAGGCTTGGTTCCACTCCATGTCGACCGAAGCGCACTCTACGACTGGATCGAGGCGTTGGTGCGCGCGGCCGAGTTCTCATCACCGCCAGCGGCGCTGGCCGCGTATCGGTTCACCGCCTCGACCTGGGAAGAGCGGGCGTAGCGCTTTGCCGTAATTCTCCGGGTGGTCTCCTCCAAGCCCCTGAGAAGCCGCCGGGCTGAGGCCAGCTAGGCGGCCTTGGTGAGTGGTACTGCCCCCCGACCCGCGCCAGGGACCCAGTTCGGGTGAGTGCGTCCCGTTGCGGCGCCGGTCCCCGGCAGCACGGCTAGAGTCGTGGCGGTACTAAGGAACCGACAATTGCTTATGGTTCCGAACCTTCCTCGCGAGATCAGAGGGTTGCCGACACAGTCTCAAGGCAACTCATAGCCCAAAGGTCGTAGATTCGGAGCATAAGCATGCCCGGCCGGCAAAGATATGGGTTAAGTGACAGGGGGGCGGGCCCGCGCTTGACAGAGGGCGGCGCGATTTAGTATTACTTAAGTCCAGTTTCATCTTCACGCAATCACCATGAAGACGCTCCTGGCCCTCAGGATCAACGGGGAAGAGCGCGACGTCCTCGCGGCGCCGCACAAGACCCTGCTCGAGGTCTTGCGGGAAGAGCTGAACCTCACCGGCACCAAGCACGGCTGCGAGCTGGGCGAGTGCGGCACGTGCACCGTGCTGGTGGACGGCCTCCCGGTGCTCTCGTGCCTGGCGCTACCCGTCGAGTGCCAGGGGCGCGAGATCAAGACGGTCGAGGGCATGGCGCAGGCCGGCGAGCTGCACCCGCTTCAGCAGGCCTTCGCGGAGCTGGGCGCCGCCCAGTGCGGGTACTGCACCCCCGGCATCCTCCTGACCGCCGAGGCTCTGCTCGTGGAGATTCCCATGCCGACCCGTGACGAGATCAAGCACGCCCTGGCCGGCAACCTGTGCCGATGCACGGGGTACACCAAGATTCTCGACGCGGTCGAGCTCGCCGCCCTGCGCATCAAGGGGGCCCGGACATGAAGAAGGATCGCTTCTCGATCGTCGGCCAGTCGCTGCCCAAGATCGACGCCTGGGCCAAGGTGGTCGGCGAGACCAAGTTCGCCGACGACTTGCTGATGTCGCGCATGGCCCACGGCAAGCTCCTGCGCAGCCCGCATCCCCACGCGTTGATCAAGCGCATCGACACCACGCGCGCCCGGGCCCTGCCCGGCGTCTACGCGGTCATCACCGGCCACGATCTGCCCCGGGTGAAATTCGGCATCCTGCCGGTGTCACAGGACGAGGAAGCGCTTTGCGTGGAGAAGGTGCGGATGGTCGGCGACGCGGTCGCCGCGGTGGCCGCGGTGGACGAGGAGACCGCGGAGCGGGCGACCGAGCTGATCGAGGTGGAGTACGAGCCGCTCCGGCCGCTCATGTCCATCGAGGACTCGCTGGCCCATCCGGAGGTGCGGATCCACGAGTACGGGGACCGGCCCAACGTGCACAAGGCGGTGGCGCTCCAGTTCGGCGACGT
>Ga0307471_100001138_pt1 | contig 14363 bp, 14 predicted proteins | sample atmos_gasesAM3C__2_FD_204566 | JGI IMG/M metagenome (GOLD analysis project Ga0307471, IMG submission 204566) | Hardwood forest soil microbial communities from Morgan-Monroe State Forest, Indiana, United States - atmos_gasesAM3C_515 | ecosystem: Environmental > Terrestrial > Soil > Temperate... | reverse complement strand
GATCTTTGTGAAAAGTGTGGCCGTGTTCCTGATCAAATTTTAGCCCCAAAGTGCGCAATATGCGGGAGACCGCCGGTCAAGAAGGAAAGCAAGCACTACTTTTTTCGACTATCAAGCTTTGGACAAAAGCTGAAGGATTGGCTGTCGACAAATGAGCACCTGCAACCAGAAGTTAGGAACTATGTCATCAACTGGATAAGCGAGGGCCTGCAGGACTGGGACATCACCCGCGACCTCTCATGGGGCGTGCCAATACCGGAGGCAAAAGGCAAGGTGTTCTACGGCTGGTTTGACAACCATCTCTGCTACATCTCGTCACTTGTGAAATTTGTAAGCGACAAAGGGGACGACGGCAAAAAGTTCTGGAACGATTCTGAAGTTTACCATTTCATCGGGAAGGACATCGTCTACCACCACTATCTTTTCCTTCCGGCAATGCGCCTTGGCCTCAACTCTGAATACAAGCTGCCTGACTACATCCCTACAAGGGGCCACCTCATGTTACAGAACCAAAAGATATCAAAGAGCAGGAATTGGTACATCGGGCTCAGGGATTTCACTTCGACGTTCAACCCCGATTATCTGCGCTTTTATATCGCGTCTGTGGTGACTTATTCGCAGGATGACCTAAATTTCGATTTTGACGCATTCTATGAAAGGATAAACAACGAGCTCATCGCCAACTTCGGCAACTTTGTCAACAGGGCATTGTCTTTCACTCAAAAGTCGTTTAGCGGTAGGGTCCCCAAGCCTTCAGATGTTGACGATTCACTTGAAAAAGAGCTTGCAGGAGCAGTCCAAGAAATAGGGGATTTATTGGCAGCCAACCAGATAGACAAGGCGCTCAAGAGGATTCTGAAATATAGCAGCTACATGAATCAGTATTTCCAAGCAAATGCTCCTTGGGCAAACATGAACACTGCAAACACCACGTTGTATATTTCGGTAAACGCAGTGCGCTCGTTGGCAATCCTGCTCGAGCCATTCATCCCGTTTTCATGCGAAAAGATATGGAGTCAGCTCAAGCTCGGCGGCAGCGTGCACGAGCAAAAGTGGGAATCGGCCAAGAACATCAGGGCAATTGAGCCGGATCACGAACTTGGCAAGATCGAGCCCATCTTCCGAAAGATAGAAAGAAAGGAAATAGAGCAGTGGAAGAATAGGCTAGGTAAACCATGACAAGCAGAGGCTTGATGACAGGCAGGTTCCAACCATTCCACAACGGTCATCTTGCACTGGCAAAACAGATTTTGGAAGAATGCTACGAGCTGGTAATAATAATTGGCAGTGCGCAGTTCAACTTTATAGATAAGGACCCTTTCACCGCTGGTGAGAGAGTGCTAATGATACATGAGACACTGAAGGAAGGCAAGATCGACATCTCAAAGTGTTACGTAATCCCTGTTCCAAACGACGAGAACAACGCGCGCTGGATTGCCCACCTCAGATCGATGGCTCCACCTTTTGACGTGCTCTATTCGGGCAACGACTTTGTAAAGCACCTTGCGCTATACCAGGATTCCAGGCTTAGGGTCAAGAGTCCTAGGTTTGCAAATAGGGAAGAGTACAATGGGTCAAATATACGCCGCCTCATGGTGGCCGGCAGCGAGTGGAAGCATCTAGTGCCCCCCGCGGTCGCAAGAGTGATCGAGCAGATAAATGGCATTGAGAGGATGAAGGTGCTGGCAGGCTCTGACAGTAACCCACAGCGGTGGTAGGCTTGGGAAAGGGTCTGAGAGCGTGCCCCGTCTGTCCGCAGTGCGGAGGCAAGAAATTCAAAGTGATACAGAACAGCGAAAGGAAAACTGTGGTCGAATGCCTCTCATGCGCCAGGCGCCTGTCGATCTAGTTTAACAGTTTTTCATACCTTGTTAGAAGTTTTCAAGTCAACGCCTTAATCCCGTTCTGGCATACAAGATGCAGTAATGTCCGAGGACTTGGTAGCGTACTTGCCACTACTGTTGACTGGATTTAGCTCCATGGGCATTTCTCTTGTTTTCAAGGACTACATCGCAGACCTGCTTGCTACGATGGTCATCAAAAGGACCAAAGACATCAAGATCGGCAATAGGATCAAGATCAATTCTGGCGGAGTTGTGACCAAAGGGGACATCATGGAAATTGGCATATTAAGGACGACTGTGATGGAAGTGGGTGACGGTGAGCGCTTGCCATCTGTGCGCACTGGCAGACTTATCAAGGTGCCAAACTACATGCTGATTAACAACCCGGTCATGATATATGGCGACAACATAATTGACGAGGTGGTGTCGTACGTCCCTCGGCCCTATCCTGACACGCAGCTCCTGGTGGACAGCATGAAGCAGGCTATCATCAACAACGGCCACGGCCTCATCGAAGTGGGACTGTATCAAAAAGACGACAGGCTCGTCATTCACGGTGTGTTCGAGGTGAAGACGAGCGAGATGGGAGACGAGCGAAGCAAGATCTTCAAAGAGTTCCTCATAAGGAGCAGGCAGTTTGGCGCCGATTCCGCGCAGGCTGCAAACAATGCTCAGACCCAAAAGCCGGCCGGGACGGAGCAGCCCGAACTACTGAATGAGCCTAGGCTAGCGATCCCGCTTCAGAACATGGAGAAAAAAGAATAGTTATTTGGACGGGTTTGGCGGCTGCGGCAGCCTGAATTTTTCAGTGATATTGCGCTAATTGCACTATTAAACAAATTTCACCATTAGATTCTTACTTCAGTCATAAAGGACATCAGTAGTGCCGGTGGGCGCCATCTTCAACCCTGCCGCAATCATCGCATATCCAAGAGACATCTTCCCTGCAGACGATGCAGATCGATAGCGAAGTCAGGGTCTTACCACACATCCTACAAGAGCCTCTGTTGTGCAACGGCAATATTTTCAGGTTGATTTTATATCAACAATCCGCGGTATGCATTTATTAGAAATAGGTAAGTTCGCGCTTACTTGGGTGGATGCGACAAACTAACTAGGTCAGAAATTGCTACCATGCTTAAATATTCTGCAGATCATTAAAGATGCATGATCAGTCTAATCAAATCAAACGAGCATTACCACAACGAGGAAGACTGGCTCTCAACCTACTGGCATTTTTCGTTTGCACACTACCAAGACCCCCAAAAGTTGAACTTTGGCCCGCTCCGTGTGTTCAATGACGATATTATCCAGCCGGGCACAGGCTTTGATCTTCACCCGCACCGCGACATGGAGATAATCACGTACGTCATTGATGGTGAGCTGGAACACAAAGACAATCAAGGCAACCACGGCGTGATCCAGGCCGGAGAGGTCCAGAGGATGACAGCCGGCTCCGGCATACTACACTCTGAATATAATCACTCTAAAGAAAAGCCGTTAAGGCTTTTGCAGATGTGGATATTTGCAAACAGGCGAGGTCTTGATCCGTCTTGGGAGCAGCGCAGGTTCGATAAAGCAGCAAGATCGGACAAGCTCCTGCCGGTGATCGTGCCAGAGAATGAAAAAGACGGACAGGCACTTCATATTCACCAGGATGCCAGGATCTATATTTCGTCACTATCGCTTGGAAGCAAGGTCGAGCACAATATTGCGAAGCATCGCAAGGTGTATGTGTTTGTTATCGAGGGGAGTGTGAAGCTGAACAACACTGCAATGGAGACAAGGGATGCGGCAAAAATTGAAAATGAAAGTAGGCTTACGATACGAGCTGAAGGGCCGACAGAGCTGATATTGCTTGATTTACCGGAGAAATATGCGATCAATAACTGACTTGACCAGATTACAAAAAAAAGCTAGTCGATCAATTACAGGGCATATCATAGTAATAAAAGATGAAAACTACATTTAACGTCTTGGGGGTGGCAGGGAGCACGCGCCGGGGTTCGTACAGCACACAGGCGTTAAAGATTGCACTAGAACACGCCAAAAAACAGGGTGCAGAGGTTCGCCTTCTAGAGATTGCTAACCTGCCGATCTATGACCCAAACGCGCCGGCGTCAAAGGAGGTGGAGCAGGCAGCCGAGGCTGTATCCTGGGCCCATGCGTTCATCTTTGCGTCACCAGACTACCACGGCTCGATGTCAGGCGCTCTCAAGAACTTTCTTGACCACTTTTACGAAGAGTTTGCCGGTAAGGTCTTTGGCTTCATAGTCGCATCTCATGAGAAGGGGTTGACGGTGATGGATCAGATTCGGACTGCAGTCCGGCAGTGCTACGGCTGGAGCATGCCGTACGGCGTGTCGATAAACGGCCCGCAAGACTTCACTGGAGGCGAACTGGTAAATACAAGGGTTTCAAAGCGCATCCAAATGATGGCACGCGACCTGGTTGTGTACGGCAGGATTCTTAACAGCCAATTTGTACGCGACCTGAGCTCGAGCGAACAAGACACATTTGCCGCACACTACAGATCCTAACTGTGACCGGGTTTTGCGATAGCCGGTCAATTTACCAAGCAATGTCCAATATATTGGCATGATACCTCTTCCGGAAGATGTCCTTGTTAATGCTGTGGACAAAGTGAGCAAGAGCGTCGTCAACATTGCAAGCGTCAGGATGCTGCAGGATCAGCTGTTCAGAGTCTTCCCTGTTGAGGGCGTGGGCTCTGGTGTGGTCATTGACGAAAAGGGTTACATACTAACTAACAACCACGTGATCGACGATGCAGAGAGACTGAAGGTGACGCTCGCGGACGGGACGGTCATGAGAGGCAGGGTCGCCGGAAGTGACGATGTGACCGATCTTGCAGTAATAAAGGTGGAATCCGAGCAGCCGCTGCCAGCTGCAGAACTAGGTAACTCGGACGACCTGAAGACAGGTCAGATAGTTATTGCGATTGGCAACCCGTTTGGGTTAACAGGTGGACCGGCAGTTACTGCTGGCATCATTAGCTCATTGAACCGTAGCTTACAGGCAAGGAGCGGCGTGCTAGAGCTAATACAGACGGATGCCGCCATCAATCCCGGCAATTCGGGCGGGCCGCTTGTGAACACGAAAGGCAAGGTTGTCGCGATAAACACAGCAAACATGCCGTACGCACAAGGAATCGGGTTTGCAGTTCCAATCAATATCGCAAGGTCAATACTTAAAGAGTTGATAGAAAAAGGCAGGGTAACAAGGCCTTGGATTGGAGTTGCCTCAATGAAGGTGACTCCGCAGCTTGCACGCTATTACGGATTGCCTGAAAGCGAAGGTGCGCTCATTGCAAAGGTCGAGCCCTACAGCCCAGCAGACGATGCCGGCTTAAGAAAGGGCGACATCATTGAAGGAATAGACGGTAATAGAATAGAGGATCCGTCGCAGATTGCGTCGCATGTGCGCAAGAGGCAAGTAAATGACCAGCTAATGCTGACCGTCAACCGCTACGGACGCCAGCTCCAGGTCCCCATACAGGTGGATGAGCGCCCATGATTTTCTACAACAACACTTTTGAATGTGGGCTATGATGACAAACCTAGTGTCAGACTATGATTCGATGGACGACCTGATAAAAGAGATTGAAAAGGGAGAGATAAGTATTGTAATTACCAAGGACGTGAGGAAGTTCCGCAAGCCTGTGACGGTCATATCAGGTCTGCAGAACAGCCAGAATGCCAGGGACATAACCAGGCAACTAAAGACCCAGATTGGCACGGGTGGCACGTTCAAGGAGGGCCAGATTATCTTGCAAGGCGATCATAGGGAAACTATCAAGACACTTTTAATCAAGATGGGCTTTAAGGAAAAGTCAATCGAGGTGTACTAGTAGCATTTTGCTTACCTACTCACCAGATTGTTACTTTACAACTTATATCTCACGGGGCGTACTATAGTGGAAGTGGAAAGCAACGTTGTCGAAAAATCAACCCTCAAGGAAGAGGCCAAACAAGAGAAATCTGTAAAAGAAAAGGAAGTTATCTCTGGCGGCAAGACATCGCAGATACTCATTGAGGAGGAAACGCTTTCTACAACTGATTTTCACAACAATGACAACAAGATCCTTGCTGTTTTGAATGAAACAGGATCGAACTATTCGTTCAAGGGCCTGATGCGCAAGCTCAACATGCACCAGCAGAGTTTATCGAGGGCGCTGCACAGGCTTGAAGAAATGGGATTTGTGGAGAAGTCTCCGCTGGGATACAAGCTCAGTAGGACCGGAGAGTCTGCAATTCCAAGAACCGACCTGCACAGACCAAGGGGCAAGGAATACATGCAACTATTACAAACGTACATCCCGCTCAACATTAGAGCCGTTCAAGTTGTGCGACAGCTAGTCGGAAGGTGGTTCAAGAACCTCCGGTGGCTTGGCATGATAGAAAGCAGCACCGGCTACACTCTCCAGTGGGCAAGCGATGACGGTTCGTTCGAGATCAATTTGCGGTTAATCTCAGACTACATCATCATAGAGACCAACGCGTCAACTGAAAGGGAGAAGGTCGAGGCGATGGTGGGTTCGTACGCAATCTACGAACAGATTACAAAGGCGATGCATAACGAGATTGGAGCATTTGTGGATAGGCAGCTCTTTGCCTCTAGCATTAGCAATAATTAGCTCTAAAAAACTAGGCAGTTCAAAAGCAGGCTTATGCTTTATTTTATGAGAAATTGCTCAGCTTCAACTAGTGATTATTGCATCTACCAGATCTTCCGTAAGGTAAAACGCCTTACAAGAGATGCATTTCCAACCTTCAGCCGTTGTCCCATCATCATATTTCAGCACTAGACAAAGGCATTTCGGGCAGCTGAGCATTTTCTAGGATGCAGGTGCTCCTAATGGGCTTGTTGCAGACTAACTCTCGTAATTGTAACATAGCCCTGCTCGCATGATAGGCGTGTAGAGAGAGGGCGAGCAGGGCATCTGAACGGGTATGTCAGAGACGATCCCAGCTTAATTTAAGACTGGCTTAACCATGTTAATTCATCTGAAAGCCATTTTAGCTCAATATGCGAAGGCCTAGTGTGGATAAGAAAATAAGAACTGCAAATATTATTCACTAGAAAAGGACATTTTTACAGACCCGAAGAACGGTCACCTACCAATTTAGTTTGTCGCGGTGCTTTTCAATATAGTGCTGCTTAAGATTGGTCATTGTTTCGAATCCAACCCCACAAAAGTCGCATTCGTATTCGGCAGCCTCAGTCATTGAAGGCGATGATATTTGCTGTTATATAACCTAGCTACAGGAGATAGCTTTAGAAGGTCGTCAACGCCGTATTTTACGGGTAAGACTTTGGAACACTGTGTATGTGGACATGATAGACGGCAGCACGGATCAAACCTTGAGTGTAGAAACTGTGATTGCCTGAAATACAAGGCTGTGGGCGATAAGAGAAAAGATAAGTGAGAGAGAGCTATAAAAATAGCTAGTCACGCGCTTTCTGTGCACCATACCTACAAAGTGATTTCTGCTGGTTGCGCCGATTGGAGCCATGCTGCTTTTTTCCACGCTTCACCTTGAAAGATCCCAACATTACTGTAATATTCGACTCTTAACATCGTTTACTATTACGAGACTCCCGCGGTGACAGCAACGGAGGCCCGTATCGGTATAATATTTATATCCATTAGAAAACTTGTTGCGTAATGGGTCACTCCCACTCTATCTGTGTTCTTGGCTCGGAAGAAACGGATAGCTATGACTGGCGAGCCTGCATTTATCAAAAGATAGACGAGTCCATATCTAATGGACACGCGGTCGTATACGTAGGAGAGGGAAATGAGACTTTAACAATACAACACTTCAGAAAGATGGGACTTGCAATTGAAGATCACATTGAAGCAGGTTCGCTCACGATTATCAATAAAGACATTTTTTATTCACCTTCAGTTCCGAGCAATGTTTTGTTAGAACAATGGACCAAGATATTTCATCATATTGAAAGGAAGACAGGAAAGGGCGCTTTCAAAGGCATCATATGTATAGGAATGCCTGCAGATTCATTCTTTGATTCTGACTTGAATATGCAGCGAGTAGTGGATTACGAAACACTCGTAGCCGAAAAATACGATGAAAGTTTCGAAGCAATCTGCATTTATGCCGGCGATATCATCGAAAAAATGCCTTTCAAGCACATTATTGGCTTGGTTGGCACGCACCAAAATACATTCCATAAAGATGGTCAACTAAAGCCTTGGAACACACAACGGGGTGTTGCAGCAATAAGGCGTGGCCTAGATATCGCTCTTGAAGAAAATGTAGCGGCTTTGGTATTTTCAGTACTCGTGCGCGACTTTGGAATGAGTGAAGAGGCTCTGGTTTTGTACCCTGAGCATTTTGAAAGAAAGTTAGAAATATTGCTTGGATCATCTGCAGCAGAAATCGTCATATCAAGAATTAAGCTGGAATTAAGAAAAGAGATAACTTCCTAATCTTTGTGTCACAAGGCGATAGATCATTCTCATCGGTTACACCAAACCGTAGATCCCCTATTCTATTTTCATAGACAAGTATTCCACGAACCTTAAATAGTATTTCGGATATTCTATGATAATGAAAAAGAGCTGCGACAACTGCTACAGAGAGCTTGTAAAATTTTCATTCTTCAGTTCTGATAAGAAAATCTACAGGTACAATAACGCACTATTGTGTTTGGATTGTTTTAATAAGATAAGCAATCGTGAGCAGATAGAGGAAGCGTAGCATACCTTTTGACCTAATCGTAAATAGGCTTTCCTTCTGAGGCAAACTATCCATTTAGCTGATTGCGGTTGACTAGGTCGTTCTGGCTCTTTGCTCTCTGACTTCTGCAGCCCTTCATTTTGGCTTTTTTGTGCCATCCATTTCAGATGTGACTAGGAGGCTCGAAAATCTTGTCAATCCTGCACACTACATACAAGTCGATAAGAACTAAAGAGCCCTTTTTAGGACATGGCTCTGGGTTCGAAAATCCTAGCAGCCCTTGTCGCAGTGATGGGAACAGTCTCCTTTCCTTCGTTACTAGTTACAAATCAAGGCTTTAGAACATTCTACTGGAATCTAGTCGGTCAAGATTTCCAATATGCTGCCGTCGGCGCCATAGCCACGTTCTCATTCATAATAGCTCTTGCAAGCTTACTGTGGACTAGAAACTAAGATCTCCAGTGCACAACTATGGTAGATAAGCAATCATAATTCTATAACAAATACGAATTTTTTATGGGCCTTGTTTAGCGAAGGGGTCGTTGTCTAAAACTCTTACAGTCGCAAATGCCGAAGACGCACCTTGTTTTTCCATTCAAATGATAGTCCTTGTTATGACCACATTCACAAACATGTCTTGCAAATTTGAATAATCTTACTAACGTTTCCCCTCTACGTAAACTGTCACGTTCTTTTGGCATATGAATTGCTTCAAATACCAGTCGTATATAGATAAGCATGTAATATTTTTGAAAAACTGTAGATGGTCAGGCGCAGCAGTCATTCGATGACATCCAGTAATAGATGCCCAAAGGCACAACAAAAGATACCTTTATCTTCGACAATCCCTCTCTACGTGCGATGGCAGATGCAATGATGACCTATACCATAACCGCAGGAATCTTCGTCTTTCTAACCGCGATCCTGTTCGGCGCTCGCGCCAAGAGATATCGATCAGGATTTAGTTCGGGTGTAGAGGGTGGCCACAAAGAGACAACATAGAATGAATAGGACTTTCCATTATTTTTTATGTTGCTCGCAGTGTGCTATCACTTCGATGCACGGTAGCTAGACCTCCTTACTTAGACCATTTGGCAAAATGGAATTTATAATTTTTTCGACACCACGTAGTGTTGAAACAACTTAGACAGATTACTCATTCATAGTATAACTGGTATCCTTGACGAGCAACAATTACAAGCAATGGCAATTATTGTATTCAATAGAAAAACTACAAGTTGCTAAATATGTGACAATATCTCCTTGATCAGTACCAGCTAATGAATATCTTGTTGATAGAGGACGAAAGAATTCTCGCTGAACTAATTCGCCTATTTCTTCAGAGCCAAGGGTATACTGTCACATTGGCGTCAGACGGTCAAGCAGGCATTACTTCCTATATGCGTAGTCTTGACTCCAACGCTCCTTTTGACCTCGTTATCACTGATTATCGTATGCCAATGAAGGACGGCGGGCAGGTTATAAAGGAAATATTTTCTGTGAAGCCAAATCAAAAAATTATCCTTAGTACTGCGTTCAGCATAGATTATGTCCACGCGCCGACCGATATTCCTACAGAGATGATACGCGTTCTGAAAAAGCCATATGATTTCGACGAGCTTCAAACGCTAATTGAAACGCTATTCGAAAGGCAAGTCGCTTTATAGCCCTTAGTCAAGGGCATGTTTGATGTACATTTTGCCCTTGTTCTTGTAGTCCTTATCGACAATCAATAATTTACTATTTGCTTACCGTCTTGGGTGACTTCACTGCCTCTGTGCGGCTCTTTGCTGCTTTGACCACTGATGTATATGATTCAATGAAACTCCTTGCATACGAGTCTGCTTTCTTTTCTGTCCCTTTGTGGACGCCAGAACGAGACCTCAAATGGTGATAAAACTCGTGGATAATTACAAAGGGGTTATAAAGAATCTCGGAGTTCATGGCATAGATCTTGTTTTCCCTTGTCACATAGACGGCGTATGCTGTTCTCCTCTTGCCCTTAACGGTACCGACCGTAATTCTGGGAGGCTTTAGATGGTAGAAATTGCTCAATAATTGCAAAGCTTCTTCTGTCCTTCTGTTTAGGATCATGTACACTATTCTTGCCTGCAGCATCGGATCGGGTTCAGCCATTTACAAGTAGTTATTATTGCATTTCTTGGAGTGTGATATAAATGCGCGGCGGGTCGGACTGGCAACGCGCAAGATTTCAGCTTGGGCCAACAACAATATTATTAGCAACACACACGGCTAGTCAATTATTGTTCTCAAGGATTCTTGTTGCAGTGGACGGTTCTGAGTCTGCAAAAAGGGCATTTGAGAAGTCTGTATATTTGGCAAAACAGTGTAATTCAAGGCTCGATATGATTCATGTTGTTCTCGATTCCACTTATGGCGGGGATAGCGCTGCGACATTTCAGCTAATTGAAGAGCTCAAGCAAAGGGGTAAGAAACTATTAGAGGAGTACGCAGCTCAGGCTTCAAGGAGCAGCGTTAAGGTGCAAACACTACTACAACTAGGAGATCATGCTCAAGTAATCATCGATACTGCGAATAAAGGTGATTATGATCTAATTATTATGGGAAGCAGAGGTTTAAGCCCCTTCAAGGAACTGCTCCTTGGCAGCGTTTCATTTAAGGTCATGCACCACGCTAGATGTCCGGTTATGGTTGTGAGATAAGGTCACTGCTCCCCATTCATGTTGGGACATTCATGATAATGACTTTCCCACTGCATTAACTCAGGGAGAAGCTCGAATCATGTGCCCGTAAGACTCAAGATAAATCCTCTGGCAGATACGTTTCAGCAAAATGGCATCTAGGGCAAACGATCTTGCAGCGTTTCCTCTTTTTGTCCAAATTACGGGGATTGTTAAATGGATCTGTATCTATCACTAGCTTACTACCACAACGCTTGCACTTCACTGAATATGATCGAAACATCCTTCAATTATCAGAAATAGCTTTCGTCAAATAAACTGTTCCAATCTCTGAGAACATTCATGTATGATTTCAATAGTATAAAGCCAAATAATCTCCCATGACCGAACCTGAAAGCTGGCGCTCTGACGATCTCTCTGACTCGTAACCATCAAGATTTTAATATCGATAGGAGCACGGCTAATACGAGCGGTCATGGTCTAGTGGTTATGACATGGGCTTCCCAAGCCTATAACCCGGGTCCGAATCCCGGTGACCGCATTTTTCAAGTCTAAGTTATCAGTCACTTCCAATTCTAATTGACATTTTAGTCACGCAAATCGCCTTTAGGAAATGCGATATTTTGAGCCAAGTTTAGTCTAGTCTCATCAATCTAAACCCTATTTTACACTCAAGATTGTGGTTTTTCGTATATGATAACCCCTCCAGACACTCCTAGATCAATTGAATTTATCTCATGGTCTATCTGTTCTAGCGAGTTCATCTTTATCATTCCATTGATAGAAACAGTATAGAAGACGCTACCGATGTAAAATGACCTACTGCCTTGTATTCCGTATTGTGGGTAAAAGCCATTGCTATCGGACGAGCTCTTGAAATGCTCTACTGTCCCCTTCAGTGTAAAGCCATGCTGTGGATCTATTCCTAGGACGTAAAAGCCTCTCCAAAAGTTCGGGAACGGCCGAGGAGGCATTATGTCAGGCGCAGTGCTACTACCCCCTCCGCTGCTAGCGTTTGCGCTATCTGATAGAGCTTTGTCACCTTCAGCTGGCAAGGGCACAGGCTCTCCATATTGTGCTATAGTAATTGGCAGCGATAGGATATTCTTGCCTTTGTCAAATAGCAGAGCCTTGTGATCATACAATACTTCGGAATCTGTCCCAGTGCCACCTATGGTATATGTATCGATAGCAACAGGGTTTTCTACATCGGAAACGTCAAACAATGCCACCTTGATACCTTCTTGCTGTACCCCACCGAATTGGTTTTCATTTGTTTCTCTGCCTATTCCAATAATATGCGTTTGGTCATATGGATGGAGATAGTTTGAAAATCCCGGCAGCTTGAGTTTGCCAAGGACCCTTGGCTGATCTGTGCTAAGATCAATCACAAAGAACGGATCTACCTGCCTAAATGTGACGAGGTATAACCTGTCTTCCATAAAGCGAGCAGAATAGATTTGCTCGTCCGGCGCTATTTGCTCCAGACTTCCTATCGTTTTCAGATTCTGATCGAGGACATAGACATTGTTGTATCTATAATTGCGATATTGAGAAAAGTATTCCGACGTAGTGGCCAACCTAAACTTGCTTCCGTTTTCGTCCATTGAAAATTGGTTCAAGAGTCTGCCTGGAACCTCGCCCTTCGATAAATAATCTATAGTGCCATTTTTCCCGATCGCTATTTTATGAATTACAGTTTTCTGGGTCTCCTTTTGAATTTTGGCATCATAGTCTGCTAATGCGTTACCGATCTTGTCGAAAAGCTGCGTCTTTTCACTTTCAGGCAGGTGATTATAGTAATCTTCGAGTAAACTAGAAGTCTTGTCCCATTTTTGGGAAGGACTTAGAGTATCATCGTTGTTTATTGCCTTTACTTCGTTTTGAATACTCTTAGGGAACAGCGGCAAGATTACGTTGAAGAACTTGTCCTTGCTGCTTGATTGGTAATAATCATAGGGCATGTATTTTTGGTACGTGATGTAGAGGCTGTTCTCCGATGCATATATTGTCGAAGACGGATCCATAAGGAATGACTTTGAGACGATAGTACTGTTATCAGTCGCATGGCCCAAGATGTTGACAGAAGTTACCGTAGTGAAACTATAGCTCTGTTCGGGATTGTCAAAATAGTAAATATCAGGCCTTGCAACAAGTCGCGATGACTCCATTACGTAAGGAACTATCGGATTGCGGTAGTCGTAAAGATCACTATTGGTAACCACATACGCGTAATTGCCAATCATCCTTGCGTTATTGTAATTCCCAGATATCTTGAAATCATGCATAATTTTTGGATCTTGTTTATCGGATACATCCATCACTATAATGTGTGTCTTTGGAGAGTAGACTGGCTGCGGCACATAATCATACTGAGATATTACATAATCCTGAGAATAGTCTTGATAAAATATCACAAGTCTATCTTTATTCAAGAACATATTCTGCAAAGTTTGACCTTGGGGAATATCGATTCCTGCTTTCATGATTATTGACGCATTCTGTGCGGGATAGGCGTCCAGTATCGTTACTTTATCGCCGGAGAGAATGTAAACATATTTTCCATCATTTTTTAGAAAGTCAGGCTCGTCAACGTTTGCGACTTGGACGTTTGTTGTAGAATAGCCAAGGTCGCCACTCGCAGGTACTGCACTCTTGTCAGCTTGTGGAGTTGATGCTGAAGGTGCAGAAGACAGCGCGCCCGCACCTGAAGGTGCTCCTTCAAGTAACTGGAAGCCGCCGGCTCCATAGAAAGTTCCGGATTCCTGTATTGCCATTGCTAACCTCTCTCTTGTTACAATCGACTGCTCCAGAAATTTCTGAAGTTCCTCCATTGAGGAGAATTTCTTTAACGTCTGAGTCGAAGCCAAGGCAAAAGTGCTCTCACTGGAATTCCCTGATGAAAATACTGACGGTCCTCCTTGAGTAGAAGGAATCAACGTTGAAGGGCTTCCAGGCGTGACAAATGCACCCAATGAACTTAAGAAAAATACAAATCCAATTGCCGTTGCTATCCCTCCACCGGCCATCAACAGCATGAAACTTTTAGCCAATCCTCTTCAACCCATCCTTGTATCGTTATAATACAACAGCAAGTCATAAGCCTACGTTTTAGAACGCGTTTCACTCATCTT
>Ga0307471_100001137_pt1 | contig 14365 bp, 11 predicted proteins | sample atmos_gasesAM3C__2_FD_204566 | JGI IMG/M metagenome (GOLD analysis project Ga0307471, IMG submission 204566) | Hardwood forest soil microbial communities from Morgan-Monroe State Forest, Indiana, United States - atmos_gasesAM3C_515 | ecosystem: Environmental > Terrestrial > Soil > Temperate... | reverse complement strand
TCCCGTGCTGACGATTTTGTTTCTGGTTTCCTACGGTCTGCTGACCATGCTGGTCGTAGAACAGGGACGCACCATCGACTCCCAACGCAACCTTATTCACCTGCTCTTCGGTGACAGCGTGCAGTTGAGCAACATAAGGGGGAAGGCCATCCAGAAACAGCAGACCGAGGCGCGGGCCGAGGCCCAGAAGAAATCGCCTTCGCAGCCGAGGCCGGCAGATCCTCGGGCGCAGTCCCCGTCGACCCACCAGCCGCAAGCAGGTGCGAAGAATCAGAGCACCAGCAAAGTGGGGCGACCGCTTCCGCCGAAACCTCCGAAGGACACCGTTGACCAGGGAGACGATCGAAGGATTCTGATCACGATTTAAGTTCCAGGGCCCAGGCTACTTCCGATGAAAGTTTTCGCGACATTACTGTTGTCAATTTCTCTGCAAGGGGCGTACCGGATCCCGCCACCGACGCCTCCGGCCGACCACGTCGTCGCCAAACGACCCGCTCGCAAGGGAGGCCGCTGGTACTTCGCGGAGAACGGCCACGCCGTCTACTGCCTGGGCCCAGTCAGGCTGCTGCCGCAACCGGAAGGCGGACTGCAACGCGTCGCTACCTTCTGCCAGGGCGACAAGAACATGGTCCCGCTGAAGGACTGAGAACTGCTTCGGGCTTCTAGCTTCTGGCTTCTAGCTTCTGGCATCCAGTTCTCATCTATTGCTCCTCGCTCCATGCTCGCAGGTTCCAGCTAGAAGCTAGAAGCCAGCAGCTAGAAGCTTCCCCACAAACTCCTCAAATCCGATAACCTTTTCCAATGCCGAAGTTCGAGAAGCACATCTTCATCTGCGGCAACCAGCGCCCACCCGATGCCCCGCGCCGCTGCTGCGACCCCACAGGCCAGGCGGAACTGCAAAAATCATTCAAAGAGAAACTGGCGGCCCTCGGACTGAAGGGAAAAGTGCGGGCCAACCAGTCAGGCTGCCTGGACCAATGCGAGCATGGACCGAACCTGGTCGTGTACCCGGAGGCCGTCTGGTATAGCCACGTCACACTCGCCGATGTGGATGAAATTATCGAGTCGCACATCGTGGGTGGAAAGCCGGTGGAGCGATTAGTGATGCCAGATTCGTGCATCAACACTAAAGAGTGCGAGCACCGGACCCGGAAGTAGTTTGAAACCGCGGGACGGTGTCTTCTCCTCAACCGCCGGTGTGGTGGATTTGTCGAACCGAGCTACTACCTCGCGGCAACCTATGAAGACCGCACCCGCCCGGCTGAACTGTTACAGCGCGTGGGCCGGGGACTGCTGCAAATCCGCACGGCAGACAGTGAGGTTGTTGCGGTTCCTGAAAAAGCCGTGACGGTTGCCTGCCGCAACCGCAATGAAAAGCCCGGCTGGTACTTAAGACGTCGTTCCCCTGGCCGCCAGTAGAAACCTTCCTGCACATGGCGTCGCGTTGGTTCTAGGGAGTTACGTTCAACAATATTTCAGGTTGTGATTTCCGGCGTTGCAGTCATCAGAGATTCGCTCCTCTATGGGTTGCAAGATAGTCTAAGTTGTCGGGGTCGTTATCGGCACCACACTTTGAACAATGGCCCGCAGTTGTTCCGGCAAACATCACGTTCTTGTCAGAGCGGAATAACTCGTCGAGGCGGGCGCGGGAGATAGATTCATGGAACGCAGCGGCACGAAGTGGCACGTTAGTTTCCTCCGCCAAGGGGCGTATACATGGACCGGAATGGCCAGTAAGCCCGGCAGGATTGCCACACTGCTGGCCCGTGAGAAAATTCGGGGCATGGCAACTGTTGAAGAATGTTTGGAACACGCCGACGAACTGGCACCGGCGTTGTGAACCCTTGGGCGGGAAACGCTGATGCAGGTCACCGCGCCGACATCACTGATGAGTACAATGCTTTGTTGGAAAGGGCGAATGCTTATCAAATCGCCAAGAGAACCGCAGACAACCCGCCGTAAGTTAAACATCTAGGTGAACCAGAGGCTACCGCAGAAACAACGACGCGGCAAGCGTTCGCGGAAGCGTACAAAACCTTTCACGATAAGCACGAGGCGGCATGAAACCCGCCCGGTGGTAGAATCCGGGCATGGCAAAATTCAAACTGCGCGACCGCGTTCGTAGAATCGCCTATTGCAACACGTCACGCCTGGTATCGGACCTGCGAAATAAGAACTGGTGACCCCGGCAGGATTTGAACCTGCAACCCTTCGGGTAGAAGCCGAATGCTCTATCCATTGAGCTACGGGGCCGGCTTTCCATTCTACCGGGTAAGTGAAAACGTGAGAAATTTGCAGTGAATTTTCAGTAATGGGACCAAATCCGCCCGCATTCAGCCTAACGACAACTAACGCTAACGTCCCTGTGAAATCAGGCGGGTATTGTGTCCGCAGGCGCTTAGAAGTCTACGTGCCCTTCCGATGGATTCAATCCACGGAAACAACCGCGCCTAGTTTACCGCACTCGCTTCGCCATCTGTACTAGCGACCAACCACCGTCCTCCTGCTATCCTGAACCCGATCTCAAGTGAAATTTCAGTTACAGGATTCTTCTGAGTCTCCGGCAGCCGAGCACAAGATGGTGGGCCGCCTTGTTATTGGCCTGCTGTTGCTGGTCTCCGCGCTGGTGGGAGCGACCGCCGGACTGCTGCTCGTCTACTCAACCGATCTGCCGCAGGTTGGTCAGCTCGAACACTACCGGCCCAGTTCCATCACCGAACTCTACGATGATCAGGGGCGCACCATCGGCTCCTTTGCGCTGCAACGCCGGGTGGTCGCCAGCTATGACGATTATCCCCCAGTGCTGCGCCAGGCGCTGATTTCAATTGAAGACAAGGACTTCTATCGGCACTGGGGTGTCAACGTCTGGCGGATCGCGGGAGCTGCCTACCGCGATATTCAGTCCGGCGGCAGGGTGCAAGGGGCTTCGACTCTTACCATGCAGCTGGCACGCAATCTTTTTCTTTCGCCCGACCGATCGTTTCATCGAAAAATTCAGGAAGCGTTGCTGGCGGTGCAGATCGAGCGGCGTTTCACCAAGCCGCAGATCTTCACTCTATACGCCAACCAGATCTATCTCGGCCACGGAGTTTACGGCTTCGAGGCTGCTGCGCAGTTTTACTTCAGCAAGCCGGCGAAACGATTGACCCTCGACGAAGCCGCGCTGCTCGCTGGTCTGCCCAAATCGCCATCCTACTATTCGCCCATCACGCATCCCGACCGCGCTCTTAAGCGCCGTAACCTGGTTATTAATTCGATGCTTGAGGACGGCAACATCACAGCGCAACAGGCGGCTGAGGCGCGCGATCAGCCCATCCGCCTCGAAGTGGCCCACGACCCCGATTCGCTCGCGCCCTATTTTGTCGAAGAAATCCGCCGTTACCTCGAGGGCAAGTACGGTAGCGATCAAGTCCACGAGGGCGGCCTGAAGGTTTATACCTCGCTCGACATGGACCTGCAGCGCGCCGCCAATCGGGCTGTATTCGACGGTCTGGCTGCGTATGAACGCCGCCATGGCTGGAGGGGACGTCTGCAGAATATCCTGGCCGGCGACGTGACCCTCGCCAACTACCAGCATCCGGATTGGGACAGCGATCCCGAGGTCAACGGCTATGTCCACGCCCTGGTCACGGCGGTGACGTCGGCTTCCGCGACCATCAGATTTGGCCGTTACTCCGCAACGCTCGCGCCTGCCGATGCCGCGTGGATCCGTCGCAAGCTTCCCGACATCCTGCAACCCGGCGACATTGCCTACGTGAAGATTGTTTCGCTATCGGACAACAAGGCGCGAGTCACCCTGGAAGAAGACTCAGGCGTCCAGGGAGCACTGGTCGCAATCGATAACGCCACGGGCGAGATCAAAGCCATGGTCGGCGGGCGCGATTTCAATCTCTCGAAGTTCAATCGCTCAACCCAGGCCCTGCGCCAGGTCGGATCGTCCTTCAAGCCTTACGTCTATACCGCGGCCATCGACCGCGGCGCCACGCCGGATGACACCATCCTCGACGCGCCGGTCACATTCCCGATGCCTTCAGGCCCGCCGTACGAGCCCCACAACTACGACGAAAAGTTTGAAGGCACGATCACGCTTCGACGCGCGCTGGCCCAGTCCCGCAACATCCCCGCGCTGAAGCTGGCCGACAGCATCGGCATAAAGACAGTCATCGACTATGCCCATCGCTTCGGCATTACTTCCAATATCCCGCCCTACCTGCCGGTCGCGCTGGGCGCGGTGGAAGTCACTCCTATGGAGCAAACGTCCGCCTACAGCGTATTCCCCAGTGACGGCGTGCACATCACGCCGCGCTACATCACCAAGGTGACGGACTACGAAGGCCGTACGCTCGAAGAAAACTTCCCCGACGTGAAGGACGTGGTCAGCGCCCGCACCGCGCGAACCATGACTGCCATGCTGCTGGAGGTCGTGTTGCATGGCACCGCCATTGCCGCGTCTTCGATGAAATATCCGCTGGCGGGAAAGACGGGCACCACCAACAACTTTACCGACGCCTGGTTTGTCGGCTTCTCACCGTCCATCACTTGCGGAGTGTGGATCGGTTACGACGAGAAGAAATTCCTGGGGGCAAAAGAAACGGGCTCCCGCGCTGCGTTGCCCATCTGGATGGACTTCATGAAGACTGCATTGGCGGGAAAAGATCCGGGAGACTTCCAGGCGCCACCGGAGGGAGTGCCAAATCCGACACCGCACCCGGTCGACACGCCAGACACAGCGCCGTCTGGAGATGAAACGCACTAGCTGTCACACTCCGCGTGGGACGGGTCTCCGACCCTTCCAGGCCGAGCGAAGCTCGGCTAGCTCTATGATGACCCAGCGACTTTCATCGTCTAGTGAGAAAGAGCGAACACCGGACCGTTGCAACCCATAGGGGTCGATCGACTCCGAAACTGCTTCTGGAAGCGAAGCAGTTTCTCCGCTCAGGATGACAATCGCAAGTGACACCACAGGCCACGGGGGGACAGCCGCCCTCGGCTGTCCGGCCGAGCGAAGCTCGGCAAGATTATTTCGCTAAGACCGCGAAACTCTCATCCAGAATCCGCGTCGCCTCATCCACGTCCGCTTTCCCAATATTCAACGGCGGCGACATGCGAATTACATTGCCGTAGAATCCGCCCTTCCCCACCAGTAATCCACGCTTCCGGGCTTCCTCCATCAAGGCATTCGTACCCGCCGACGCCGGCTTCTTGGTCTCGCGATCTTCCACCAGTTCCAGCGCCTGCATCAGCCCCATGCCGCGCACGTCGCCAACGATGGCATGCTTGGCCTGCAACTCTTCCAGCTTCTTGCGGAAATATTCCCCCACCACCGCCGCATTCGTCCGCAAATCGTCTTCCTCGATGATGTCGATGACGGCCCGGGCGGTGACGCTGGTCACAGGATTGCCGCCGAAGGTCGAAATCGTCATCCCTTGAAAAGAATCTGCGATCTCAGGCTTGGCCACGGTCAACCCGATCGGCGTGCCGTTTCCCAGACCCTTGGCAGCCGTAATCATGTCCGGCTCAACTTCCCAGTGCTCGATGCCGAACCACTTGTGTCCCGTGCGCCCCCAGGCGGTCTGCACTTCATCGGAAATAAAGTCGCCGCCGTACTGTTTGACGATGTTGAAAGCCAGCTTGAAATATTCTTTCGGCGGCGTTATGAAACCACCTACGCCCTGAATCGGCTCCGCCAGGAACGCGGCGATGCGGCCCGAGGTCGAGAACTGAATGACACTCTCGATGTCCTTCGCGCAAGCCACCTCGCACGAGGGATACTTCAGCCCCAGCGGACAGCGATAACAGTACGGATTCATGGCGTGAACGATGCCGACTTCAATCGTGCCCTTGCGCCAAGTGTTCATGCCTGTGAGTCCGCGGGTAAGCGACGAGCGTCCGCTGTAGCCGTGCCGCAGGGCCACGACTTCGAAGTTTCCAGTGTGCATGCGTGCCACCTGGATCGCGGTCTCATTGGCTTCGGTTCCGCTGTTGGTGAAATAAGACTTCTTCAGCGCTCCGGGCGTAATCTGGGCCAGCTTCTCCGCCAGGTCAACCATCGGTACATTGGGAAAGCACGTCGACACGTGCTGCATGCGGTCAATCTGCTCTTTGGTGCGCGAGGTCACCCGCGGATTGCAGTGGCCGACGCTGATGGTCACAATGCCGCCGAAAAAGTCGAGATACTTTTTCCCTTCGACGTCCCACACATGTTGCATGGAGGCGTGGTCCATGGGAAGCGGATCGGAATAGTAGGTTGAGACTGAAGGAAAGATGTACTCCTTCTGTTTGCGGTTGATCTCTTCGCGCGTCAGGTGCGATTTGTCAGTCGGAACCACAGTAGTGCTCATGTTTGGCCTCAGGGGAAACGCCTACTAGAATACGAGTCTTGATCGAGACCCATCATCATAAACCACTGGCCTGCCTGCCCGGGCGCGGCTTTGTCCCCGCGTCCGGCATCAGGGTGGCGCGGGCGCCATTGCGGAATTGTTCCAGCGCTTCGAAAATACGGGGGCCATACAGGGTGGCCTTGTATTCCCCAAATCCGGAAATGCCGAGCAGTTCAGGAATCGAACCTGGCCGTTTCCTGCAGACCTCGTCGAGGGCGGAATCGTGCATTACCACGAATGCCGGGACTCCTTGCTCTTTCGCGGCTGCCCGCCGCCACTCCCGCAGATACTCCCGCAGCGCGGGGTCTATATCCGGGAATTCGACTGCCGCAGCCGGCACGGGTTGCCTGGGCATCACCCGGGCCGCGGGCGGCCTCAGCTTCGGCGGTTCTGCCTTGACCGACTTGACCAGCCAATCGGATTCGCAGCCGCAGGCGTCGCAAGCGCCGCAAGTCGTCCACTTCGGACTCTCCCCGAAATGCAAACAAATCTGCCGGTGCCGGCAGCCGTTCGATTCGGCGAAGCGGCGAATTGTGTGATATCGCTGCCACGCCCGCTCCTTCTCGGCCGGGTCAACGATCTGGTCGGCAAAATATGCCAGCAAGGCTGCGTCGCGTTTCTGCCATAGCAGGATGCAATCCGCCGGCTGCCCATCGCGCCCCGCGCGTCCCGCCTCCTGGTAATACTGCTCGATCGATTTGGGCAGCGCGAGATGGACCACGGTCCGCACCGACGCCTTGTTGATGCCCAGTCCGAAGGCAATCGTGCCGACCAGTACACGCACTTCGTCCGACATCCAGCGTTCCTGGTTGTTCCTTCTCTCCGCAGCCTCCATCTTGCCGTGATAGCCGATGGCCGAAATCTGGTGCTCTTCGAGAAAATTCACTGTCGCCTCGACCTTGGCGATGGTCGGCGAGTATACGATGATGCTGCTGTCTTTATAGTTGCGCAGGACGCGAAGCAGCAGGCTCGGCTGCTCGCCGCCTTCGCACTCTTTTACCAGGTAACGAAGATTCGACCGGTGAAAACTGGCAATGCACTTGTGTGGAGCGCGCAGTTGCAGCTGGTGCAGAATGTCGTGCCGTACTCGCTTGGTCGCACTGGCGGTAAAAGCGGCGATGGGATAATTGGGGAAATTCGCCCGCAGCCGGCTCAGCTGCCGGTATTCGGGCCGGAATTCATGGCCCCATTCCGAGATACAGTGCGCTTCGTCAATGGCGAAGAAAGCGATCGGGACCCGTTGCAGCCAGCCGATGGTGTCGGCCCGCGACAGCCGCTCGGGAGAAAGATACAGCAGGCGGTACTCACCTTCTGATGCTTTGCGTATGACCTGCGTCTGCTTTTCGCTGGGCAAAGAACTGTTCAGCACGGCGGCGGGGATTCCCATCTGCGCCAGTTGCGCCGCCTGGTCCTGCATCAACGCGATCAATGGCGAGACCACGATTGCGGTTCGTCCTAACATCACCGCCGGCAACTGGTAGCACAGCGACTTCCCGCCCCCGGTCGGCATGACGACACAGCTGTCCTGCCCATCGAGCAGGCTGCGTACGATGCGCTCCTGCAAAGGACGAAACGAATCGTATCCCCAATGACGGCGCAGCGTATCCAGAATATCGTTTCCCGGCGTCCCGTCTACGGCAGACATGGAACCAGTATAGATGGTGCGGCGTGCAGGCAAGGGTGGTCGCAGATCTTCAATCCTGAATCGGGAACACAACAGCTGGCGTTCATCGGCTGGTGTTTGTGTGTGGTCGCGGGCGACTCGCCCGCGAAACGCCGGCACCGGACAATTCGCTCAACCACATTCCTTACGACAATTTATAATCTCAGCTGATGAAGTCTTTTTTTCGACTGGTTCTGCTGGCGCTAGTCTTGCTGGTCGTGGCCTTGGTCTCCGCGCTCACGGCCATGCGCCTCGCCATCCATGGCCACGAAGTCGCCGTCCCCGACCTGGTGGGCAAGAGTCCGGCGGCAGCCCGCATGATCGTAGAGCGGAGTGGACTGGAACTCAGCGTAGAACGGCAGTACTACAGTCCCACCGTCCCCGAGGGAAAGATTCTGTCGCAACTCCCGCCTGCTGGAAGCCAGGTGCGGAGCGGCTGGCAAGTTCGCGTCGCCGAGAGCCTCGGTCCCCAGCGCGTTGCCATCCCCAACGTCATCGGACAGAGCGAGCGCGCCGCTAACATCAACATCCGCCGCCGAGGTCTGGACGTAGGCGCCATCGCCCAAATGCAGTCGCCCGATGCCCCGGACAGCGAGGTCCTGGCGCAAGCTCCGCCTCCAAACGCCAGCGGCGTCTCCGCTCCGAAAATCAGTCTGCTGGTCGCCATGCTGGTGCAGCCGCAAGCCCTCGTCATGCCCAGCTTCGTCGGCCAGCCCCTCGGTACCGCGACCCAGACGGTACAGGACGCCGGGCTGCGCGTGGGAAGTGTGACCACGGCCCCCGTTCCCGAAGGCTCTTCGCCGATGGCCCCATTCCCTGGCAGCATAATCGTGTCGCAGAATCCCGCGGCGGGAGAGAAAGTATTCGCGGGCACTGCAGTGAATTTTGAAGTCCGCTAGTACGGCGCAATCCAGTTACTGATAGGCCGCCACTGGCCAGGTGGGACAGCCGCCCCCGCGTGGTTCTTGCCGGCTTCCCTAGCGGCGTCGGAGCCTTGCCCTAACTCTTTTGCAGGATCCCTAGGAAAAACCCGTCACACGGATGCACTCCGGGGATAGTCCTCAGAAACCGCCCGCTTACCAGCGAATCTTGTTTCCAGACCAGCTCGCCTTCAGCCTTTAGCCGTTCCAGTTCCAACCGGCAATCGAGCGCGCTGAATGCAGGCTTTCCGGACAGCGCTTCATCTACGACCGACTCATTTTCTTCCGGCTCCAGCGAACAAGTTGAATACACCAGCATTCCTCCAACCGCTACCTGCTGCATTGCCGCCCGCAGAATCGCCACCTGGCGCTGGTGCAACTCGTTCAGATCTTCGGGCTTCAATCGCCATTTGATTTCCGGATTGTGGGCCAGAGTGCCAGTACCCGAGCAGGGCACGTCGGCCAGGACGCGATCGAAGCCCGCACCTGTCTTAAACTCAAGCAGGTCTGAGTTGATCACTTCCACGTTGCTGGCCGGGACCAGTTGCCGCAGCAGCCGGGCCCGGTGTGCATGCAACTCGAGTGCAACAATGTTGGCGTCTGGATTTCGCTCCGCCAGCACACGCGTCTTACCACCAGGGGCCGCACAACAATCGAGAATTCTCGCCCCCCTACCCACCAGTAGCGCGACCAACTGCGAGGCCTCATCCTGGATAGCCACTCGACCTTCGGCGAAGGCCCGGGTGCCGGAAACATTTCCGGCCCGAACCTTACGCGCGGATGCCAGCAACTGCCCTGGAGCAAGATCGACCCCGTCATGCCGCAGTTCCAACTCCGTGGCAGCATCAGCCAAGCGAACCGCCGCCGTCGGAGCATGCTGGTCGTAGCTGCAGATCTGTTGCGCCCGCGACAAGCCGAACTGCCGAACCCACCGCTCCACCAGCCAAAGCGGATGCGCCAATTTCCTGGAGAGCTCTGCCCCACTTCCACACTCGGTCGCTTCAATCTGCGCCGCCGTGGTACTTCCCGCCAGCTTCCGCAACACCGCATTTGCAAAAGGAGCAGCCGAGCCCTTGCGAGCACGCTTGACCAACTCCACACTCTCATGCACCGCGGCGCGTCCAGGGATCCGGTTAAGAAACAACAATTGATACGCTGCCAGCCGCAGTGCCGTCAGCACCTCAACATCGAGTTTTTCGACTCGCTTATCGGAGAATCGGCCGATTTCGGCATCCAGCAGCGAACGCCACCGCAGCACTCCCATTACCAGTTCGGTGGCCAAGCCGTGGTCCGCGGACGACAGCTTCGCGTATTGGCTCGAGTGTAATAGCTCGGCCGAGTAGGCATCTTGCTGCTCAATGCGAAGCAGGACGTCGAACGCCGTGGCCCGAGCGGGGGAAGTGGACATGGATTTTCAAAAGCCCAGTTGTTAGTGACTAGGTCCCGGTTCTCAGTTCCCGAGCATTTCGCCGGTACGGGGTTGATAGCCGTGGACGAAGTCGGCTGCCGGCATGCGTTTCTTGCCCTCAAGTTGGACTTCGAGCAATTGCAGGGCGCTTCCTCCGCCACAACCGACAATCAGGAGGCCGCTCTCTACCAACAGTTCACCTGCCACCACGGCGCGCTCGATTGGCTGCGCCGCCCAGAAATGGAGATTCTTTCCACGGAAGCTGGTGTACGCGCCCGGCCAGGGTTGAAAGCCGCGCAATCGGTTCAGAATTTCCTGGGCAGTACTTTGAAAATCAACCTTGCCATCTTCTTTCTGGAGAATCGGCGCCAGCGTAGCTTTGGCATGATCCTGTGGCTGCTGATGAACCGTTCCAGACTCCAGTCCTCGCAGGGTGTCAACCATGAGGTCAGCGCCGATCGCAGCCATTCGCGGCGTCAGAGTTACAGCTGTGTCCTGCGGCACTATCGGAATCTCTCTCTGCAGCAAAATGTCCCCGGTATCGAGGCCGGAGTCGATTCGCAGTGTGGTGACGCCACTCGCAGTTTCGCCTCGGGCAATGGCCCACTGGATCGGCGCTGCTCCGCGATATCTGGGAAGCAACGAAGCGTGCAGGTTGAGATTCCCCAACCGCGGTAAATCAATCATCCACGGTGGAATAATGCGCCCATATCCGACGACAATGATTGCGTCAGGAGCGATTCTCGCAAGCTGCGCACGAAATTCGTCGTTGTTCTTGATCTTGTCTGGCTGACCGACCTGCAACCCCAGTTGCAGAGCCCGCTGCTTTACCGGCGAAAGGGTAACTTCCATGCCTCGGCCTTTGGGACGATCCGGCTGCGTCACCACGAGGGGCACCCCGAACCTGGCTTCCACCAGCCGTTCCAGAGTCGGCACGGCAAAGGCGGGCGTGCCGCAGAAGACGAGACTAAGAGAAAAAGGCATCCGAGGATTGAGTATTTGGGAAATTTAGAAATTGAGCAATTAGGAAATCGTGAAATGAGTCTTTTCAATTACTCAATTTCTAAATTCGACAATTACTCAATTCCCCTACCACTCTCCCGCTTTCATCAGCTTGCGGATCTTGCGCTTCATGAAGTCTCGCTTGAGAGAGCTGATGTGGCTGATGTAGAGCTTGCCATTCAGATGGTCGGTTTCGTGCAGAAAAGCGCGGGCCAATAAATCGTCGCCGGTCTTTTCGAACCACTTCCCATTCACATCCTGCGCCCGGATGGTCACTTTTCGCGCGCGTGACACCGGCTCGCGAAATTCGGGGATGCTAAGGCAACCTTCGTTCTGGGTGTGGCGGCCTTCGGTCTTGATAATTTCCGGATTGGCAATCACCAGCTTGGCCTCCGGATCTTCCTTGAACGTAACATCGATGACCGCCAGGCGCTTCGAGATTCCAATCTGTGGCGCCGCCAGTCCCACGCCGTGCGCTGCGTACATGGATTCGAACATGTCATCCACCAGCTTTTTCAGATGAGCATCGAAAACAGTCACCGGTTCGGCAGGTTTTTCCAGGACCGGATTGCCAAACTTCACAATGGGATAGATCATGCAGATTTTGGAGTTGGCCTTTGCACTCAGTAACTCTTTACTTGTTCCAGGTATCCCTTCAGATTTCGCGATGTTTCTGTCATTGAATCACCGCCGACTTTCTCCAGAGCGCAGCGGGCCAGGGTCAGCGCCACCATGGCCTCTGCCGCCACGCCCGCAGCCGGCACCACGCATACATCAGAGCGTTCGTAAGCCGCCTTGACCGGTTCCCGGCTGGCGAAATCCACCGACTGCAACGGTCGACGCAAGGTTGATATCGGCTTCAGATACCCGCGCACGACAATGTCTTCGCCATTCGATACGCCGCCCTCGATGCCTCCGGCATTATTTCGGCTGCGGGTAAATCCGGTCGCCGCCTCATATCCTATTTCATCGTGTACGGCAGAGCCCGGAGAAGACGCTGCGGTCACCCCAGCCCCGATCTCGACCGCCTTCACGGCTTGCAGCGACATGACGGCGCCCGCCAGCATACCGTCCAACCGCTCGTCCCACTGCGCATATGTACCCAGCCCGGGCGGGACTCTGTGCGCCACCACTTCGAAAATGCCGCCCACCGAATCCCCGGTCCGCAGCACCTTGTCCACTTCTTCTTTCATTTGCAGTTCAGCCTCGGGATCAGCGCAATTCAACATAACCTCATTGCGGTCGGCGAGACTACGAATCTGCTCCCATGCCACATCCTTCTTCAATGCGGCGCTGCCGACGGCAACAACGTGACTGAACACTTCGATTCCCAGTTCGCGCAGGAACAACTTGGCCAGGGCGCCAACCGCGACTCGCGCCGCCGATTCTCGCGCCGAAGCACGTTCCAACACATAGCGGGCTTCGGAGAAATTGTATTTCAGCGCTCCCGCCAGATCGGCGTGTCCGGGACGTGGCGAAGCCACTCGCTTATGTTTTGCGGAATCGCCTTCCTCGACCGGAAGCGCCTCCTGCCAATTCTTCCAATCTTTGTTTTCGAGCAGGATCGCGATGGGCGATCCGATGGTTGCCCCGTGACGCACACCCGACAAGATATGAGCCTTATCGGTCTCGATCTTCATCCGTCCGCCGCGGCCAAAACCCTGCTGGCGGCGCCACAACTCACGGTCAAGAAAGGCCTGGTCCACCTTCAGACCGGCCGGCAGTCCCGACAGAAAGGCAACCAGCGCCTCTCCATGAGACTCCCCCGCAGTGAAGTAACGAAGCATTGTTTTGGAATTGTATCCGATGCGATGGATTTCGCTGAGAACCGAGAACTGACATCTGAAAACTGAACTATTTTGTTCCGTTCGGATAAACCAGAATCTTACTCGCCTCGCCCGTCTTCAACCGCTCCATGGCTTTGGAAAAGTCCTTCATCCCGATACGGTCGGTGATCACGGGATGAAGATCCAGCTTACCGGCCCTAAGCAACGCGGTCATCTGATACCAGGTTTGATACATCCGGCGTCCGCTTATGCCTTGAACCGTAACGCCTTTGAAAATAATGTCCTCGGAGAAATTCAGGGCAATCGGTTTCGAGGTCAGCCCCAGCAGAGAAACGCGGCCTCCCCGCCGCACAATATCGAAGGCGGTGCGTATGGCGCTGGGATGGCCGGCCATCTCGAGCACTACATCCGCGCCCAGCCCGCCGGTTTGTTCCATTACGACGGCACGCACGTTGTCTTTGGAGGGATCGAGGACAGAGTCTGCTTTCATCTCCTTGGCGAGTCGCCGGCGATGCTGGTTCACCTCGATGGCAAAAATCGTGGTCGCTCCGACCGCACGCGCTACCGCAATCGAGAACAACCCGATCGGTCCGCAACCGGTAATGGCCACTGTCTTGGCTGCAATCTCTCCTGCCAGCACGCTATGCACAGCATTGCCCAGCGGATCCAGAATCGACGCGTACTCCTGCGGAATCGCGGGATCGAGTTTCCAGATATTGGATTCCGGAATTACCACATACTCGGCAAAGGCCCCGTCGGCATCGACGCCGATGATCTTCACGTTCTGGCAAATATGGGCTTCGCCAGTGCGGCATAGCAGGCACTTTCCGCAAGCCACATGCATCTCGGCGGAGACGAAGTCGCCTTCTTTCACACTGGTGACTTCGTCACCAAAGGCCGCCACCTCGCCGCAAAATTCGTGCCCAGGGATCAATGGTGGATGGATCCGGTTCTGCGCCCAGCGGTCCCACTCGTAGATATGCAAATCGGTACCGCAGATCGAGGCAACTTTTACCTTGACCAGGACGTCATTCCGGCCGAACGCAGGGACTTTGACCTCGCGAATCTCCGCGCCCGGAGCGGCTTCCGGCTTAACCACCGCAAGCATAGTTTTAGGCATGGTATGGGTTAGCGGTAACCGGGTGAAAGTTGATTTTAGCACCAGCATTGCAGGGCATCTATTTGTTCCGCCACCCGCCGCCGCC
>Ga0307471_100001136_pt1 | contig 14366 bp, 10 predicted proteins | sample atmos_gasesAM3C__2_FD_204566 | JGI IMG/M metagenome (GOLD analysis project Ga0307471, IMG submission 204566) | Hardwood forest soil microbial communities from Morgan-Monroe State Forest, Indiana, United States - atmos_gasesAM3C_515 | ecosystem: Environmental > Terrestrial > Soil > Temperate... | reverse complement strand
ATCGCCGTGATGCCGGGTGCGACGAGTGTGGAGTGTTCTCCGAAGTTCAACAGAAGTGGGCTTGGATTCAGATTTCCCGTACCCGGATCGAAGGCGCCTGTCGTAACGGCCTTCCCATCGGCGAGAAGAGTCACGTTGCCGGTGGGATAGCCTGCACCAGAATTGCCGGCAACCACGATCCCCACTTGTAGAGGGGCTCCGTAGCCAACGTTGACAGGACCCGTCGTGTACGAACCGCCGCCCACTGAACCCACATAGATCTGGCTTGGTTCGGGTGTGACGGTGACCTGCACGGAGTTTGATGTGCTGGAATAATAGGTGCCGTCGCCGCTGTAGCGCGCTGCCACTTGATACGTGCCACCTGGTACGGCAGCCGTGTCAATACGAGCCGTGCTGGCGGCAGTGACTGTTTTCAATGGGCCGGCGCCTACGCCGACCACATCGTTACTCGCGGAGGTCGCTAAAAGCGAGACCTCTCCCGTCGGTGCCGCGCAGCCGGCGACTCCTCCGCAAGTAACCTTGGCATCGAACGTTAGCGGCGTTCCATGAATGACGGTGGTTGCTTGTCCATGTTCCAGGGACAAGTTTGTGGAGGAAGACACGGCGCTTGCGGCGGTGGCCCAATTCTTCACAAGGGCATTCGCGTCAAACGAACCAAGTCCTGTCGCCAGGTCATAGCCGGGTCCCGCGCTGTTGCCAACCGTAAATTGTCCCAGCATGTCCGGCACTTTGTTGTCGCCGGTGGTGACGTCGTGATAGACACCAGGCGTCGAGGCCAACCGATAAAAGACATAATTGGCCATGCCCAGCCGTTGCCCGGCAAGACTCTGGTTTACCAGCGCCATGATCCCGGCGGCAGCTGGACTGGAGGCGGAAGTACCTCCGAACACGTAGAAGTAGTCGCCATAGCCACAGCTTCCGAAGAGACAAACGATGTAGCCGTCATGAAGCGCGGCAGTCAGTGCAATGTCGGGCACGTCGCGTTTGCCGTCATTGGGAACGCCGGCTGCGGACTGCCACTCCGGTTTTTTGTAGATGCTGCTGACCCCACCGCTGCCCGACCAAAGCGAGATGCCATTGGGATCGTTGGAAGTCTCGTTCCAGACCTTCTCGGGAATATAGCCGAGAGCAGAACGCCCCGTGAGTGGATCGCTCGTCGCTGACCAATAGGCACTGGGATTGTTGGTGTCATCGAACTGCGTGCCACCTACCGACACGTTGTACGGGGTGGAACTGATTCCATTGACTGCCAGGCCTCCCGAAGCATACTGCCCGCCACCAGGTGCATCGCAACCCGCGCCGCCGTTATCACCAGCGGACACGAAAGAGGTGATGCCCTGCGCGGCAGCTTGCTGCCACAAGGCTTTAAAGAACGCATTTTCTACCTTGCCGAGGCTGCTTTCGCACAAGCCATAGCTGGTGCTCATGACTGGAGCAAGATTGTGATCCACGATGTAGGCGGCGGAAACGTCCACGCCATCTGCGAAGTTGCTCTGCGAAACGACAAAGAGAATTGTCGCGCGAGGGGCCACGGCACCTGACCAGGTCACGTCCAGCATCGCTTCGGTCATGTCCGAAATTTGACCAGGATCATCGCCGTTCACGATCACTTGCGGATCGTTTGCCGGGAGGCCAAGGAGATTGCGGAAATCGCGCACGTTCTGAACGTCGATGTTGCTGCGACCCACAATGGCGATTGATTGCCCTGTGCCGTCGATGCCGGCGTCGTAGAGAGGCTGCACGTTGTAAATCTTTGCGAAGTCTGCTGGCGTCAGGTAGTGGCCGCCATCGCCGCCTTCAAAGTGTCCGGTCTTTTTGTCGAAATGCACCTTGCCGCCCATGTAGCTTTCCGACCGTGGGTCGCTGTGCAAGCGCACAACGCCTTTCACAACCGAGGCAAGAGCCGCGGGAATCTGCACTTCCGCGGAGCTGGCGACGAATTTCTTGTTGTTATAGCTGTAGGTGTGCATCTCGGTCGAAAAGGCCTGCTCGACCTGGCCAACCGTACCGCTAAACACGACAAACCGGCGACTTTGCGCCACCTCGTGCATTGTAAACCCTTGGCCTTGGAGCCATTGCTGCACCTTCGCGGCGTCCTCATCGGTCACACCAAACTGTTGACCGAATTGCGCTGGTGTCAGCCACTTGTGATATGACGGCGAGCTGGCGTCGTGCATGGAGGCAACAAGTGCGGCTGCTGCGTCTTCCTGTTCAGGCGTGGACGACAACATCAGGACCATTCTGCCGAGATTCGTACTGCCGGCCATACGGCCCGAGTCGACGCTGGTCTTCACGAATGGGGAAACGGTTCCCGAAAGCACAACCCGTTCTTCATTCTTGATTTGACTGAGAATGCGAGACTGCGCTTGGGCCGGTGTCCGGGCCTGAGCGGAGACTCCCAAGACGGTGGACATTATTACGATGATGACTGCGGCATATTGAACCAAACGATTGCTTATAACCAAGGAAAATCCCCCTAAACATTTTCAAATTTCAAATCTTGCGAAGAAATTGCCTACCTTGACGGATCGTCCGCGGAATGCACGGCGGGAGTCTCACCCTCGATACGAAAGAGGAACGATGGAGTGTTTCGCCGGGATCAGCGCATGGGCACATGCACTGCGATGAACCGTGAGATCACAATTACTGCCAATGAATCGACTGCGTTATTGCGTTTCAGGCAATATCCAAAATTCACTACAATACCTTTGTTTTCTGGACCCAGACCACTCGCGGAGTAGGCACAGAATCTGAACTTCGCCGTCGGGAAAGAATCCCATGGGCGCAAGATTCCGTCGTTGCCCGTGGGCAACTATAATAAGGTATTGAAAACGATGGTAGGCCCGTGGGGGCTCGAACCCCAGACCGTGTCAACCTACCACCGAATCCAGCCTCGGTCACAGTGGTTGGTCAGTGCGGCTCGTGAGTTTTCAGATACCGAGATGGTGTCACAATCAGAATCCCTTCGATTTTCTTGCCGAAATAAGACCCAAAATGCCGAAGGTCGCCGGTGATGAGATGTGTTGTCCGTGCGGCCATCGCGGCAAGCAATATCGGCCGATCTTTTTCGGGCAAGGAGATACCTGAAGGCAGTTGATGAGCTGTTGAGTCGAAAAGTTGAATCTTTCTAGCCAATCTCTCAAGCCTGCCTCTTTGGGCGTCATCCGATAGATTGATTCTTGCCTCTTCGAGGGCGTAGTGCGAGGAGCATAGAATCACGTTCTTCAGGTTCCAGAAGCGCAGAAGGCCTGCGCCTTGCCGGTAGGCGGCAGAGAAAAGAACGTTGGCGTCGAGAAAGAGTCGGTCCATCTATTCGGGCTGCCGATGCGGGACGGCGTCGGGATCGAGGCCGAGTCGTTTCACTTCTTTCCGTGCTCGGCGATAGTCTCTCTCAGTTGTAGCAGTGGAGAGGAGAAACTCTGCCTTGCGCTCTGGGGTATATCTTTCCACGGGCACAACAACTGCTGGACGAATCAGGACACCGTCTCCGCAGGGCTCGGTTGTGACGAGCGTGCCTTCCTCAATGCCATAGCGTTTCCGCAGCTTGGCTGGAACGATTATCGTGCCGCGCTTGCCGACTTTTACTACTTCCATTGAAATCTCCATATGTCAGTATATCAGAGTTTCCGCAATTCAGGCAGACAATCCAATTGGGCGAACTTGGAGCCTTGCCGAGTGGGTTGTCGATGCTGGACCTGTGAGCGGCCCGGCACATAGGTAACGATGGTAGGCCCGTGGGGACTCGAACCCCAGACCTGTACCGTCAAAGGCCAGGGAACCAATATTTACAATAACTTCCACGAACGTGGTGAAGCCGCTAAACCCCTCTAAATACGCGCAAGCCGGGCCAATCACGGGCTGGGGGCCGAACGAATCATGAGCAAGATCGAAAACGTTTTTCCGAAGTAGACCCGAAGTTCTCGTGCTGGATCCCCTAGAACTACCCGCTCTGCCACTCAGAGGCCGAGAGAGGCACGTTCATCGTCGGCGGTAGAGATTCTCTTCTCAGCGGTCCAGGTAGAAGCCATCTCTTGTTTGTACGATCATGTCCTTTTGCTTCACGGTGAGATGCAGCTTGTGATAGCCCACGCCAGTGTCCGCTTTGGCCGGCGTGTACCCCAGACTGTATTGGTAGCGCAGTTCTTCATCGATGGCGTCATAAATTTTGTCGATGGGCTCCTTCTGGGAAACTTCAAAGAAGCGCCCGCCAGTCGCTTCGGCCATCTGCTTGAGAACTTTCTTTCCATCTGGATGCGATTCTTCCGTTCGTGGCGGATAACCGCCGCCCCTTCCGCCTCTCCCGCCACCCACGTGCGGACCGCCAAATCCTCCCCAGTTTCCGTACCCTTCCTTATCAGCGAACAGGATGCAATAGACGAGGGTATCGGCGCGCTGCGCGGTTGCGATAGCTTCCTCCAAAGTCTCTTTGCTGCCGTGGTCCACTCCATCGGTGAGAATGATGACGGCCTTGCGCCCTTGCTGTTTCTTCATCAATTCGTCGGAGGCCAAGAAAACCGCGTCGTAGAGCAACGTGCCTCCACCGCCCCCGCCGTGCGAACCATGTCCGCCGCCGCCACCCGAGGACCCGCCCCTGCTAGCCCGCGAGAATTGCGGCGTATCAATATGATCGATGGCCGCCTGCAGTTTTTCACGGGAAGAAGTCAAGTCCTGCAAAAGCGTAACTTCTCGGTCGAACTGAATTACAAAGGCTCTGTCCTTGTCCGCACGCAAAACCTCATTGAGAAATGTGCGGCTGGCGGCGCGCTCCTGATCCAGGACGCGTCTTTGGCTCATACTGGTGTCCACGAGCAAACCAAGCGTGAGGGGGAGATCAGATTCCTTCGCAAAATAGCTAATCGTCTGGGGCTTGCCATCCTGTTCCAGCACAAAATCATCCTTGGTCAAATTGCGGATGATGTTTCCATGCTTATCACGTACGGTGGCAAGCAGGTTGACTGCGTTGACGTTCAGGGTAATGGGCGCACGTTGTTGGCCACGGACTGACAAATCTGTCAGCAGAAGTAGAACGGCGAAGAACAGCAGGCTCAGCCTTGATAATCCCCACTGATTCTGTTTTGGAATTGCAGATTGAACTTTTCCCACTCTCTTTTGCCTTTGCCCTGTCCATGGGCATTAAAAAACCGCTTCTCTCTTCGTTGGCCGGATCTGGATTGCTACTGGAGAGTCGGCAGGCACAAATTAACTTAGCCCGATCCTTAACGTTAATTCCCTTCTCAACCCAAGAAAGTTCCCATTCTTTGTGCCTCTCTTAGCTATCATCAACTTTTGAAGCAGTAAGGCATTGATCAAGCGCTGGGGCCGGTTCTGGGACTGATGCCGCCTGCGCCGGGCGGGAATTTCAGACTTACAGCCGGATGGAGCCGAGTGTCCTCGGCCTTGTAGACCACGCCCATACCTCTGCCCCCGAGTTTTTCGAGGATGTGGTAATGGGAAATGACTTGGCCGATGAGCGCGCCGGAATCCGCCATGGTGGCGACATCTTAGGTTGGGGACAAGAAGCAAGTCAACGAAGAGGACCTCCCACTCCTGCCAACCGAAAACACCACTTTACAGGTGAAGTTTTTTGAGGTTTTTTCTAAGTGATTGAAAACGATGGTAGGCTCGTGGGGACTCGAACCCCAGACCTCTACCGTGTCAAAGCGGGGATATCAATTACTCACAACAACTTACAAGGCCGTTGGGGACTGCCAAGTACTTGATAATACCCAGAAGTCGGACACATCTCGGGTTGGAGTTCGGGTTGACTTTAGGGAACACTGCTGGGCGACAGCACCGCGTGCTCGACCGCCTCCCACACCACGGCCGCATGGAGAGCAAGCCATCCGCTAAGGATGTTTGGATAATCACAACGTTCGAGACTTGGCCTTTTTCTTCTTTTTCTTGCAGAGATCTTCCAATAGATATTTCAAGGAGGCGCATTCTTGGATCACGTTCTCTAGTTTGGGCACAGTCACCTTCAGTTCGCTTTCTTCAACAATGCCGTCCGCCAGCGTCGCCGCGATGCTCTCGACTGCTTCGCCCACCTCCTTCAAAAGATGGGAAACAGCAACGATCTCCTTCTCGGATACAAGTTGTGAGTCCGGAAGCTTGAACGCAACCCGCCCCGCTTGTCTCTCCAGAAAATCCAACGATTCAAAGTTTTTCAGCAGATTGCAAATTTGAGGCAAGACGTAGGCGGGAATATGCCGCTCGCCTCGAAGCCAGTACATCAAGGAGCGATAATTCGTGCCAAGCTGCTGCGCCAGCAATCGCAAGTCATATTCCGCTTTCGTCTCGATCGAACGGCTCAGTACTGTAGAAAGGTCATCCACGGCGCTAAATCCTCGAGTGCCCATCATATACCTGTTCAAAAATGGGTTCATTTTGAACCGCTGAATTCTCTTCCTGGGTGAATTGTGTGCAGCGAAACTATCTGATGCAATAGCCACTACCCAAAGGGTTCTAGAATGGCCAGACGAGGGGAGTGGGTTTCCTCCGAAATCCATGATAACAATTGACAAACAAACGGTGCGGAAGTACCTTGCGAGGAGGATCAGGTCCAACTTACTTCCCACAGAAACGCCGCCTTCGCTCAAGACCTAGGAAGCGGCGCACCGGATATGTGCTGTTGTGGAGCTACCATGACAAAGAAGTGGTACAACTATATCGTTACGATTGACGAAAATTCTGCCGGTGCGCAGAATCCCGCGAGCGCGCCTAAAATTGGAGGGCAGAAGAGCGCCTCGCAAAGTGTCGCGGAGATCGCTGCGGGCGTGGCTCGCGAACCAAAATTCACTAGTCCCGTCTCCGATCCCACCTCCTTCGAAGAAATTTATCGCGCCGCTGAAATTCCGGCGGCACCTCAGGGGTATTCCATATTGAAGGTAGCGCAGATGCTGGAGAGCGAGCACATTCGAACGCTGTCCTCCGACGTCAAGAGGTCCACCGTTCTCGTGGCGCTCGACGCCGCCGGCGTAAACATCAAGGACGTGATTCAGGATGCGGTCCAGCGTGATCGCGCGCTGGATGGATACGAACGAGTTCAGCAGCGCGCTTTGAACGAACTGGAAACCACCAAGACCAAAGAGAACAACCAGATTCAAGCCGACATCGACCGGTACGTTACGGAACAGCGCGCCAAGATGCAGGCAAACAGCGATGCTATTTCGCGGGAGAGAGAACGATTCAGCGGCTGGAAGCTGAAAAAGCAACAAGAGGAAAGGAAGATAGCGGACACGGTTGGGTATTTTGTTTCTGAGAATCCGATAACGACCGGGGACGTGAACGCCACGCCACCGGATTCCAAGTCAGTTCGGAAGTCCTGAAGAGGAGGACGACACTATGTTCGAACGCCTTTCGCGAGTCATTCGCTCTTTCATCGGGTTTTTCATCTCCGTTGCGGAAGACCCGGAGCTCATACTGCAACAAAACATCCGCGACATGAACGACCAGGTGCCGCGGATGAACGAGAGCATCGCCATGGTCAAGGCCAACGTGACGCTGCTGGAGAAGGAAGAAGCAAAATACAAGGACGACATCGCTAATCTGACCGCCAAGGTCAAGGCCGCCATCCAGGCCAACCGCGATGACTTGGCCGGAAGCTTTGCCGCGCAACTCGAACAGACTAAGAGCGCATTGGCGCGAAACCAGGGGCAACTCTCAGGAGCGCGCGCGGCCTTCGATAAAGCCATGACCGTCAAACAGGCGTTCATGCGCGAAAAGGAACGCAAGACCCAGGAGGCGCTCGGCGCAATTGCCGACTACCGGCGCGCCCAATGGCAAAAGAAGGTTGCGGATGCCATGGAGCAATTCGAAGTAGCGGGTATCAGCCAGACCCACGACGAGATGGTCAGGAAGATCGAGGAAATGACCGCGGTCAACGAAGCACGCATGGACATGGCCATGAGCAACGTGGATTCGCAGAAAGTTAAGATCGAGGACGAGGCCGCCAAACTGCAGGCCAGCGAATTGGTGAAGCAATTCAAGATTGAAATGGGACTCGCGGCTCCCGAGACCACAGCCGGCGCGCCTGCCGAGAAGACCATCGGTAGCAAGGAGCCTCAGCGTACTTCCTAGATCTCTCGAGCTTTTGACAAATTCGCGCATTGTGGCTCCTCGAAGGAGCCGGGAGGCGGACAATGGCCGTAAAGATTGAAAAAGGTGGCTGGATTCTGATTTTCCTGGTCGGGCTGGCCCTCGTAGGCTACGCACTGAATCGCTACAACGTAATTGATGTGCAGCAGTTACTGAGCAAGAAAACATCTGGTTCGGTTGCCGGTGGTGAGGTGGATACGTCCAGGCCGCTGGTGCTGCCCGTGTCCTCCTCCAGTGGTTCCGACGCTGAGGTCCGCGTACGCGTGAACATCTGGGTAGGCTGTGCGGGCGGCTTGGTGGCCAATGGCGGCCTGGACACCGCACCCGATTCCATCTTTGGCAAAAAGGGGTTGAAGGTATCGTTCAAAATCATAGATGACTGGACCGAGGGCGCGTCGGCGCTGGCCACCAACAACGTGGACGTGATGCTGACAACGGCGGACGTGTACGCAAAAGATTACGCGCAGTTCAAAGAGAAAGGATTTGGCTCACACTCGTTTTTGATGGTGGATTGGTCGCGCGGCGCGGACGGTGTGATTGGGAAGCAGGGCATTAACAGTATCGAAGACCTCGCGGGAAAGACGATTGCCTTTGCCCCTTTCACCCCTTCTCATTTTCTCTTATGGAATGGACTCAAAACCTCTGGCTTGAGCACCACGCAACGGAATGAGATTTTCAACAAGGCTATTCACACCAAGGATGGCATCGAACCCGCCACGTTGTTTGCGCAGGAAAAAGTGGATGCAGCGGTCGCTTGGGATCCGGATATGAGCGACGCCGTTGCGAAACGACCTGGCGCAAAGAAGATCTACGATACGCGCGTAGCGAATCGCCTGATCGCGGATATTCTGGTCGTCAGCGACCGCTTTGCCGCTCAGCACCCCGATACTCTCTTGAGATTCACCCAGGGCTGGCTGGAAGGCGTGGAGTTCATCAAGACCGAACCCGCGCGCGCCTACAACTTGATCGGCGCAGTGAAAGACTTCAACATTCCGTCGGACTTGGCCAAGACCATGCTCGGCGGTGTAAAACTCGCGGACTACGCCGACAATCGCTCCTTCCTCGGCTCATCCGGCTCGAAGTCGGACTACTACAATATCTTTCAGATGGCCCAGGATATGTACCGCGAACTGCTGATCATCAAACACACTAGCAATCCGGAAGAAAGCGTGGATCGGCGCTTCATCGAGAAATTGTCCGGGAGCTTCTCGATGGCCTCCACCGAAGCCCCTATCGAATACAAGGAGCCGTCGAAGGGAAGTGTGCCGCTGGCAACGCAGCATCGTTCGATCTACTTTGAGCCAAACTCCGCGCATATGAGCCTGGATTCCCGCGCGGTGGTAGACGAACTGGCAGGCACGATGCGCGCCTATGAGAATACCGTCGTGGATATCGAAGGGAACACGGACTCGACCGGTGCACGCCCATACAACATTCAGCTTTCTCATGCGCGCGCCGACGAAGTAAAGAACTACCTGGTTGAGAAGTACGGATTCCCTGGGACGCGTCTTCATACTGCCGGCAATGGACCCGATAAGCCGATCGACAGCAACGCGACCCCCGAAGGCCGGGAAAAGAACCGCCGCACGGACATCAAGGTCTACGCCAATCCAAGTTAACGGGGCTTGCAAAAAATGAGCGACCTTTTTGCAATCCGGAAAGAAATCTCTCCCCGGACTCGATTGGCCCTCGGCTTCTTCAGTTGGGGGGTCATCCTGCTGGCATGGATCGCTCTGACCCATTGGGAAATCCTGCCACCGTTTTCTTTGCCGAAACCCATTGGGGTGGTGCGCGCGTTCGGGAAGCTATGGACCGAATATGACCTGCTCGGGAATGTGACGAAGAGCTGGTGGCGGATTGCGCAGGCATTTTTCTGGTGCACTATCGTGGCCATCCCCTTGGGAGTCCTGATGGCCAGTTTCCGATGGCTCTTTGACCTGGTGAATCCCGTCGCTGCTCCCATGCGAGCCATGCCGATCACGGCGTTCCTGCCGGCGTTCATTGCCTTGTTCGGAATGGACGAGACCATGAAAGTCGCGTTCCTCTGGTTTGGCATGTTCTTCTATTTGCTGGCCGTGGTGGTCGAGGAAGCCAACAAGGTGGATAACTCCCTCCTGGAAACCGCTTATACACTGGGCGCCAAAAACTACCATGTGCTGTGGTTGATGTTTCGCGCCTCCCTGCCGGCGGTCTTCTCTTCATTCCGCATCCTGTACGATATCGGTTGGACCTATGTGATTCTGGCCGAAATGGTAAATGCCCGAAAGGGCGTGGGCTATATGGTCGAAGCGGCGCGAAAGGTGCTCGATTTTGAGCGTGTGTATGCGGGAATTGTCGCGATTGGTATCGCCGCGTTTCTTTTTCGATTCCTCCTCACATTTCTGGAGAAGCGGCTCTTTCCCTGGCGCCAGGCTGCGTCGACTTTCGGGGGCACGGGAGTGGCAGTTTCCACGGCAGCGTCGCATTTGAAAGCGGTGAAGCATGGAAGCTAGGAAGGATAAGATCGCCGTCCGCAACGTGGCGAAGACGTTTCGTTTGGCCGATGGCAAGGAAGTTGACGCGCTGCAAAATATCAATTTTGAGATTGAAGACGCCTATTCCCGGGAAGGGCGGGACATCGGAGAGTTCCGGGTGCTGCTGGGGCCTTCCGGCTGCGGCAAGTCCACGCTCCTTCGCCTGATCGCAGGGCTCGATCAGCCCGATAGCGGAGAGGTGCTGGTCAACGACCATCCGGTGCACGGTCCCGGGAAAGACCGCGGCATGGTCTTTCAGAAATACACGTCATTTCCTTGGCTGACCGTCGCTGATAACATTGCCTACGGGTTGAAGATCAACGGTGTGCCTAAAGCGCAGCGGAAAGAGATCGTGGCGCAGTTGATCCAGGACATCGGCTTGAGCGGCTTTGAGAGCGCTTATCCAGAAACGCTGTCCGGCGGGATGCAGCAGCGTGTGGCCATCGCACGGACGCTTGCGCTCCGGCCTGCGGTTATCCTGATGGATGAGCCGTTCGGCGCGTTGGACGCGCAAACGCGAAGTGAAATGCAGCTATTGTTATTGAAAGTCTGGGACGAAACAGCGAGCACAATCCTGTTTGTGACTCATGACGTGGAGGAAGCCATCTATCTGGCGGATCGGATTTTCGTCATGAGTGCGCATCCCGGAACTATCGTGGAAGACGTGCAGGTTCCCTTCGACCGCCCGCGCAGCCTGGACCTGAAGCAGCGCAATGAGTTTCACGAACTGCAAAATTACGTGCTCGGGCGCTTGCGCCGTGCTCCCGGAAGCGGCCAGGTGCGAGTGAGTGTCTAAATGCCCTTTGATGGCTCTCAAGACCCCACCAACCCGCCCCCCGATCACGAAGAGATTAACTTCGTAAAAGAAGCTTTCAATTTGCAATACAACTGGATCGCCATGGCGGGGGCGTGCCTGTTTGGGATTGTGAGTGGGAGCCTGTTGCCGATCATTTTGGCGGGTGGCGTGGAACTCATGTATTTGGCGGTTGTATCTCAGAACTGGCGATTTCAGCGATTGGTGCGCTCGTGGAAATTGGGAGAAGCGCAGAAGCAGCGTCAGTTTCAGTTTGCGGAAATGGTCAATAGTCTTTCGCCCGAAGCAAAAGCCCGATATTACAAGCTGGCGCAGGTGTGCGCCTCCGTGCGCGGCAATTTCTTGCAGCTTTCCTCCACCTCCCAGGTATTTCTCCAGCAGATGGATTCGCGGATCGATGGGCTTCTCCATGGATATGCGCGGTTGTTGTTGGCGAGCTCACAGCAGCAGCAGTATCTCAAGAGCACCGACCCCAACGAAATCAAGCGTGAAATCGCTGGCCTGGAAGGCGGAATGAATAATGATGCACCCAGAGTCCAGGACATTAACAAAAAGCGCATCGAAATCCTCAACAAACGCGTTGAAAAGTACCAGAAGATCTGCGAGAACCAAGACGTTGTCAACGCGCAGTGTTCCGCGGTCGAAGACGTTCTGCACCTGGTCCGGGACCAGTCCGTTACCATGCGCGACCCGCAGCAGGTCAGCGACCAATTGGATAATTTGGTGCGCGACGTCGAACAGACGGAACAAACCGTCCAGCAGGTGGAGGCCATTTTCGGCGGAATGACTCCGGAACTGGAAGGAATGCTCTCCGTTGGAGACGGGTCGCCCGCTGCGGATTCCTCCCGCGCTTCCGATCCTTCACGCCGCAGCAGGATGACAAACTGATGCCCGAACCTCCCAACATTTCGAATGGTTTACTTGATGCTCTCCCGGCGTGGGCGAAAGAACTGTCCGAAAAGTACTATTCCCGCTCGTTGAGCATGTTCGTCTTACATGGGAATGTGCGCGATGTCGTTCCTATGGGCAAGAAAGACAACCCAGAGTTTGTGCCGATGGAGCAATTCCTCACCACTGCGCTCTTCGGCCAGCGGGATCTGGTTCTTCATTACGACCGGGGCGGTTTGAGTTTTGGGTCCGCCGAGAGCCAGGCTGATTTTCGCAGGGCGCTCGAGGGTTACGACAGTTTTCACGGCACCAATTTTGCCCAAGGCCTGCCGCGCAATCCAGACGCGGTGCTGAATATTTTGGATAACTACCTCCGGCTACGCATCGCGGATAACAAGAAAATTGCTCTCGTTCTGGACTTCGCCGAAACCATTGCGCCCGCCGCCGATGTTTCTGGGATGTCGGCCGAGGACCGCAATTCGCTGGTCATTCTCAAGCGTTGGGCGCGCAATCCTGCTTTTCTTAAGGCCGACCTGACCATATGTTTGATCGCCGAAAATGAAATCGAATTGAATCAGGGAATCGTGCAAAATCCGGGGGTCTCCTCGATAGAGATTCCTCTACCGGACAACCTGGAAAGGCTGCAGTTCATACGCTCACACCTCAAAGGCAGCGAGCTCCCCGCAGGTTCCGACGTTTCGGATGAGATCCTGGCGAAGCTCGGCGCTGGACTCAAGCGTGTTCAATTGTTCAGCCTGATCGCTCATGCTGTACAAAATCGCCAGCCACTCACAATGAAGGCGCTCGCGCGGAGGAAAAAGGAACTGATCGAGTCAGAATCGGGCGGCCTTCTGGAGTTCGTAGAAAGCCGCTTTGATTTATCCCTCGTTGCGGGAAACGATCAGGCCAAGCGCAAACTCCAGGATGCGGCGACCGCGATTCGGGCCGGGAACACCGATGTATTGCCGATGGGCTACGTCATTTGTGGACCCGTGGGAACCGGTAAAACATTCATTACTACTTGCTTTGCAGGAGAGGTTGGCATCCCTGCAGTCACGCTGAAGAATTTTCGCAGCATGTGGCAGGGCGTCACCGAAGGAAACCTCGAACGCGTGTTGACTCTGCTGCGCGCCATGAGTCCGATTGCCGTGATTGTCGATGAAGCGGACGCGCAGTTGGGGGACCGTTCTAGTTCCGGCGACAGTGGCGTGAGCAATCGCGTCTTTGCCCAGATCGCCCAGTTCATGGGCAACACCGAGTTACGCGGCAAGGTAATTTGGTTTTTGCTGACCTGCCGCCCTGACCTGTTGCCGGTTGACCTGAAGCGCCAAGGCAGAGCCGAGGAACACATCGCGCTTTTCTATCCCGATACGCAAGAGGAGAGGCTCGCACTGTTGCGCGCCATGCAAAAGAAGATCGGGATGCCTGTTTTCTCCGCCGACATTGAGAAATTCTTTTTGGAGCGCTCCGGCACTCTCTCTGGCGCGGACATCGAAGCGGTCCTGATTCGCAGCAAGCTGCGCAGTCGTTTGCTCAAAAAAGCCGCAGTCGATACCGAGGACTTGAAAGCAGCACTCGAGGACTTTATTCCGCCGTACTATCCGACTGAGATCGAGCTGCAAAATCTGGTCGCGGTGCTGGAATGCACCAGCAGGAGTTTATTGCCCCAGAAGTATCGCGAAATCGAGAGAAGTGAATTGATCCGCCAGGTCAATGAGCTTCATCTCGCTTCCCGTCAGTCTCTGCCGGAATAATTTGTCTTGAGTAACGTCCTGCCGGACATTCTCGCTCAGATCACAATCCCATCCATTCGAAAGGCTCGCCGCATCGGCGTGAAAGCTGGTATCGGTTTGGGTTGAACGGGTGGCGCATCATTGGACCAGAAGCTGCGATAATCTCCCTTCTCACCAGTGCGATAAAAGTGTAGAAGATACTTCTGATCGCAAGCGGTGTAAGCAGAGAACCACTCTTCGACGGCATAGATGCCGGCCTCATGCATAAGTTCCAGTCCATACCTTGCGGCCTCTAGTTCGTATTCTATAATCTTGGGAAAGAGC
>Ga0307471_100001135_pt1 | contig 14367 bp, 21 predicted proteins | sample atmos_gasesAM3C__2_FD_204566 | JGI IMG/M metagenome (GOLD analysis project Ga0307471, IMG submission 204566) | Hardwood forest soil microbial communities from Morgan-Monroe State Forest, Indiana, United States - atmos_gasesAM3C_515 | ecosystem: Environmental > Terrestrial > Soil > Temperate... | reverse complement strand
CCGCCAACTCGCTGATGAAGGCGGAATTCTGGCGCAGGAATTTGTCGATGGAAAAGGCAAGTGATCTATATGCAAAATTGATAAAGGAATATACCGGCCTTGAAATGCCCGGGGAGTATTGGATGCTCCACCACATCTTGCCCGACGCGATAATGTATGTGCCAAGCTACCTTTTGGCGGCAGTTCGCGCGGCCGAGCTCGACCGGCATTTGGAGGGCAGGTTCGGGGAAGAGTGGTGGACGCGAATAGAAGCTGGGAGCTATATCCGCGAAATAATGGGACCTGGGGCCAAGATGGACTTGTCAAGGTTCTCAAGGCTTGACAGCAGTCTGTTCATGAGCGAAATTACAAGATAATGCACGTTCCTCCTTGGAAACAGTGCTATCAGAGCAGGCCCCGTGACTGGAATTTGGAACCGGATTGTCATCGCAAACATTGTGATGCCTGAAAACAACAATCGGGATCATAAAATAACTAGAGCTACATTAGACCTAAGGTACTATTGTAGAGTAGTCTAAAAGACTACGCCTACCGCCGCCTTTTCTTCTTTTGACATCTCCCGGTAGCCGTTCTTATCAATAATGACGACATTGATGCCGTCACCAGTTCCTGCGTTTCTCCTAATTGCAGCAGCTATTGCCTGCATCGCGACCTTGTATGCGTCGTTAACGCTCGTGTCATCTCTGTATTCTGACTCTAAGTAGCCATACGCGACAGGCGAACCGCTGCCAGTGGAAATGAACTTTTCAGTCGTCATCGATCCAAAAAGGTCGATGTTGTAGATATTGCTGCCTTCTCCTTTTGTGTAGCCGGCCATTATTATCTGAACGTAGTATGGATAATACCGCTGATTAAAAAGAACATTTGAGCAAAGCCTTGCAGCCGACTTGACTGGCATCAGCTCCTTGTTCTGAAGCCTGTAAAGGTTGGCATTGTAGCGCATGACATCGACAAGGTTCTGTGCGTCAGCCACACCACCGGCTATGGTCATCGCAAGATGCCGATCAACTTTCTGGATCTTCATGACGTGCCTATCGGCGATAAAGAGTCCAGCGCTTGCCCGGGTGTCAGCTGCCAGCACCACTCCGTCCTTGCATGTCAGAGCGCAGGTAGTAGTTCCTTTCTTTATCTGCTGGGCAATGTAATCGGGATATCTCTTGTCTTGAGGGTGCATCTACGGAATTGACTGAAACCATACCTGATTTAAAACTATCTGCCTGTTTGTTTTATATTCCCCTTGCGACATTTTTTCTTCAGGCAATTGCAATCCAAGACGATATTTGAGAAGATCTGGGATAGTCACGTTGTATACGAAAAGGAAAGTGGGCCCTCATTGCTGTACATCGATAGGCATCTAGTGCATGAAGTCACATCTCCGCAGGCATTTGACGGGCTGCGCATAAGCGGCCGGCGCGTGAGGAGGACGGACTTGACGTTTGCGACCATGGACCACAATGTCCCTACAAGCGATAGGTCACTTCCTATAGTAGATCAAATTTCGTCTGTACAGATTCAGACTCTTGCGCAAAATTGCAAAGAGTTTGGCATAACGCTCTTTGACATGCACAGCCCCGATCAGGGAATAGTGCACGTTATAGGTCCAGAGCTTGGTCTGACCCTGCCGGGCACTACGATTGTGTGCGGCGACAGTCACACTTCGACTCATGGCGCTTTTGGGGCCTTTGCACTTGGTATAGGCACAAGCGAAGTAGAACACGTGCTTGCCACTCAGACGATGTGGATGGACAAACCCAAGACGTTTGCGATAGACATCGAAGGCAGGCGCTCGAATCCTCATGCGGTGACTGCCAAGGACATCATACTCTATGTCATCAGGACAATTGGAACAGCCGGTGGCACTGGCACAGTGCTAGAGTACCGTGGCGAGGTGGTATCGGAGCTTTCAATTGAAAACAGGATGACAATTTGTAACATGTCTATAGAGGCCGGCGCGCGTGCAGGCTTGGTGGCGCCTGACAGGACGACATTTGACTTTATCAAGGGAAGGCGCTACGTCCCCAAGGGCGACGATTTTGAAAAGGCAGTTGAATACTGGACAAGCCTGAGTACAGACCGAAATGCCAAGTTTGATAAGTCGCTCCGTTTTGACGTTAGCGCCCTTGCGCCGCAAGTGAGCTGGGGAACCAACCCGGGAATGGTGGTGGATGTCACAGACACAGTGCCGCATCCGGACGAGTTTGCGAAGGGGAACGAAAATGAGCGAAAGGCTGCCGTACGCGCCCTTGAATACATGGAGCTAGGACCGGGTACTCACATGACCGACATCAAGTTAGACAGGGTGTTCATCGGCTCATGCACAAATTCACGTCTTGAAGATTTGCTGGAAGCATCCATAATTGTAAAGGGCAGAAAGGTTTCACCTGACGTGAGGGCGATGGTAGTGCCAGGGTCGCAGCATGTCAAGGCAGCGGCAGAGCAACTGGGCCTTGACAAGGTCTTCAAGGATGCCGGCTTTGAATGGCGCGAATCTGGATGTAGCATGTGCCTTGGCATGAACCCAGACATTCTTGCGCCTGGCGAGCGCTGCGCAAGCACCTCAAACCGCAATTTTGAGGGACGCCAAGGAACGGGTGGCAGGACGCATCTTGTGAGCCCTGTGATGGCGGCTGCGGCCGCAATTGAAGGGCACTTTGTGGATGTAAGGGAGTGGATCTAGATGAAGCCTTTCACGATCCTCAAAAGCAAGGCGACCCCACTTGATAGGGTAAATGTCGATACCGACCAGATAGTGCCAAAACAGTTCTTGAAGCTTGTCAACCGGGATGGCTTTGGCAAATACCTGTTCTACGATTGGCGCTTTGACAGTGACGGTAAGCCAAGAAGCGAATTTGTGTTGAACAGCCCGAAATATTCGGGACGACAGATTATGCTTGCCCGAGAGAACTTTGGAAGCGGTAGCTCGCGCGAGCATGCAGCGTGGGCAATACTTGACTACGGGTTCAGAGCAGTAATTGCACCGTCCTTTGCGGACATCTTCTACAACAACTGCTTCAAGAATGGCATACTCCCCGCGCGGCTCAAGCTCGATGAAGTCGAGTACTTATTTAAGAACGAGGACCTTGACATCGAGATCGACCTTGCAGAACAGCTAGTTGTGGCAGGCAGCCACAAGATGCATTTTGAGATAGACGGGTTCCGCAAGAAACTTTTGCTAGAAGGTCTGGACAGCATAGACCTTACCTTACAACTTGAAGATCACATTGCAAGGTATGAAAGCCAGAACCGGGTATTTGCGCCGTCCAGTTAACAAGATTTTTATCCTCACCGCGCAGAGGAAAGGTGAAAGTAGTTGGCAGGCATTGTTGCCTTTTACAGCCACGGCACGAACAACAAGAACGTCATCTACTACCTTGCCCACTCGATGAGGATGCTCCAGCATAGGGGCAAGGCGTACTGGAAAATGATGGTGGGCAACGCTGCGACCGGCGCAGAAGGCTGGCTTCCATCAGACGATGCGATCCTGCGCTTGGCGCAGAAAGAGAAGTTGCATGGAAACAACGGCATCGGTTACCTTTCAAAGCGGCCGCCACCATTTCAAAGCATGAACAATATCTGGGTCGCATTTGACGGTTTCTTTGTAGACACTGAAAAGTTGCACCTGCACCCATACATCGGACCGGCGCGGGACTCCGATTCGCTTTTTAAGATCTACCACGTCTTCACCCAGCTCCTGATCCAGAGGAAAAACGCCGAACGTGCGGCCGAGTTTCTGGACAGACACCTGCGGGGAAATCTCATGTTAAAGGCGGGCGACGAGATTTACGCGTACCGAGATAGCACTGGCTTCAAGCCGCTTGTTAGTGCGACCAATCGCGACAAGACGCTCAACATCATTGCCTCTGAGAATTCCCTTCGGGCATCACTTATCGATATGCAGTTTTCTGATGTCCTGCCAGGCCAGCTGCTAAAGATGAGCAAAAAGGGGGGGCTTGAAGTCCTCGCCAGCACGTCAACCATCAAAATGATGATGGACCCTTTTGAGTTTATTAGAGAGTCGAACGTGGTGGCAACCGTCAATGGCAAGAGCATTTACCAGATCCGCAAGAACATTGGCAAGGAGCAGGCCAACTTTCTGTCAAAAGAGCTGGAGATCGATTCAGCCTATGCTGAGCCTGATTACACACGTCCCATGACTCTAGGCTTTGGCCTTGAATACCAAAAACATGACAAAGGGTTCGAGCTTGCAGAAGGCATAATCAAGGACAGGTACGACGACTCAGATCATATGATCGACTTTTCAGAGCAGGTCAGCAAGAACAAGCTGCTTACCACCGGAAGGTCGCTCAAGTTTGTTATGCAGAACCTCGCGCAAGGAAAAAAGATAGCGACTGTTCAGGGCACAATCCAGACCGGTAGCACCACACGCGAGACAATATACTACCTCAAAAACGCCGGAGCAAAGCGTATAGAGGTCATCGTAAGCTACGTGCCAACTGTAGATGGGAGGCAAGTTGGATTGTATACCCAAAACCGAGATCTTGTTGCAAACAAGTACGTAGGCGAAGTATCGTCAATCAATGAGCTGAACCAGAACGTTGCAAGGGAGATTGGCTCTGATGCTGTGCACTACAATTCGCCGGCCACACTAGCAAAGGGCATAGGAGTGCCTGAGAACAACCTCTGGTTTCCCGAATGGGTGAGGTTCCTCGATTACAAATGAGAGCAAGCGACATAGATCCGGAAAGGATCATCAGGCCACCAGACAAGGCGAAGGTGCTTCTGGCCGGAGGCGAGCAGAAAAACAGCGGCTTTGTCATCAACAAAGTAGAGATGAGGCAATACGTAGAACGCAAGGATGATCGGCTTGGAGATTATTCTCTTCTTACTGTAGTGATCGAGACTGATAAAGGAACGGTAGAGATGAAGTACGACGAAGGTTTCAGGGGGCCGGCCGCGCTCGAGTCTGCGGTCATGATGCTTACGCAGTATGTCGGGCTCGCATCGCTAATAAACCGCGCACTGATAGAATTGCAACGGCAGTAACATCGCACAACGATTTTTTATACAATGCTCTAGAATAATGATGCTTCTGTAAAATATATACAGGAAATCAACCACAAAAGAGTAGCTATGCATAGCGGCCTAAGACTCAAAGTTTTCAACCGAGAGAGGATTTGCACCTGCGGGCATCCAGCGAAATACCATATACAGGGCGATTCAAAATGCCTGTTTGGCGTATGCAACTGCGATCATTGCAAAAACTAGAGCAGCTTTTCTGCTTCACTCAGTGAGTCGACCCTTACTGGCCAGTCAAAGTCCTTGTTCCACGGCTGGTTGAAGAGTATTGCTGATTTTGGCGCAATAACATCTACAAGATTCTTTGGCGCATCGTCTATTAATACGTCAAAGGGGTAGTTGGCCTTTGGCACAGCGTCGAAGACAAAGAGCAGATCGTCTGTATGGATGCGGTGCAGATCGAGCCACATCGCAACGTACGGCGCGGTGGGCCTTTCTCTCTTGGTGATTATCGAGATCCTGTAACCCTTTCGATGGATACGCCTTGTCACTTCGCCTATGTCCGGCTCTGTAGGAGGTATCTCACGCCAGCGGTGCTTCCAAACGTGGCTAAAGTAGAGATAGACCTGGTCAGGCGTTATCGGCAGTATTGTGGGTATGTCCCACCTCAGAATCTCTTTTTTTGTTATCCTCGTCCCACTTCGCTTATTGTACTCGTCTGCCCAAACGAGTATTACGTCAGCAAGGACAGAGTCGACATCGATCGCCACAGTCTTGACCGCCTGGGTCACCTTTGGGGCCGTCCCTTCAGCTATGGTCAACATGATCGCCAGCAATTGATGCGTATTTATAGAATATCAATGGGGCCGGCCGGATTCGAACCAGCGACCTCAGTAATGCCAATGCCGCAAAATAATCAATTTTTACATGGCTTCAGTCTAATGAACTGGCGAGCACACCCCCCACCTAAAATTTTTCGAGTCAAAAAATGCCTTGCTACTAGTTCTTTACACCGCACAAATCTGTCTAGTATAACAATGCTACAGAAGAATATACTCGCCGAATTTGGCATCACTATGATAAAATATTAGTTAATTTCACATACCCGCATGTCGACTAGGGATGAAGGCGTACGCATTCTAAAAGAAAAGTATCTCCAGGTGCTAGAAGATTTGAGTAGTAAAATAAAAATCGAGAGCGGGGTGAAGTCAGAAGCGGTTAGAAGAATTGATATTCTGGCGAATAAGTTGTCGTTGTCGGGCGATAACCCTCGAGCTGTAGTTGGCGCGGTTGTTTTTGCCATCGAAGGCGAGAAAGGCATGCCTGGTCGTTCGCAGCAGATAGCCGAAGCGCTTGACCTTGCCGCTATGAGCATTACAGAAAACGCGCGGCGACACGCAATACATTTTAGAAAATCTAATTAGAACTTCTAAAGAAGAAACAGACCCGCCTGCTAGCTAATATTTGTATTACCTTGAACAGGGCTATTCATGGCAGACTTGCTTATTGGCTGTTCTGGCTGGTCATACGGCGACAAGTCAGAAAAGGGCGGCTGGGTCGGCTCGTTCTACCCAAATACGACTACAAAGAGACTGCCATATTATTCTCAATACTTCAATACAGTCGAGATCGACGCAACTTACTACGAGAAGTTTTACAAATACATGACCCCAGACACCTTCAGAAAATTAGCCGAAGCCACGCCAAATAATTTTCAATTTTCTGTTAAAGTGCCTGAGACTATAACGCGAGAAAAGAAATTAGGCGAAGGCTCTCAGGCGTTGCTGACCGACTTCTTAGACAAGATTTCGCCATTGAAGAGCAACAACAAGCTTGGCGCTATTTTGTTTCAAATGTCACCTAATTTCACAGTTGACGATTTCAAAAACGTCGAATCGTTTCTAGATAAATTGCCTCGCGGTTACGACTATGCGCTTGAATTTCGACATATTAGTTGGCAGACCGAAGGCGCGCCAGAATTGCTGAAACAATACAATATCGCTTCTGTAATGACAGACTCGCCCGACCCGACATTGCAATATCTCTCAGATATAACAATAACGGCAGATCACGCATTTATTAGATTACACGGTAGAAACGAAGAGTTTTGGTACAACTATCTTTACAGCAAGAAAGAGCTAGAGCCTTGGGTAAACAAGGTCGAAGAAATCAAGAAACAAACAAAGACACTGCGAATTTATTTCAATAATCACTATGGTGCAAAGGCTATTCTCAATGCATTACAGTTTAGAGAAATGATAGGCGAGAAATTATCAAAAGAGCAGTTAGAAGCGAAACAAAAGGTCGAGGCATATCTTAAAGGTAAAGACGGTTTGCAGCAATGGTTTCAATAGACGAAAAGAAAACACACAGCCCATTAGCTGTCATAATACTGTCAAATAGAAACCTCGCAACAAGCCACGCCAAATTAGCGAAATACTCAATAGTGATTGACTCTCTGCTAATACGCCTCTCTTAACAACAAGTTGTATTGTTGAACCATCATTTCGTAGGTCTTGGCCGATAAAAGGTCGCCACGTTTTAGAGCGGTGCTCATCTCACTGATCGCCAAAGTTCTTTGTTTTCTCATGCTATCTTCAATTGCCACTTTGCTATTCTGGTATTCTTGCTTTATGGCATCTTCAAGCTGCTCTCTTAACTGTTGAAATTGCTGACGTTCGTCAGTCTTTATGGCATCTTCAAGCTGCTCTCTTAACTGTTGAAATTGCTGACGTTCGTCAGTCTGATCTTGTGACATAACGGCTTTTGCGTAGACGACCCTTAAAAGGTTTGGTGGCTCTCTCAAGACCGGGAACAGCTTTTACAGAACCGTTAACGGTTGATGGCAGATCGCCTTCGGCGCTGTTAACTAGCGGGACTAGGAGAAAGTGGGGCCGGCCGGATTCGAACCAGCGACCTCCAGCGCCCGAGGCTGGCATCCTACCAAGCTAGACAACGGCCCCTGAATTTCAGGGTCTGTGGATGCAATCCGTATTATATGTTTAATACGAATGGTTGTTGTTCTTGTGAGACCTCAGCTGTTTAAAGCTGGCAAAAGCGCGGCCACATTTTTCGCACTGCCATTGCTTGGACTTGGCATCCCGGTATGACTCGAACGCGTTTTCGCCGACGCGATACGTTCTTGTCCGGTGGTCGTAAGTCACCGGGTTATGATTGATTCTATACTTGATGCTACTCATACCAGAATCATGATTCAATATTTTTGGCTTAAAAGAACAATGGTGACGCAATACAGAAGATAGTTCTACAGCGAAGTTCTCTCCTGTGTTTTTGACTGCACATAAATGCATCTTTAGAACAAATTGAGCAATATTACATTGCTTTGCCAAAATCCCATGCAGAGAAGAATTTTGGAGTAATCTCAATTACGATCTCACTCCCATTCCTCATGTTTGCCATCAGCATCTTGGCAAGAGGGTGTTCAAGCGTCCCAAGGTACTTCAAATTTATTTTTTCCATGATCGGCAGATTCTTCTGGACCTCATCAGATATTCTTACAAGCGCTCTTCCCTTTACTCCCTTGTACGGATAATTTTCGTCATCAATTGAAAAGTAAATCTTGTCAGGATTTTTCCGAATATTCTGAACCTTCCTTGACATTTTTGGAGTGGCTGCGTAAATCTTGCCGGATTGTTTGTCATAAAGGAACCAAGTGGGCTGAATTATAGGAAATCCTTCCTCGTCAATGGTGGCAATCTGTATGTTTAGTTTGCTTTCAAGAAATTTGTCTATTTCAGACTCAGTAACAGGCTTTGGCATGCTAGGGATTGCTTGTATCACTTTCATTGTACATCTATCTTCAGCTTTTGATATAAACATTGGGAAGGGAATGCAACTCATTGGTTAAACAAACACAATCGACAATTTCTGCAGCCAAAGCAAGACCCCTGGCCAGCAAATTTCGAGGCCAGAAAACACGTTGCTCCTACTTCATCTGAGAAGGTCATGTTTGATTCAAGAGATTTCTAATTGATTTATTCCACTTTTTAGGCATTGTAGTCAAAAACTCTGTAACACGGGCCTTTTAAAAGCATATAGCGGTCTTTCGTAAGCCTGAATATTGTTGCCCAATCATAGTGATTCTATAGACGAAAATGAGAGATTTTCAAGCAGAGAGATTATCAACGCCTTGAGAATGTTAGAGCCAATCTTGGGTAGGGCTACGATCGAAGCTTTAGAATATGATTTTGAGGTTTATGGTTTGCCTCTTGTGAACGAACATACAGAGTATAGTTTTGCTGAAATAGAAATTGCAATCAAAAAAATATTTGGCGACGCTACACATTTGTTTTTGGTACGATTTACTAGGGCATTGAACGCAGTTAGTAGATAGACCTACTTTAGTTTCGTCCGCTAGTTTGTAATATTCAAATAGCAACCACGCATATCCTGTACTGCATGGCAAAACAATTAGGTGCTCTTGATTGGTTGATAATCTTGGGGCTAATAATTATAGCGATATTTCTAATCTATCTGCTAAGGCCACTGATAATCGCAGTCGTGATACTTGCGGCCGCCTACTTCATTTACAAATGGTATAGAGCTCGTAGATCGATTGCACCGACATAGTGCTTGGATAAGAATCTGAGCGATTGAGAAATAGATCCGCACTATCAATCTTTGTTCTATGTGAAAATGTCAGAGACGTACGAAATTCAATCGCTCGATAGTTGAAAATCGTCTTAGACTACTTGATATTGTTAACCATTACCGCCGTATTTGGCGCGCTTGCATTATTGAAGGCTATTATGTCGATCCTGCATTTTTCTCACAAGCAATTGCTATCTTTGTCAAGTTCGCTACGTCGGAAGATCTCGGCTAATAGAATTATCTTCTAGAATGACGTTACATGAGATTTAAAGGGTATTAACGTGACTTCGCCTGTGATGCCTGAAGAGTCTGGAAGGCAGTTAGAGAAAAGAACCATGCTTGGCATTTGTGCGGAAGTTCTTAATGTCTTACAGCGCGAATCTGTAGCTAACAAGACAAGTTTAGCTCAAAAATGCAATCTCGATTCTAGAACGACCAAGTACATTGACTTGATGTTAAGCACCGGCCTCATAGAGCAGTTTGTGCATAGCAATCATTTAGGAGTATCAGACAGAGGTAAAGAATTCTTAACGTCATACGCGAGACTGACGAACTATCTTAAGATAAACGATTAGAGTCAGAATCGTCGGTTAAGAAACAACTGGGGGTCTACCAAGCCACATTAGTTCGAGTTTGTTACCATTTAGGTCAAAGGTGTATAGCCTTTAATCCTACCTTTGCCATATTATCTTAGGCACAGCTTTGACAGCTAAATGCAAGAAATGTGGCATGGAATTTGAAAATAAAGACAGGCTTGAAAGACACAGGAAGGTGCATGGCAGAAAGTCGAAAGTATCAGAAGCTGGTGCCATGGATTTTAATCAAGTTGGATTCTAACAATTCTTTGGTTCCTTTGAGCCTCGTTACTTTCAATGAAAATTCGTGAGCCTAGTTATTTTCCAGACCCATAGCCGCCACAAACATGAACTAAATTTACAGACGCAGCAAAAGAACATTATTTATGAAAAATGTACGGGCCCAGAGGGACTCGAACCCTCGACCAACTGCTCCGCAGGCAGCCATTCTATCCAAGCTGAACTATGGGCCCAGTATAACGACTTTTTCCAGTCCTTAATTAAAACCTAGTAGCTAGCCAGCGGCCTTTATCGCCGCGTCAGCGTTGGCACTGTCTGTAAGTGACTTCGTCAGTAAATCGGACGACTTCTCGTACTCACGCTGGTCGCCAGACATAAGGTAGTTGCGGAAGTGCTCATTGCTTTGTTTTTCCGAACTGATAGCACTTGCAAGGTAGCCCTGAGCCTCTTTGTATCGTTCCGGTGTGTCTAGAGCCTCTGCCCTGTCTATGAGTTCTTGGTACTTTGGCAGGTACTGGTCTATGACAGATATCATTGTGTTGTTGTCATACTTTTTTGTCAGCCATTTTCCTTCCTCTACCTGGTACTCCCGGGTCAGCGCATTAACACTAATGACTATTTTCTCAAAACCGCGCTTGAATTCGTTGTTCCTCGCCGTCGACACCTGTAAAGCAATCATGAAACCAACTAGCACTGCGATTGCAGCGATCCCTGCAATGGTGATTATGCGACTTGTCCGCTTCCTCCCCATCTGTCTTGGGGGGTGCCAAAGAACAAAATAAATGCTTTTACAGCATTTTTGCAAGTTATATTCTGGGTGTCTTGCCGAATTGGTTTGCCACAAATCAAGAAATTCGATGGGTTGGTCACCTTAAGGTTCATCGCCTCTGTTCATCTTATTGCTCTTAATTATTCCCGCGAAGTTGATTCTCGTCAGTTCTAATTTCTGCAATCAAACGATCACCAGCTATAAATAGTTGATAACCGTATAATTTTCAGTGAGACTAAATGACTTCTGGAAAATTCTTCAATAAGGGCGTCATGACGAAAGATACTCCGCATATAGGTTACGTAGTGAGAGAGACAGATGACAAGATTGTTGTTTTTGGTGAAAAGGACGCTAGGTATGATATACCAAAGTCTAATGTCAGTTTCGTGAGCAGAAACGTCTTGATTGATATTCCTGTTAAGGAGCTAGTAGTCTACAAGACGCCTAGGGATGCCCCACTTCCAACTGATAAAGAAGTAATAGGTCCAGATGCTGAACCGGTGGATCTCGCAACCTATGAAGGAAAGTACCCAAAATCACTATTCAACAAAGGTGTGAGGACGCAAGATGAAGACCATGTTGGACATGTCATGATGGAAACTGACGATAAGATAATTGTCTACGGACATCATGATTATAGATTCGATATACCAAAATCCAGAATAATAGCGGTTGGTCGAAACGTCATTATTGACATGAAATACAATGATGTTTTCAAATACAAGGTCGATAGAGACTCTCCGCTGCCCACAGGCGAGCCTGTAGAAAAAATCGCAGAATATCACTAATCATTAATCATCAAATACGCGAAAAATAAAGAACTTTGGCTACTGGAACCAGATAGCAGATTGTTGCGGCTGTTCGCTCATAGCGTTCCAAGCTCGCCAAGGACCGCATTCTGTAGAAGGAGTTTGTAAGTTGTCGCGTCTCGGTGATAATACAACGTCAAATAAATCACCAATTTCGCAACATGTTTTTACAAACAAGTATTATATGGCAATTTGGCGAATTGAGGCAGAATTGGCCGAGGATCACTCAGAGCCAGACACTAGAAAGTCGATAGCACAGCCTCCGCTGAATCTCCTTTTCAACCCATCACTTCTGTTGAGAAAGGACATCTGGAACGTTGACGTTACGCTATTGCTTGAAATGCTCCTGCGGCTCATCACCGCCACTGGGAACAAGGATCTCCGCATGTGCGGCATTGCAGCTCTGTCATCATCTATGATATACCGTCTGAAGGTGGAAAGCATATTTGCGCTTGAAAAAATTGCAATGCAGAGGAAAGGCGTTGACGATCCGAACAATCAGCTACCAATACCTCAGCTCAACCCTGTTGAGCTGCCATTCAGGATCGAATCCACTTACCCAGTATCAGTGGAAGACCTCCTTCACATGCTGGAAAACATGATAATGGAGCTCGCAAATCCACGGCCGAGAAAGAAGCAACTGGAGCTCGAGCCCGTCCAAGGCTTTGATTTCGACCAGTTTCTCGTCAAGTTTGAACAAATAATCCAGCGCTACGAGGACATGATCCTCGACATTTTAAGTGCAGACGGCATCCTGATGTTCCAGACGCTGGTGGCCAAGATGGAGCCGGTTGAAACTGCAAGGTGCTTTATTGCAATGCTTTATCTTGCAATGAAGGGCAAGATCGAGCTTGACCAGCAGGAAGACTCTGACGACGTCAAGATAACATTTGTCAAGCAACAGCAGTAATAAATAAAGCGATTATTTCATAACTATCAGCTTGCGCGACTCGCTTCCAGAGGATGAAATTGCCGCAAGGATAGAAGCGGCACTCTACTCTGCCGGCAGGCCTCTCTCAGTCGAGGAGCTGATAAGGGCGTCTGGTACAAATTCTAAGGAAAAGACGCAGCGGGTTGTGAACGAGCTTGTCAAAAAAACGAAGTCTACGTTCAAGGCAATTGAGATAGCGCAGCTGGAAGACGGTACATACGTGTTCCAGCTCAGGCCGGAATATGCCCCGCTCGTAAGAAAGTTCGCGCAACACCCGCTGATCGCTTCAGCCGTGCTAAAGACACTTTCTTATATTGCGTACGAGCAACCGGTGACCTCAAAGAGGCTTGTGCAGATTAGAGGTAGCCAGGTCTATTCGCACATCAAAATATTGGAACAGTTGCAGTTTGTAGAGCACGAAAGTCTCGGAAGGCTCAAAGTCTACCGCACAACTCCCAAGTTTCAGAACTATTTTGGCATAACAGACCTTAACGCGATGAAGAGCAAGCTGGTCGCAACCACCAACAAACAGTCGCCGCCTTCGATGCGCGTTACAAGCCCGCCCCAGTCTCCAGAAAAGTCTTAATTAGAGTGGGAAATTACCTACTGCACTGCTATGCGAAAATCGATAGAGAACCTTGCAGGACGCAAGTTGACAGGCGGACGCAAGATTGCCTCGAGAGGAAGGCGCAAGTTTGAGATTGATAGGTATCCAAATGAAGCTGTGGTCGGCCCGACCCAGATTGTTGTAAGAAGGATAAGGGGCAACAATGTGAAGGCGGCATTCAAAACTGCCGAGTTTGCCAACGTTATCGACAAGGAAGCCAAGAAGGTGACAAAGTCCAAGATCCTAAAAGTGACAAAGAACCCTGCGAACAGAGACTATGAAAGAAGGGGTGTCATAAGCAAGGGTGCCTTGATCGAGACCGAAAGCGGGACTGCAGTAGTGGTTTCGAGGCCTGGGCAAGATGCAGTAGTGAACGCAGTTCTGGTAAAGACGCCAGCAAAAACATCATAATTGTTCGATAACCGCTAAGAACCAAAAAGGTTTTTCTTTTCTGTGGACGTATCGTGGGATGGTCCTGACTCAAAGGACAGCACAGTCTGCCCGTACACAGTAGACTGGTGAGCTGAACATTCGGTCTAGCTGGATGGAAAGGGGCACCAAAACATACGAGAGGACGGGCGCGGCAAGCCCCAACAATGAAAAGACCTCTTACTCCCTTGGGATGACGTACGTGCTTGACAGCGGCAACAAGTGTACCGCTTACTTTAACTCAAGACGCTTTTCACTGGCAGGCGCGGCCAAAAGCAGTGATGTAGCTCATTTGATATTGTTTATAAAAGCCTCGAAATATACGGGCATTGAAACTTGAAAGACTACGATCACGTTGTGCTGTGGCTTGACTACTTTAACAAGAACCTCAAGAGGCGGCAGGGCCGCAAGGTAAATCG
>Ga0307471_100001134_pt1 | contig 14402 bp, 17 predicted proteins | sample atmos_gasesAM3C__2_FD_204566 | JGI IMG/M metagenome (GOLD analysis project Ga0307471, IMG submission 204566) | Hardwood forest soil microbial communities from Morgan-Monroe State Forest, Indiana, United States - atmos_gasesAM3C_515 | ecosystem: Environmental > Terrestrial > Soil > Temperate... | reverse complement strand
GGCTTTGATCGAGCGCGACCCAACAGATTAGCTCCTCAAGGGAACCCTTCTCGAATCAATGCTATCGATGGTGTTGCATCGATCGTTTGAACCGGCACGGGTAATCGGAAAAGTGCCTCTTAGTACCGAGTGGGAGCGGCGTGGCTACGGCTGGCGGGGCGGCGATTGCACCGTAGGCTGGAATTGGCCAAGATTCGTGAACTGAATCTGGCTGCTGTCGAGGGTGAGCGCGCGCTCCAACACAACGTCCATAGTTGACCCGCGCGGCAGTTCGGCTTCCGGCCCGCGCGTCAGCAAAACGGCGGCGAGCCCCGCAGCGGCCCCGATCCCCGCGCCAATGCCGGCGCCTTTGGCCCGTCCGGCAATTGCGCCAATCCCGGCGCCCGTCGCGGTCGTCGTGGCGACAGTCTCCACGTCCTTGCCTTTGCCGCTGCCGCCGGTCACTTTGCCTTCCTCGTCCATGGTTTCCTTGCCGCCGGAATCAGCGCTGCGCGGCGCGGCGTTCAAATCCACGGTGTAACCGGTCGGGAAGATCAGCGTGTTCAGGCGCATGCGGAATTCGCCGCGGCCCTTCACGCGCCCGGGGCGCTTCGAGTCGATCAACTCTCCGCGGAGATACGAACCGACAGGAATCACGATGCGGTTGCCGATGGTGATGGGAAAGGAAGTTTGCAGGTAGACGGAATCGCCGGGCTTAGCGCTGCGCGTCGAGATGCCGTTTTGCAGAACCACGCCGACGCGCGTGCCGGCGGGGACAATCACTCTTTCAGCAGGACCGGCCTGTTGTGGCGCAGGCGCGGGTTTCGGCGCGACGGGCGGTGGAGCCTCCGTCTGCGGCCCTTCCTGCTGCTGCGCCGACAGCGTCATGGTGCAGAGCAGGCTTGCTGCGAGAACGAACGTGAGTCTGACACCGGATTCGCGGGTGTACTTCATAACAGCCTCCGTACTGGCTACTCCGATGCGCAGAATAACCGGAACGGATGCCTGAGTACAGCCCGAAGAATGCGCCGAAGCGGACGAAATTCCCTTTGCGAAACGGCCTCAACGAAAGGCTTCACTGTCCTTCTCATTCAACAAGACTTCGCCGGCTTCGATTTTCGCTCCGCCAAAAAAAGCCCAAATTGTCATTCCGAGGAGCGGAGCCTGCCGCAGGCAGGCGTAGCGACGAGGAATCCCTCTTCTCCTTTATGCAAGGTTTGACCGAAAACGTCGCGGGAGCTACGCTCTGCTTAGTTCAAGGAGAACGGAAATGGCAAAGCTGGCGTTGATTTACGGAATGAGGCTGCTGCCGGAAGAAGATTTGGGCGAAGTGAACGATGCAACCGTGGTGCTGAAGAACGGTCGGAGCGCCCGCGTCACCATGCATCTAATCGCAGGCAGCAAGGAAGAAATTGAAAGCACGTTTCGGCAATCCATCGAAGCCTTCTTCGAAATGTATCCCGAAATCTAGGAAGAGGGCAGAGACCCGAGATCAGAAATCCGACAGCAACGGCATGAGGATTGGGACTAGAGACTGGAGATGAGGGACTCCGATCTCCGATCTCTGTTCTCCGATCTCTGTTCTCTGATCTCTGTTCGCTGTTCTCTGATCACCGGTTGCCGAAATTCTCGGGATCGGCACTGGTAACAAATTGCCGAACCACGAGGACGACGAACCAAGCTACGTCTCGCGCGTCAGTTCTAATACGGTAATCTCCGGTCGCGCGCCGAGCCGGATGGGAAAGCCGGTGATCCCGATGCCGCGGTTCATGTAGAGTTGTGCGCCAGCTTTTTCATACCACCCCCTGACGTAGGGCACCCCAACCAGGCTGCTGAGATTGAGGCCGCGATGGACGAAATCAAGCGACAACTGGCCGCCGCCGTGAATGTCGCCAGCCAGCGTCAAGTCGATGCCCAACTCGGGATGATCGAAGAAATGCGGGTAGTGGGTCAGCAAGATGTTGACTGTATTCGGCATCACCAACGCTCTGAGCTGCTGCAGTCGCCGGTAGCGCTCGCCCCCGTGGTCTATCCCGATCAGATTAAGCGCTTCGCCGCGCAACCGGATGGGTGCGCGCTCCTGGCGCAGGATGCGGATACCCTGGGCGGCGAACAAGCGAGTGATGGACTCTTCAATCCCCCCCTCCTCCTCATGGTTTCCCAGGCATCCGAAAACGCCGTAAGGCGCTCGCAGGCCCGCCAGCACACGGACCACCTCGCTCTGGGATCCTGGGTCCCAACTGATGTAGTCCCCGGTCAAGGCGATCAAGTCGGGTTTTAATCCATTGGTGATCGTGACGCAGCGGCGAATGTAGTCCGCAGTTGTGAAGGGACCGATGTGAATATCGGAAAGCTGGGCGATGTGAAAACCCTCGAAGGCTTTGGGCAGGCGCGCCAGGCGGATGCGCTGACGAACGATTTCTACGTTCTGCCGCCCGTAGAGAAGCCCATAGCCAGCAGCGACGAAGGGAGTGGCGCTGACTAGCACTGCGGTCCGCTCCAGAAAGCGACGGCGGCCGGGCGACACCAGCGCTGCTTCGGCATCAGCAGCGGTGGACTGCTGGTGTGCAGCCGTGCGCGCTTTGCGGTAAACCCACCCAGCCGCGTAGGCCGCCCGGTCTGCCACCCCAAAAGCAATCACTAGCAGAAAGGCCAACAGCGACCCCACGAACCACCACCAGTAAGCTGCCTCGAGCGCAACCCTGTGCAGCCGGTAGTCGGCGGCGCGGAAAACATGAGCGTTGGTCGATTCAATACTGGGAAAGCTGTAGGCAAAGACGAATAAATAGACGAAGCCCGCGATGATCGCGAGCCAGGTGCGGCGGGGCTTACCTGGGATGAACCGCTCCCCGAGGTCTAGGATTCGGCCAATCCAGAAAATCTGGCTAGCTATAAAGATCAAGAGCAAGGCGAGGCCGATTAGCTCAAAAGAGACGAACTCGTCGGAACGTGCGACCAGGAATGCAACACAAGCAAGGATCAACAGCAGAACGATCGCACGCCAGTGAGCGACCACGCGTCGGTACACCAGGAGAAAACTGCCCGGTCTCTGTTCTCTGATCACCGGTTGCCGAAGTTTTCCGGATCGGCGGTGGGATCTCCCAAATTATCGCTGATGAGCACGGTAGACTGCCCCGTGAGTTCAAAGCGCTTGCGGCATTTGTAGCACGCGACGAGGTCGTCTAGGCGGACCATGTAGGAAGTGGCGTGGTCAAATCTTTTGCGGTCTTCGGGGCTGGCGCCGCGCGGCAGCTCTTTCTTCTTGCGGCAAACTTTCCAGCGCACGGGAAATTCAAAATCTTTGTGGCAGCTCGGGCAAATGAGCTTGGTCTTCCGGACTTCCTCTTTCTCTGTATAAAACGCGCGCTCGTCCATGGCTAAGCAGCGGCCCTCCTAACAATCAGCGCACCGCTTCGTCCATTGTAACAAACTGGAGGCCGAGGTCGCGCCAGCGCGGGAGCCAATGCTCGAGTGCAGCGAGAGTGCGAGTGCGGTCGTAATTGAGTTCCTTGTGATATCCATCGTGCAGGCAGAGGACGTCGCCGGTACCGCTCGCTCCGATTGTAGGGCTCGCCTTCTGAGGCGCGCCGCTATGCGCTTGCGGAAGCGCCGTAGTTGTCGATCCCCCGCTTGTCATTCCGTTTGCCCTGAGCCTCGAAGGGACGGCGGTGTCTGACCGAGGAATCTGCTTTTCGCCGTTAGCGCTCCTCTGTCCGCGAGTGGCGATGGGTTCCATGCGGCGAACGAGCCATTCGACCGGTCGCTCCAGCCAATCGCCGGGGATGAGCGTCCACATAGCCGTGCGGCAACCGAGCGATGTCGCCGTGGGAATCACCCAGGGATTGCGGAAGCCATACGGCGGACGGAACCACTTTGCTGGAGCGCCGAGAGCGTTCGCAATAGCGTGATGGCAAAGACGCAACTCTACGGTAATTTGCGCGGGGCCGAGCTTTAAGAGATTCAGGTGCGATTCGGTGTGGTTGCCGATGACGTGGCCGCGCGCCGCGGTCTCTTTCACCAAGTCCGGGCATTCGCGGACGAAGCGGCCGATCACGAAGAACGTGGCCTTGGCATCGTAGCGGTCCAGCAAGTCGAGCAGCTTTGGAGTGATGGCGGGATTCGGGCCGTCGTCAAAAGTAATGGCCAGCTTGCGTGAAGAATTGGTGCGGCAAATCGTGGTGCCGAAGAGCTGTGCGCGCGGAAAGAACGCGCCGTACGCGGCAACACCGCCAGTGGCAAGCACGGCCGCCGGCACCGAAATCAAGAATGGATTCACGGGGCTATTCTCGCACGCGTAGGAATCAAGTTGTAGGGGCCGCCTTCTGAGGCGGGCCGGTCCTGCATTCTACCGGTCCTGGATTCTATTGGTTGCGCCGCCAGAGAAAATACCCCACAACGCTTCCCGCCAAAACCGTCGCCCCGAAGAACCAGCGCCATTCAGGAATCCCGATCAGCCCCATCAGCATGAATCCGGCGACAATGAACAAACCAATCGGATGGCCCGTCCAGACGCCTGCGCCAAACCTGCCAAACGGAACCACTTGCAGGGGATGGCGATCTTCATTCGTGTGAGGAATCACTTCGCCCAAGGGGTGGCGCCGAAAACTAGCATGCGATTTCATGAGATTGTTCCCCTTTCGATTCCGGAAGGGCATCTTCAAAAAGCTGCTTTCATTTTAGGTCAAAACTATTAGACGAAGCGGTTCGGCCTTCGTTTCCTCTGAGCCTGCCAGGGGCTTCAAATCCTACGCGACAACTCAAAGACACTGCCCCCAGCGGCTAAAGAATTGTTGATTTTGCGGCAGTTACGGCGCGGCTAAAGCCGTGCCATGACGAAAACCGATTCTCCACGCAGACCCTTCAGCTCGCGTTCTCCGGCAATCCGCGGCGAGCTTTCAGTTCCGCCAGGAGGCGGTCCACCTCGGCGTCGCGGTCGAGGCGCGTGAGGCGCTCGCCCATGTCGTCGGTGAGCAGATCCACTTCGGCAGTGGCTACGGCTTCGCTGTGATGCACGCGATCCTTGAGCCGTTCGAACGTGGCGCTTTTCGAATTGTCGCCGATCATCGTTTGCGCGCGGGCCGCTTTGCCGAGCGACAGGCTGCGGCGATGTCGCGCCAGCAACAAATCGCGCTTGGACTTCGCCTCATCGAGCTTCTGTTCCAGTTTCACAAGCGCTCCTTTCAGCGTTTCCACCTGCAACTTCTGGTCGTCCACTTGTTCGCGGTAACTCTGCGCCAGCCGCTGCGAAGTCTGGAAGCGGTCCAGTGCCGCGCGCGCCAGGTCGTCCTGCGTTTTGTCCACGGCGATTTCCGCCTTGCGCATCCAGTCGCGCCCGGTGTCTTCATTTTCCCGCAGCTTTTTCTCAAGCATGTGCTGGTCCGCAATCGAAACCGCCACCTGCGTCTTCACTTGAATAAACTGATTTTCCATGTCGAGGATGACCTGCTTGATTAGTTTTTCCGGATCTTCCGCGCGGTCCACCAGGTCGTTGATGTTTGCGCGAATTAAAGTGCTTACTCGTTCCAAAAGTCCCATGATGAATCTCCTTTCGAATGACTTCTTTTAACCAACCACTCGAATCTCCTTTCGATGACTTGCTCTTACCCAACCACTCGAATGCCGTTGAAGGAGCGGATAGATCACTTTTTGCATGATGCACTCAAAGCAGAAAGTGAATCCCCGCGATCCCGGCCAAGAACTTCGAGAAGACCAACGTCTGAACGATGCTCGCCGCGATGGCTCTCTGTGGCCCAAAAACGATACCGCTCCAAAACTGGTTAAGGAAAAAGCCTGATACGGCTGCCAGCATCACCCCGACGACCAGAAACTTCCTTTTAGCGTTCATGTCCATCCCCCGAAACATCTGGCGTCCGCGGTGGACCCTGGCGGGGCCCACCGGGACGGAAGCTGCAGTTCGTCAGGACTTCTTAGGCGCGGGCAGCGGAGGCTGCTCGGGCTTCGGCGCTTTGTCGCCGATCTGGCGCACTTTGCCGAGCAGGTCCGACATCTGCATGCCGGAGAGCGCTTCAAAAAGCGCCGGCACCTGCGCGGCAATCTTGGTTATGTCACCGGTCAGTTTGTACGCGCCGGCGGCATCGCCGTTCCCCGTCGAAACGATGGTCACTTTGTCCACTTTGCTGAGCGGCTCGCTGAGGGCACGCACCACGTCCGGCAAGCCGGTGATCAGTTTGTCGACCACGGCGGCCTGGTTGTATTCCTGGAAGGCTTCGGCCTTGATGTTCATGGCCTTGGCTTCCGCCTCGCCCTTCTTGAAGATGATTTCGGCTTCGGCCTCGCCCTGCGCGCGAATGGACGACGCGCGGCCTTCGGCTTCGGTGATGAGGCGCTGGCGTTCGGCGTTGGCGAGCGTTTCGATGCGCTGGCGCTCGATTTCCGCCTGCTTGAGGACGGTGGCGATGAGTTCGCGTTCGCGGCGCGCGATTTCCGCTTCCTGGACTTTCACCTGAGCCTCGCGCTCCACTTGCTGGACCTTCACGGCCTCAGCGACCACCTGCTGCTGCATGACATTGGTTTCGATTTCATATGCTTTGTCCGCGGTGGCTTGGGCCTTCTTTGTCATCTCCAGGTAATTGGCCTTTTTGATGTCCAGATCGCGTTGCGCTTCGGCTTGTTTGGCGAGCGAGGCCGTTTCCGCGGCCACGCGTTCCTGATCGGCTTGCGCTTTGGCGACGGCTGCGGCGCGGGTGGCCTCGGCGCGCTTGATGGCGATGTCGCGCTCGGCTTCCGCGGTGGCCACTTCCGCGTCGCGCTTGATGCGCGCGACGTCGGGACGGCCCATGTTGGTGATGTACTCACTCTTGTCGCGTACTTCCTTGATGGTGAAGCTGACAACTTCCAGCCCCATCTTGCTCATATCGGCCGCGCATGTGGAACGCATGCGGTCGCCCACCATTTCCGGTTCCTTGACGATCTGCTCGACGGTGAGCTGGCCGATGATTCCCCGGAGATGACCTTCCATCACCAGGCGAATCAAGCCTTCCCGCTGGTTCGGTTCTTTGCTTAAGAACTGTTCCGCGGCGGTCAGGATGGATTCCTTGTCGGATTTCACCTTGATTTGCGCCACCGCTTCGACGGTGACGGCCACACCTTGTTTCGTGTAAAGGTTCTGCTGGGGCGCCACGTCGAACGACATCAGTTCGAGCGACAGATCCCGGCAAGTCTGCACCATCGGAAAAATGATGGCGCCTCTTCCGCAATAGACCTGCGTGCCGCCCATGCCATATCGAATTAGCGCTTCGTTGGGACCGACCTTCCGGTACATTCGGGCGATGACGATCATAATCATCAAGAGCCCGAGAACGAGTGACCCTGCGATAACCACCACTTCCGTTGGCAACCCAAACATAAGGACCTCCCTTTCCACCCGTACGGACTGTTTGCATCTTGCTTCAGTCCGACAAACTCGTTACTTCGAGAACTCTTCCCACCTTTTCACGTAGGCAATTCCCTGCTCATAGCGCTCGATGACTACTTCGGCGCCCTTTTCGATGGCTTTGCCGTCATCGCAGCGCGCTCCCGCGCAGCGCCGCGTCCCGCCGAGCGAAAAAATAATTTCGCCCGTGCCGTTCTCGCGAATTGGCATACTGAGGGTTCCAAGCGCTCCTTCGATGCGATGGTCTTCGCTGCTCATCGGCGCGTCATTCGTTTGCATCAGTTTCACCATGAATTTGAAAACCACCCAGCCGGCGAACAGCCCCGCGATCACCGAAATCCCGAGAGATACCACGGCCAGAAGATGCGAATGGCGCGTCAGTAGATAACCGGTGCCGCCAAACCAGGCGAGAAAGGCCATGATGGTCGAGGCGTTGAACCAGGAAATGTGCGCACCCGAGGCTCCGCCTTTGTGCAGGCCCCCGCCGTGATGCCCGAGATGAAACGGCAGGTGCCATTTGACCGGAAAATGGATGTGGACTGCGCCCGCGAGAAATGAGAGCACGCTCAGCGAGAAGCCCACCAGAAAACACAAGAGATAGAAATCAGACCAGGTCATAACTCACCTCGAACGCAACATTTCCCCTACCCGGCTCAATTTCGAAGAGCTGATGGCCCCAACTCCTTGTTTCTGCTATCGGGATTGCTGCCTCCGCTGTTGCCCGGCTGCAGCACCTCCGCAAGACGCTCAAGCAGCCCTGGTGTTCGCAGAATTTCTCCCAGGAGCAGCAGCGGCGTACGTGAATCGGGCGTTTCCGCAATGGTGTTGAGCGCGCGTTGCAGCTCCGGGTCTGCAGTGAACTGGCCCGCGCCCGCATAGAGCCAGGAATCCACTTTGGCGTCGATGGCGCGCAATTCCGACTGCAAGCCGGGCGTGTAGCCTTCCGGGTCGTCTACTAGAAAGCCCGGATAGACGCGGAAGAACCGCGCGAGCAAGTCGCGGGTCTTGTGGGTCAGGTGCGGGCGAGCCCCGCTTTCGATCTGCGAAAGGTAGGCCTGGCTCAAACCGCGGCCAATTTCGCGCTTCATGGAGGATGCCAATTCCTGTTGCGTGAGCGGGCGGCCGAGTCCGCGAAGCGAACCCTCCACCGAGCGGAGGGAGCGAAGTTTGTCGCCGAGTTTCATGGGGTGCTCCGTGATATTGCGATATGCAAAATCTATATTGCAATATGTAATCTTGTCAAGCAAAATCGGATGAGACTTCACCCCGCGTGTAAATGCTTTATTTTAAAAGCCTTAGACGGTGAGCATTGAACAGTTTGGGCCGGGGAGCACAGAGTCGGAGGTAGATTTTACTCTGGTTGCAGAGCGTAGCCTGATGGTTTTTGGCGCAATTGGGCGGCGACCTACGTCACCTCGACACTGGCGTAGTGACCAGAAGCGAAAGCGATTTTTTTATCGCAAGTGAGCAGAGGAGCGTCGAGTAGCTCAGCGAGCGCCACATACACCGCATCATACGCCGTTAGTGTCGCGCGGAGCTCCCAAACACGTGGAAGGAGCAAACCATGTGGGTAGCGATTCAGCGGAAGGTTACCAAGATCCTCAAGCGCTTCTTCGCCCCGCTGCTCGCTGATCGTCTTCTCCCGGACATAGCGCCGCAACACTTGGACAACTTCGACGTCGAGGAGATGCGGAGCGTGCAGTGACTGTGACGGAGAAAAGATGCGTTTATCGATCCTAGCCCCAACCGGAGACTGAAGCAGCCACTCGATAGCTGCGGAAGCATCGAGGACAATCACCGCGCGTCCCGCTCAAGGCGTACGGCGTCCGCTGCGGACACCCCGGGCTCGAGACGAGAGCGGCGGCGCACTCGTTCCCGCAGTTCCGCAATGGTGGGCCGCTCGGCAAGGCCGCGAAGCTCCGTCAGGAGGAAGTCCGACAGAGACATTCCGGCCATGGCGGCCCGCGCCTTGAGAGTGCGGTGGAGTCCGTCAGGAACATTGCGAACTTGAATCATGCGTGACATGTGCTCAGCATATATGCATGTGGAGCACATGTCAAGGCCTCTCCCGGGTCAGAGGAAGCGAGAAGGCGCTTTCGGGTAGGCTTTGGTTTTGGGGGTTACTCGGGCTTGCGGAGGGATTGCAAGTCGATGCCGAGTTGCTGGCACTTTTTGTAGAGGTGGCTGCGTTCGAGGCCGAGCGCGCGGGCGACGTTGGTCATGTGGAAATTGTGGCGGCGGATTTCGGCGAGAAGCACTTCCCTTTCGAACGCTTCGGTGCGCTCGACCAGTGTTCCTGATCCCATTCCGCCCGCGAGGCCGCTGCCAGCACCGGAATCGGAAGACGGCAACGCCAGACGAACATCAGCGGCACTGACGGCAGAATCGGAAGCGAGCAAGACGAGGCGCTCGGCGATGTTGCGCAATTCGCGGACGTTTCCCGGCCAACTGTACTTGCGCAATTCCGCAATCGCGTCGGGGGCGAAGGCTTTTTCTTTCCAGCCGTTTTGCGCGGCCACCTGGCGCGCGAAATGAGCGACGAGTTCCGGGAAATCTTCGTGGCGCTCGCGCAGGGGCGGAAGGATCAGCGGAAAAACATAAACGCGGTGAAAAAGGTCGCTGCGAAATTCGTTGCGCTTGACCAGCTCTTCGAGATTGCGGTGAGTGGCCACGACGACGCGCACGTTCACTTTGATGGGTTTGTCGCCACCGACGCGCTCGACTTCGCCTTCTTCGAGTACGCGGAGCAATTTCGCCTGCATGGCCACGGGCATATCGCCAATTTCATCGAGGAAAAGCGTGCCAGCTTCGGCTTGTTCAAATTTGCCGAGATGGCGCGAAGCGGCTCCAGTGAAAGAGCCTTTTTCGTGGCCGAAAAGTTCGGACTCGATCAGTTCGGCGGGAACCGCCGCGCAGTTGAGAGTGATAAAGGGATGGTCGTGCCGGTGCGATTTTTCGTGGATGGCGCGCGCCACGAGTTCTTTCCCTGTACCGGTCTCGCCGAGAATGCAGACGCGCGTTTCGCTGGCGGCCACGCGATCGATTTGCGTCAGCAGTTTTTTCATGGCCGCGCCGGAACCAACCAATTCGTGTTTGCCGAGGCGCTGGCGCAGTTCGCGGTTTTCATCTTCTAAGCGGGTCAGGCGCAAGGCGTTCTCGACGGTGACGAGCAGCTTGTCTGTGGAGAGGGGCTTTTCCAGAAAATCAAGCGCGCCAAGCCGGGTGGCCTTCACAGCCATTTCGATGTTGGCCTGACCGGAGATGAGAACAATCGGCGTCTTGACGCCAGTTTTCTTTAAATCTTCAAGGAGCTCCATGCCGGTTTTGCCGGGCATCACTACGTCGGAAAGAATCAGGTCGAAGCTTTCGTTGCGAAGAAGCTCGATGGCGCGGTTCGCGTTATCGCAAACGGTGGCCTCGTGGCCGGCGAGGCGGAACGCGCGCGAAAGTGAGGCCAGGGTGTTCGGATCGTCGTCGACCAGAAGGAGATGGGCTTTGCGGGGCAAAAGTGGGTCCTTTGTGGCGCGCTAGTCCGAGGCGGCGGCCATGGTGGAGGTGGAAGACGTGTCTTTCTTGGATTCGGAAGCCGGTTCGCGCGGAACCGCTTTCGGGCCAGCCTGGCGTTCCGGCAAATCGATGCGAAAAGTGGTGCCGCGGCCTTCCTCGCTGGTCACCGAAATGTTGCCATGATGGTCGCTGACCACCGACTGCACAATCGCCAGCCCCAACCCGGTTCCCATTTGCTTTGTCGTGTAGTAGGGCGTGAACAGCCGCTTGCATTCCTCCTGAGTGAGACCTTTGCCGGTGTCCGTGACTTCGATGCGCACACCGCCGTCGTGTTCCGAAGTGCGCAGCGTCAGCGTTCCTCCGGCGGGCATGGCGTCCATGGCGTTGAGAACAAGATTCTGAAAGGCGCGGTGAAGCAAGTCGGGATCAGCGTCAATATCAGGAAGCGAATCGGTGAGGAACGGCTCCTGCGTGATGGTGGGCTTGCCGACGGCGGTGAATTGCGGCTCGAACAAGCGGACCGCGTTGCGCAGGACTTCGTTGACGTTCACGCGCACGAATCTCGGCGCGGGCATTTTGGAAAAATCGCTGAAGCGGCCGACGATGGTGTTCAGGTTGGCGAGTTCGGCTTTCAAAGTCGCGGCGGATTCGTTGAAAACCTCGAGGAATTGCTTGGCGTCGAGCCGGCGGGCTTTCTGCAAGTTCTCGATGGTGATTTGCATGGGGAAGAGCGGATTGCGGAGCTCGTGCGCGAGGCGGCGCGCGAGTTCGCGCCAGGCGGCGACGCGTTCGGTTTGCAGGAGACGCTCTTTTTGCGAGGCCAGCGTTCGCGTCATGTCGTTGAAGGCGATGGCGAGCCGACCGACTTCGTCACTCCCGCGGACCTCGATGCGCGTGTCCCATCTTCCGTTGGCGACTTCGCGGGCGCCTTCGGCAAGCTCCTTGACGGGCTTGGTGATGCGCGCGGAGATCCAAAAGCTGACGAGCAGTCCTACAAAAAGAGCCGCAGCGGCAACAGCGGCCGAAGCTCTGCGGATTTCCTGGGTCAACTGGACGAGCTCTCTGCGCGAGCTGCCAACGAAGAAGATGCCAAGGAGTTCGTTGTTGCGCCCGGGCAAAGGAATGGCGTGAAAGGTTTCCGCGTCAGCGGGATCGCGGCTCCATTCGATGGTGCGAACGAGAGGCTGGGGCTGCTTTTGCAATTGCTCGACAAGAGGAGCGAAGCGGTCCGCCTGGCCTGGCTCGATTTTCTCGCCGAGGAGCGAACTGGCAGCGAAAGCGGGATCGAGATTCGTGTAAATGAGGGCGCGCATTCCGGCAGGAAGAACTAATGATGCGAGAAAACTATTGTCTATGCGACGCCCAGCAATGATATATAGGCTTTTGTTCGCAACGGTGTTGTTCGTCCGTACCACACTGAGTGCAAGCGACACACTGTCTGGTAGCTCTTCCTTCTGCAAGAAGGCCTGAGAATCGCTCCAATCTTTGGCAGAAGTCACCCATTCGTCTTTAGAGCCGACGCGCGCAGGGTACTGGTGCGATGAGATCACTACGCCGTCATATTTGACAAATTCCACGTAGTCCAGGCCGTGGTCCTGGGCAGCGCCATGGGCGTCGTTAAAGTAGATGGAAAGGTCCGTATTGTGATCAACATCGATGGCCATGTGCTCGGTAGTATTGGCGTTCGCGATGTCCCTGGCTCGACTGGCGATTTCGTCACCGCGCTGCGCAAATTCCTTCTTGAATTGCTCGACAAGCGCGTCTGTGCGCTGCTGGTCCACAGCCTCGAAGGACGTACGCGTGTAATACATGACGGCGTAGGCAACAACGGAGACCGACGCAAAAATGGTCAGCAGGACGACGAGCAGCAACTTGGTGCGGAAGCTCATGGCTTGGCTTCCATTCTAAATGAAATAACTAAGAGATGGACGCAAAAGCGAGGAAAAACCGTTTTTTTGTAGCGAACGCGTAATTCGAGCGAGATGATACCACGGCTGTTTCGCCGGATTGAGTAGCGGCGCTGGCTGGCGACTCACAGGTGAATAAGCGTTCCCCACAGCACGAAGAGACAGTTCATCGGGACCTCCTGTTGACCTTTTGTTTCTAAACCGCCAGCCGGGTGGGGCGGTTCGCGTTTGCCGGAGGAAGAGCAACTCTGACGAATCGCGAAGCGCGGCGGTGCTTGCTCTTCGGATCATAGTTGCTTCTCCTTTCTGGCTTCGCGTCCCGAGCCACCCGCAGGGTATTGGCTAGCGGAGCCCTTGCCCGGCGCTGGAGCCGGGGCCGGGGAATCCAAACTTGTACGTCACCCTCCATGCCCGGGTGCGGTCCGGCGGCTTGCGATGGAGCAATCGACGAAGCTGCGTTGCGAGAAAGATGTCGTAGGCGGCCAAGGCGCTGGCACTGCCAAAAAGACCGAGTCCCAGAATCATCAGCAGGTATTTCAGCATCGCGTTACCCCTTCCCTCGGTTTCAGGCGCGCTCAGCGATTCGCCGCATAGGCACGGGCCAGTTGCGCGGTTCCGCGAACGAGCTCGGTGCGTGGAGGAATCCTCCGGGCGGTGGCCGGGTGCATCAAGACAAACGTGACTCGAAGGAACATCCAAGAGAGAGCAGCGGCAGCCGCAACGGCAAACATCGTTGCGATGGCGAGTATGGCGAAGTCGAGCATGGTCATCATGGCGTGCCTCCTGAAATGCAAACTTCCGAAGGGCAGATGGCAAGCCAATCTCAATGCATTGAAAATAGAGGCTTTATTTTGGCTGGAAGAGGTATGAGCTGTGGGCTTGCGAACACGCTGTGTCGCGACGGACGCAAAGGCCCCCGCACACCGTTTTGCCGCTACAGGAATTCGCGCTAGTGTAGATTGAGAGGTTGGCGGGCAAGTGCTGTGGTAGATGGCCCGCCTCGACGGAAAAGCGCTGGCTAATGCCCATTCGAACCACCGGCTTTCAAATCGCTAAAATCCTGGGCATTCCCATTTATCTGGACGCCAGTTGGCTGCTGATTTTTGGCTGGATCACCTACCAACTTTCTAAAATCGTCTTACCGCAAATGTATTCCAAGTGGCCGCCGACTCAATACTGGTCAGTAGGCGTTCTGACCAGCCTTCTGTTCTTTGGGTCTGTGCTTTTTCACGAGCTGGCGCACAGCATGGTAGCCCTCTATTACAAAATCCCAGTACACTCCATCACGCTGTTCATTTTTGGCGGGATCGCCCGCATCGGAAAAGAGCCTTCCAAACCACTTCAGGAATTCAACATCGCAGTAGCGGGACCACTTGCCAGTTTTTTCCTGGCCGGCCTATTCGGGGCGATGGTCTTGTTATTCCCTTCAGATCAAAGAATAGGGGCGCTTGGTAAAATCCTCGGGGGAAGCAACTTCATCCTCGCGCTCTTCAATCTGGCGCCGGGATTTCCTTTGGACGGAGGAAGAATCTTTCGCGCTGTCGTCTGGGGAATCACAAAAGATTTTTCCCGCGCCACGCTGATTGCGGGGTCGAGCGGCAGGGTGGTTGCCTATG
>Ga0307471_100001133_pt1 | contig 14407 bp, 13 predicted proteins | sample atmos_gasesAM3C__2_FD_204566 | JGI IMG/M metagenome (GOLD analysis project Ga0307471, IMG submission 204566) | Hardwood forest soil microbial communities from Morgan-Monroe State Forest, Indiana, United States - atmos_gasesAM3C_515 | ecosystem: Environmental > Terrestrial > Soil > Temperate... | reverse complement strand
CAGCGCGGTCGCCCGGCTTCAGGCGCAACTCTTTTGCGGCATCGGCGGTGATGATAGCAGTAATGTGCTGTTCGCCGATGGCCAGCGTCACCTGGGCGAGCAGCCCGCTGAACTTCAGTCCAACCACGCGGCCAATCAACTGATTGCGTCCGCTAATTCTACGGAAATACGGTCGCCGCGCGGCCGGGTCGCCCCGCTCGAATTTCATCGGAATCAGGCGGTCGATTTCGCTCTCCGGAACACGGTGGTGCCCGCCGGGCGTCTTCACTGACTTGATTTTGCCGTGGTAAATCCATTGCTTGAGCGTAGGATAGCTGATGCCGAGAATGTTCGCCGCCTCACGCGGCGCCAGCAGCTTCTGCACGTAGCGTCTCCGAAGAATGTACAGAATAGCTCTACGGGATATGTATATTCAATACGTTTTTATATGATTAGGCTGTGCTGCGGCCCTGGTTAGTTCCGCAGCGGCTTGCCGGTCTTTAAGGTGTGGGCAATGCGCTCCTGTGTTTTCTTTTCGCCGCAGAGGGAAACGAAGGCCTCGCGCTCGAGATCGAGGAGGTACTGTTCGTTGACGAGCTGCGGCGCCGTCAGCGGTCCTCCGGCAAGGATGTTCGCAAGCTTGCAGCCGACATGTGCGTCGTATTCCGAGGCAAACCCTCCGCGCACCATCATGTGAATCGCCAGCTTTGCCGCGGCCAGGAATGCTTCGCCGAGCACCTTGATTTGCGTGGTCTCGGCGCCTTCCTGCCAATTTGCCGCCCCCCGCTTGTAACCGCCGCGCGCCAACGCCAAGGCCACCTCCTTCGCGTCGGCAACCAAACGATCGCGGTTCATGGAAACCCCGTCCTCGCGCCGCAGATAGCCGAGCTCCCGGCACTCTTCCGCGCTGGTGCCGACTTTGGCCATGGCGATCGCTTCGAACAGCGGCTTCAGCGCATGAAACAAGTCCAAATCTTCAGCGCCGGAGGCGTGCTCGTTCGCGCGAATCAGCATCTCCTTGCTCCCGCCCCCACCCGGGATCAGGCCGACACCGGTTTCGACCAGGCCCATATATGCTTCGGCGGCCGCCTGAATTCTCGCAGCGTGCAGGCTGACCTCACATCCGCCGCCGAGGGCCATGCCCTGCGGCGCGGCAACCACCGGCTTCGGCGCATATTTGACGGCCAGGTTGACGTTCTGGAACTGCTTTACCGCCAGGTGCAGCTCGTCCCACTCTTGTTCTTGGGCTGCGACCAGCACAAGCATGAGATTAGCCCCAACCGAAAAATTCACAGCCTGGTTTGCAATCACCATGGCGTCAAAGTCAGTTTCCAGGCGCTTCAACCCCTTATGCATCATGGCGATCAGGTCCGCGCCGATCGAGTTCATCTTGGCGTGAAATTCGCAGCAAACCACGCCGTCGCCAAGATCAATCAGACTGGCCCCGGCGTTCTTCTCGATTTCGCGCCCAGCTTCTTTCAACGATTTCAGAATGATGATGCCTCCGGGCTCTTGGACTTGCTTCACGCCGCCTGTACAAATATCAAAAACCGTCGTCGTGCCTTTCTCCGATTCGTAAAACCCCTCGCGCCCGCTTGAAAGCACTTTCTCAATCACCGATGGAATCGCCCGGCCCTCTTTCTGCACTTGCGCCGCGAAAGCTTTCACTCCAACGGCATCCATCATTGCGAAGGGGCCGAGGTCCCAGCCGAAGCCCCAGCGCATGGCACGGTCCACGTCGGCTAGGTTGTCCGATATTTCCGGCACGCGGCGTGCCGCGTAGAGGCACATCTCCGAAAGGCCGCCCCAAATGAACTGCTGAGCCTTATCGCCCTTTTGTCCGTCGAGAAGCGGGCCAACCAGGGCGCGCAGACGTTCGCGCGTGTCTTCGATGGCTTTGCCCATCTCGAGCGAGGCGAATTTCGCCTTTTGCCGCGGCCGGTACTCCATGGTGTTCGGGTCGAGCACAAGAATTTCCTTTTCGGCTGCGCCGCGGACCTTCTTATAAAACCCCTGTCCGGTCTTGTCGCCCAGCCAGCCGCGCTTGACCATCTCTTCGACCAGTGCCGGCACCTTGTAAGTTTCGCGCGACTCGTCATTCGGCGCGGTCTCGTAAATGTTTTTCACCACGTGGACGAGCACGTCGAGCCCGACGATGTCCGCTGTTCGAAACGTCGCGGATTTTGGCCAGCCCACCGCCGGGCCGGTGCAGGCGTCCACCTCTTCGACCGTCATCTGTAGCCGGTTCAGCAGTCTCAGGGCATTCAGCATCGAAAACGTGCCAATGCGATTGGCAATGAAATTGGGCGTATCTCCCGCGATCACCACGCCTTTGCCGAGCCGACGATCGCAAAACTCGTTGAGCGTCTCGATGACCTCGCGTGAGGTTTTCGGCCCGGGAATCACTTCGACCAATTTCAAGTACCGCGGCGGATTGAAGAAGTGCGTGCCTGCCCAATGCTGCTGAAACTCTTCGCTCATTCCTTCGGCAATCAAGTGCACGGGCAATCCCGAAGTATTGGTCGTCACGATCGCGCCGGGCTTGCGAAACTGCGCCACGCGCCCCAGTAGCTTGCGCTTGATTTCCAGGTTCTCCGCAACGGCCTCGACAATCCAGTCCGCCTCGGCGCAGCGGGCTAGGTCGTCTTCGAAATTTCCGATGGCAATCTTGTCTGCCAGGGACGGGGTAAAAAACGCGGCAGGCTTTGATTTTCTTGCGGCTTCCAGCCCGGCGCGCACGATCTTGTTGCGTTCCGCGGGTGGCGCCTCGGCGGGCAAATTGGCCGGCACGATATCCAGCAAAACGCACGGCAGTCCGGCGTTCGCGAAATGCGCCGCGATCCGCGAACCCATCGTTCCTGCTCCCAGCACCACCGCTTTTTCGATGCGTCTTTCCATAGCCAGCCTTTTCTGCGGCAAAACTCCCGGAACGACAGGTTACAAAACCAGCAAGCAGCGGTCAAACACGCGCATGGCGCGGCGCAACCGCGCTAAAATAGGGGGATGGCGGATGAAGAAAAAGCTTCGGGACCACTCGCCTGGATCAAAACCGCGAAAGACAAGATTCGCGCGTTTGCCTATCGCGGCGAACCGCAGCGCTCGGAGCGCCCGCGCGTCGGTGTGGCGCTGGCGGGCGGCTTTGCCCGCGGCATCTCGCACATCGGAGTGCTGCGCGTGCTGCGCGAAGCGGGCATTCCCATCGATTGCGTGGCGGGCACAAGCGTCGGGGCTTTGATTGGCGCAGCTTTTTGCGGCGGAGCGTCGCTCGAAGAAATGGAAAAAATCGGCGCGGTGACAACCTTTGCCGATTTTGGGCGCTGGACTCCCTCCTGGCTCGGGCTGGCCACGAACCAGCGAATGGAAAAATTTCTCGCCCGATTCACCCCGGTCAGGACTTTCGAAGAGTTGCAGACACCCCTGGCCGTCGCCACCACGGACATTATTGATGGAGTGACCGTCTATTACTCGCACGGCGATATTGTTCCTCCGCTTCGCGGATCCTGCGCCTACCCTGGCCTGTTCGTGCCCATCCAGCACGAGAACCGCACGCTGGTGGACGGCTTTCTAACGGCTCCCGTGCCCATCGAAGGAGTGCTCTTGCTGGGTGCGGACATCGTCATTGCCGTGTACCTGGAATCGGGAAACATCGAGCAACCCCGTACGCTGACGGATATTCTCAGTCGCTCCTTCAATATCATGCAGCGGCACGCGGACTTCGCCTGGCGGGCACAGGCGGATATCATCATCGAGCCGGACGTCAAGCAGTTTGTGTGGGACGATTTCACCCGGACGCCCGACATGGTTGCCGCCGGGGAGGTGGCCGCCCTGCAGGCCTTGCCGCAGATTCGCGCGGCGCTGCGCGGCGAAAAGCGCGACTCCGCCCCGGGCGGCAATCTCTCTCCCGCGATTCTGAAATAAGCCGCTCCCTGAATCCAGCTCGGAACAACAGGGTCTCTGATCCTGATTGAAGGCGAAGGACCGGGAGCCGATTCGAACGCTTCGGCAGCAAGCCACGCTTCACATCGTTCCAATTTGACGGATGGAGTCTTCAGGAGGAAAGACCAGCCGAAGCGGAACATCCGCGCTATGCCCGCGTCACCTTCACCACAACCGGCTGGCCCTGTCCCTTGCCGCGCCGGGTCAACCAGGCAGCTAGTCCTTCCGCGAAACGTTCCGGTGTAAGGCGAAAGCTGGCTTCGAGCTTTCCATCGGCCACTGGCAAGGTATCGTCGAAATCCGCGGAATTGGTGAAGTTGCGCATGCAGAATTGATCCAGCCACTCGAGCGGGCAGGGCCTGGTTTCGCCCTGAATGACCACATTCACGTTGAATTTTTGCGCATACATAAATCGCCCATCGGTGCCCGGTCAGCGCAAGGGAACCTTCAGGAACTTGAGCCTATTCGGGTCCGCCGGGTGAAGCGAGAGTTTTCCTTCCACGCGCTCGTACTCGCCCAGATAAGCCCGGGACCAGCTTCCATCGCGGACAAAGGGCTTCATGTTGTCATCGTGTTTGTATCCCGCGTACTTGCGATCGGAGAAGAAACTTACCGACCAGGTGTTTCCCCACGTTGGTCGGCACTGCTTCAGCGTTTTCTGAAGAGAGAGCAACACCTTTCGCGCCTTGGCCACGGTGTTGATCCTGTCTAGGCTGGTCACCACAAAAACTCTCTCATTTCGTTCGTCAATCTGGACGATATTCGCTGCATCGTCGCTCTTACACGTCTCAGATGGAGTCTGTGGATCAGCCGTGGGTACCGACACCAGGAGAAACAACCACGCAAAAGCAGCCAAGAATTTCTTGCAAATTCCCAAAGCTCCACCTCAATTGGAGTCTGCTGCACTCCTTAACAGCGCGGATGGTTTAGGAGACTCGAGGCCGCTTGACCGAGTGAGCCAATCCCACGGCTTCGAGCAAGCAGATAAAATACCAGCCGATGTCGGTCTGGTACCAGCGCAGTCCCAGGCGCGCGGAGCCCGCGTGCGTGTGATGATTCTTGTGCCAGTTCTCGCCCCAGGCGGTTAGTTGGAAGGGACCAAGCCACCAGACGTTGACGCTCGAGTCGCCTCCCTCTTCGGCTTCGCCAAGATGCGTCAGGCTGTTCACCAGGCATTGCAGATGCAGCGAGTAGACTAGCCGTAGCGCGCCCATCCAGAAAAAGCCCATCCAGCCAAAGCCGAGAATCGGTCCGATGAAAATCGAGAGCAGGATAACCGGCGTCTCCCCCCAACCCCAGATTTTGTAAATGCCGCCCGTCATTTCGGGCGCCCAGCGCTTTTTGTCCGCGGGCTCGGTTTGGTACAGCCAGCGCAGATGCGCCCACCAGAAGCCGCCTTGCTTCGGGCTCGAAATATCGGCGGGCTGGTCGGTGACCGCATGGTGAAGGCGATGATAAGCGACCCAGCTGGCCGGATGTCCCGAGCCGTTGAAGACGGCCCAGAAGATCAGGAACTGCTCGACGATCGGGTGGGTTCTGAGCGTCTTGTGCGCCAGCATTCGGTGATAACACACGGTTGTGCCAAGACCGCCCAATGCCGTGAACAGCACGTTCAGGCCAAGAACCTTCAGGCTGGGAAGGGGAAAAAGGATCAGGCCGATGAGTGAAAGCACATGAATCAGGATCAGATAAGTGAAAACGCCTTCTTTGCCGTGAACCGGTTTCCAGAACGGCCTATGCCACGGTTGTGCCACTGGCGCTCGCTGCGTCAAGCTCGTTTCCATGTACTCTCCGATGATCTACAAGATTGAAGGCGCTGGGGCCCGGGTGCTGAACGATTGGGCACCGATAACCTTACCATTTTCCTCGGTCCAAAGGCTCCAAAAGTCTGTGGAAAGTTGGACAAACAGTGAACCCTGGGTGCGCGTCCGCCCGCCTACGATGGCCGAGAAAAGCGATCAAATGCGCACTCGCCCGCAAAAGATCTCTCCGCCTTTGCGCCTCAGCCGCCCAGGCTGCCGGCCGTGCTGATTTCCTGCCATCCGCCCAACGATCCGACGGAGCCGATTGAAGTATTACGCCAATGACCGTGGGCGGTCACCGGGCGGCCTGGCTGGAAGTGCTGCGATTCGCTGGGAAACAAGTTCGACCTTACGGGGCGCAGCCTGCTGCTCCCCAGGTGCCCAAGCGCTCGCCGCCTCACGCTTTTATCTTCCACAGTATTTGCCGGACCATCCCGAGGAGGAGTTCGGCGTCTCGCGCCGATAGACTCATCCGCCGAATCAAGCGGCGAATTTTTTCCTCAGCCGGCGCTGCCGCGCGCGATTTGTTCTCGCTGCCTGCTTTGGGCTTCAAGTAGCCGCTGGCACGCAAGGCACCAAGCAGAACAGAGGTGAGCCGTTCAAGATCGCCTGCGGTGGCCAGCACCGCTTTTTCCCGGTCGGGAATAGATCTTCTTTCGTGCGCCAGTTCATAGAGACAGACGGCGACCGCTTGGCCCAGATTCATCGAGCGGTGCTCTTCACGAGTCGGGACACGCAGCAGCCAGTGGCAATGGCTCAGGTCCTCGTTCGAAAGCCCGCGCTTCTCCGAGCCGAACAGCAAGGCTACGCGGTCTCGACCGAGGCGCTTTCGGATCATGCGTCCGCCCTCGCGCAAATCCCGCACTAAGTGTTGTGGGTCGCGGCGGCCTACGGCCGATGTACCGACCACCAGCGAGCAATCCGCTACAGCCTCCGCCAAGGATTTGAATTCCTCCGCTCGGGCAAGCAACGGCGCCGCTCCCACGGCGGAACGCGCTTCACGGAAGACCAATTCGAAGGGATTCACTACACGCAGGTGCAAGAAGCCAAAGTTGCTCATCGCGCGCGCCGCCGCGCCGATGTTCAAAGGGTTCCGCGTGTTGACCAGGACCACACGCAGACCGTCGCATTCGTTTTTGCTGCACAATTTCTTCTTCCGGAAAGCGTCTCTAATCTACAGCAACTCGCCTGCCAAGATGCCCCGGTCGACCGAATCGCAACCCGATTCCAAGCACCTGACTTGCCCCGAGTTGCGTGGGAGGCAATCCGTAACATAGACTGTCTTCGGGTAGAATCATCGCGCCCTCGCCCTGCCAACCCGGGCCGTGAATTCCCGCCTCATAGAGGGCTGTTGGCATGGGCGAATCCATTTCGCTCCGTGGCGTCGCGTTGCGAGGGGTTTCACGCTGGGTGCCGTAAGTGTCGCAAAAGGCTCCGGGCCCCGCGCCAGAGACTTTGCGGCCAAGCGTCTGCTGACAGGGAGAGCAAGTGGCAACTCCGCTCGAGAGCTGGGTTGAGGAGGCAGCGCGGCTTACCAAGCCGGACCGCGTCGTGTATTGCGACGGGTCCGCAGCGGAATACCGGCGCATGGTCGAGCTGTTGCTCCGCGCCGGAGACACCTTCACACTCAACGAAAAGACTTACCCCAACTGCCATCTGCACCGTAGCTCGGTAAATGATGTCGCACGCACCGAGCATTTGACGTTTATCTGCTCGCGCGACAAAGACGAAGCCGGGCCGACGAACAACTGGATGGATCCGGACGCCGCAAAACGCAAAGTGGGTGCACTGTTCGATGGCGCCATGCGCGGGCGCACCATGTACGTCGTGCCGTACATCATGGGGCCCGTGAATTCGCCCATCAGCAAAGTCGGTGTGGAAGCGACGGATAGCCCGTACGTTGTGGCGAGCATGCGCATTATGTCGCGCATGGGCCAAGTGGCCATGGACCGCCTCGGCTCTTCGCACGAATTTGTTCCCGGACTGCACTCGCTCGGCGACCTCGATCCTATGCGGCGTTACATTGTGCACTTCCCGGAAGAAAAACTGATTTGGAGCATCGGGTCGGGCTACGGCGGGAACGCCTTGCTCGGGAAAAAGTGTTTTGCGCTGCGCATCGCGAGCGTAATGGCCCGGGAGCAGGGCTGGATGGCGGAGCACATGCTCATCCTGGGACTTGAATCGCCTGGCGGAAAAGTGACCTATATGGGCGCAGCGTTCCCCAGCGCTTGTGGCAAAACCAACCTGGCCATGATGGTGTCGGCGCTTGAGAATCAGGGCTACCGTGTGTGGACCGTGGGCGACGACATTGCCTGGATGAAAATCGCCGAGGACGGCTATTTGCACGCGATCAATCCTGAAGCGGGATTTTTCGGAGTGGCGCCGGGCACGGGCATATTGACCAATCCAAATGTTATGGGAGCGCTGCGCAAGAATACCCTGTTCACCAACACTGCTATGACCGCCGAGCGAGCGCCTTGGTGGGAAGGAATCGGCAGCGAACCTCCCGTGGGGCTCACGAACTGGAAAGGTGAGCTCTGGGATCGCTCCAAGGGCCCGGCAGCCCACCCGAATGCCCGCTACACCGTTCCGGCCAAGCAGTCGCCGAGCATCTCGCCCCAATGGGAAGCCCCCGAGGGCGTGCCGATTTCCGCGTTTATCTTTGGGGGCAGGCGCGCACGCGTCGCGCCCCTAGTCTACGAATCGTTTGACTGGCAGCACGGCGTGTTCGTCGGCGCGACGATGGCCTCGGAAACCACCGCCGCGGCCACGGGCGACGTGGGAATCACGCGGCGCGACCCGATGGCCATGCTGCCGTTCTGCGGTTACAACATGGCCGACTATTTCACACACTGGCTCGAGATGGGGAAGAAAATCCCGAAGCCGCCCAAGATTTTCCACGTGAACTGGTTCCGCAAAGGCGCCGAAGGAAAATTCTTGTGGCCCGGCTACGGCGAGAACGTGCGCGTGCTGAAGTGGATCCTGGAACGCGTGGAAGGCCGCGGTGCGGCGCAGGAAACGCCCATCGGTTATGTGCCGGCAAGGGGTGGTTTGACGCTCGACGGAATGAAGATTTCCGATGACTCGTTAAACGAATTGCTCCAGGTGAATCCCGCCGATTGGGAGACGGAGTTGGAAGACGCGAAACAATTCTTGATGAAATTCGGCGCGCGCCTGCCCAGGGAGATTCGCGAAGAGCATGCGAAACTCTCGAAGCGTTTTCAGCACCTCGTCATCGCTTAGTCTTGCGGACCGCTCGGAAAGCAGCCACGCCCCGTTGCTTCCTATCGGACCTTTTTTTCAGACTTTGCACGAGGTAGACTCGGCCAAGGAGAAATCCATGAGCGCCGAAGCCGCCCGACGCGCTCCCCTCATGTCCCTCGACGAACTCGTGCGTGCCTACCGTTTGCATGCCGGTGAATTTGGCCGGCCGGTCGCACTTTCCGCCTTCGCTCTCTCGCCCGCCGAAACCGAGCGTCTTTTTTCGGCTTACGAGGAGGATTATCACATCAGCCGTTTTTTTCGCTTCACCGACGGCAGCGGCAGGAAATTCTCGATCAACGGCTTTTCCGCCACGCACGTTTCCATTGACGCCCAAATCCAGACGATTCTTTGAAGTTGGCGGAAGACTTGGCTGGGCCCTCAGGCGGTGGCGGCTTTTACTTGGGACAGGGCGGCGGCGACTTCTTGCAAGTCGGGCACTACGGGGATGTCGTAATTCTTGAACCAAGCGATTTTCCCCGTTTTATTCACGATGGCAATGGCTCTGCCGGTGATTCCTTTGTCGGCCAGGTACACTCCGTACTTTTCGCTCATGGCGCCGCGGGGATGAAAATCCGCGAGCAAGGAATACTTGATGCCCATTTTGTCCGCGAACGCCTTGTGCGACCATACGCTGTCAACGCTCACGCCGAGCACTTCCGCATCCAACGTCTCGAACTTTTTCATGTCATTCACAAAGCACGCGTGTTCGCTCGTGCAAACCGGGCTCCAGTCCAGCGGATACCACAGCAACACCACGTTCCTTTTCCCCGCAAAGTCCGACAACTTCACTTCCTTCTTATCCTGATTTTGCAGCGTGAAATCTGGCGCCGTCTGTCCTACCGCAACGCTCATGATTTTCCTCCCGTTTCGTCTCCGATTCTCTCGAACATCTTACCGAAACTCCGTACTGCTCGCCAGCAAACCGCTTATTCACGACATCCATCGCGGTTATGTTTCCGCTTACTTTCTTTGCGCTTACTGATGGGCGCCTAGGTCGTAGACCACTTTGCCGCCGACGAAGGTTTTCAGCACCTGGACGGAGAGAATCTCCGCCGGCGGGATTTTCGTGATGTCTTTCGAAACGACCGTCAAATCGGCCAGTTTGCCTTTTTCGAGCGAACCCTTGTTGTTTTCTTGAAACTCCCCATAAGCCGCCTCAAGGGTGTAACCCCGCAGGGCTTCTTCGCGCGTGAGCCTCTGCTCGGGCTGCCAGCCGCCTGGCGGATTACCCTGCGGGTCCTGTCGCGTAATGGCTGCATAGATTCCATAGAACGGGTTGAGCGTTTCGCCGGGAAAATCCGAACTCAGCGGCAAGTGCGCCCCGGAATCCTTCACCGAGCGCCAGGCGTAGGCGTACTTAACGCGCTCTGGACCGAGGCGCTGCTCTGCCCAGGCCATGTCGGAAGTACAATGCGTAGGCTGCATCGAAGCAATGACACCGAGTTTCGCGAAGCGCGGAATATCCTCCGGTGCGAGCACTTGCGCGTGCTCGATGCGCAGACGCGGATCATGCGCATCGGGCACCTCCTTTTCCGCTTGTTCGTAGGCGTTGAGCACGGCGCGGTTCGCAGCGTCGCCGATGGCATGCGTGCAAACTTGAAAGCCAGCCTCGAGAGCACGGCGTGTCAAACTGTAAACCTCGGACTCCGGAGTGGTCATGATGCCTTGGGTTTGTGGAGCATCACTATACGGTTCGAGAAGCGCGGCACCGCGCGAGCCGAGCGCGCCATCGGCAAAAAGCTTGAACGCGCGCACGGTCAGTTGATGATGTGGATCGATTTCCGGCCCGCGCTTGAGCCACCGTTCAACAAGATCCTTGTCCGCACCATCGAGCATGGCATAAACGCGCAGGGGCATCTGCCCGTCCCGTACTAATTCGTTAAATGCCTGGACCATGAGAGGCGTGACTCTGGCTTCGTCGACGGAAGTCAAGCCGTTGCGGACGCACTCGCTGGCTGCGAGCTGCATGGCGCGTTTCGTTTGGGCCAGGGTCATCGGCGGAATGTGCCTCGCGACTAGGTCCTGGGCACTGTTGAGCAGGATGCCTGTGGGCTCTCGGGTTTTCTCGTCGCGTACGATTTTTCCGTTTTCCGGGTCCTTGGTGTTTTTGTCGATGTCGGCGAGTTCCAGGGCGCGTTGATTGGCCCACGCGGCAAACGTGTGGAGGCCAACGAGAAACACGGGATTGTTAGGCGTGGCCGCGCTCAGAGTTTCTTTGGTCGGGTAATGCGAGGCCCATTTGCCTTCATCCCAGCCCCAGCCGAGAATCCATTCGTCGGGCGCGGTCGAGGCGGCCCGCTGCTTGACCCTCTGAATGATTTCTTTCTCCGTGGGAATGTCTTTGAGATTCAGCCGGACAAGACTCTGGCCGAGATTAATCAAGTGGGCGTGGGCGTCGATGATGCCGGGCAGGACCGTTGCGCCGTGAAGATCCATGGCGTGAGCGGGCCGCGGATAGAGGCGCTCCGCTTCCTCAGTGTTGCCGACCCAAAGGATGCGCCCGCCCCGGATAGCGATGGCCTGCGCGGAGGGTTGCTTCTCGTTCATGGTCACCACGTGGGCATTAAGAAGAAGCAAGTCGGCGTTCGAAGATTGCGCGGGAACTTCTAGTGGGCCAAAAAGCCGCAAGAGAAGCCAGAATGTAGCGATTCGCCCCGCTGTGCGGCTAATCCCGAACCCGATTTTCATGGGAGTCCCCCTAGCCAGGAGTGGCCCCGCCGCGATCCTGCGATGCCCATACCACCGGCTCGACGCGGCCGATCCAAAACGCCCAGGACAGTGCGCCCATTAAAGACACGACGGCGGTGATGGCAAAGGCCCAGAAATAGTGGCCCGTGCGCCCCAAGACAAAGCCGGTCAGCGCCGGAGCCACCGCCCCGCCCAGGTTTCCAACAAAGTTCTCGATCCCCGTCCACCGGCCAGCGGCGCGCGGTCCTGCCAGCGTCTGAGTAATGGCCCAAACGTTGGAGGAACACATGCCGAGCGACGCAGCGACCAAGACCACCATCACCGTAGTAAGCTTCGGGCCAGCGAGAACGCAGGGAACCACGAAGATTGCCGCGCCTGCCATTCCAACGCTGGTAAATCCCTTTCGCACCAGAGTCGGAGTTGCCCCGGAAACAATCCAGCGATCGGAAAGCCAGCCACAGAGGGCCGCGATAAGGGCGCACAAAACATAAGCCGCTCCCATGACGGCCGCCATTTGGTCCATGGAGAAATTCCGTCCACGCACCAGGTAGGTGGGCATCCACGTAAGGAAAAAATAAGACAAATAGTCCAGGCAAGCGAGGGCGGCACAGGTGCCCCAAGCGGAGCGCAGTTTCAGGATCTCGAGGATTCCCGGAGTCTGTTTGTCGCGAAGATTGCCGGAAGTTGCGTGTTCGTCGCGGTGGCGGGGCATCCATTGCAGCCACGGCAAGAGCCAGATCAAGCTGAGGAATCCGAGGACCAGGAAAAACGAACGCCAGCCATACCTGCCCATCAGGATGCCGCCAAAGAACAGGCCGAAAGCCGGTCCTGCATAAAAGCCGGTGAGGATAATGGAATTGGCAAGACCGCGCTGATCTTCTGGGAAATAGCGGGCGAGGATCTTGGAATAAGCAGGGTACACGACCGATTCGCCGGCTCCGAGAACGAGGCGTGCGGCGAGCAGAAGGGCGAAGCTGCCGACGAGCCCCGTCGCGGCGGTAGCAACCGACCAGATGAGGAATCCGGCTGCCAGCATCCATTTGACATCGAGATGATCCACGAGCCAGCCGGATGCGATCTGAAATAAGGCGTAGCTCCAGAAGAATGCGGCGAGTAGGATTCCGAGCCCCGGATCGGATAGCGCCAGTTCGGTTTTCAACAGCGGAGCAGCCGCCGACAGGTTGCCGCGGTCCACAAAATTGATGAACGCGGAGAGCGCGAGAAGGACGAGCACGCGCCGCATGGCCCGCGAGGGCTGCCGGCGAACCGAGATGGAAGGCGTAGAGGCCATTCCCGAACGCGGGCCATTCTAACAGGGGAATGGTCCCTTCCTGAGGCAGACTTCGCGACTTCACGCCGACAGACTTCACGGACTTCACGACTTCACGCTGAACGGTTGACTGCAGCTTTGGACAGGCGTAGGCTGCGGGCAAAATGGGGGCATGTCACCATGCGTGCTGAAGACATCCCCTTCCTGAACCCAAGGAGGCCGCTGATGGTTGCGCTTACCGCACTGTGGATTCCTATTCTGTTGTCGGCGGTGATTGTGTTCGTGGCCAGTTCGATCATCCACATGGTGCTGCCCTATCACCGCAGCGATTACAAGAAACTACCGGACGAAGACAAGGTAACGGCCGCACTGCGCTCGGCGGGAGTGACGCGCGGCATGTATGTTTTCCCCTATTGCACACACAAAGAAATGAAATCGCCGGAGATTTTGGAAAAGCAGAAGCAAGGACCCGTCGGGGCAATGATTGTGTTCCCGAGCGGCCCGCCTAATATGCCGAAATACCTGCTGACATGGTTTGTGTATTGCCTCGTCGTTGCCATTTTCACGGCGTACTTGACAGGGCGCACGACTCCCTCCGGAACCGTTTATCTGGCGGTGTTTCGCGTGGCAGGCGCGGTGGCGTTCATGGCCTACGGGGTGGGCCAAGTGGTCAACGGGATCTGGAGGGGGATGCCGTGGGGCACAGTGATCAAAGAGGTTTTCGATGGACTGGCGTATTCCTTGCTGACGGCCGGGACCTTCGGGTGGCTGTGGCCGAAGTAGTGACCAGGGCCTAGAGAAGATGAACCGCAACTCGTAACGATTCTTGATCGGACGAATCTCTTGGTTGCTCACTACTTTTCGGCCGGCATTTTCGACGGCGTGGGCGCAGCAGGGGTGCCCGCGGACGAGGCGGGTTGCGAGAAGGAGCGCACGAGGAGAACGAGCTGCCAGCGCTGGTCTTGCGTCAGGCGATTCTTGAACGAGGGCATCGGCCTGCGACCCTGACTGATTTGATAGAAGATTTCGCCGTCGGGCACATTCCTAAGAAGTTTAGGGTCAGTTAGATCGGCCGGAAGCGGGTAGTGCGATTTGGCCTGCGGGCCGTCCCCTTGGCCCCGCTCCCCATGACATTGCACACATTCGTCGAAGTAGATCTCCCGGGCAGCATTCAGGTTAGATGGCGATGCAGGCAGGGGATTTTTCAGGCTTTTGTATTCCTCGGGAACGACCCAGAGTTTGTTTTCCTGGGTCAGCCAGTAGACGAGGATAGCGCAAATGAGAACGAGGAGGGCGACGAAGAACACTTTGCGCAGCTTGAGAGAGAGCGACGGATTGGCGAACATGAGAACAGAAAAAATCTTCGCATATCGAGGCTAGAGACGGAAGGGCAGCTTTGTGCTTCGACCTAAAGCGGGTTTCAACAAAGGAAATGGCAGGCACACCAGAGGAGTTAGTTAGCCGTGGG
>Ga0307471_100001132_pt1 | contig 14408 bp, 11 predicted proteins | sample atmos_gasesAM3C__2_FD_204566 | JGI IMG/M metagenome (GOLD analysis project Ga0307471, IMG submission 204566) | Hardwood forest soil microbial communities from Morgan-Monroe State Forest, Indiana, United States - atmos_gasesAM3C_515 | ecosystem: Environmental > Terrestrial > Soil > Temperate... | reverse complement strand
ACCTGGACGAGCGCATGCTGATCCCGACAGAGAGTCCACATCTGCAAGTCGACATCAACGGCGATGAGCTGGTCGTCCGCGAAGGCGCGCGGCGATTCGTGTTCCCTCGTGGTGACGTGCGGCTCTTGCCCATCACCAACACGACGTGCGAGTGCCTCGCCACGCATCTGCTCGCTGAGATTCGCAACCATCTCGGCGGCCTCCCCGTCCGACTCGAGATCCATGTCGAGGAGACCCCAGGCCAGGGTGCCAGCGTGGCGGAGTTGTAGCGCGCAGGCAGCGCTATCATCGAGGCGTGGCCGATCTGATCGAGATGACCGTGGACAGCATCCGGGTGCACATGCCCACGGGACAGCACGTCGTGATCCTCAAGGAGAAGTCAGCGGAGCGCTATCTCCCCATCTGGATCGGCATCAATGAAGCCAATGCAATCGCCCTGAAAATCACCGGCATCACGCCGGAGCGTCCGATCACACACGATCTGCTCGCCAACATCCTCAGCGCAGTCGAAGTCGTGGTCGATCGCATCGTGGTCACCTCGCTGAGCAATGAGGTCTTCTACGCGCGCATCCTGGCCAATGTCGACGGCCGCAGCCTGGAGATCGACTCCCGCCCGTCGGACGCGATCGCCGTGGCCGTGCGGGTTGGTGCCGGCATCTATGTCGCGGACGAAGTGCTGGAGAAGGCGGGGGTGATTCCCGAGCCCGACAAGGAGGGAGACGCCGAGGCGGACCCGGAGACCGAGGAGCGGCTCGCCAAGATCCGCGATTGGGTCAACGAGCTCAATCTTCCCGATCTCGGAACCGGCGCATCCGAGAGCTGACCGTTCCCGCGTTCCGTCAGCCCAGCAGCGACCAGAACGCGGGATCCTCATAGCCGAGCCGCCAGGCGGCAGCGCCGGCGAGCCCGTCGGCGCTCACCAGTGCGAGTTTTCGACCCAGGCTGTCGGCGTCGTCGAAATACGTGACCGACGTCCCATCGCCGGAGTGGATGAACGGGGTCTGCGCGGGAAAGTCGTAGTCGACCCGGGCGCCAGGAAGCCCGAGCGCGTAGGTCACCGCTGAGCTGTAGGTGTCGCTGGTGCCACCGCTGCTGTCCCACCGACGCGCGTACAGGGGTATGCCGAGGAGCGTCCGGGAGCGGGTCAGCCCGGGCAGCGTGGCGGCGAGCTCCGCCCGGTCCCAGTCCAATCCGGCGACCGGCCCCGAAGAGCCGCCCTCCCCGTGCTCGTCATAGAGCATCACGTCGACCAGATCGGCGGCTGTGCCGATCGCCTGGACGTCGTAGGCCGCCGAGTACTGGTTGGTGCCGTAGGCACCGTGCGGAACGATATCCACGGCCAGCTTGACGCCGTGCGTGTGCAGCGCCGTGGCCAGCCCCCGCACGAGCACCGTCAGCCGATCGCGGTCGGCCGCGGGCACGCCCTCGAAGTCGAGGTGGAGGCCGGCAAAGCCTTCCGCGACCGCCGCCTGGGTCAATGTGGTCACGAGCTGTGCGGTCGCGGAGGGGTTCTCCAGCAAAGCCGAGGTGCTCGCCGGATCCGAGGCGTCGTTGGCCACGAGCGGCCATAGCGGTGTCCCGGCCGCCCGGGCACGGTCGACGGTCGCCGCGTCCGGCGAGCCTACGAGCGTGCCGTCGGCGGCTGCTGCCCACCCGGTCGGGCTGATTGCGGTGAGCGCGTGGAGGTGATTGGCCGCCGACGTGTTCGACGCCGCGGTGTTGGTGGCGAACGCCACCAGCGACACCCTGCTGACTGGAGGCGCGGCAGGGACGGTGACGCGGCGGAGCTCACCCGCCCCGATACCGCCGAGGTCGAGGTGGACCGGGGCAGCCAGATGCGATCCCTGCGCCGTGGGGATGCCCGCGGGCAGGTAGAGAGCGGAGGGCGTGGCGCCGGTCCAACTGATCCGCGCATGGGTCGCGTCGCTCCAGCTGACGCTTGCGCCCGGTGCTGCCGCAGTCACCGCGGATCGCGACGGCGCGACAGCGAAGACTGCGTCGACAACCACTCCCGCGCTGGGATCGTGATGCGCAGCAAGCATCGCAGCAGTCGGCGGCACGACGTTGAAGTCGAAGACGAGGTCATCGCGGCCGGCGACTGCGACGTCCAGATGGTGCGCCGACGCAAGTGGCAGCGGTGTCCCCAGCGACACCAGCTGGTCCCCGTTTTGCGCTTGCAGTGACAGCGGTTTTCCGTCGAGTTTCGCGCTGACGTCCCCGGATCGGAACGCCACCTGCGCGTGAATGCGCATGTCGAGAGACGGCGGCACATCGTCGGATCCGCCACGCAGCACTGCGCTGCCGGTGGTGACGACGATGAAGCCGTAGGCGGGTGGCGATGAGAATGGGCCGACGTCGCAAGCGCAGACGAGCGCTGCCACGGCCACGCATACCGCGCGGCGGAACATCACCCCCAGTGTAATCAGGGGTTAGCGGACGGTGATCACGAGGTCGACACTGAACGCGGGATCGCCGGGCTGCGGGTATCCGGCCGGGACCGTGGCGACCACATGCAGCACTGTGCCGGAGGGCGTGTTGGGCGGGATGCTGAAGTAGAGGATCGGCGTCAGCGGCGACCCGGGCACGGCTCCGGCCCCGATGCTGGAGCCGGCCCCCGAGCCCGCGGCAGCCGGTGCCGGCGTCGCGAAGACGGCACGCCCGCCTGCGGGCACCGGCGCGGTGCCGCCTTGCGACGGCAAGGCGGACGCTGCCTCCACTCGGACGCAAGGGACTGCGGCGACCGAGGTGGTGGGCGCTACTGTGCCGTTTGCCGCCGCCGCGGCCGGCAGCGGGGCTGTGAGCAACGAGTAGACCGCAACCTGCGATCCCGGTGCGTAGTGATCCGAGGCGGTGGCGAGGACGAGCTGCTGCCCGGGACGGTCGGGCTCGGTCTTGACCTCGCGGTTGTCGAAACCGCTGGTCAGCTGCTGGGAGGCTGATGCGGCGGCCGGGGCGGGGCAGCCTGGGGTGGTCGTCGCTCCGCCCGTGCTCGACGGGGCTTCGAGCGCCGTCGACGACCCTGGGCTCGTCCCGCCGCCACCCTGATGGCTCACGGCGAGGACGACGAGGACCACGGCGGCGGCCGCCGCGATGCCCGTGGCGAATCCGGCGCGGAGCTGGGGCCGCCACGCCCGGGGGAGACGCACGGGAAACGCGCGTTGCTCCGCGACCGGCGGTGTCGATGGCAGGTGCACCATGACCGGCATCCGCGCGGCCGGCAGCGCCCGCAGCGCGTCGACGCTGGCGTGGAACGCCTCGTACGCCGAGGCGCACGCGTCGCACTCCCGCAGATGTGCAGCGAAGCGCTCGGCTTCTCGCGGAGTCAGGGCGTCGTCGTATGCGCCGGAGAAGAGATCCTCGACGTGCTTGGGCGGCATCAGCCCTCTCCGTGCGCGTGCGTGTTCATCGCCGGCGAGGCGCGCAGCGCTGATGCCAGCAGCGCGCGACCGCGGTTGAGACGCGATCGCACCGTGCCCAGCGGAATGCGCAGCGACTGCGCCATCTCCTCGTACGTGAGATCGTTGACGTCGCGCAGAACAACGGCGATACGAAATACCTCCGGCAGGGTCATCAGAGCCGCGCGCACCGCCGCTGCGCGTTCGCGCGCGAGCGCGGTGGCCTCGGGGCCGAGTGCGGGGTCGGGCAGCTCCACGATGTTGCCTTCGCGGTCCTCGAGCGGCTCGGTGGGCCTGCGAACCGCCCGTCGCTGCACGTCGTGACCGCAGTTGACCGCGACCCGGTACAGCCAGGCGCGGACCGAGGCGCCGCGCAGTTCCGGCAGCTTGACGTACGCACGCAGGAAGGTCTCCTGCACGACGTCGGCGGCGTCGGCCGGGGTTCCGAGGAGCCGGAGTGCCATGGTGTAGAGCTCGTCCTGGTAACGGGTCACGAGGGCGGCGAAGGCGTCGCGGTCGCCATGGCGTGAGCGCTCCACGAGCGCCTCGTCGTCCATTACCCCAGAGTACGCGCGGCTATGTCGCTGAGTTCCCGGCGGCGCTGATCCCTAACGGCGTTGGGCCTTATTGACATAGCGAACATATGTTCGCTATGATGTTCGAGACCTGCCTCAACACCGATCTCCGCGTAAGCTACGCCATGCGCGCGGGAGTGGAGGAACTGGCAGACTCGATGGTCTCAAAAACCCTTGCCCGCAAGGGCGTGCGGGTTCGAATCCCGCCTCCCGCACTCCTCCGTCCTCGACAATGACTCGCCCAGATCAGGATCTTGAACGCGTCCTACAGCTGCACAACCGCGGTCTCAATCAATGCGCAATAGCGCGGGAATCAGGGATTCCGCGAACTACGCTCAGGGGTTGGCTACCGACGGGCCTACGGCCCGGCCGGCAGTCTGTTCGTAAGCGCGGCTGCTTTCGATGCGACGATCGCGAGTCAATCGTTCTCGATGAGTACGCCTACTTGCTCGGTTTGTATTTGGGGGATGGTTGTCTATCCGCCTATCCGCGAGGAGTCTGGCGGTTACGAATATTCCAAGACCAACGATATGAGGACCTAATCGAGGCCTGCCACCGTGCGATGAGCGCGGTCTCGCAGCACCGTCCGCTTCAGACGAAGAGGCTCGGATGCGTCGAGATTTCAACCATGTGGAAGCATTGGCTACACCTCTTCCCGCAGCATGGACCAGGAATGAAACACACTCGCAGGATTACTCTCGAGCTCTGGCAATGGGAGGCCGTTAACGCCTGTCCCAAGTGGTTCCTCGCTGGATTCGTGCACTCTGACGGATGGCGCGGCGTCAACAAAGTCACGTGTCGCGGGCCCGGTGGGAACACACGCCGATACTCCTACCCGAGATACCAATTCACCAATGCCTCGGGCGACATTCGTAACCTCTTCACCGATACATGCGATTTGCTCGACGTTGGCTGGACCCAGATGACCGAGCGTGTCGTTACCGTATCCAGACGCCAAGATGTCGCGTTCCTCGACACCTTCATCGGACCGAAGTCCTAGGAGTCCGCAGGTCGCGCGAGCTATGTGGCTGGATGCACCAAGACCACTACTTCACCGCTAAGCCCGCGGCGGCATCACGGCCTGCGACGGCACATCTCGCGCTCCCGGGCCACGAGCTGGACCTGCTCACCGACCACGGCGTGTTCGCTTACGGCCATATCGATCGCGGCACCGAGCTGCTGCTGCGAACAATCCCGTCTCCGCCGGCGAGTGGCGACCTCCTCGACCTCGGCTGCGGGTATGGACCGATCGCGATCGCGATTGCACTTCGGTCGCGGGCGTGCCAGGTGTGGGCGGTCGACGTGAACGAACGCGCTCTCGCGCTGTGCACGGAGAACGCCCGCGCGGCCGGTGCCGACAACGTGCGCGTCGCAACGCCCGATGAGATGCCCGGAAGCGTCCGCTTGACCGCGTTGTACTCGAATCCGCCCGTGCGCGTCGGAAAGGCTGTGCTGCACGACGTCCTTGCCTCCGGGCTTGGTCGGCTCGAGCCGGCCGCTCACGCTTATCTCGTCGTGCAGCGCAATCTCGGCGCCGACTCACTTGCCCGCTGGCTGCGGGAAGAGGGCTGGGCGGCCGAACGGATTCGATCACGCATGGGATATCGGATCCTCGACGTGCACACCGCACCGCAGAGCATTCATCATTGAGTCCTGTGATCCCTCATCCAGGCGCGCTGGGCGTCGTCGTCGTCAACATCGATCCCGTCCTGCACCTGGGCCCCTTCAACATTCACTGGTACGGGATCATGTACGCGGTTGCGTTCTTCGCCGCGTATCGCTTCGGTGTTCGTCCTCTGGCAGACCGCTACGGCATGCCGCGCGGCACCGCCGAGAAGATCACGACCTGGACGATCGTGTTCGGGCTGCTCGGCGGTCGCTTGTACTACGTGCTGCAGCAGCCGAATCTCGTCAGCTACTACCTCCACAATCCCATTCACATCATCGCGTTCTGGGAAGGCGGCATGGCGTTCTTCGGAGCGATCATCGCGGGATTCATCACCCTCGCGGTCTGCGCCTGGCGGTATCACATCAATCCCTGGATCACGCTCGACGGTGGTGTGCTCTTCGCCGTCGTCGGGCAGCCGATTGGACGCATCGGCAACATCATCAACGGTGACATCCTCGGCGGTCAGAGCACGCTGCCTTGGGCGACGGCTTACGCCAACCCCAACGCGATTCTGCAGCGCGGCTTCCAGCTCTGCGTCAACCCGGCCCAGGCTGGGAATCCACTCACCTGCCCGGCGTATCAACCGGCGGCGGCGTACGAGGCGCTGGCCGCCATCGCCGTCGGCGTTGTGCTCTACATGCTCTATCGACGGCGGGTCCTTCCCGGCGTGATGGCCATCACCTACATCGCGCTGTATGCCATCACGCAGTTGATCGTCTTCGAATTCCGCCAGAGTGAGCCCGCGGTGCTGCTCGGACTGCGCCAGGCGCAGTGGACTGCAATGGGCATGCTGGTGATCGGGGTGCCGGGGCTGTCTCTCCTCTGGCGCCGCACCATGGGCCACGTCGCATCGACAGGCGGTGCTCCGGTGGTTGGTCAACCTCGAGCGTCCGGATCAGCCGCGGATACCAAGGCTCCAGCCGCTCGCTAGGCGGCAATGCACGCATGAGTACCGCAGATACGCTGATCAACCTCGTCAGCATCATCGCGAACGTCCTTTACTTCATGATCCTGGCTCGCATCGTGCTCTCGTGGTTGAGCGTCAACCCGTGGAATCCGATCGTCCGCATTCTGCGCGACGTGGTGGACCCCATTCTGCGGCCGTTTCGCCGCATCCTCCCCACGTTCGGCGGCATCGACTTCTCGCCGCTGCTCGCGATCCTGGTCATCTTCTTCCTGGCGCGGGTCATCGAATCGCTGATCGGAGCGACCGTCGGCGGCTCCGTCAACATCGCAGGCAACGTCGAAATCCTCATTCGTGACCTGCTCGCCAACATCCTGCTCGTGCTCGGCGTACTGGTGCTCATCCGTTTGTTGCTGTCAGTGTTCAACGCCGACCCGTGGCATCCACTCGTGCAGGGTCTGCGCTCGATCACCAACCCCCTCGTGGCGCCGTTTGGTGGATTGCGCAGGCGGTCGCTTCGGTCGGGGATCGACTACCCGGCCATCGCGGCGCTGGCCACGTACATCGTGCTCTACTTCGCGGTCCAGTTCCTGTTCAGCCGTCTGATCGCGTAGTCATCCGCGGCGGCGCGCGGCGCCCTCTCGCTCCGGGGCTCGCTCACGCCGCACCGCAAGGCGGTACGCACCCTCACCCAGCAGGCTCTCGACGGCGCGCTCGAGCGGAGGGCCGGGATCGACATTGAACTCCTCGGCCAGGGCGATCTCGTCCACGCTCGTCGCACTCTCGACGCGGAGGACCACCGAGCAGTCGCCTGGGTGGTGCGCCAGCACCTCGCGCAGGGCTTCCACCTTCGCGAGCCGCTCCGGTGAGACCCGAAGGTGCACCGTGCTGTCCCGGCGCCACGCCGCGAGTCGCGGGTCGTCGAAAGCGAACACGTTTTCCGCGAGGATCTTGGCCGGCTCGAGCGCGGCCGCGTCGAACTCGCCGCGCTCGTCGTCGTCGGCACTCGATGTCGCGGCGCCACGGCCGGCCTCCACCTTGCCCCGGACCACGACCACGGCGTCGGGCCGCAGCAGCAGCGCGCACTCCTCGAAGGTGCGGGCGAAGACGACCACCTCGCAGGCGCCGCTCAGATCCTCGATCTGCAGGAAGGCCATGCGCTGGCCGGTCGTGCTGCGGCGAGGGACGAACGCACGGACGTCGCGCACCGCCCCACCCACCTGGACGATGAGACCGTCGAGATGCGGGCCGAGCTCGTTGATGCTCGTGTCGACGCGCTGCTGCAACGCGGGACCGATGTGGCGCAGCGGGTGATCGCTCAAATACATGCCGAGAAATTCGCGTTCGCCACGCAGGAGCTCCTCGGTTCCTGACACAGAGTTGCCGTTTACCGGGTCGACGGGCACCCCGATGAGCTCCACCGTCGCGACATCGGTGAGTCCGTCGACAGCGTCGCCGAACAGGGATGTCTGACCGGACTCGCGCTCGCGGCGGATCTGCGCCGCGCGATCCATCACGCGATCGACGAGCGCGAGGAGGGAGCCGCGTGACCCCAGCCCGTCACACGCCCCGCTGCGGACCAGTGCCTCGAGCACACGGCGGTTCAGGTCCCTGCTGTTCACCCGCAGGCACAGATCCAGCAACGTCGTGAAGGGCTCCCCCTGCTGCCGCGCGGCGACGATTGACTGCGCCACCTTCTCGCCCACGTTCTTGATGTGCTGCAAGCCATACAGGATCTCGCCCTGCGCAGCATCGCCGATACTGAACGCAGCGTCGCTGCGATTCACATCGGGCGGGCGCACCTGAAGCCCGCGCGCGTGGCTGTCGAGGATGCTCTGCTTGAGCTTGTCGAAATTGTCGGCCCGGCTATTGAGCAGCGCGCACATGTACTCGAGCGGGTGGTTGGCTTTCAGGAACGCGGTCTGGTAACCGATCAGCGCATAGGCGACGGCATGTGCCTTGTTGAAGCCGTAGCCCGCGAAATACGCGATGAGATCGAAAAGCGAGATCGCTGTGTCTTGGGACACACCGCGTTCGGCCGCGCCACGCAGGAACTTCTCACGTTGCTTGGCCATCTTCGGTTTGTCCTTCTTCCCCATGGCAGCACGAAGGATGTCGGCTTCGCCAAGCGTGAACCCGGCGACGGCCGACGCGATTCTCATCACCTGGTCCTGGTAGATGATCGTGCCGTACGTCTCAGCCAGGATGGGCTCGAGCTCCGGCAAGACGTATGTCGCCGGCTCCTCACCGCGCTTGCGCTTCATGTAGATGTCGACGACCCCGCCCTCTATGGGGCCCGGCCGGTTGAGCGCGTTCGCGACCGCGAGGTCCTCGATGGACTGCGGCTGCATGTCGAGGAGGATGCGCTTGGCGAACACAGCCTCGAGCTGGAAGATCCCGTGCGTGTCGCCGCGCCCGAGCAGCTCGTAGGTCTTGCGGTCGTCGAGCGGGATGCTGTCGATGTCGATCGTCGTGGCCTGGGTCCTTTCGACGTGAGCTATGGCCTCCGCAATCACGGTCAGGTTCGACAGACCGAGGAGGTCGATCTTCAACAACCCGATCTGCGAGACGCCGTTCATGTCGAACTGCGTGACCGCGGTCGAACCATCTCCCCCGCTCGCGCGCTGCAGTGGCACGAGGTTTGCCAGCGGTTCGGGCCCGATCACGACGCCTGCCGCGTGTGTCGACGCGTTGCGGCAGATCCCCTCGAGGCGCTGCGCATTGTCGATCACCTTGCGCGCCCACTCCTCGCCGTCGTACAGCTCGCGCAGCTCGCGGCTCTCGGTCAGCGCGCGCTCCAGTGTGATACCGATGCTTTGCGGCACCAACTTGGCGAGACGGTCGACGTCGGGCAGCGGCACGTCAAGGACACGGCCGACGTCGCGTATGGCTGCACGTGCGGCCATTGTGCCGAACGTGATGATCTGGGCGACGCGATCCTGTCCGTACTTCTCCTGGACGTATTGGAGGACGCGGTCGCGACGGCCATCGTCGAAGTCGATGTCGATGTCCGGCATCTGCACGCGCTCGCGGTTCAGGAAGCGCTCGAAGATCAGCCCGTAACGCAGCGGGTCGAGGTCGGTGATGCGCAGTGCGTACGACACCAGCGACCCCGCCGCGCTCCCGCGTCCGGGACCCACACGCACGCCGTTGCATCGAGCTGCGCGCACCAGGTCCCACACGATGAGGAAATACGCGGAGAAACCGGTCTCGGCAATGACGTCCAGCTCCATCGCCAGCCGCTCCCGCGCTTCGCGCGAGACATCGTCGCCGAAGCGCTCCCGAAGTCCCTCGGCGCAGACCTGGCGGAGGTACGTGTCGGCATCCAACCCTGGTGGGATCGGCTCGTAGGTCGGCAGCAGATTGCGACCGAGTGCGAGCTCGACGTGACACCGCTCCGCGACTGCGGCCGTGTTCGCGACCGCTTCACCGTACGCCGCAAAGCGCTCGCGCATCTCGGCGCCGCTGGTCAGGTAGAAGTGGGGGCCGGAGAAGGCGAACCGGTTGGCGTCAGTGCGCCGCGCACCCGTCTGGAGACAGAGCAGGATGTCGTGCGCCTCCGAGTCGTCGGCACGAATGTAGTGCGAGTCATTGGTGCAGATCAGCGGCAGCCCGGTGCGACGGGCGACCTCGACCAGTCCGTCGCGCACGGTCTGCTCCTCGGGCATGCCGTGGTCCTGCAGCTCGAGGAAGTACCCGTCAGGGCCGAAGATCTCGCTGTGCTCGCGCGCGATGGACTCCGCGGCTTCGATACCACCCCCGCGCATGATGGCCTGGGGCAGCTCACCTCCCAGGCACGCCGACAAGCAGACGAGGCCCTCCGCGTGACGGGCAAGCAGCTCCTTGTCGATACGCGGCTTGTAGTAATGCCCCTCGAGATGCGCCGTGCTGACGAGCTTGATGAGGTTCCGATAGCCGGTCTCGTTGCGGGCCAGCAGCACGAGATGGCTCGGATCGCGATCGGCTCTGCCCTCGCGATCGTGCCGCGAGCGCGGCGCCACGTACATCTCGCATCCGATGACCGGGTTCATGCCGGCCGCCGTCGCCGTCGCGTAGAAATCAACGGCGCCATACAGGACGCCGTGGTCGGTGATGCTGATCGCGGTCTGACCCATCGCCTTCGCGGCGTCGATCAGCTCGCCCACCCGCGCGGCGCCGTCGAGCAGTGAGTACTCGGTGTGTGTGTGGAGGTGCACGAAGCGGTCGACCTCGACGTCCTGGCGCAGCGTCGCTTCGTCGCTCACCCCATCACACTCCTCGCTCAGCGGTGGGACTCGGGGGTGTTCCCCAAGTGTCGAACATGCGTACGGTATCACTCGACCGCAGCGGTCCGCGAGGCCGTCCGATGGACAAGTCTGACCCTATCCTGAGAGGGCGTGTCCTTCCTCACCGGCCTTCACGGCACGTTCGCCACACTCCTCATCTGCGCATTTCTCTTCGCCGACGAGACAGGCGTTCCACTGCCTTTTGCGCCGAACGAACTCCTGCTGGTCCTGGCCGGCCTGCTCATCGCCTCGGGAGCGTTGAGCCCGTTCGAGTTCTATCCGGTCGCGGTGTTCGTGCTCGCCGCCGGCTCATTCGCCGGCTACGGCTGGGCATACGGCATCGGCGCCGATCGACTTCGCGGCGTTGCGGCGCGCTTGCACTTCACGTCCGGGTATGACCGTGCAGTCCGGCTGATCCGCTCGGGAACATGGCTCCCGCTGTTCCTCGCGCGATTGGTGCCGGCGGTGCGCACCCCCGCGACGCTGGCAGCGGGAGCGGCGCGGATCGACGCGCGGCTCTTCGCCGTCGCCAACATCCCTGCGCTGCTCATCTGGCTGGCGGTCTGGACGACGCTCGGCTACTTCGTCGGATTGCCGATCGAGCACGTCATCTCGAGAGCACAGGACTTCGCGCTCAGCGGCGCGCTGTTCGTCATCCTCGGCTTCGCCGCGTTTCGCGTGGCGCGGCGTGCGCCCGCGATGCGGCAGGCTGATCCGGAGCACCTGAGTTCGCTCGCGCCGCGATACCGGCGCTGGCTCGCGCTCGGTGTCGACCTCACGATCGTCGCGACATTCGTTGCCGGGCTCGAGCGGCTGGCACGCTTCGGGCTCGATGTCATCGACGAGCATCCACGCATACAGCTCTTCCCCGAAGGCCCGTACGAGCTCATCCTCCTGCTGGTGGCCATCGGCCTCACCTACATCATCGTGAGCCGGCGGACCGGTCGCGGCGAGACGGCCGGGGAACGGCTCTTCTCCACCAGCTACGGGCGTTCGAGGGCGCCATCGTCGCGCACCAGCGCCACCACGCACTCGACGTGATACGTCTGCGGAAACATGTCCACGACGTCCAGCGACTCGATTCGGTACGGTCCTGACGTCACCAGCAGGTGCAGATCGCGCGCGAGCGTCGCGGGATCGCACGACACGTAGACGGCGCGAGGCGGGCCCGCCAGCGCGAGCCATGCGGTGACGGGCGCGGCGCATCCAGCTCGCGGCGGGTCGAGCACCACCAGGTCGATCGGCTCCACTGCAGCGACGTCGGGCAGGCCCCGCTCCACCGCAGCGACAACGTACCGAACACGATCCGCAACGTCGTTCACCCTCGCATTGAGCACGCCGGTCCGCGCGGCAGCGCGGTTGCTCTCGATGCACACGACCTCTCGCGCCTGCGTCGCGAGCACGCATGCCAGCACACCGATACCAGCGTATGCGTCGACGACGCGTCGGCCGGCGTGGTCGCCGAGTCCGGCCAGCACGCGCGCATACAAGACATCCATCATCTTCCAGTTCACCTGGATGAAGGTGTCGGCGCGCACGCGATACGTCCGCTCACGCCAGCGGAGCGTCGTCCACTCCGTGCTCAGGCGGCCGCCGACGGGGAGCGATGTCGCCATGGCGTCCACGGCGTGACCGTCCAGCGCCGCCCGAGGTTTTCCCTGCACCAGGAGCTCTGCTCCCCCCTCGCCCACGGTGAGGTGCAGCGTGCCGAGCTCGCGCTTACCCCCCTTCCGCACAACGTCGCGCAGCATCGGAATCGCCGTCGTGATGCGCTCGTGATGGATGAGGCAGTCGTCGACGGCGATCGGCGACCAGCTCCGCGAGCGGTTGAACCCCAGCTGCGCGTCACGCAGCGCGTTCTCCCCGGGCACGACATGGAACTCGCCGCGGAATCGATACCGCCACGGGTCGTCCATGGCGTGCACGCCAACGGTCGCTGGCATCGGCACGCGCTGCCTGCGCAGGGCATCGACCACGATCTCTCGTTTCAGCTCGAGCTGACGCGCGTAGCCGACGTGCTGCAGCTGGCAGCCGCCGCATTCGGGTACGTACCGGCAGGGCGCGGCGACGCGATCGGGTGATGCCTCGATGATCCGCGTCGCCACCGCGAACCACGATCGCCCCTTCGCGAAACGCAGCCGCGCCTCGACGAGCTCGCCGGGTATCGCGTTCTCGATGAACGCTGTGGCGCCGTCGTCGAAGTGAGCGAGGCAGGCTCCGCCGTGCACCATCGGGCCGCAGCGCAACTCGACACACTCGCCCTTGCGACGCGCGGCGGGCGGCCGCGCCGACCCCGAGTCAGCCTCTGAGACGCTCACGCAGCAGTTGGTTGACCAGCTTCATGTCTGCCTTGCCCCCCGACGCCGCCTTCACGTGCCCGACCAGACGGCCAAGCGCGGCGTCCTTACCGTTGCGAAAGTCCTCAGCGGCCTCCGCGTTCTGCGCGATCGCATCATCGACGAGGGCAACGAGCTGCGCCTCGTCACTCACCTGGCCGAGACCACGCTCGCTGACCAGGGCGGCGGGATCGCCGCCCTTCACGTAGAGCTCGGCGAGCAGCTCCTTCGCCGTGGGTCCGTTGATCGCGCCGCCCTCGAGCAACTTCAGGAGTGACGCCAGTCCGGCGACGCCGAGCCCGCTCCTCACGAACGGGAGATGGTGCTCGTTGGCCAGCGCGGCAACGTCGCCCATCTGCCAGTTAGCGGCAAGCTTGGCAGTAACTCCGGTGGCCACCAGCGCCTCGTACGCGTCGGCCTCCTCGCGCGACGCGGTCAGCACGCCGGCGTCGTAGGCGCTCAACGCGTACTGTTCCTGGAAGCGGCGTGCTCGGGCTTCGGGGAGCTCGGGGAGCGCCGCGCGCACCCGTGCGACGAACTCGCCGTCCAGTTCCAAGGGCGGCAGGTCCGGCTCTGGAAAGTAGCGGTAGTCATGCGCGTACTCCTTGCTGCGCTGTGACACCGTGCGTCCCTCGGACTCCACCCACCCGCGGGTCTCCTGACTGAGGGTCCCTCCGGCCGCGAGGACCTCCGCCTGCCGTGCGACTTCGTACTCGAGCGCGCGATGCACGGCCCGGAACGAGTTCATGTTCTTCACCTCGACCTTGACGCCAAGCTCGGCGCTGCCGGCCGGACGCAGCGAGATGTTGGCGTCGCAGCGAAAGGATCCCTGCTCCAGGTTGCCGTCGTTGACCTCGATGTACATGAGGATCTGGCGCAGACGGATCAGGTACTCGCGCGCCGCCTCGGGCGAACGCAGGTCGGGTTCGCCGACGATCTCCATCAGCGGCACACCGGCGCGGTTGAGATTGACCAGCGACGAGGTGGCGCGCTGCAGCACGTCCCCGGCGTGATGGAGCGTCCCGGTGTCCTCCTCGAGATGCACACGCGTGATGCCGCAGCGCACCGTCTGCCCGTCGAGCGCAAACTCCAGCACGCCGTCGAGCGACAGGGGCAGGTCGTACTGCGAGATCTGATAGCCCTTGGGCAGATCCGGATAGAAGTAGTTCTTGCGGTCGAACTTGGTGAAGGGCGGGATCCTGCAGTTCAGCGCCAGCGCGGTTCGCACCGTGTACTCGATCGCCTGCTTGTTGATCACGGGCAA
>Ga0307471_100001131_pt1 | contig 14411 bp, 10 predicted proteins | sample atmos_gasesAM3C__2_FD_204566 | JGI IMG/M metagenome (GOLD analysis project Ga0307471, IMG submission 204566) | Hardwood forest soil microbial communities from Morgan-Monroe State Forest, Indiana, United States - atmos_gasesAM3C_515 | ecosystem: Environmental > Terrestrial > Soil > Temperate... | reverse complement strand
GCGACGATCGCCTGGTCGGCATGATGAACGTTCATACCCTCAACGCTATCCCCCGCGAGGAGTGGGCCCACAGCTCGGTCCAAGCCGCCATGATTCCCCGGCAAAAGATTCTATGGACATCGCCGGACGAGCCGCTCCTGGGTTTGCTCGAGCGGCTCCTGAGCGCGGATGTCAATCAGATGCCCGTGGTGAGCGGCGCCAGCGACGATGCGCCCCAAATCGTTGGAATCGTCACCCGCGACTCCATTCTCCGGGTCATGCAAACGCGTTCCGAACTCGGTCCGGTTGCCACCAGCAGGTAGCTGGCTCCCGTGGGATTCACGTTTTTTCTTTTGTTGTGATTTGTTCTTCGGAAAAGGAATCAATCCGCGACCACCGATTGTTCCCCGAGCGACCTAGCCGTTTCGTTTGGCTGCCGCGACTCCAGCGTGACGCGCACTCCATGTCGCGGCCTCAGCGTGATGGAGGCCAGCGGCACTACCGGATGATTCGCCACCAGCGGCAAGCGAAACTTCCGCGCGATCGTCGCCAGAATCAGCGCCGCTTCCATCAGCGCAAACGCATTCCCGATGCACTGGCGCGGCCCGCCACCGAACGGAAAATAAGCGAACCGCGGCAATCGTTTCAATAAATCATCTTCCCAGCGCTCCGGCCGGAATTCTTCCGGAGCGTCGTACCATCGCGGATCTCGATGCACCACCCACTGCGCCATGGCCACACCCATTCCTTTTGTCACCGCGTAGCCCGCAATTTCATGATCCTCGACGGCCAACCGCGCCATGCCCCACGCTGCCGGATACAGCCGCAGAGATTCCGTGATGACGTGTCCCGTATAACGAAGTTTCGGCAGATCATCGAGAGTCGGAGCGCGATCGCCGAGCACGGCATCGAGTTCGGCATGCAGCTTTGCTTCCACCGCGGGATGCCGGGCCAGCAGCCACCACGTCCAGGAAAGGGTGCTGGCCGTGGTCTCGTGGCCCGCCAGGAACAACGTGATGGTCTCATCACGAAGTTGCCGGTCGGTCATTCGCGAACCATCTTCGTCTTGCGCCGAAAGAAGCATGGAGAGAAGATCGCCGGCATCGCGCCCGGAAGCGCGCCGCTCAGCGATAATTCGGTACAGAATCTTCTCGATCTGCTGCACTTCCCGCCTTACGCGCAGATTCGTGGGAGTGGGCAGCCAATGCGGCACAAAAATGGTGCGCCTGAAATTGGCGCCGATTTCCAGCAACAGTTCCAGTGATTTCCCAACCTCTTGCGCGTCGCGTTCGACATCGGCATCGAACAGCGTTTTTGCCACGATCTCGAGCGTCAGCCTCATCATTTCTTGATGCGCGTCGCGCTCTTCCCCACCCCGCCAGCCTGCCACCATTCGCTCGGTGTAGTCCACCATGGTCGCCGCATACGAAGCGATCCGCGCGCGGTGAAACGCCGGTTGCGCCAGCCGCCGCTGCCGCAGCCAAAAATCCCCTTCGCTGGTCAGCAAGCCCTCGCCAAAGACGTGCCGGTTGGCCCGCAGCACTCTGCCTTTCGAATATTTGCGGGCGTTGGTGACCAGCACTTCTTCGATCAAGCTGGGATGGTTGATGAACACCGTCTTGAAATTCAGTACGCGCAGCCCCGCGACGTCGCCATACTCGCGCGCGACCTTGGTGAAATATTCCAGCGGATTGTTATTGAGCGGCCCGAGCGACCATCGTTTGAGCACTTCGGAGGGCCCCGCGGGAAATTTGTTGCGAATCGCTGGCCACATCGAATGATGCTATGACGGCGGTCGCGCTCCCGTCAACGCGCCGCGCGCGGGAAGCACTCAGATTTCTCTCGCTCGGAGCGCCCGAATTCGAAAACCTCCGCGCCGGAAATCGACAGTCACCTTTGAAAATCCAGCGGTTGTCAATCTCGCGAACGCCGACGCGGGCGGCACCGGCACAAACGTGCTCCGGATGTGCCCCACCCGGTTCAGCCACCCATCCGGAATCTCCAGCGCCAGGAACACTCCAGCCGGCCGAAGCACCCGCCAAATTTCAGCAAAAGCGCGATCCTGCAGCTGTTCGGAGCGCAAGTGGTGAAACATCAGGATCGCGATAGCCGAAGAAAATGTGCGGTCCGAAAAAGGCAGCGTCGCGGCATCCCCCTGAACCACCGTCACACTCGCGCCATCGACGCGTCGACCGAGCTTCGCCGCAAACGCGTGGTCATACTCAAGACTTGTAACCCGCGTGGCGAGATGCCCCAACTCCTTTGTTGCTGCACCCGGCCCCGCGCCAAGCTCAAGTACGTGCTCGCCAAGGTCCGAACCTTTGAGAATCCACGGCAGAAGTTGCCGCCGCGTTACATAGCGCCAGAACGGCGACCCACAGAACCAAGTTTCGAGTCCATTCATCGATCGCTCGGAGGACTTCGAGGCCCCTCAACTCTAACGCGAGCCCGTCGGCTCAGTGAAGCAAAGTGTGGATTCGGCGTAACGAAGAAGCGAATTGATCGGCGTTGTAAGCCGACGGATTTTCGAGCTGCTGGAATAATTCATTGATGGCCGCGCGGACTTCGGCGGCGTTCGCCGGTTTGGCGTCCTTGCTATACGCGACATAAAGCGAATCGATGGCCATGGCCGCCTGCTCCGCTGCGCGCTCGTCGGCCAGCGCAATATTCTCTGCGTCGTCCGAAATGCGCTGGAGCATGCGCAGCGCAACCGCTTGGCCGTACTGCATGGTCCCAAGGCGTCCCGCGATGCGCTGAGCCAGCGGCGCCGCCGCCGAAGCCGCCGACGCGACAGCGTTACGATCCGGATTCAGCTTGCTCATCTCTTCGGAAACGGCGAGCAGTTGACGGTCTAGTTCTTGCGCGTTCGCCGAGTCAATCTGCTTCGCTAGCAATCGAAATACCGCGTACCTCGAACTGTTCCATGCCGGATCACCGGGACGCCGCCCAACGTAGCCATGTTCCTGCCGCCAACTGTCTTTCGCAGCACCCAGCGCATGGTGACACGCGAAGCAGGAAAGCTCAGAATACTCCGGCCACACATCTTTTTTATCGGCGCGTTCATTCCTCGCGCGCCAAGTCAGCCGCTCCATCGCCGCGCGCAGTTGCACCGCTTGTCCGGCGCTCCACTCGCGCACGCCTACCCAAGCGGCGTCCTCCGCTGGTTTTCCCGGCTCCGATTCGCGCGGAACCTTCCAGTGACGCGGCATCACCGCCGAGAACGAATCCAGCTCGAAATACAAATCCGGATGCCCCGCCGCAATCATCTGGTGATCAACGAATTTGTTTCTCGCCCCCAGATGGCATTCCAGGCATTTCTCCGCGCGGTGAATGACGTCCCGAGTGTCGTGCATTCCCGTCGCGACTGATTTTTCATGCGGCCACGCTCTTGTGGTGTGCGGTCCCAGCCACGCCGACGCCGGCCCGTGGCAGTTTTCGCAGGATACGCCTTCTGAGATTTCAAACGCGCGTCCGCGCTGCTCCGGCGCCGGGTTCAACGCATGGCACGCCAGGCACTTGGGCGCTTCTTCCGCCTTCGCGCCCAGTTTCAGGATGAGCGCCATGCGCTGACCAACCTCTCCGAGCAACGCCTGATACGCCCGGCTGTGCTTGTCCCTGATGATCCACGTCGAATATTCGTTCTGCAAAATCCGGCTGTCCGGGATGGGCTTCACGCTTCCGTGGCAACTCGTCGCTGCACACGACCCCGGTCCGATATATTTGATGGGCTCATTCTGCGCCACAAGCAACGCCGTGAGCGTCATGAACCATGCGCATAAGACCACACGGAGCATGCAGGAGTTGGAGGCTTTGGGCATTCGGTATGCCGGCGAGGTCTGTTTGCTTATATCGTTTGCGCCGCGTGGAAGTCAACGGGCGGCGTTGCCTTTTTCGCGCCGCGCCGCGAAAAGCCAAACGCGTGCTATTTACACCCGCCTTCCCTGCCAGTAGTATGCAGGGGATTCAGCACGCCACTTCGCGCCGCGCATCTCTTGGAAAACGTGCTCGGCGCCTTTCGCGCGAGACGGGGCGCCGTGATCTTCGACGACCTTCGGGCCATCCAGCTTCGTTGCGGTTTCCTACCCCAGGCGGAACTCCAGGGTCTTTCACAACGCACCCAGACGCCCCTCTACCAAATCCACAGCGTCGCGAGTTTTTATCCTCACTTTCATCTCCTCCCGCCGCCCAAAGCGGAGGTTCGCGTCTGCGCTGACATGAGCTGCCATCTCAACGGCGCTGGCGAGTTGCGCGCCGATCTCCAGCGCCGCTTCACCAATTCTCGGCCAGAAGATATACAGATTCGCGACGTCTCCTGTCTCGGGCGCTGCGATCATGCTCCGGCAATTTCCATCAACGATCACATCTTCACCGATGTCACCGCCGCTCACGCCGAACAGATCGCCCGTAGCGCCATCCAAGGCAACGCCATTCACGAGCCGCATCCCGAGCATACACAGATCGCTTGCAAAGCCGATCCTTATGGCGAGAGTGAAAAGTACGGCGTCGTCCGCAAGCTCACTCAATCCAAGGCCTGGGAGGCGGTCCTCGCCCAGCTCAAAGCCGCCGAACTGAAAGGCATGGGCGGCGCGGGATTTCCCACCAGCATGAAATGGGATCTCGTTCGCAAACAGCCCGATTCCGTGAAATACGTTGTCTGCAACGCCGATGAAAGCGAGCCCGGCACCATCAAGGACCGCTTCATCATGACCAATCTGCCTCATCTTCTCATCGAAGGCATGATCATCTCCGGCCTGGTCACCGGAGCTAAGCACGGCATCCTCTATATCCGCCACGAATATCATCTTCAGGAAGAAATCCTTGGCGCAGAGATTCGCCGCTGTTATGGCCAGGGACTTCTAGGCAAGGGGCTTCTTGGCAGCGACATGGACTTCGATCTGGAGATTTTTGTCAGCCCCGGCGGCTACATCTGTGGTGAAGAAAGCGCGCTCATCGAAGCCATCGAAGGCCATCGCGCCGAGCCGCGCAACAAGCCTCCCTTCCCCGGCCAGATCGGCCTTTGGCAAAAACCCACGGTTATCAACAATGTCGAAACCTTCATCAACGTTCCGCAAATTCTCGCACGCGGCGTCGATTGGTTCGTCTCCCAAGGCGTCGGTGGCTCGCGCGGCTTGAAATTTGTCGCTGTGAGCGGCCACGTTACCCACCCCGGCATTTTCGAAGTTCCCTTGGGCGTGCCCATCGGCGATATTATCTTAAACCACGCGGGCGGCGTTCGTAGCGGCCGTCAGCTAAAGGCCTTCGCCCCGTCCGGCCCCTCGTCAGGCTATCTTCCCGCTTCCATGGCGGACGTCCGTTTAGACTTCAAAGCCCTGGCCGAAGCCGGCTCCATGCTGGGCTCTGGCGCCATTGTCGTCTGCGACGACACCACTTGCATGCTGGACATGGCCCTCAACGCGGTGCGCTTCTATCGCAACGAATCCTGCGGCAAATGTGTCCCCTGCCGCGTCGGCTCGCAGAAAATGGCCGACCTAGTCGTGCGCTGGACGCAAGGCGGGGTGCCTGAAACACAATATCGCGCCGATCTCGCGCTCCTCGACGAGCTCTCCGAGGCCATGAGTCTCACTTCGATCTGCGGCCTCGGCCAGATCGCGCCTGCGCCAATTCAATCCGTGCTGAAGCATTTTCGCACTGAAGTTGATGCCCACGTTTTCGATGGCCAATGCCCCAGCGGAATTTGCTTTACGCCCGCTGCGCGTGCCGGCGAAGCCCAGCGTGTGGGAATCCGCCCTTAATTATTATGACCGCGGCAATCACACCTCTGGGCTTTGTCGACATATCCCTCGACGGCCAGCCCGTCCGCGTACCCGCCGGCACGAGCGTTTTCGATGCCGCGCGCGTGAACGGCATCAATATCCCCACGCTTTGCCATCTTCAAAACCAGACACCCGTCGGCGTCTGCCGCCTCTGTGTTGTGGACACCGGCGCCCGTGTACTCGCCGCCTCCTGCGTCCGCCCGGTCGAACCCGGCATGAAAGTCGTCACCAACTCTGAAAAAGTAGTGAATACGCGCAAAACGCTTCTTGAATTGTTGATGTGCGATCACCCATGGCCTTGCGCGCGCCAGCAGAATTCGGGCGACTGCGAATTGGAGACCCTGGCAAAAGCCGCCGGCGCTTCACCATCCCGCTTCGCGAAACGCACGGTGGCCCGCGGCAAGGATGATTCTTCCCTGGCCATCGCCGTCGACCACGACGCCTGCATCCTTTGCGACCGCTGCATCCGTGCTTGCGACGAAGTCAAAAGCAATTTTGTTCTCGGCCGCATGGGCAAAGGCTATTCCGCCGGTATTGCCTTCGATCTTAATTCTCCGATGGGCGATTCCACGTGTATTTCCTGCGGCGAGTGCATGGTCTCGTGCCCCACGGGCGCGCTGACCAACAAAAGCGTCGTGGGCACGGTGATCGCAGCCGGTCCGGACGCGCAGGGACTGGAAGCCGAGGATCTTTTGCAGATCCCGGTATTCAACGGCGTCTCCGGAACCTTCCTCGAACTCAATCGCGGCGCCATCGTCAAGCACCGCTTTCGCAAAGACCAAATCATCTGCCGCGAAGGCGAATTCGGTTCCACGGCTTTTTACATTCTCGAAGGAAAAGCCAAAGTCACCATTTCCACTCCCATGGCCCACGTCAAGACCCAAGGCGGCGCAAAGGGCTTTTTCAAGCGGCTGACCAGCACACTCGTCGCGCGCGAAGAAGACCAGCGCGAGGAGGAGGCGCGCGACAGAACCATTCCCATCGACGCTTCCGTCGACCTCGCTTACGGCAATCCTGTCGCCGAGCTCGGCCCCGGCGATCTCTTCGGCGAGATGACCTGCATGAATTTTTATCCGCGCTCCGCCACAGTCATCGCTGAATCCGATGTCGTGGCTTTCGAGATGCTGCGCAACGTGCTCGACATCATGCTAAAGAACAAAACCTTCCGCGCGCAGCTCGACCAAACGTACCGCCGCCGCGCTCTTGAAAATCATTTACGCGGCGTACCCATGTTCGCCGGCCTTTCACCGGAGTTCATCGAGCACCTTAAGAAAAGTGTTGAGCTGCAGCGCTATGCGCCAGGCCAAGTCATCGTTCAGCAAGGCGCCCCGGCAGAGAGCTTCTATCTCGTTCGTATCGGTTTCGTGAAAGTTTCGGAGAACTATCCCGGCGGCGAACTCGTTCTGGCCTATCTCTCTCGCGGCGACTACTTCGGCGAAATAGGCCTCCTCGGCGGCGGCGTTCGAACCGCCACTTGCACCGCTCTCGATCACGTCGAACTCGTTCGAATCTCCGGAGACGACTTCCGCGATATGGTTGCGCTCTTCGCCAGCGTTCGAATCGGCCTCGAAGCCGTGGCCGCAGAGCGCCGCGCCGCAAACCAACAACGCATGCACATGGTTCACAACGTTCCCATCGATCAATTCCTCTCGCAGGGATTGATGGAAGCACAGAGCCTGCTGATTCTGGATTTGCAAAATTGCACGCGCTGCGATGCTTGCGTCAATGCGTGCGCCGACGCGCACGACGGCATTACGCGGCTCGTCCGCGATGGACTGCGCTTCGACCAATATCTCGTCGCCACGAGTTGCCGCCAGTGCCGCGACCCGCTCTGCATGGTCGGCTGCCCGGTGGGCTCGATTCGAAGGCGAAATTCGCTCGAAGTCATCATCGAGGATTGGTGCATCGGCTGCGGCCTGTGCGCGCAGAATTGTCCGTACGGCAACATCAATTTGCATCCCTTCGAAGTGTTGGTCGACGATCCCGAGCGGACGGGGCGCAAAAAAGCTGCCATCAGGCAGAAAGCAACTTCTTGCGATCTCTGCATGAACTTGAAAGAACCAAGCTGCGTCTACGCCTGCCCGCACGACGCCGCGCACCGCGTCGACCCGCGCACATTTTTTGCCACCATGCTCGGCCAAGGCTCCGCGAAATGAGAATGGATCAAACCCAACGCGGTTGGGCCCTCGCCGCACTGGCAATTCTGGTGAGCTCCGCAGTCGTGTACGTCTTCTACGACCTGGATGCTCCACAAGGCCCGCGCGGCGGCAGCATTATCGGCCTCATGTTCGGCGCCGTGGGCTTCGCCTTTATGATCTTTTCCGCGCTCCTTGGAGCACGGAAACGTGTTCCCACGTGGCGCGTGGGCCGAGCGCAAGCGTGGATGCGCGGTCATCTCTGGCTCGGCTTCCTGGCCCTTCCGCTAATCCTTTTTCACGGCGGTTTTCTTTTTGGCGGCACGCTCACGCGCGTCCTGATGTGGCTACTAATGATCACCGTTCTCAGCGGCGTGTTCGGCGCAGGGCTGCAGCACTACATCCCGCCGGTAATGACATCGGACGTGCGGCTCGAAACCATTTACGACGAGATCGGCCGCGTTCGAACGCTACTTCGCGAAGAGGCCGATCGCGCGGTCGAATCTCTCTGCGGTTCCCTAGGCCTGCGCAAAACTTCGGACCAAGAAGGTCGGCGCGCGGGAGGCTTCACCGCGTTGCGGACCATGGCCGCGTCCGCGGTTCCCTTGCGCACCTCAACCGCCGTCAGTGCGGGTGCGAGTGCCGCGGTGGCTGCGGCTCCGGAAATTATATTGTTGAGCGCACAAGAAAGCGCGCCGCTCCGCCGTTTTTACCTCGACGAGATGCGTTTGTTTCTGGAGCGGTCAAAACAGCGCGGCCAGCGTCTCGGCGATGCCGCGAAGGCCAGCAGCGTGTTCGCCGGCCTGCGCACGTTGTTACCGGCGGCCGCGCACGTCACGCTGGCCGACCTCGAAGACATTTGCGACGAGGCCCGGCAGCTCACGCGCCAGGAACGCTTGCACCACTGGCTGCACGGCTGGCTGCTGCTGCACATCCCGCTTTCACTCGCGTTGATCTTACTTGGCGCGATTCACGCGGTGATGGCGTTGCGGTATTAGCATTCGAGTGGCGCCGAAGAATCGCGCGCCAAGCTGGAGTCTGCTTCCGGGGGGCGCAGCATGCTGCGCCCCCCGGAAAAAGAAATCGCACCGAACGCTAGAAACCTCGGGCTCAAAGGAAACGTGGCGCGCACACGCACAACAAAAAAACTCGCGCAGCGCATCGACCTCAACTATTTCAAGCGGCCGACGCCGCTGAAGCGCGCCAAATTCTGGCTCAGCTTGTTGCTGCCTTTGCTGGCACTGTCTTGGATCGCGTGGCGCGGTTTTTCCGGAGACCAGCGCGTGTACTCGAGCGGGCGTATGTCGGAGACTCATGCGGTCCTCGAAAAAGAATGTGTGGCATGTCACGTGCAAAAATCGGGCGCGCTCTCCGCGAAAGCTTCCGACAACGCCTGTCTCGAGTGCCACGATGGGCCCACGCATCACGCCGTCGGCATCGGCGGCAGAAAGGAACTCACGTGCGCCGAGTGCCACGCAGAACACCAAGGCCGGGTTGATATTTCCGCTGTCAGCAATCAAACCTGCGCGGTATGCCATGTCGATCTCCGGGCCAACGGCGGTACCTCTCATTACGCATCCAACATTCGCAGCTTCGAAGACGGGCATCCGGAATTTGCAGCTCTGGTCGTGGACTCCGCCCGTACGGTGCGTGGTCCCAGCACGGTCAAGCTCAATCACGCGATCCACATGCAGCCAATTCGCCGCGGACCTACTGGCCCCACCGTGCAGCTCGGCTGCCCCGATTGCCATCGCCCCCCGGCCGTTCCCCCGCCGGCAACCTACTCTGATGCAAACTATGTGGGCGCCAAAGTCAGTTATCGGGAATCCGTGAGACTCACTGCCGGTGTTGCGAATGCACTGTCGCCGCGCCGCCCACCCTCGGGCCGAGAGTTGCTGGCGCCGGTAAAATTCGCTAACGCCTGCGCTGGATGTCACTTGCTCACTTTTGACGTGCGGTTCGATTTTGGCGTTCCTCACGACCAGCCCGAAGTCGTGCGAGCCTTCGTGGTTAAAAAGTTTCAACAATATATCGCCGAGCACCCCAATGAACTGCGCGAGTTGCGCGATCCGAACCGCGACCTCGGCGGGAAGCCGCGGTCACCTGAATTTCGAGTTCTCACCCCAGCGCAATGGATCGCGGAACGCTCGACCGACGCTCAAGACCTGCTGTGGCGCAAGACCTGCGCTCAATGTCATGCGCTCACCTATAGGCATACGGGTAGTCTGGATCAGCTGCCGCGCTTGCCACCCTGGTGGCACTCCCCAAACGGCCATCGCCCTGACCACGAGCCGCTGCCAGAAATCGAGCCCACGCTCACCACGCTTCGCCGGATGCCGCACGCCAAATTTGACCACGACGCGCACCGTACCTTCTCCTGTGTCAGTTGTCACGAGAAGGCGCTCAAAAGCACGGAATCGAGCGACGTGTTGTTGCCGGGAATCCAAACTTGCAAGACCTGCCATGCGCCCGGGCCGGAGCACGCAGAATCGCGCTGCTTCGAGTGCCACATCTATCACGATTGGTCGAAAGGCAAGGAAATCACGCCGAAATTCACGCTTCCGGCGCTCCGCACCGGCAGCCGTTAGATCTCCCTGGTGATTCGTGGCCGACCTTCTTTACAGATTAAGGCAAGCGGCCTACCTGAGCACGGGGCCATGTGCTCGGCTCCCGCATTCCATCTTGAGGCATGATGCTCACGCGTGATTCACAAGCGCCATCATATCGGGCGCGTAGCGATCACCGACGACCTCCATCTGCGCGAAGCGGGCCTGAATCTCCTGCAAGTCGCTGGCGGTAAGCTTTACGTTAGGTGCGCCCATGTTTTCCTCGAGATAGCGCACGCGCTTCGTGCCCGGGATGGGGACGAGGTCATCGCCCTGGGCAAGAACCCAGGCGAGGGCCAATTGTGCGGGGGTCGATCCTTTCTTGCTGGCGAGCTCTTTTACCGCGTCTGCCAGTCTAAGGTTGGCTTCTAACGCTTTCTCCCCGAAACGCGGATTCGTCCGGCGCCAATCACGGGCATCCAGATCCTCGAGTTTTTGGATCACGCCTGTTAAGAAGCCGCGCCCGAGCGGGCTGTAGGGCACAAAGGTGATCCCCAATTCGCGGCAGGCGGCCAGTACGCCATTCGTTTCGACGTCGCGGGACCACAGGGAATACTCGCTTTGCAGCGCTGCGATCGGATGAATCTTGGCGGCGCGCCGCAACGTTTCGGGGCCGGCCTCCGATAGTCCGAGCGCGCGTACTTTGCCGGCCGAGACCAGTCCGGCCATGGCGCCGACAGTGTCCTCAATCGGAACTTTCGGATCGACACGGTGCTGATAGAAGAGATCGATGGTTTCGATGCCTAGCCGCTTAAGACTTGCGTCGCAAGCGCGCCGGACATTCTCAGGCGAACTGTCAACGCCCCTGATGCCGTCGGGACTGAAGCGGAACCCGAATTTGGTGGCGATGATCACACCATCACGGGATACCTCGCGCAGAAAACGGCCAAGTAATTCTTCATTGGTATAGGGCCCGTAGATCTCGGCGGTATCAAGGAAATTGCCGCCGAGCTCCAGATAGCGGCGAAGAACACGGAGCGATTCCGCTTCATCAGCCGGTCCATAAGCAAAGGACATGCCCATGCAACCGAGTCCCAGGGCAGAAACAAACGGACCGTTCCTTCCAAGCTGACATTTTGGGATGAAATTCACGTCGTTAGACCTCCCCTCTGTTGGATGAATTCCCTTTTCATTTGGGTACAGTTTCTGCCGCTACGGCGTCGGCTTTCCTTCGATACAATAAAAAGCCACGGGCGCATACGGCCCGCACATTGACCCTTTCATGCCCTCCCTAACGACAGACGCCCCCCGGCTCAGCGCGCCTCCGGTTCGCGCAACTGCCAGCGAGCATGAAGGTATTGCGCGCGCGTTCTGGCGCGTGCTGACCCGCTTCGATTCCTCAAAGGTCTCTCCCTTCCTGGCCATGCGAAACGCGGTTGGCGTCCTCCTACCTCTGGCCGCCGGAATCGCTCTGAACATGCCGCGAGGCGGCGTGGTGGTGGCCAGTGGCGCGCTCAACGTGGCTTATTCCGACGGGAGCGATCCCTACGCCCAGCGCGCCAAGCGCATGCTCTCTTCCAGCATCCTGGGCGCGCTGGCCGTTCTTCTCGGATCGCTTTCCGGCAGCCACAATGCCGCGGCCGTCATCATCGCCACGCTGTGGGCTTTTGCCGCAGGTATGTTGGTCGCCGCCGGCGCCACCGCCGCGGATCTCGGAGTGGTCAGCCTGGTCACACTGCTGATTTATGCCGCGCAGCCGTTGACCTCCCATCAGGCTTTGATCTCTTCCGCGCTGGCCCTAGGCGGCGGACTTCTACAGACGGCGCTGTCTGTGGCGCTCTGGCCGGTGCGGCGCTATGAACCGGAACGGCGAGCACTCGCCAGTTTCTTTCTCGCATTGGCGCGCTCGGCAGAACAGCCGCTGAGCGCCACTTCGGCGCCGCCTGCGACGATTCACAGCACGCAGGCGCAAGAAGCTCTCTCCGGTCTCGGCCGTGAGACCTCTATCGAAGCCGCGCGCTATCGGGCTTTGCTCAGCCAGGCGGAGCGCGTTCGACTCAGCCTGGTGATGCTTTCGCGCTTGCGTGTGCGCATGCAACGCGAGAGTCTCAGGCATTCCAGCGTGCAGGTTCTCGGCGACTACCTGAAAAAGGCAGCGCAGGCTCTCGAAGCGATCGGCGAGTCCCTGATTTCCGGAATACCGGCCGAAGCCTGCAAAGCGATTCTTGCCGACTGTGAAGCCCTGACGCTCCGGTTGCGGCAAGAAACGGATAGCCTGCCGCCTTCTTTCCTGGCCGCCGTTGCGAAAGACGCGCGTTTCCAAATGGACGCACTCAATGGCCAGCTTCGCGCCACCTTCGACCTGGCTGCAAACGCCACTCCCACCGGTCAAGCGGCGTTCGTGAAACAACAAGCCCAACAGCCCTGGTGGCTTCGCTTTGGCGGCGTCGTGGCCACACTGCGCGCTAATTTGAATCTGCAATCTTCGGTGTTCCGTCACGCCATCCGCTTGGCGACCCTCGTGGCTTTCGGCAACGGGCTGGAACGCGCCTTCTACTGGCACCGTTCCTATTGGCTCCCGATGACCATCGCTCTGGTGTTGAAGCCGGAATTCACGACTACGTTCAGCCGGGGGCTCTTACGGATCGGCGGAACCATCGTGGGGCTGTTCCTGGCCACCGCACTCTTTCACTTTCTTCCCGAGAGCCTGGCACTCCACATTATTTTGATCTTTGTATTCACGCTGCTGCTGCGCTGGGTTGGTCCTGCTAACTACGGAATTTTCGCGGTGGCCATCAGCGCTCTCGTGGTTCTTCTGATGGCCATCACTGGAGTGTCGCCGAGGGAAGTCATCTGGGCGCGCGGAGTCAACACGGCGGCAGGTGGCGCGCTCGCGCTTCTCGCCTATGGGATCTGGCCGACTTGGGAACGCACTCTGGTTTCGGAGAGGGTTGCCGAAATGTTGGATGCTTACAGGGAATATTTTCACTGCCTTGCGGAGTCCTATGTGCGGAACGAAATCCGGAGCGCCGGCGAACTCGATCGGGTACGGCTGGGCGCGCGCATGGCCCGCACCAACCTGGAAGCATCGGCCGACCGGATGGGCGCGGAACCCGGAACGACGGCGGCGCAAATAAACCAAGTGAATGCGCTGCTGGCAAGTTCGCACCGTTTTGTGCATGCGATGATGGCCCTGGAGGCCGGCTGGCTGCATACCGCCGCCGTTCCGGCACGGACGGCATTCCGCACGTTTGCGGCGGACGTGGAGAAGACTCTCGATTTGCTCGCGGGGGCTCTTCGCGGCACGCGCGTGCAGTTGAAGGAGTTTCCGGACTTGCGCGAGGATCACCACGTTCTGTTGCAGTCTGGCGATCAGAAAATCGAGCGGTACGCGCTGGTCAACGTGGAAGCGGACCGCATCGTGAATAGCCTGAACACCCTGCGCGAGCAGGTGATGGAGCACGTGCACCCAAAAACTGCAGCGTAAAGACGACACGCCAGACTCGCTCTGCTCTCGGCGGGGCGGAAAGTGCATGCTGCGGCGGCCAAGCGATGAGGAGATGCGATGAAGCGACACGTGCTCACGGTGCTGATGAGCTTGGCGGCGGCGGTGATCAGCGGAGCGGTTTTTGTGGTTGCGCTGTTTCATCAATATGCGCTCGTGGAGGTCGCGGCTAGCATCCTCACCGGGCTGCAAGTTTTTTTCCTGAGCTCGGCAATCGGCGACCTGCTCGAGCAAGAAAAAGCGCCGAACCGGGTGAGAAATTCTGCGGTCGTGCTGCTCACGGTTTTCCTGGTGGCGCTTTATTCCTTCACGCGATATTTCCACTAGACCAGGGATTAGCAATGCCGCCGTCCCAAAGTGTGGCCACACTTCGGGAGACAACCGCAAGAGGCACCTTCAGGAAGGGGAGGAGGTCAACGGGCCGGATGGCGAGTTGAAGATTTCGCGGGTGGCGGGATAGATGCGGCGGAAG
>Ga0307471_100001130_pt1 | contig 14444 bp, 21 predicted proteins | sample atmos_gasesAM3C__2_FD_204566 | JGI IMG/M metagenome (GOLD analysis project Ga0307471, IMG submission 204566) | Hardwood forest soil microbial communities from Morgan-Monroe State Forest, Indiana, United States - atmos_gasesAM3C_515 | ecosystem: Environmental > Terrestrial > Soil > Temperate... | reverse complement strand
GTGATAATGGTGCTTTTGGTTGCGGTAACGGCCATCGTCTACTCCTGGCTGCCAGAGTGGGAACCGGCGCCCTGCTCCTGCCTAAGTGATTGAAAATCTAGCCCTAGCGACTCCAGACCTGAACCACGCGCTTCTCCTCGAGCCGCGTCGCCCCTGCGGTCATGAACACGTAGCTCTGCCACGGCTCTGACTGCAGGTCGTGGCGCTGAGAAATGTTGGTCGTAATGTCGTTCCAGACGCCGAGATGCATGCCGTCGCGCTGCCAGACGAAGACCTTGGTCGACGTGCCGGACTGGTCGTCAGTGCCCGTGAGCAGGCGCTCGCTGCGCACGAACTCGATGCCGAGGAAGCGCTTGACGCGACCCTCCTCCAACACCGGTTGGTCGTTGAAGTCGCGCGAAATAACCTGCGCCTCGGCCATGAGGTTGTCGAGCTGCTTGGCACCGGCCACGCAGACGAGGCCCGACTCGGGATTGCCGGGGTCGCCCTCGTCATCCGAAAGCGCTTCGTTCTGCAAGAGGATCAGCTTCGCCTGGCGGAGCTTGGCGACCGTGAGTCCTGTGGGAGCGGTCGCGCCCTGCTGGACCGAGACCACCTCGGCGGCGGGCAGCGTCACCGCGGTGGCGCCGGCGACGCCGGTTTGGGCCGTGCCGCCGAGCGCTGCGATAATCAGATCATCGAACTGGCGATTGGCGGCGTTCTTCGCGTTGTTGACGAATTTGCCCTTGGGGTCGATCAGCAGGCGCAGCTTATCGAAGTTGTCGAATAGCTGCGGCAGATCGTAATCCGAAGGGTAGACCCAGCGTCGGTCGGTCGCCGCATCGACCCGCTGCATGGGGCCGTAGCGCTGTGTCACGGGCTGCATGGAGATTGCACCCACCTGCTCGACCGGGCTCGCGGCCTGGCCGACATACTTGTCCTCGGTGACGTGCTTGCGCAGGCGCGTCGTCTTCTGCTGGACGAGCTCGTTCAGAATCTTGGCATACTGTTGGACGTAAAAAGTCACAATGTTGGTTGACACGGCGGACCCTCTCGCAAGTGAGATCGCTCAAGTGCGAAGGGCCGGGTCCCTTTCGGGGGGCGCTTCTTCAGCCTTCAGAGGCCGCCGCTGGTGTCTTTCCACCCGTCAGCGGGGGCCGTAGCCGGGTCCGCTTGAGGAAGACGCTAGATTAGGCAGGGGGCACAGTCAACCGTTGGGCGGTGCCATGCCGTTCGCGATCTTATTCGCGAGTTCGACGACCTCTTTCTCGACCCCGCCGCGCCACTGGAAGTCGCTGATTTTGCCCGCCGAGCGGTCGGCCATGATCTGATCGAGTCGCGCCTGTGCCTCGGCCGCGCCACCGGTGAACCCCGGCGGATGATCGCCGCCCGCAAAGCTCGCCTCGCGGTTGCCGGCGCCAATCTTCCACATCGCGGTCAGAAACTTAGGGGTGGTCAGCACGCTTTCGAGTGTGCGCAGCTGCAGGTCATCGAGGCCGCCTGCTTCCTTGGCGAGCCATTCCTTGCCGCGCGCCGCGAGGGCCATGCGTTCCTGGTACTGCGCGCCCCACGAGCCCTGTAGCTGCACTAGGGCTTCCGCGCTCTGCGCATTCTCGGCCTCGCGGAGCTGCGTCTCCATCTTACCGACCGCGGCCTCATAGCCCTTGGCGAGAATTGGCGCCATCGCGGCGGGCACACCCGCCTTGTGCAATTCCTCGGCCATGAAGTTCTTGAACATCGGGTAGGGATTGTTCTCGGGCAGCGGAATGTCGTACTTGTCGGGTGTCTCGGGCACCCCGACGAGCGCATTCCACGCCTTGACCGCATTGGGATCGGGCGGCCCGAACGTGCCGTCAGCATTGCGCGTCTGCGTCGGATAGCCCTTGCCGGCACGCAGCGTGGCGGCCTGGGTTTCCCAGTCGCGCGCGCTCTTGGCTAGGACGAAGGGGTCCGCGTACGCCTTGTTGGCGACCCAGTCGCGGGTTTCTTTCTGCTCGGGCTTGTCCCACGTGGACCAGAAACCAGTGACCGCAGCGCCCGAAGTTCCTGCTGTGCCAGTGCCAGTCTGTGCCCCAGATGATCCAGTACCCACTCCACCTGTTCCAGATGTGCCGTTACCGGATCCTGTCGCTGAAGCCGCATCGCTAAGTGCTGCCGTTGCCGGTGTTGACATGCTCGCTCCTATGCTGGCGCACCTTTGAATGGCGCCGTTTCGTGTAGTACCGGTTAATATCCACGCGCCGCCGACATACTTTGCAGATGCGCCTACCACCTAATTTATAGACGTTTTCGGCGGTTAGCGGATGTCCATGCTTGCACGTCGGCTTAAATTCTTTGGTTCTTTTTTTATTTCGTGCATCGGCATTATTGCCAGCCCGTGTCGTCCAAAACAGATGAGACGGATTGATGCATCGACGATTGTCGCACCTGTGGCATGCGCACATATCGGCTGGTCTGGGGCCATCTCTCAGAGTCAGCATTAGCCGATGAACCAACCAGTTCTTTCGTCGGCCGGTTTCAAATACTTGCGTGAATCTCGCGTATCCGTTAGGGCCGATGTAGCCTGTCCAATTCCAACACCCGCTCACAGGATCTGCAACGCAACGCTGCAATAGTCTCTCTTCGAGGGTCACGGCTGCTGCTCGTCGCTCTCGCGCCACTGAATTAAGTTATGTATCGCCTGCATCACTTCGCGTCGGCCCTCTTTGATGCCCGTGCGATAGATGTCAGTCTGGCCTGTGGTGTCCTGCTCGCGGATGGTGGTCTTCCAGTTGGTGAACTTCTCAAGTTCCTCAAGGATAAGTGCACCATGCGGCGTACGCTTGCCGGGAGGGCCAAAGGTCTCCACAAACACGTCCCGCATCTTACGGTAACGAGCCAAGCGGCGGGCCTGCTCGATGGCATTCGCTTCCTCGACGGTGAAGTTCGTCTCAGGCACGAAAGGAGGCCGGCCGCCACGCAGGAATGGGGGCAACCTGCGGGCTGAAAGCCGAGCGACCGGTCCTCAGAGTACCGAGCATTGCCGGGAAGATTCTACACCTTCCGGCGGATGACGCGCAGTGTGAGCGGGCCGCGCAGCCAATCGCCTGATAGCTCTTCCAGCGCGACCATGGCAAAGACCGCCTCATCGTCGCTCTGCTGCGGCAAGGCCACCGGCTCAATGAGCGGCAGTTGCTGCGTGAGCGGCGGCGCGTAGCGAGCCGCGACCTCGGCGCGCGCACTGAGGAAGGGGCTCGGGTAGATCTTGTCAGCATCCGTGAAGGTCTGGCCGGGGCGCTTGTACGGCCCCATGCCTTTGCCCAGTTCCTCGGGCAAGCAGCCGGGTAACATAGGTAGCACGGCCAGCGGTAGGCGTGGGCATTCCGCAGAATCGGCTGTGAAGGGGCCGGAATCAGCCGTGACGCTCGCACTGTCGGCACTCCAGCACATCGGCACGCCGACGGGCGCGACGCGGGCGAGCTGGAAATAGACCTGATGATCGGCGCGCGCGTAGGCGGACTCGATATCGAGCAGGCGATACGACGATTGGAAGAGAACCAGCGCCGCCGGTTCGGCAGGCGGGAGCGTACGCCAGAAAAGAAGCGGCGCCGTGAGGTCGCGCCGCGATGGGGCATAGATCGTGTCCTCACTGACGAGGACCGGAACAATGGTCTCAGAAGCCCGCGCGCGTGCGGGATTGAGATTGTTAGCGAGCAGCGTCAGCAGCATGGCGCTGCTCTTACTTTAGGCGCTAGATCAGCGCACCCAGAACCCAAGCTCGGGCGCGAAGGTCGCCGCGCTCGGCGCCGACATCACCGGATACGTAAGGTAAAACAGCGCTGAGGATTGCGGCGGCACGACGACTGGCGGAAATGCCTGCGGCATGATATTCGCATTCGCAATGACGATCGTGCCGGTCGCGCCTTCGACGCTCCCAAAGTTGATGAGATTCATGTCACCGACTACGTTGATGACGGTCGTCGAGACATTGGGGCGGAGATTTCGGACCCCAACGATGGTGCGCGCAGCCGAGGCTGCGGTCGCCGTGATGGCACCCGCGTAGACTGAGACACCGGCCGGTGTCGTCGTCGTCGCTGCGTAATTCGGGTTGACGATGTTCGCGGTGAGATTCGTGCCGCCCGAGCTGTAGCGGTTGCCCGTGTCGACAACTAGCGCGCCAGCGATGTAGCCGGCCGTCGTCGTGCAGGCGCCGGCCGCGATAGCGACGAGCGCCAGGTAATCGAGATAGACGCGCTGGCCGGCCGTGTTGCCGTTATAGACGAGCAGGAAAGGTGCGGTTGCGGTGAAAGCGGTGTTGTACGCGCTCGCGATGCCGGTCTGCGCGTTGTTGGTCGTGTAATAGCTACCTTCGTCGGCGAGGTTGTGGGCCTTGCGCACGAGCGGTTGGTTGTACAGTTCGCCATAGCTTGCTAGGCGGAACGCGACATCGATATTAGGCGTGTCAGGATTGATCGCTCCCGGCAGCGCACGCTGCACGAGGCCACGGAGGAGGGCTTGCGGGGAAAGCATATTAGGCTCCTAGGAAGGATGGCACTTCCATAGGTAGGAAGCCGCCGGGGTTTTGGGAAGCGAAAAGACTGGCTTGCAGGGCCATGGCCTGAAGCTGTAGCAATTGCTGAAGCTGCGGGTCAACGTAGTTCGACGCTGGCACGACGGGGACCGATGCCGACATGGCTTGCTGGCCCGCAACAATGAGCACTTCCTTGTTGGGATCTGGCCCGCCTAGATCGAGTTGAACTACTTCGGTCTTGGGCGAGCCCGTGCCCGTGCGATCAAGCGTGCGGATGGTGTCGCCGCCGGCGCCTGGATTCAGGAGTGTGTTATCGGATGCCATACGTCCTCACGACATAACCAGGTTGTGACTCGCGCCCGTGAGCTGCAAGGCACTTAAGGTCCCGAAGGCCGTGATCGTGCCCACCGTAAAGGCGCTGCTCGCGCACAGGTACAGCGTGGCGGGTGCGGAGAGCGAGAGCAACGTGGGCCCGCACTGAATCGAAATGGTGTCGGTGAGCAGTGTCAGAAGAGTCGCGAACACGGTGAGCGGATCGGGCCCCAATCCACTGCCACCCGGCTGCGTCGCCATGGTGGCGGACGTGAGCGAGAGGCTGGCCCGCACTTCCGAGAGCGTGGCCCCGGTAAGCCCAAAGTCGACCTGCCCCCAGACGAGGAACGCGCCCGCCGGCAAGCTCGCGCTCGTAACGTTCGCAACCGTGGCGGTCGTGAGCGTCGTGCCGGGCGAGGGAACCGTGACTTGGCTAGGCATCGAGTTTCCGTGTCTCGCGCACCGTCATCGTGGCCGGGCCCGATGGCAGCGTCATGGTCGCGGTGCGTGTCGTGGGTGTGCACAAAGCCTTCACGAGCGCCTTGATGTCGGCACACAGTTCCTTTATCTCAAGAGCGAGGGCCTTATTCGATTCGGCCACCGCTCGGTCGCTTTCGACATCGGCGGCTTGGCCTGCGCGAAGCTCGGCCAGCTCGGCTTTCATCGAGGCGTGAAGCGCTGCGACGCCGCCATCGACTAGACTCGGGATCGAGTCACCCACTTTGCGAATATCGTGGAGCGCGCGCTCGTGCTCATCGAGCCGAAAGTGCGCCTCCTCGAGCGGATCGAGCTTCGGCTTCTCGGCCATCAGTTGAGCGCCATGCTGCCAAAGGGAAGGATGCGCTTCATGGGCGTCGTCAGCGTGACGGAGGTCGGCTGCGCCGTGAAGACCGCTTCATACGCTGCGACCTCAACTCCGGCGCTCACCGCGACGACCTTGATCGTGTACGTCGTCGGCTGCGTAACCGTGACGCCATCGTAGGAGGCCGCGTGCAATCCGGTGATGAAGGCGAGCCGCAGGAACGGATTCGGCACGTTTTGATTCAACACGCCGTTCACGTAGATGTTGTAGCTGTCGGGAATGCGAACAAAGACCGGCGGCGGCTGAGGCTGCGGCGGAAACGGGACGACGAGAAACCCATCCGCCGTGTAGCCGCCCTGATCGGCGGTCGCCACTCCTGTGTCGGCTAGCCAGGTCATGGGCGCTCAGTTGAAAGGCGGCCAGGCGACGAGGACCGTGCCGTTGCCATAATCGTACACATCGATCTGCCCGCAGGTCGTGAGTGGGACCGGAATCGCCTGCGCCTGGCGGATGAGCATGACGCCGTAGTCGTAGGGCCTGATCTTGTCGGCTTCCGGATCAAGGCGGGGACTCGGCGGCTGATTGAAGAAAAGGTTGTACTGTTGGCCGCGTCGAAAGGTCGGAATCTGCCTGAATGGATAGAGCAGGCTTTCGGGCGTCGGTGCCGGATGCACCCACTCGCGCCAGGGCTCATCGTTGAAGTCAGGCACATCGATCGTGTAGCCGACCGACTGGAGTGTGAGGACATACGGCCGGACGATGCGAAAGAGCACCTGGTGGTCGACGCGGCGGTACTCAGGCTCGACCTCGGGCGGTCGGTACGAGACCTGGAACAGACTGAGCGCAGCATTCGGAATGCCGCCGATCGCGTTCTGTCCATTGAACTCGAGGACCGGATAGACGCTGACGAAGCGGTCTTCAAAGAGGAAGGCCGGTGGCCGCGGACCTCGCAGCATGACCTGCGAAGTCCGCACCACGGGAGCCGCCGTCTTGAAGAACAGCAACGCCGATTGATCAGTACGGCACTCACGGTAGATCGTGTCCGTGCTGACAAAGACCGGCGTCGCCTGTCCAAACACTCATCTAGCCCTCTGCGGATTAGATTTCCTCGAAATATATCTCCGATGACGCATTGAACGCGCCACCGAGACCCGCCGAGAGATTGAGCGCCCAGCGTCCGCCGCCGGTGATCGGCGTACGCTGATCGGGGGTGTAGATGCGCTCGTACGGCACGATGATCGAGACGTTATCCGATCCGCGCACAACACCTGCGGTGCCAGGAGTTGTCACGAGCGCATTGCAGGTCGTCACGGCCGCAACGGTGTTGCGCAGGTTCTCGGCGACGGGGGTCTTCGCCGAGCCGCCCGAGCCCGTGGTCGTGATGTTCTGTATGTTAAGCAGCGCCCGCACATCCTGTGCGACACCACTCGTGATCGTCGGCGTGAAGGTCAGGCGAATCGAGTGGATGATGAAGGACACACCTGCGGCTGCGATGAGCTCCCAGATGTTCTGTGCGGCATTCGTCACCGACACATTCGAGAAGGACACGGTGTACATCAAGCCCGAGGCGGCCATGGAATTCTCCTAGATGAAGTAGAGGACGTTCTTGCGGTTCATCAACATAACTGGATTGACAGCAGCTTGTGGGACCCAGCCGGTTTCCTTGAATGCCCAGATCATGCCGCCGTCCTGAGTCGCAACGGCGGTAGTGAAATTGTTGGTAAAATTGCCGAGAGTCTGACCCAACTGATACTGCGTCATGGTCGGACACCCGGCGGTCGCGCCGTCTTGGCGGCCAATGGTCCAGCCGCTACCGGCTGTAAAGGTTTGCGCGCTGACCGGGATCTCAACATTGACGCCGACGATCGTGTCATTGGCGCCGGTGGTCGAGAGTGTGCCGGGACTGTGTGAAGTCGTCGTACCGGAATCAGCCACGGCGGTGCCGGATACATCGAGCGGCGAGGCTAAGTAACCGCGGTACTGCGTGATGTTCAGTCCCATGCCGCTGCTGGCGTTGGCCGTCGAAGTGAACGACATGGACGCGCTACCGCTTGCGATCAGCGAATAGAACGACCACATCTTTTTGCCAGGCGAATTGATCTGGAAGCCATTGTTAGGGTGAGCGTTGTACGTGTTGAGTCCACCGCCTTGGCTGTCCGTCATGGTCATGGTCGTGACGTTGGTGCCCGCGCCCACGCCGACGACAATCAGATCACCCACCGAGACGTTGAGATTGCTGGAGGTAGTGAGGAACGTGGATGCCCCAGCGTTGTTGCCCGATGCGCCGATGAAGGAAGCCACAATGCTAGCTCAACGTCACGGGACTGCCGGCCACGACCGTGCCGTTACGGTTGTAGATGTACGGATAGACCGTACCCGTCTGAAGTTTGCCTTTCCAGCACGTTGCAGTAATCGCACCATCCGCCCAGCTCACGAGTGGCTGGTATTCAATCACGGTGCACGCTGCGAGGGTCGCTGCGTTCCCGAGAACCAGACGATTCACTGTGACATCGCCTGTACTGCCGATCGTCACAAAGAGATCAGCCGTGAATCGGAAGTTGCTGGCGCTCCGCGAGCGCGCATAGCCGCCCAAGTTCACGCTCCGTTGGCCAACGTTGACGACCTTGTCGGTGATGCCGATGTAGTTGCAGGCTTGGAACCGATATGTGCTAGCGCTTAGCTTCGTGCCCCAGATGTTGATATATCCCTTGCCGGTAGTCGTCCAGCTCACCGTATCGGCCACGAACTCTATTTCACGGCAACACCAGTTGGTCGAAGTCGTGCCGCCGTTGAAGGACGTATCCTCGCCATTTGGCCAGAACGTTGCGCTGTGGAAACCGCCGCCCTGGTGGCCGACGGGTGGGACCTCAAACGTTCCCTCGGTGGCTCCATTTGTCGAGACTTCGCCATGGATCTTGGCTACGCTCGTGACGCTGCCGTCGTCATAGTTGAAGTACCACTCATCGACGGCGTAATCGTCGCCGCCCGTCGCGTAGTTGAAATTGAAGTACTTGTTGTTGTCGTCGGCGGGTGAGCCCTCACCGAATAGCCACAGCGGGTGATAGCAGAACCACCATTTCAACCACACCGGATAAGGCGTGGTGCGCGATGGCAAGGTCTTCGTGACATCCACATCATTACCACCTGTGGGCGTGTTGTCCGTTAGGTGACAACCCGTAAGCACGTTCTGCACAAACGGATGCGGAGCACCGGGCGCGTAGCCAGCAATCACGGTGCTCGGGTTCTGATTCTGCATGTTATAGATGCCGCCCGCCGTGGTCGGCTGATGCGAAGTCCACTGGCCTGAAACGACGCCCGCTCCGTCCTGGCCGTAGTCGTGCACGAGCAGCGTCGAGCCATCGGTGCCAAAGTTGGCGCCGAGCACGGTAAAGGGCTGGCCATGAACCAAGTTGCCGCCGCTTGCGAAGGTCGTCGCCGAAACAGCGCCGCTTTGCACCGATTCCAGGAGCGCCAGATCGCGCGCGGTCACGCGGTACATGTACGTGGTCGAGGCCGTGAGCCCCGTGTCGCTGAAGCTCGTCCCAGCCACATAGCCGAGCAGGCCCGTGCCGATGCGGTAAACGCCGTAGTCTTTGAGACCAGGGCCGCCCGCATCAGTTGACGCGTTCCACGTCAGGTTGATCTGCGAAGTTGAAACGGCCGTTGCGGCCAAGCCTGTCGGCACGGTCGGCGGCTGGACCGAGTACTGATAGCCGATGTACGAGCGTCTCATGTCCGTTCCATCCTCAGCGCGTCGGCCACCCTTGATCGTGCGGCGTCCACCGGCCTTGCGTCGCTCAACCATCTCACGCCGCCCCCGGTATGGTCGCAGCGCCCGGCGAGCCGCCACCACCCGCCACGCCTGCCGCTTGCGCGGCCTGCGCGAGATTCTTGGCGCTCATCGAGAGGCCAGGCGCTGCCGCGACGGCCTGCTGTTGCTGCTGCTCGTCCGCCGCATGCTGCATGAGCGTGTCGACTTCCTCTTCGCTGCGGATGACTTTCGCCGGGCACCCGCGGATCTCCGCCATCTCGCGGAACGCCTCGTGCAGATCCATCACCTGTTTGACGGAGGGGTCAATCTGCGCCATGACGCCCATGTCCTGCACCGTGTTCATGATCGCCGAGCCTTCCTCGGCCCGCAGCGCACGCGCCAAGGGGCTCGTGTACTCGATGCGAATGCCGCCTTTGGACCGCAGCAATTCAAGGGGAGGCGGCGGCAGATGACCGGCCTCGTTCAGCAGGTCGAGCTCGCGATGGATCATGGGGCCCAAGAACTCGGACTGCTGGCGGCCCATGGCGGGAGCAATCAGCTCGCCCTTTTCCTGGGCGCGCAGTAGCGCTTCCGTCGCCGTCATGTTCGGGTTCTGCACGAGGATCTGAAAGAGCGTATTCAGGAAGTTGTCGCGGATGACGTTGCGCGTGCCTTCGAGCAGCTCCTCGCCCACCTTGAAGTTGGCCTTCGACTCGAAGGGCGCTGCAAGCGCGTTCCCTTGAGAGCTCAACATCCCGTAATTGATGGCGCCGGGACGTTGGTTGAAAGGCGATAGCACCGATTCCTCAGCCAGAAGGATCGGCGGATCGACGGCTTTCTGCCCCTGGCGCAAGCCCGTCTTCACCATCTCGTTTGCAGTTCGAATGTCAGGCAGACAAGTGGTCGCGGGTCCGCGACCGTAAGTCTCCCGTGGGGCCATGCGATAGCGGCCGACTGCACAGGGGAAGCAGCGGTAGGCACCGCGGTCAATGACAGACTTGTCGCCGAGAAAGATGTACCAGCACTCATAGCGCTTGCCCCGATCGCCATAGCAGAAGGGCTCGTAATCGCTGTTGGGCTTGATCGCATGCAGGAAGTCGAACTCGGTGAATTTCGATTTCTCGAGCGCCCGCGCTACGGTCTTGGGCAGCTTGTCAGGCCCCCAGTGATCGGCCGCCTGCTTGGCCGTGTACTTGAACTTGCGATAGACCGAATCGACCTGGCCCTGGTGGTTCAGCGCCCACACGAGTTCCGAAAGCGGAATGGAGCGATAGCGCAGGCATCGGCCCGTGATCTCATCGACGTAGAGCAGGTTGTTGCCAAACGCTCCGAGTGACATGTAGCACTCGTCCGTTTGACTCGCGAAATTAGCTTCCGGGTGATAGCGCGCGGCAAAGAGGATCTTGTTCACCTCATCGAGATAGCGCTGCACCGCTGGGTTGTCGTTCAGTTCCTCATCATCAGCTTTGAGCTTGTGCCAGATCTGCGAGCGCGGCGTGAGCATCGCTTCCATCGCGGCTGCGAAGCGCTCATTCGCAATGATGCCGGTCGAGTCGAAGATGCGCGTGTTGCGGTTCACTCCTTCGGCGAACTCGCCGATGAAGTTGTCCCAAGCTGGCATCACGAACTGCGCCGAGATGTTCCACAGCGTGCGAAAGTTCGACTGCTTGCCGTAGAGGAATTCGTATTCCTGCACAATCGAATTGGTGTCATCGGACGCCACTAGTGCAGGTCCATGGTGCGCACGATCGAGAAGCCGAGCAGCGACCACTGCGAGAGGATCTCGAACGGATCGCCCTTGACCTTGGCATCCGCGATGTCGTGCTCGAGATCGGCATGATTGGCACACCGGCCCATGGCGCCCGAGGCGAGGTAATCGAGCAGCTCATAGCCTTCTCCCAACGTGAGCGCAAGCAGAAATTCGCTCTGCGGCGCGCCGGTGTGCTGCACGTAGCGGGCGAGCGATTCGGCCTTGATGAGCGCGGCAGGAGTCACGTGCCTAGTGACACCTTGCCCGTAACCGGCTGTTGCGCCTGGCCGCCGCCATAGATGTTCGCGAGCATGCCGCGGCGCATGCGCATGGCATCGGTCTGGGCCTGGGCGGCATTCGCCGCATCGTTCCAGCTCGGCACGCCCGGCGTCGGCGGGGGCTCAGGGGCCTTCAGGATCGAATACGTCTTGTTACTGCCCCACTTGATGCCGGGGTCATTGCGCAGCACCGGATCGTGCTGGAAGGCGCTGTGGAGAAAGGCCATGGCTGGCCGATGCTCTATCGGCTAGCGGGCACAATCAACTGAAGGGGATCAGGTTTTGGAGTAAGGCGGGCGGCCGCCTTGGAGTCGCGTGACCATCAGATACTCCCGAGCACTCAGAGGCTCATTGGGGAGTGATTTCTCGCGGCGCTTCAGCCACTCGGCGAGCTCCTCACGGCTCTTCGGGTCGCTCGGCTGAGGCGGGTACGGATTCATGTGATCGAGTACTCGGGCCGCTGCAGGGCCGAACGCGGGGCATCCTTCAACCCTTGGGCGAGATAACGGCACGCGTCCGCCCCGTGCGAGGTCCAGTCGTGGAGCGGCGCCTGGCTGAAGACCTTGAGTTTCTCATCCCAGCGCTTCTGATACTGACGCAGCGCATCGATCCCACGCTCGCATTTCTTGCGGTCGAAGCGCGCACCGTGAAGGAGGATGCGGACCGCATTGATACCGTCGTCGACGGAGGCGAGAGGCAGAATGGTAAGCGGGCGAATCCCTAGGGATTTCAATACGTCCACGCGACTGCTCGCATTGTTGCCCCATTCCCGGTCGTGGGCATCGTGCGGCAGGATGTGGCGGTCGTACTGGTAGGGCTTCTCGCTCACCACTTTCGCGTAGTGATCGGCGCCGACGCCGGAGGATTCGTAATAGTCGATGAAGCGCGTCTCGGTACGCGTGCGCTGCGCGAACCAGATGGCGGTCGAATCGCCGACCCCGATGTCCCAACCGGTCGTGACCGGATAGCGCGGATCGTACGGCACGTGCCCGATGCAGTCTGCGGCCTCGAGCGCGGCCATGAGCTTGCCGTAATAGCTGCCGGGGATCGCCGCGTCCCACGAGCAGTAATACTCCTGGTTGATGATGTTCTCGGCTTCATCATCGCCGCGCTCTTTCGCGATCTCGCGGCGGATCTGTTCCATTTGCGCCGGCGCGATGTGCTGCGTCTCATTCAGCGTCAGGCGCTGCGAGAACCAGCCAGGTTCCGAGAGTCCGCTTTCGTAGATCGCGTGGAAGTGATTGCGGCCGCGCGGGGTGCCATTGAAGATCGCCCAGCCGCCGTTCTCCTGCAGGATCGGGTCCAAGTACAGGCGCGCATTGGGGTCGGACAGCATGTATTCGCTGAAGACGATGCCGAAGGCGCCGGACCCGATGACGCCCTGATAGTTGTCTGAGCCCACGACCTGCCAGGTCGCCCCGTTCTTGAAGCGAATCAGCATCTCCTGGTCGTTCGTCCCTTCGCGGAGCTCATGCGGGAACGCCCAATCGATGCGCTTCACCTGAGTGTGAGAGTCGACCGCCGTCCAGATCGCTTTTCGCGCCTGGTTCGCCTGCGGCAGCATGTACCAATAATTGGCAGGATATTGAACGGCTTGGGTCGCCGTCCAATGCAGCGACAGATCGTCCTTACCGCTGCGTCTCGGCCAGCACAGCACGGCGCGGCGGCAGCCCTGTTCCAGTGCGCGCCACGCCGGCAGCTGATACGGCCTCGGGTCCCAGTTGTTCGGGAGGCGAATAGTTGACAAGTTTCACCTGAAGCGGTCCGCCGTCCTTGCCGCTGACCTCGATGTTTGCGAGCTTGGGATGCACGTAGGGCGCTGCGGCCTTACCGGCTTCCAGACGGCATTCGACCTCGCGGCTCTCATCGCGCATGACGTGCAGCAGGAAGTCGAGGGGCGTGAGGCCGCTTGCTGCAATCTCTCGCGCGCGCGCTGCGCTCGCCTTGTTCGGCGTGCCTTTCTTACGACCGCCGCGGTGCTCGCCGGGCTTTGAACCGAGTCCCGCCATTGCTATTTCTTTGCTATTTTCGCTACTTTTCGACGGTGCACATAGGCCGGCAACGCGCTGACCTTGTGCCCATGGGTCGCGCTGACGTAATCCTTACCCACCGACTTTGGAATCCCGAGCGTGCTGTGGCCTTCACTTGCCGCGAACATAGCACGCGCTTGTGCTTGTGACTTAGCTGGCATTATAATGCCCTCCGTGGATAAAGAACAAGCCCGTGCCTATTTGGCTGCTTTTATTGACGGAGAAGGGCATATCAGTTGTTGCATGACGAAGCGCGGCAGAACGACGAAAAGCGTGGCTTTCACCAACACCAACAAGCAACTCTTTACCAATGTTCTTGAGATTGCAAAGCTTGCTGGATTTACTTTTCGCGTTTACTTCCGGAAATCTCAGCGTCCCCCGCTTTGGAAGGACACGTGGATAGCCTACCTCTCCGGAGGCAAAAGCCAATTTGCCAGATTTAGAGCGGAAATCCCCCTGCAAGCCGAATGCAAAATAAAAACACTTGACGAAATAATTCAGAGCTACATCGATCCGGAACTCGTTTACGCGCGCCGGCGCACAAGCATTCTTAAGTGCTGCCCGGTGTGCGGCCGAGACTTTTATGTTTTCCCAGCCGATGTGGCGCGCGGGCAAGGCTTGTATTGCAGTGTGAGATGCGGTGCGAGTTTGCGCAGGAAGGGATTTAACAAAACTTGTCCGCAGTGCTACAAAGTCTTCTATGTCCCACGATCGCGGCCTAATGCGCACTTTTGCTCTCAGCGCTGCATCGGTCTGTCGCAGGCGAGCCGAATGCGCGGTATGGCACAAACTGCAGCGAGAAAACGGTGGCAGCACGCCTAGTCATGCCTCTAGCGTACTCAAATCCCGATCCCCCGCACGCGTCGGACCAGTGAGCTTGGCGCGTCGCCAGTTCTGGCCGCAGATGCGAGAATAGGCGTCCAGACCTGAGGTCGCGAGTTCGCGCAGCTCAGCGGCGGTCTCCGGTCGCTTTTCGGCATTGTTGAACTCGGCATGCACGATGGTCTCAAGCGTCTGACGCAGCGCCTCGAC
>Ga0307471_100001129_pt1 | contig 14449 bp, 16 predicted proteins | sample atmos_gasesAM3C__2_FD_204566 | JGI IMG/M metagenome (GOLD analysis project Ga0307471, IMG submission 204566) | Hardwood forest soil microbial communities from Morgan-Monroe State Forest, Indiana, United States - atmos_gasesAM3C_515 | ecosystem: Environmental > Terrestrial > Soil > Temperate... | reverse complement strand
AAGCCATTTGCCCATCTGTCCCTCAGAGCCAATGATTGCAATTTTTTTCTTTATCATACTATTTCCTTAATGTCTCATCTATTATTTGCATGCCTTTGTTAAGTAAATCTTCTGGTTGACAGGCAGATATTCTAACAAAATTCTGATAGTTTCCAAAGGCTTCGCCAGGTGCTATCGCTACTCCTAAATCAAGAAGATTGTTGATAAAAGATGTGACATCAAAGTTATCCTCTCTTACTTTGGCAAAAAGGTACATTGCTCCATCCGGCTCTACAAAGTCCAACTGCATATTTTTTACTTTTTTTATCACAGTGTCTAGTCTGTTTCTCATGATTTTTGCATTATCACTTGTGTCTGCATCAAGTGCTCTAAGAGCTACATACTGGATTGGTTCTGCTACGTTTGTAATGCACAATGCTTGAAGCTTTGCCATTCTGTCAATTATGTCTGGACTTGATACCGTATAACCAATCCTGAAACCTGTCATGGCATGTGATTTTGAAAACGATTGTGTTATGATGCTTTTATTGTATTCGTAGGCAAGAACGCTTTTCCATTTTCCGTATGCATAACTTGAATAGATCTCATCACTTAAAACATATAGATTATTTTTTATTGCAATATTTATGATCTCATCTTGAATCTTTTCTGGAAGAATCTTGCCAGTTGGGTTGTTAGGATAATTTAGTACGATCATTTTGGTATTGGGATTTATCGTGTTTTCAATCTGTTCTATGGATGGCTCCCATTTGTTATCTAGTGTAGTCTGTATTGTTCTAACCTTGATGCCAGAGTTTAGCGCGTTTTCTCTATATGCAGGCCAGGCAGGTTCTATTACTACCATTTCATCTCCCAGGTGCAATAGACTAGAAATTGCAAGAAAAACTGAAAATCTTGCACCTGGTGAAACCATTATGTTCTGAGTTTGAATTTTTATACCATATGACAAGGAAATTTTTTTTGCCAGGGTGTCTCGAAATCCTGGCATTCCTTTAGAATCGCCATATTTTGTATATCCTTTATCGTAAACTTCTGAGAGGGCTGATTTTACGACTTTGGGTGGGTAAAAGTCTGGCTCTCCAACTTCCATGTGAATGATTTTTTTTCCTTCCTTTTCCAAAGCTTTGGCTTTTAAAAATATTGAAAGATGTGTTGATTTGTTGGTGGATTGTACCTTGATTGATTCATTTAGCAATAAATTCAAAAATGTCGAAGCTGTCTTTTCATCTAGGCCAATTTCTTTGCATAGTGAGAGAACTTTGGTTCTAAGCTGGTTCTCTCTTTCCTCATTTGTTACACCAAGGCCCAAATTATTTTTAAGACTGCCGATTTCCCTTGCAACATCATTTCGTTCTTTTAGCAGTCTTATCATATCAAACGTGATCTTGTTTATCTTATCACGCAGCTTTTCAATGTCAGACATTTTTATTTCAGAACCGATGGTATGAGGCCACTTCTAATGGCATGATCTGCTAGAACAAGAGAGACAAGAGAATCTACCACGGGGGGCGCACGAGGAACAACACAAGGGTCGTGTCTTCCTTCTACTATCAACGATGTTGATTTTTTTGTCTTCATGTCTATGGTATTTTGTTTTTTTGCTATTGAAGAAGCAGGTTTGAAAGCAACTCGAAGAACAATTGGCATTCCAGTTGATAATCCTCCAAGTATCCCGCCTGCATTGTTTGTCTTGGTTGCTATCTTTCCATTTTTTATTACATATTCATCATTATTTTCTGAGCCCTTGATTGTAGAGCCATAAAATCCAGAACCAAACTCAATTCCCTTTACTGCCGGAATTGAGTACAGTGCCTTACTTAGATCTGATTCTAGGGAGCCAAAGATTGGTTCGCCCAAACCTACTGGAACGTTTAGTGTTATGGATTCTATTATACCTCCAACCGAATCTCCGCTTCTTTTTGCAGCAAGTATTGCAGCCTGCATTTTTTCAGCTGTTTTGGTATCAGGACATCTGACCTCATTTGAATAAATTGCATTTTTCATCTTTGATGTGGCTTGATTTTTCATTTTTATTTTGCCAACTTGTGAAGTGTAGGAATATGTGTCAATGTCCAAAGTCTTTGAGAGAAGCTTTCTTGCTATTGCCCCTGCCATCACAAATGTGGCTGTCAATCTACCAGAGAATCTTCCACCTCCTCGATAGTCATTGAATCCCATATATTTTATAAAAGCAGGATAATCAGAATGTCCAGGTCTTGGTTTTACTATGAGATTTTCATAGTCTTTGGATTTTTTATCTTGATTCCAAATTATCATTGCAATTGGTGCACCAGTAGTGTATCCTCTAAAAGTTCCTGAAAGGATCTCTACCCTGTCTTCTTCTTTTCTTTGGGTAGTTACTATTGACTGGCCTGGCTTTCTAAGATCAAGCATTTTTTGTATGTCTTTTTCTTCTAGTTGTAGACCTGCAGGACACCCATCTACAACAGCTCCTATGCATCTTCCATGAGACTCACCAAAACTTGTTAGCACAAATCGTTGACCAATAGAACTGTATGACATGATGAAATTTTCTTTTAGAGACTTATAATCCTTATAGGAATGATATACAACAATACCATGCAAATTCGTGATGCGCAACCAAGTGATAAGCAAACCGTTTTAGAATTTTGTAAGGAGACATTTTCTTGGGGAGACTATATCGCAGATGTCTGGGATTCTTGGATTTTACAAGGAAATCTCTTTGTAGCTGTTGAAAATGATACTCCGATTGGTCTTTCTCACCTTGTTTTTACAGACAATAGGCAAGCTTGGCTTGAAGGAATCAGGGTTCATCCAAATCATAGAAGAAAGGGATATGGAAGAAAGCTAATTTCATACTGTGAATCAATTGCAAATTCTAAAATAATAAGGATGATAATTGAAAGTGATAACACTCCTTCAATTGATCTTGCCCGATCTATGGGATATGACATTGAAGATTGGTGGCGGCTGTATGCTTTGGTACCAAAAAAAGAAACTTCATCTGTGGTTATATCTTCTGATGTAAATCAGGTTGCAAGATTCGTATCTTCAAATACGTATGTTGATTCATGGAAATGGCTTCCGCTGGAAAAGTCAGACCTAAAAGAACTGATACAACAAAAAAGAATTTTACTGTCTGTACAAAATGAGCGCATTTTGGCAATTGGAATATGGAATGAATCCAAAACCTTTGCAAATGTCTTGCAGCTTGGTTTTATCAATGGCACAGATGAGGGAATGCTAGACATTTTACGATTCATACAAAACAAAGGTTATGAATTACATTCTGAAAGAATTCAGGTTTTTTCTCAAGCAAAAAACATACTTGAGATGGAATCACTTACAAAAAGACCTCTTTTTTACTTGATGAAAAAAGATCTAAAGAAAAATCTATAATGATATGATACAAAATAAAATCATGAACTATTGGCTTGTAAAACAAGAACCGTCTGTGTATAATTATGAGAAACTAGTAAAAGAAAAAAAGACTGTATGGGATGGCGTTCATAACAACCTTGCACTAAAACACATTAGATCAATGAAAAAAGGTGACAAGGCGCTATTCTATCATACAGGTGATGAGAGGCAAGCAGTTGGTATCATAGAAATAACAACAGATCCGTATCCAAATCCAAAAGAAGATGACAAGAGATTTGTCATAATGGGTGTAAAACCAATATCTAGACTTAAAAGATCTGTGACGCTAGATGAGATGAAAACAGACAAGATTTTTAAAAATTGGGAGTTGTTGCGAATTTCAAGGTTGTCTGTAATGCCAGTTCCAAGAGAAATCTGGGATGCAATTATTAAAAAATCAAATAGCTAATATGAAAGAATTTTTGCACCAATTGCATTCATGTCTTGTATAAATGTTGGATATGAAACATCAACTGACTGTGGATCAGAAACAGTACAATCACCTACAAACATGCCTGCAATACAAAATGCCATAAACAACCTGTGATCATCGGAAGAATCCAAATCTGCACCATTTGGAATATCTGGTGAGCTAAGAATCAATCCGTCCTCTTTTTCCTGAACTTTGATGCCAATCTTTGCAAGCTCACGAGCCAAGATGGCAATCCTGTCAGTTTCCTTGAATCTTGCATGTTTTACGTTGTAAATTTCAATTGGTTTTGATGTCTTGAGTGCAAGTATTGCCAAAGCTGGAAGAAGATCAGGGGTGTTTGAAAGATCAAATCTTCCACCGTTAAGTGATGGCGGAGTCTTTACTGTTATCAAATCATCCAAATTTACCTTGACACCTAGCTTTTCAAGATGTGTTATCATTTCACTATCTCCCTGTGGAAGATCACCAACTAGAGCAGAAATTGTCATTTTATCCCCAATTAGTACTGCTGCAGAAAGTAACAACGCCATGCTTGAAAAATCAGAAGGTACTGTAAAATCTGCTGACTTGTATTGCTGTTTTGAAATGCTGTATTTTTTGTAAGGATCTATGGTATCCACACTAACACCGAATTTTTTCATTGTAGATATGGTAGCATCAAGATATGGTTTTGATACAAGATTTCCTTCTATGTTCAATCTGACGCCTTTTTCTGTTTTTGGGGATGCAATCATTAATGCAGATATGAATTGACTTGAAACTGTACCTAGAATTGACACTTCGCCACCATGGATTTTCCCCTTTACAGTAATAGGGGGCTTGCCGTCTGTTGACGTACAGTTTGCCCCAAGGTCTTCTAGTGCATCAAGTAATGGTTGCATTGGTCTTTTTCTAAGACTTGAATCTCCGCTAAGTGTTGTTTTGGTATCTAAAAGCGATGCTATTGCAGCAGAAATCCTTATTGTTGTTCCTGAATTTGATGCGTTAATTTCATTACTTTGCAGTTTTATATCACCGGAACTTTCTATTGTTAAATCAGTACCATCCTCTTTGATTGTTGCCCCAAATGTTTTACATGCATTAATTGTTGCAATGGTATCCCTTGAGAACAAAACATTTCTAATCTGACTATTTCCTTTTGCAAGTGAGGCCAAAAATATTGCTCGGTGGGTATAGCTCTTGTTTGGAGGGCAGACTATGTTTCCGTCAAGTCTTGCTTTTTCAATTTTACATTTCATAGACTTCGGCCTTTTTGTTGTTAATGTTAGAAATTATTGTTGTGCCTTCAATTGACGCAAATACTTTTTTGACATTTGAAACGTTTTCTTTTTTTGCAATTGCGGCAATAGATGGCCCGTTGCCAGAAACTGAAGCTGCAAGAGCCCCGCTTTCTACTAGATCTGTAAGAATTCTAGGATCAGAATTCAGTATGGTGGATGTAGCAAGGCCGTTTAACATCATCGCATTCCAATAATCCGAATTGCTTGCAAGTGTCCATGCCTGCGAAAATACGCCGTCAAGAATCTTTAGCTTTTTCACGTTACCGCGTTTTCGTGAGCTTGGAATGAATATGACAGCTACCAAATCATCTGGTGCTTTTTCTAATTTTACAATTTTTAGATTGGTGTTATCTGTCACAACAAAGCCTCCAAAATAACAGGCTCACGCATCATCAACCGCTCCTGTAATGCTCACTTTGGTTTGTATTGATGCCTCAACTCCATACTTGAGAATTTCTAAATCTGTTATCTTTGGCTTGAATAATTTTGCACATGCAAGTGAAACTACTGACGAAATGGCGCTAGAGCTCTTCAACCCGTATCCTGAGGGAATTTCAGATTTAATCAGTACTGTAATCTTGTTTTTTTCTAGATCTTCCTTTGGTATGGTTTTTTCCATTACAGCTCTAATGAGACGCGAGCTTAGGCTTGATTCCTTGTTCTCAAAATATAGCCCAACACCAGATGTGACACCAATATTAGCTTCTACGTTAAGTGAAATCCCAAGAGTAGAGCCCTTGCCAGTTGCTATTGCATTTACAATGGACACTGCACCATGCATGACTGCTTTTGCTGCTGGCATTTTCAAAATCTCCCCAACAATGTTAGCTTCATTGCTTGATATGGTGCTTCTTGTCCAGTCCAAATCTCAAAAGAACGCATTGCCTGACCAAGAAGCATTTCCCATCCATATATGATAATCGCACCTTGTTTTTTTGACTGTTCAATTAATTCAGTTTCTACTGGCATGTACACAATGTCATAAACTATGGAATTCTTTGTTATTGATCTTGTTGGAATGGGACATGCGTTTCCTTTTAGTCCCATTGATGTTGCATTTACAATAAACTTGTATTTTCCTGCAATGTCTCCTGCACTGGACAAATCAGAATAATCTGATTCCAATCCTAGGTTGTTTGCAAATTTGATCAATTGATCAGCTCGTTCCTTGGTTCTATTTGCAATGGTTATCTTGCGAACTTTTTCTTTTGCAAATCCAACAACAATGGCTCTAGCTGCTCCGCCTGCACCAACAAGTAAAACATCAGTGTCTTTGCAGTCAATATTCCGTTTTTTTATAGGATCTAAAAATCCATCCATGTCAGTATTGTATCCCTTAAGGGAGCCATCATTGTTGACAACAGTGTTAGTAGCACCTATTGTTTTACAGTTCGTGTCTACTTCATCAAGAAACTCCATCATCTCTATTTTGTGAGGTATGGTTACATTAAATCCAGCAATCTTGATTTTTTTTAACGCTTCTACACCATGTGCTAATTCGCCTTTAGGGATTCTATATGCGATATACGTACAATCCATTCTTAAAAACCCAAAAGCTGCATTATGAATAGCTGGTGAAAGTGAATGGTCTATCGGGTCTCCTATGACTGCATAAGTTTTAGTCATTGTTTCAACTCAAAGATTGATTTGATTTCATCTAGACTGAATTGGCCTGGAGCTATAGGCTTGCCAAGTGAGACATATGTGTAAGGGCTGCCTAATTGCGTGCAGAGAATTCTTGACATGCGACCATAGTCTCCCATGGCAAAGGCAATGAGGTTGGTGCTACTTTGAAATTTGTAAAGTGACAAAATGCATAGTGTATCTTTTATTGATTTTGCAGTAGTTACAATTTTGACGTTTTTTGAAAATTTTGCCATTTTTTTATTCATTGATTTCAGGTAGCTGATGCTTGGAGTTTTTGCAAAATCATGCCAAGATATTAACAAGTTTGTTTTTGTTTTTTTCAAATACCGCTGTAGCGACTTGTTTTTTCGTATGGTGTGATATTCCACATCTAGAAGAAATGGATTGTATTCTGATATCAATTTGAGAATAGAAATTCTGTTTTTTTCACTACTGGAAAACTTGCCTCCCTCCGATCTTGGCCTCAAAGTACAAATGCACCTTGACATATGTTTTCTCACCAAACTCAAAGCTATTGGAACTTTGTTTGGTTCCATAAAATCAAATCTTATTTCAATATAATCAGATCTTTTCAGGGAAGCCTGTAATAGTTTGTTTAATTTTGTGGGACTAGATTCTGCTAGTGTGACACATGTCTTGTATGCCATATTTTTGGTTGTTATATTATGAAATTAAGCCTTTGTTCAAATAATAATACACAGATATTAAATACAATGTTTGCAACCTTTTAATTAATGCAGTTTTATTTGCATAAGAGTTTCCTGTATACAACTTTAACCTTCGTGTTTCTTTCATTCATAGTTTCAATAATGCCTTTTCACGCACATGGTGATGGTTTCACCCAAGAAAATGTATACGCAAATGTAGGAAACAGAACAATGGCCATGTTTATCAAAATCAATCCTCCAATTCTTACTTCAGAAAACCTTCAAGACAGGTACATGCAGCTTAGGTTTTTTGATGCAAACACCAACAGTTCAATCAAAAATGTATCATTCTGGATTAATGTGACAAAAGGAGATCAACCGTTGATGTATGATCTTTTTTACACTCACACAGGTTATCTTACGATAAAATTCCAACCTGGAGGCACAGGGAAATGGAAAATCTTGGGTGATCCAGACCCAATACTTAGTGGCATGGGATCACAAGAAGATCAGGTAAATGTACAAGGACCAATACTTTCAGGAGGAGGGCTATACCATTTTAATATGGAGTTTCTGGCATTTGATTATTCAAATGCGATGGTTAATTCAACCACTAAAATAAAATTTGACTCTTATCTTAGTGTTGGAGATATTTACAATCAGCCAATTACCTATAATTCAAACTCTTACAATACTACACTAATTTCATACTATGACAAAATAAATAATTTTAATTTTGATCCATCTAAACTACAAGCCTCATGGTCAATGCCTTTTGATTGGAATCCAGCAAGGTATAAAGACAGACCACTGCTTGTGCATGAAGAGTTTCGCATTCCAAATACGTTTAAGGAATTTGCAAATATTCCTGTCTTTTCCGCAACCGTAAATGGAAATCCGGTCAAAAATGGCAAAATTGTCATAGACCCAAGTAGTATACAAAATACCACCATAGCTCATCTTTTTGTCTACAAAGATGACATACAAAAAATGGCAAAAACAGTTGGACCAGATGCAAAAACTATGGACTTTACAATTTACCCATCTCACATAAATGTCACCACCTCCACTGACATATTCACTGATTTTGGAGGATGGGAAACAAAACTTGGTTGGTCTCCTGATAATCTCGATCCGTTTTCAACGAATGCTCTCAATCTGACATTTTGGGATCAACTTACAGGACAACAAGTTGCTGGTAATGTCAAGTATGACCTCAAGATAACTACTAGAACCGGAGGCACTTTGATATCAATGCAAAATTTGATTGCAAAAGGTGGAACTGATGTTGAATCACTTACCATGCCAAGCAATGGAATCTACAAAATACAAATAAACGTAACATCGGTTACCACTAATGATATTCCAGATGCAAGTAGAACTGGCATGGCAAGAGGCACCATAGTTATTCCGTCAGTTGCAAGTCAAGAAGCTATACCCGAATTTCCTATGACAGTGTGGATGTTGATTACTGGTTTTGCTTTATTGATGATTTTTAGTAGAACCAAAAACAGAGTCTCACTGAAATATTCTCTTGAGTAATAATGAAGAAAGATATGATGATTTTTAGGATACAATAGTCATTCTTAACTCGTCCACCAAACACCTGACAGATCTGAACAATTCTTTAACTGAAGTACTCATTTCATGCATATCCTGACCACTGCCGTTAAACGAATCCATTGTATTTTTGGCAGATCTTATCAATATTTTAGCTTCGTTCATGACACCAGTCTCTTCTAGATGTCTAAGTGTGTTTTGCATTTTTGTTGTTACCTCGTTCATGTTTTCTGAAATCAGGCGACAGTTTTCTATGTTCTTAACCATCTCGGGTGTTTTGAGAACCTCGATTATTTCCTTGACAATTTTTGCAGTATCCATGATATTGCCAAAGGATTCTTGCACGCCAGGTGATCTAATTTGGTGCATTATTTCTACAGCACCAGAAACAGTTTCTTTTATCTCTCTTAGCTTGCTAGTTTTTTCTCCATCTGTCATTTCTATCCCAATCCTAGGAACAATCCGCAGAGAAAGACTTTGGCCATAACAAACATGTCCTCCTTGCCCTCCACAAACCGCATTATGTGAAGAGCATGTTCTATGCATCTAGCCAGTATCACCGAATTTTCTACAATGTCTCTGATTGACGGTATTGTTATCATGAGGATACTTGGTAGAAAAATTATATATCGATTCAAGATGGTTTTGCAACAAAAATGTTGGATTCAAACATATCAAGATCTGAAACATGCTTAAATCTCACTATTCTTGAAAACCTTCAGTACACGATCAAAACATTAATAGTACATTTTTGTAACCTTTTCCAAATATTATATACAGAAGTAATTTATGGTTGTCATGTGGAGATCAAATTCTATCATTAATAATGATTCAAAAGATCTTTCTAAAATAGGCAAAAACAAAGTCACACTCACTGTTACTTCCCCACCATATCATAACGCGATTAACTATACTGAACATACAACTTCTAAAAAGTGGTATAGAGGAACAGTTGGGGGAACAATTGAAAGTTGGATTGATGAGATGAAAGCTGTTTTTTCCCAAGTATACCAAGTCACAAAGCCTGGTGGCTTTTGTTGCATAGTTATTGGAAACGAGATAATTGAGGAAAAAATCAAACTCCCATTGCCTGCATTATTGTTAACTGAATTAACAAAAGCAGAGATTGGTTGGAAGTTTTTTGAGGAAATAATTTGGAACAAGGTGACAGGTGGAAAAAAAAGATTCAGGGTTACTGTACAGCATCCATACCCAACATACTATTATCCAAACATCATGCATGAACAAATAATCATTCTACGAAAACCTCCGTTTCATAACGTTAAGGACAAGAAAAGCAAGTTGACAATTAATGATATCATGAAAAAAGAAATCGCAAATTCCATATGGCATATAGCACCAATGCCTCCAAGCTACAGGAAATTTCATCCAGCAGCTTTTCCAGAAGAAATCCCATACAGGCTGATTCAGCTTTATAGTAATGTTGGGGATCTGATACTGGATCCATTTGTTGGAAGCGGTCAGACAACAAAGATGGCTAGATTTCTTAAACGCAAATACATCGGAGTTGACAAATCTGCAAAATATGTCAAGATAGCAAAAAAGCGAACTGGGGGATCCCAGTCCCTAAGGAAGATGCAGCTTGTTCCATATTGGAAAAATCCTGAACCTTTGAATATCTGACGAAACGAATTCGTAAAGGTTATGTACTAAGTTTTGAAAACAATACCGATGGTTACATCAAACAGCAAGTCTTATTTCAGAACTGTCGAGGCTAGCCACAGAACATATACCAAAGCTATCAGAAAGGCAAGAACAAGACAGGGAATAATGAATCTGTACTGGAAACACAAACGTCAGCACGAACAACTGCTCAAAAAGCACTTGAGAGATGAGATGGCTGAAATAAATCAATTAAAAAAGAAAATAAAATAACTCTTTTTTCTTTTTCTGTAATTATTTTTCTATAATATATTCATCGTCGACTTCCATGCCAAAGTGTCTGCCAGTTGCTAGTTTGGCATGAGCTAAAACAGTATCTCCTTTTTTGAGGTGAGTCACTGAAATCAAGTGCCCATTTGGTCTGACAAACCTAATCGTTTCTGCATTTTGTGCAATGATTCCGCCAACTTCATTACCGATTTGAGCTTTAATCATAAGCATCGGCCTGCTTTCAATTTTGGAGCGACCAACAGTTGCCCTTCTGGCTCTTCCATGTGAATCCAAAACCAATACTTCAGAACCAGTTTCTAGCTCTGACAAGTATTTTGTGGTACCGTCTGGTGAAAGTGTATAGCAATGAACTGCGCCGGCATTTACTCTAAATGGTCTTGGGGATGTAAATGACGAGCCAACTGATTCGTTGTGAACCAAAAACAAAAAGTTTGATCTACTACCAATTAACATTCCCTCCCCACGTCCAAGCATAGACGCAGTATCTACACAAACTCTCTCACCGTTTCCAACTTCTTTAATTTCAAGTATCTTGGCAGGTCTTAGCTCAAAACTTTTTGTTCCAAGATATACTAGCACTTCTCTTACTTCGTTAATGGAATCTGTTGAAAATATTACGCCATCTACACCAATTTCTAAAATGGAGAACATCTTCCTTACTTCGTCGGGGCTTTTTGCAGTTGCAAATACTTTGGTGTGAAGCTTGTGCAATTTGGCTACGATATTTTCAAGTGGAATTATTTTCCAGTCAGTAACATCTACAACTACAAAATCAAGGCCTGCTTTTGCAAATTTTAGTATGTTTTCTATGTCGTGGTTTGAGCGAACCTTGAATCTCATGCCGATTTTTTTACCCTTGAATTTTGTTGGTCTGTCTACTACGACATATCTTGCGCTCTGAGATGTGTATAGTGTTGATAGTTTGGTCCTAAGCCCTCTTAGGTTCTGGGGGTCTACATTGACAATCTTGATTCCCTCACTCTCAATTTCAGCAAGAAACTTGCCAAGCTGCCCCCTTGATACTTTGGGGGAAATTATTAACTCCCTATTTTTGGTCAAGATGTTTTACAGCTTCCTGCGCAGTCTCTTTTCTAAATATTATGCCAGCCAAGGCATGGGTCATCTTACCAGGACTTTGGTGCTCAAAGATATTTCTGCCATATGTTACTCCCTTTGCTCCAGCTTTCATTGCGTCTTCTGTCATTTCTAGTATGTCCATGTCAGTTTTTGCTTTTGGCCCGCCTGCTATTACTATTGGAACTGGAGTGCTTTTTACAATTTTTGCAAATGAATCCACATCGCCTGTGTACAAAGTTTTGACAATGTCTGCTCCAAGCTCTGCCCCTATTCTTGCAACATGGCCTACAATTTCAGGATCGTGTGGATTTTTGACATTCTCACCCCTTGGGTACATCATTGCTAATAGAGGCATGCTCCATTTGTGACAATCATCTGAAATTCTTCCAAGCTGTTCAATCATTTCAGGCTCTTCTTTTCCTCCAATGTTGATATGAAGAGAAACTCCGTCTGCACCTAGTCTGATTGCTTCTTCAACAGAACCAGTTAACATTTTTCTATTTGGGGAAGTTGAAAGTGATGTGCTGCCTGAATAATGTACCAGCAATCCCACCTTGGGTGGTTTTGGAAACGTCCTGAGAATTCCTTTGTTTACTATGATCGAAGTCAATCCATAATGCTGGCAATCATAAACTAATGAATGAGGATCTTCAATTCCCTTTAGGGGACCACTTGAAATTCCGTGATCCATTGGAATACAAAGCATCTTTCCAGATCGTAAAATCCGATTCATTCGGAGTTGATGGCCTGTGACCATTGGAATTTATCCTCGGTGTGTGCCCTACTTAAAAATACCGGGTATAATCTGCTGTCAAGAATTAAATAAGATGAAACAAACCCAAAGACAAATTGAGTCAGGTTACAAAAGAGCTTTATAGTTCTGAAATTGGTGATATATTAGAAAATTCTCTAAATGGAATTAGGCCTGGACTAGATGATTGCACGAGATTACTAGAATCAAATGATGTTCATCTTATTGGTCTAGTGGCTGGACATCTTGCCAGAAAAAAGTTTGGAAAAAAGGTCTCGTTTGTAAACAACATGATACTAAATTACACTAATGTGTGTATCACTGACTGCAAGTTTTGTGCATTTTACAGACCACCAGGACATGAAGAGTCTTACACTGTTTCACTTGAAGAAATTGAATCACGAATCAAGACAGCCTCTGAGATGTTTGGCATTACTCAAGTATTGATTCAAGGAGGACATAATCCAAAGCTTCGAATTGAATATTACGAAGATGCATTTAAAATGATGAGGGAAAAATTTCCCAAAGTTGGCATACATGGACTATCCGCATCAGAAATCGATATGATATCTAGAGTAGAAAAAATTAGCACGAAAGAAGTTCTTTCAAGATTAAAAATAGCTGGACTGCAATCGGTACCTGGTGCAGGCGCAGAGATTTTAGTAGATTCTGTCAAAAACATAATCAGCCCAAAAAAAATCTCCTCTGAGCAGTGGTTGAAAATAATGGAGGAGGCTCACACCATGGGACTGCCAGCGTCTGCAACAATGATGTATGGACATGTAGAAAGCGCAAGGGATATTGCAGAACACTTTATCAAAATTTCAAAACTTCAAGAAAAAACAGGAGGGTTTATGGCCTTTATTCCTTGGAGCTTTGAGCCAAACAATACGCTTATGCAAAAAGAAGAGACTGTAAAATACTCTGCAGGTGGCTCACAGCTGCTAAAAATGATAGCAATATCAAGAATCATGTATGATGGACTGATCCCACACATACAATCCTCATGGCTTACAAACGGTGTGGGGATGGCACAGATCGCACTACAATATGGTGCCGATGACTTTGGGGGAACACTGCTTGGAGAAGAAGTTGTTTCATGCACAGGTTCCCGCTCTACTGAGCTTACATCAAATAAAATAATACAGGCGGTAAAGCAAATTGGATATCAGGTAGAAGAGAGGGATAATTTCTATAATACAGTTCAGATGCACTAAATTCCGTAACTAGACCACTTGGCATCAACTATGTTCTTTGTGTCCTCATCAACTGAAACCATCTCCTGAATTTCTCTTTGGTATCCTTCTTCTTTGGTCTTCTGGGTTGCATCAATTCCAAGCTTTGATCCAAGATTTACTATCGGTGATGCAGGATCCAAAGTGTCAGTTGGAGTGTTGCTTATTATGATAATATCCCGTGCGGCATCAGCTCTGGTTGTGATTGCCCAGATGACATCATTGATGTCATGTACATTGATGTCTTCATCCACAACCACAAAAATTTTTGTTAGTGCAAGTTGACCCAGACCCCATAATCCCATCATTACTTTTTTTGCCTGACCTGGATATCTTTTCTTGATTGATATGATAGCCATCCCTTGGAACCAGCCTGCAGCTGGCATGGAAAAATCAACAACTTCGGGTTGGAACATTTTGATCAAAGGCAGAAATGAGCGCTCTATTACTTTGCCAATAAATGCATCTTCTAGAATTGGCTTGCCGACAATGGTAGTAAGATA
>Ga0307471_100001127_pt1 | contig 14462 bp, 12 predicted proteins | sample atmos_gasesAM3C__2_FD_204566 | JGI IMG/M metagenome (GOLD analysis project Ga0307471, IMG submission 204566) | Hardwood forest soil microbial communities from Morgan-Monroe State Forest, Indiana, United States - atmos_gasesAM3C_515 | ecosystem: Environmental > Terrestrial > Soil > Temperate... | reverse complement strand
TCCGTACGCACCGATCTTCCGCTCAGCCACCCCAGATTCGAGAAATGCGAAGGCATCGCGAATCCTTTTTCGAAATTCCGGAGCGGAGACTTCGGTCAGCTGTGTTTCGGGGTTGTGGAGGTAGAAGACATCAATGGCCTCGACGCCAAAATTCCTTAGACTTCTCTCCATTTGGTCCGCTAGATATTTCGGCGCCATGCAATGGCATCCCGCGGCGATTTCTTCGGGCTGAAAAACACCGCGATCGAGGAATTCGCGCGCGAAATACTCATTCGGATCTGCGGGCATTTCGCCATCAGGGGTCAGGAACCCAGCCTTCGTGCAAAGCACTAACTCGTCCCTGCCGTACCCCTTCGCCGTTAGTTCACGCAATGCCTCGCCGATGGACCTTTCGCTGCGCTGGAAACGATAATTTATCGCCGAATCGATTACGTTAATGCCCCCTTCCACCGCCGCAACCACCGCTTGCGCGTAACCGTTGTCTGTCCTGGGGTCGGGCTCGCCGAGATAAGTTCCGATACCGATGGACGAAAGCACTTGCCCGCCAGGAATTTCGCGAAAGTGCCCTGGTGCAGAGCGCCCTTGGAACCGTGCCGCGTATCGAAGTGTTCCCTGTGCCGTAGCTGAGCCGGCAATCCGTCCGTCGTTGTGTGCTGCTGGAGATGACATTCGCCCCTCTGTCAAGACGATCAATCTACAATATTCTACGGCGCGCTGCGCGCTGTTACTTCCTGCGCTGGTTCACCGCCTGCCATGCCCTGCGCGATAATCAACTCCCTCGCTTCAACACGAATCTTCGGCAAATTGCGGGCGAAAAGCGCGGCACCAACGATCGCGCCTACTCCGCCAATCGCCAGCGTCCATTGTGCCCCAAGGTGATCCGCTGACCAGCCTGATAACAACGCGCCCATCGGCGCCATCCCCATAAACATCATCGAATACACCGCCATCGCACGCCCGCGCAGCCGGTCGGGCACCATCGCTTGAATCAGCGTATTCGACGACGCCATCTGCATCATCATCGCGAATCCCACCGGAACCAGCAATGCCACGGATAAGAGGTACCAGCGCGAGAGTGAAAATAAGATTAGAAACGTGCCGAAGCTGGCGCAAGCAACCGCTACCCACCGTCCGAGCCCCTTCACTCCAGTGCGCGAAGCCAGCGTCAGTGCGCCACCTAGCGCCCCCACGCCCGTCGCACCCATCAGAACGCCAAGAGTCCGCGCATTCCCGTGCAATATTTTAGCCGCAAAAATAGGCATCAGCACCGAGTACGGCATAGCCACCAGGCTCACGAGTCCCAACAGAAGGAGCAGCGCCCGTATCGGGCCAGTGTTCCACACGAACCGAAATCCTTCGACAATGTGCTCGAATGGCGAAACGCGCATTGTTTCAACCGGAGCGCGGTTCACGTGCATCAACAGGAGCCCAATGATCACGGCGATATAACTGATCGAATTTGCCGCGAAGCACCATCCTTCGCCAATGCTCGCAACAAGAATGCCCGCGATCGAGGGGCCGATGACGCGCGCGCCGTTGAACATTGACGAATTGAGCGCAATCCCATTCATTAGGTCTTCGCGCCCGACCATGTCTACTAAGAAAGCCTGCCGTGCAGGAATGTCGAAGGCGTTCACCGCGCCCATCAACGCCGCAAGCACCACAACTTCCCACACAGTGACGCGTCGGGTCAAAGTCACGACGGCTCGAATCCCTGCCAGCACCATCGAGCTCGCCTGCGTGGCAATCACCACTCGCTGCCGATTCCACCGGTCCGCCACCATCCCGCCGATCGGCGCCAGAAGAAACACCGGAATCTGCCCTGCGAACGCAACCGTCCCCAGTAGCAGCGATGATCCGGTCAACCGGTAGACGAGCCACGCCTCCGCTATGTTGTCCATCCAGGTGCCAATCAGCGAAATCAGTTGGCCGCTGAAGAAGAGCTGGAAATTGCGATGTCGCAAGGCGCGAAGCATCTGCGGAATTCGGCTGGCATCTTCGAGCTCTGGTTTTGCGTGGTTTCGTTTCTGATGCGGGGTCGCCATCTCTCTCAATTGTACGACGCCGCGCAGTTCTGCCGGTTTCGATTATGCGGAGGATTGTGCAGAAGGGTTCGATGATGGAGGCGCGAGCAACCGTCCACAAGCGCGAAGGATACGCCGGAAGGGCCAGTCACCTTCCCGGAAGAAAATTTCGCCGTCGCGCGGCTTTGAGTAAAACCATCGCGCAAGAATCGCGAGATGCTCGGAGCGCTGCACCGGCGCGTCCCGTAGCCCGTATTCCGAACGCCAATCGGCGCTCGAAGGATGGACGTCGTCCGCAGGCGCGCCGACCTCCGGCTGTTGCGCCCCGTCTCTTGATTCGGGACCATTCTTGCCACCAGGTCGCTCGAGTCCCTGCTTGAGGATCGCTTCCACCGACCTCGGTTCACTCGACAACTCTCCGAATCGCAGAAATATCGGCTCGGCCAGAAGCCCCGCCAGCACAGGAAACACGATAATAGATTTCTCCTCCACCCCTCGCTGCAGGATCACGGCATCAAGCTCGTCAATTCGCCGCGCGACTTCAGGAAGCCCGCGCAGCGCCGCCGTGGCCTTTTCGAGCCGCTTGTGCACGGCAGCAGCACGCTCGAAATCGAGCGCTTCGCTCGCGGCTTCGCGATCGCGCTCCAGTTCCTGAGTAAGCGCTTCGCCGGAAGTCGCAAGCGTCGCCACGACGCGGCCCGTCTCCAGATCGTATTCTTCTTTCGTGCACCCCGCGAAACAGGGCGCCAGACACATCTTCATCTCCGAATAAATGCATCCCGGAAACTCCGGGTCCCGGCGGATCTTGATCTGACAACGCCGCATTTTGAAAAGGTCGAGAAATCCCTCCGCGAACGCTTCCGCGCTCTTCCGCGAAGCAAACGGACCAAAATAAAATCCGCCGTCCCCGGAAATCCGCCGCGTCACATAACAGCGCGGGTACGCATTGTGCAAATTCACTTTCAAAACAGCTGGAGGCCGCAAACGTAGCAGATCGCGATAACGTTTCGGAAATTTCACGCGGGCACAGTCGTACAAAGCAATCGTCTGCTCGAATTTTGAACCTGTCACTCGGTAACGCACACCTGCAGCGACATTCCGCAGATTCAGCCGCTTCGAAGCCGCCTCAGGTTCGCGCAGCAGCCGCTCGGCAGCGCGACGGATATCAGCGGTGCGCGCGAGGTAAGGTTGTGCTCCAGCCTCGCGCATTTCGATCAACAAGACGCCGGAGCGAGCAGGAAGCGCCGTGAAAAATAGCTCATCATGCCCGGCGTCGAATTCCAGGCCGCAATCAAGTTCAAGCATCGAGAAAAGAATACACTGCGGAGCGAATGTGCGGGAAAGTTACCAGTAGTTAATAAGATTTCAAAACCCAGGCGGCAATCACAAGCCGCTGAATCTCGCTCGTTCCCTCGTAAATCTCGGTGATGCGAGCATCGCGATACGCGCGTTCGACAGGGTACTCGCTGCTGTAGCCGTAGCCTCCGTGAATCTGAATCGCCTTGTGTGCCACGCGTGTCGACATTTCACTGGCGAATAGTTTCGCAATCGCCGCTTCCATCGAAAAACGTGCTCCCGAATCCTGTTTCCACGCCGCACGCCGCGTCAGCAACCGCGCCGCGTCAATTTCGGTGGCCATGTCCGCCAGCATAAATTGAATCGCCTGAAAGTCAGCGATGGGATGCCCGAACGCCTGCCGCTGTTGCGCGTAAGAAAGCGCCGCTTCAAATGCTCCCTGCGCAATCCCCGTAGCTTGCGCCGCAATGCCGATACGCCCACCGTCGAGAGTCGAGAGCGCCACTTTATAACCCTCGCCTTCCTCTCCGATTCGATTCGATGCCGGTACAACGCAATCGCTGAACACCAGCTCGGTGCACGCTGTGCCATGAATGCCAAGCTTCTTCTCTTCCTTGCCGACGCTGAATCCCCGCGTGCCTTTCTCGATGATCAGCGCTGTGATTCCCTTTTCGCCTTTCTCAGGCTGTGTATTCACATACGCAATCGCCGCGTCTGCCGCTCCCCCATTCGTGATCCAAGCCTTGGTGCCGTTAATTACGTAAGTATCGCCCTTGCGAACCGCTTTCGTCTGAAGCGCCGCCGCATTCGAGCCCGCTTGAGGTTCGGTAAGCGCGTAGCAACCGATTTTTTCTCCGCGCGCAAAGGGAACCAGAAATTTCTGCTTCTGCTCCTCAGTCCCTACACGATAAATCGGATCGCAGTAGAGCGAATTCTGCACCGACAAAATCACGCTCGTCGAAGCGCACACGCGCGCGATTTCCTCAATCACGATCGTGTAGCTGACGTGATCCATTCCCGCGCCGCCATAATTCTCAGGCAGCGCCACGCCTGTGAGCCCCAGTTCGGCCGCTTTCTTGAACGTATCGCGCGGAAACCGCCCCGTTTCGTCAATTTCCTTTGCCAGCGGCTTTACTTCCGCCTCCGCAAATTCGCGCACGCCCTTCTGCAGAAGCTGCTGCTCTTCAGTAAGTTCCAGGTTCAAGATGGGGTTCCTTGTATATCGTTCTCTAAAACAAAATAAGAACACAAATTCTAGGCTGCGTAGCGCGAATAAGAAAGGAGAAATGCGCCGGAAGAACGATCAGTTCTCTACGTCGCTATGGGAGTGGCAACAGGCAACGCGGAAGCAGCCGGATCGTTCCGAAGAGGCAGCACACAAACGCGGAAATCGCCAAAGTCCTCATCGAGGATATTCGCGTAGAAGACGAACAGCCCGGCCGCCGCATCGATAGCGATGATCACTAAGATCCGTACAACGGCTTGCGCCGCCGGCATTCCCTTGAAGATTCCGAGTAGCGCGCCAATCGGAATTGAAGCAACGAAAAAAATAATGAGACGCCAAATGACGGTTCGCCACGAATAAGTCCACCAGACTCGCGCAGTGCGAGCGAGAGTGGCGGAGAAAGCCTGCGAAGTGAATTTGCTTCCGCTTGATACCAGACCGATTCGGAAGTGGGGAAACTTTTTATGAAGAATGTATTCCATGATGAAAAAAGCTACGACGTAGCTGATCACATAGGGCATGCACCACACGATGGGTTCAATCAGATTTCCTCGTATGTTCCTGTGTTCGTAAACCACTCCCAGCATCCCAAACTCGATCGCTGCCGCCAGAATTGCGGAAATTAGGGTCGTTTGCCAAAAGAATGCCCACCAGATTCGAAGCGCGTGCTTAAACGTCGGCCGGAGGTAGTTACTGAGATAGGACACCGGGACACCCGGTGACCCGGCGCCGAGCATTGAAAGCGATTCAGGCATCGTGGGATGGCGTGATGATGCCAAGTTCTGTACGCGGAGTCAAGTAACTCCAACAGTATCCATCCCGAAGGTACGTTTTGCGTTAGGCTTGAATCCTGACTACAGGTCTTTGAAGGAAGATTGATTGCTCAATCCAGTCCGAGAGCCTCGCGCGCTTCGAGGATTTGCAACGCATGCCGCGCCGGATGTAGCGCAAGCACGATCATCAATTCCTGGCCAGTGGCCTTCCCCAGGGCTGGATGCGGGCCCACAAGCGCTCGGAGGTCCTGATCGCATTTTTCAACATAATCGATCGTACGCGCGCGGCTTCGCTGAAAATGCTCGAGAGCTTCCGCCAAAGTCGCGAATTTGCCGGCCGGCTTCACAAACTCCGGCGCTCCAAATTTTTGACTGCGGTCCGTCACGCTGCTGATGATCTTCTGCTCGCGCGCGCGATCAATCGGAGTCTCCGGCGGCCCCAGCTTCGTCGTCACCGTAGCGAACATCCCATCTTCCACGAGTCCGACGTGCTCGACGCATTCGAGAATCGACCAGCGATCCTCCGCAGGACGCATCCGCGCCTGCTCGTCCGTAAGCCCTTCGGCTGATTCCAAAAGCTTCTTGCGTGACGCACTCAACAATCTCAACAGCTGTTCTCGATCGACAGTTTCCATGGGTTATCCGTTCAGGGCCTTTCGTAGTTTTTCATACGTCGTCGTCAAGTCTTCCGGCTCAACTCGCGTCTCGCTAACCACGGTCATGAAATTCGCATCGCCCGACCAGCGCGGCAGCACGTGCAGATGCAAATGCCCCGTCACTCCCGCTCCAGCCGCCCGCCCAAGATTCATCCCCAGGTTGAATCCATCGGGATGATACGTTTGCTTCAAGGCCACCTGAACGCGCTGCGCGATTCGCATCATCTCGGCTAGCGTCCCAGGGTCTGCCGCCGCGAGATCCGCGACGTGGGCATAGGGAACAACCATCACATGGCCTGAGGTGTAAGGATAGCGATTGAGGATTACGAAACAAGTGGCGCCGCGGAATACGATTTGGGTCTTCTTATCGTCATTTGCAGCAACCGCGTCGCAGAAGATACACCCGCTATCCTTCCCCGCGTCGGCAATATAGCGATACCGCCACGGCGTCCACAGATAATCCATCCCTCTTAGCTCTGCGCGCCGGAATCAGAGGAGCCCGCCACTCGCGGGTGATTCACGTAATCTTTCAACTCTTTGCTGGGCTTGAAATAAGGAATTTTCTTCGGCGGCACTTCCACTTTCGCGCCCGTTTTCGGATTTCGGCCCGTCCGGCCCCGGCGTTGCCGCGTTCGAAAGCTTCCAAAGCCTCGAATTTCAATCTTGTCGTCAGCCTGCAGCGCCGCGATGATGCTGTCGAATATCGTCTCGACCACGGCTTCCGACTCTTTTCGCGGTAGCTCGGTGACGCGCGTTACTTCTTCCACGAGCTCCGCCTTCGTCATCGTATGTTCTTTGTTTTCGTGCACTCCCGCAGCTTCTGCCATGGGGACTTGAGCCTCCTCTTCAATATCTCCGGGCGACTGGCCGATTGCGAGCCGGGGTGGGGCGCCGCATACCTTTGCATATCATCAAATTACGTCGAGGTAAACGAATTTCATTTAGGGAAAAGAGTGTGGCCGCTCACCCCACTTGGGCGAACCCGATTCCTCTAATCCTCTAATTCTAGTTTGCTTGCCGCTTGGCTAGAATCGCATCGCCGATCGTCGCTGTGGGCGACGATTTCGGCGACTTTGTCGCTCGAAATGACTCGATCTCCTGCTTCTCGGCCTGTTTCTGCGCCGCCCGGTAGCTTAGGCTGATCTTGTGTTGCTCTGGCTCGAGCCGCAGGACTTTGAATTCGTATTCCTGTCCGGGCGTCAACACGGCAGTCACGCGAGCACCGCGTGAACCCTTTTCGCGTTCTTTGTCGCGATCGCCTTTTGGACGGCGTTCCTCAATCTCCGAAACGTGACAGAGCGCCTCAATTCCATCGGACAACTCAACGAACGCGCCGAAATCGGTAGCTCGCGCCACTTTTCCTTTTATAAGGTCGCCGATCTTGTGCTCACCAAACCAGTTCGCCCAAATGTCATTTACCTGCTTGATTCCCAGCGAAAGCCGCCGGTTCTGCGAATCCACTTTCAGCACTTTCGCTTGTATCGTGTCGCCCTTCTTGAACTTTTCGCTCGGGTGCTTGATCCGCTCGGTCCAGCTTACATCGCTGATGTGGATCAGCCCCTCCATGCCTTCTTCAATTTCAACGAACGCGCCGAAGTCGGCAAGATTCCGCACGCGGCCACTGACCATCGTTCCCACCGGATATTTCTCCGCAGCCGCTTCCCATGGGTCGACTTGCGTCTGCTTTAGTCCCAGTGAAATGCGCCGCTGATCCGTCTTCACTTCCAGCACTACCACGTCCGCTTCGTCTCCCACTTTCACGATCTTCGACGGGTGCTTCGCGCGCTTTGACCAGCTCATTTCGCTAACGTGCACGAGCCCTTCCACACCCGGCTCGATTTGCACGAACGCGCCGTAATCCGTTACGCCCACAATCTTGCCCTTCACTCGCGTTCCCACTGGGAAGCGCTCCGGCACCGTGGCCCACGGATCAGGCAGCAATTGCTTGCGGCCCAGCGAAATGCGCTGCTTTTCCTTGTCGAATTTCAGGATTTGAACGTGAATCTCTTCGCCCGCCTGCACCACAGAAGACGGATGTGGCACGCGGCCCCATACCAGGTCGCTCACGTGCAGCAAACCGTCGATGCCGCCCAAATCAACAAATACACCGTAATCCGTCACGTTCTTTACACGCCCCGTAACTACCGCGCCATCCGACATGGTTGCCAGTAAAGCTTCGCGCTTCGCTTTCTGCTCCTCTTCGAGGATCGCGCGCCGGCTCACCACCACATTGCCGCGCTTGCGGTTCAGCTTGAGGACGCGAACGTCGATCTCGCGGTCTTTCCATCCTTCCAGGTCGTGCACCGGCCGCAATTCGATCTGCGAAGCCGGCAAGAAGGCGCGCACGCCGATGTCAACTACCAAGCCGCCCTTGATCCGCTCGGATACCTTGCCCTTGATGTCCGAATGTTGACGGTACGATTTCTCGATGCGTTCCCACACGCGCCGCCGATGAGCTCGCACGTGTGACAGCAGCACGTAGCCATCCTTGTGCTCGTGAAGACGCTCGACTTCGATCGTCTGTCCCGGGCCGAATTCAATCGCCGAGCCTGACTCTGCGAACTCCTGTGCGGGCACCAATCCTTCAAACTTGCCGCCCACATCCACGATCACGCCCGCGTCAGTCACGGCCAGCACGCGCCCATCGAAGATTTCGCCTTCCGTTACCGCCGGCTCCGGTGTCGGGAACTGATCGAGCAGCTGGTCCATCGTCTCGCTGCTCTCCGCAGCTTCTACTCCGGTGGTCATCTCCTCGGAAATCTCGGTCCCAGCTCCGTCCCGGTGGGTGTCACCCGAGACATCTGGCAATACATCGTGCGCTTCAGTCGCTTGGGTGGAATTTTCTTCCGTTCCACTTACTGGCGCGATCGTTGCGTTCGCTCCGTGTCCATCTGTGGACACACTTATCCCCGCACTTTCTTCAACCGCTGCAGTGCTCGGCGCAGCTTCCAGCGCCCGTGCTGCTGCTGTCGCTGCGCCGGTTCCCGGGGATGTCTTCGTCTGGGGCGCTGCAGTCTGCGGGGCATCCGCCGAAGATTCGGAAGCTGACATTTCCAGAGTCGGTTGAAGATTATTGTCGTGTTCGGGTGACATTGAGAGCGGCCTCCATACGGATTCGTTCATTGCCTGCCGAGAGTTTGGCCTCGGTTATTCCACCCAGCTGGGTTTTGAGCAATGAAGGGGAACAGCGTCCGCGCCAGAAACGCCGTATCGTAGCGATGATACGCGTCCGGTTTGCGGCTTGTCAACAAAACGCTGGAATTCTACATCGCCGCCGTAGCGCATTGTATGAATGATTCATTACGAAATCCTAATGTATCCGCGCACGAATCCGATGGGAGCCCGTTCTAATAGGTGTGCAGGCGGGCGTCTGACCGCTGCGTTGAATTTTTGCCGCGATAAGGCTCACGCCCCGGCGCGGCTGATGTTGCGGATCTCTTTGCGGTAATCGGGGGCGGAAATTTCCACCGTGCGGCACATCTCATACAGTCGCGAGCGAATCCGCGTGCCCACTCGCTCCGTAAGCGTGTCTTCAATCGGCCGCTCACGCATCCCAGCCACACGCGGCCCTGCTCCCGCTGTCGGATCGGTATCCAGGTAGTTCGTGGTCAGCACCGTCACTCGTTTTTCGTTGTATCGAGTATTGAGAACATGCCCCACCGTTTCGAGCGCCCAAAGCGATGGCTTGCTCGACCCCACATCGTCGAGCACAAGAAGTTCGGCCTTTAATACGGGTTCAAGCACGCTCAATTCCGTCGATTGACTCTCGGAGTTGTAGCTGTCCTGAATCTGCTTCAGCAGATCCCGGTAATCGTAGAAAATTCCCGCATGGCCACGCGAAACGATCTGCTTTAGCGCTGATACGGCTAGATGTGTCTTCCCAGCACCGCATGGACCCATCAGGAGCAGGCCATTCTCATTGCCGGAGGGATACGGAAATTCCTGAGCAAACCGCTGCACCACGAGCTTTGCCTGCGCGAGGCTGCGATTCCAAACCTGAAGTTGCTCGCGCGCTACATTTTCGATGTCGTTGTCCGTTTCAAAACTTTCGAAATCGCATTGCCGGTAACGTTCAGGAATGCGTGCACGCGCCAGCGCCCGGTCAGGCTGCTCACTCTTCGTGCAATCGCAAGGCACGGCCCAAACCATCTTGGGCTCGCCTTGCGACACTGACCCCGGCCGATCCGCCGCCAACGGCTGCGCGCCCGGCGCAGTCCGCTCGACAATCTTCCAGCCGCTTCCCTGACAATCGGAACAGTCCGCTCGTGCCATCGCTAAGAAGAATATGCGCCGCGTCCGCTTCACGCAAGCACACTCGACCCTGTGGAAGAAATCAAACCTGTGGAAAGAACTGGAGCCGCTACTAAATTCGCGGATGCCGCATTGAAACTCTACTTACTTTTCGACTCGAATCGCCGGCCGCGGCGCCAACCGCACGATCGCATTGCGAACTTTCCGTTCATCCGGCGCCGCAAATCCGCGAGCCATCTCGCCGCGCACGAATTTTATGAACGCTTCCATCTGCGCCTGCATCTCGCCCATTTTGTCCCGCATATTCAAAATGATCTCGATGCCCGCAAGATTCACGCCCAGCTCGCGCGTTAAATTCAAAATCACTTCCAGCCGCTCCAGATCGCTATCGGTGTAAAGCCGCGTATTTCCCTGCGAACGCGACGGCTTCAGCAACCCCACCCGCTCGTATAGCCGCAGCGTCTGCGGATGCAACCGGTACAGTTCCGCCACCGCGCTGATCATGTAACCGGCTTTCGCTTTTTTTCTCGGCCGCCCTGCCATTTCACTTCTCCTTCTACATTCGATCCGTTACACCGCCGCCTTTGCAAACAATTCCTTGCGCGGATCCTCAGGATCGATCTTGCTCAGCTCCTTCAAGAGATTCCGCACCCGCTCATCTTCCGGCTTCGGTACCACCACCTGCACCTCAATAATCTGATCCCCGCGCTTCCCCGGTTGTCGCGACGACGGCGCCCCCTTCTCCCGCAGCCGCAATTTCTTCCCGCTGTTCGTCCCCGGCGGAATCCGCACCTGCGCACGTCCGTCAATCGTCGGCACCTCTACCTTCGCTCCCAGCGACGCTTCCGTCACCGTCACCGGCACCGCCGTATACAGATCGTCTCCGCGCCGATCAAAAAACGGATGCGGCTGCACGCGCGTGATGATGTAGAGATCACCCGGAGGGCCGCCGTTCGTCCCCGTGTTTCCATACCCGGCCACGCGCACCCGCGAACCCGTATGCGCCCCGGGCGGAATCCGCACGTCAATCGTCTCCATCTTCGGCACGCGCCCTTCACCGCCACAATTCTTGCAAATCGTGTGCAACCGCCCTGAGCCACCGCACCGCGAGCAGTTCACCTGAAAACGCATCTTCCCGCTTGTCTGCGTCACGTGCCCCGTCCCGCCGCACGTGGGACAAACTTTCGCTTCGCCTGGCTCCACGCCGCTTCCATGGCACATATTGCACACATCCAGCCGCGTAAAACTCAGCTTCTTCACAGTCCCGCGCATCGCCTCCGCAAACGTGATATCGATCTGATATTCCAGATCGGTCCCCGGCTCCTCTTCCATTCCCTGCTGCGCCGCATTCTGGCTGCGGAAAAATTGGCTGAACAGATCGCGGAAACTCGTTCCTCCGCCGCCCGCCCCCGCTCCGCCACCAGCGCCTCCGCCAAAATCAAATCCCCCGAAATCGAAATGAATATCTTCCGGCGCTCCGCCATAGCCCGCTCCCTGCGGCGGTACTCCCCCCTGCCCAGGTACGTTGAATCCAAACTGGTCGAACATCTGCCGCTTCTTCGTGTCCGACAGAACGTCGTACGCTTCCTGTATCTGCTTGAATTTTTCTTCCGCTGATTTGTCGCCCGGATTCAGATCGGGGTGATATTTGCGCGCGAGTTTGCGATACGCCCCGCGAATCTCCTTCACCGACGCCTTGCGCGGCACTCCCAGCAGTTCGTAATAATCTTGTTTGGTTGTCGTAGCCATTCTTGCTTTCGCTAATCCTTAAAGTTTCGCCCAGCGCGCGTTCCATTCAGCCAATTCCTGCGCCTCGCGCGCGGCCTCTTCCTGTTTCTGGCGCTGCACTTCCGTGCGCCCCGCCATCGCCGCTTCTTTCTGGCTCGCTTTTCCGATCCAGCGATCCAGCACCGCAATCTTCTCTTCCACCGTCGCGGGGTCCGCTTTAAATCGCAAAAACGTCCCAGTAATCTCAATCGACCGCGGCGCAAAATCCGCCGGGACATCCTGCCCCTGCGCGTCGTAAAACAAGCGCCGCCAATCCGCGCTCGGCGTCTCTGTAATCGACACCTGAATCAGAAAATAATTATCGCGAACCTTCGTTACCGCTTGCGGGGCACTCGCCCGCCGAATCCCGCTCGTCGTCAACGCGCTCTCCTGAATTGCACTCTTTGCAAATTCGTCTGCCTTTGTGATGCCCCACAGCAAAACGGGCGGGGCTTGCTCGCGCCAGCTCCCGCCCCATTTGCTGCATTCAGTTTGTCTACTCAACTTCAACCGCAGCGACGCGGAGCCGGTCTTAGTTCGGCTTCTTCGAGTCGTCCACGTCCACGAACTCGGCATCCACCACATCGCCTTGTCCGCCGCCCGACGAACCCGCTTGCCCGCTCGCTCCGCCGCTGTCGTGCCCCGCGCCCGGAGCTCCCGCACCCGCGCCAGCTGCACTTCCCGCCGACGCCTGCTGCGACTTGTACATCGCCTCCGCAATCGTGTGCGAGATCTTCGTGAGCTTTTCCGCGGCTGCATTCAACCGGTCGAGTCCACCTTCGTTCAGCGCTCGTCGCGCCTCTTCGATGGCTTCCTCAGCCGACTTCGCATCCGTCTCGCCCAGCTTCTCGCGGTTCTCCTTCACGAGTTTCTCGGTCTGATAAACAAGGTTGTCGAGCCGGTTGCGCGCTTCCACTTCCGAAAGCCGCGCCTTGTCCTCAGCCGCGTGCGCATCCGCTTCCTTCTTCATGCGCTCCGCCTCTTCCTTGCTCAAGCCGGTCGAAGCGGTGATCGTGATTTTCTGCTCCTTGTTCGTCGCCATATCCTTGGCAGAAACGTTCAAGATACCGTTCGCATCGATATCAAACGTCACCTCCACCTGCGGCACGCCACGCGGCGCCGGCGGAATCCCAATCAGATGGAATTTACCAAGCGACCGGTTGCCGCTCGCCACCGGGCGCTCGCCCTGTAGCACATGGATTTCAACCGACGTTTGGTTATCCGCCGCCGTCGAAAACGTCTCCGACTTGCGCGTCGGAATCGTCGTGTTCCGCTGAATCAGCGGCGTCATCACTCCGCCCAGCGTCTCAACGCCCAGCGAAAGCGGTGTCACGTCCAGCAGGAGAATGTCCTTCACCTCGCCCGCCAGCACGCCACCTTGAATCGCAGCGCCCACCGCCACCACTTCATCCGGGTTTACGCCCTTGTGCGGCTCTTTCCCATTGAAGAGGTTCTTAACGATGTCCACCACGCGCGGAATTCGCGTCGAACCGCCAACCAGCACCACCTCGTCGATTTTGTCCGCCGTAATTCCCGCGTCGGCCAACGCCTGCTTCACCGGACCAACCGTCCGCTGCAGCAAGTCTTCCATCAATTGCTCGAGCTTTGCGCGCGTCAGCTTCAATTGCAGGTGCTTCGGCCCGGATTCATTCGCGGTGACGAACGGCAGATTAATCTCCGTCTCCATCACTTGCGAAAGTTCGATCTTGGCTTTCTCCGCCGCTTCCTTCAGCCGCTGGATCGCCATGCGATCTTTGCTCAGGTCGATGCCCTGCTCTTTCTTAAACTCAGAAACGATCCAATCTACAATGCGCTGGTCGATGTCGTCGCCGCCCAGGTGCGTATCCCCGTTCGTCGACTTCACTTCCACCACGCCTTCGCCCACTTCCAGAATCGAAATGTCGAACGTTCCGCCGCCCAGGTCGTACACGGCGATCGTCTCGTCTTTCTTCTTGTCCAAACCGTAAGCGAGAGCAGCCGCCGTCGGCTCGTTGATGATCCGGGCCACTTCCATGCCCGCAATCTCGCCGGCCTGTTTCGTCGCTTGCCGCTGGCTGTCGTTGAAGTATGCAGGAACGGTGATAACGACCTTCGTCACCTTCTCGCCAAGAAAATCCTCCGCGGCGGTCTTCAACTTTTGAAGAATCATCGCCGAAATTTCCGGCGGGGTGTACACCTTGCCGGAAATGTCGATGCGCACATCGTCGTTCGGCCCTTTCACCACTTTGTAGGGCACGCGCTTCGCTTCTTCCGTCACTTCGTCAAAGCGCCGCCCCATGAATCGCTTGATTGAATACACGGTGTTTTCGGGGTTCGTGATTGCTTGCCGCTTCGCCACCTGACCCACCAGGCGCTCGCCGCTCTTTGTGATCGCGACTACCGACGGCGTCGTCCGCGCCCCTTCCTGGTTCGGGATGACGGTTGGTTCGCCTCCCTGCATCACGGCCACCACCGAGTTGGTCGTGCCCAG
>Ga0307471_100001126_pt1 | contig 14467 bp, 2 predicted proteins | sample atmos_gasesAM3C__2_FD_204566 | JGI IMG/M metagenome (GOLD analysis project Ga0307471, IMG submission 204566) | Hardwood forest soil microbial communities from Morgan-Monroe State Forest, Indiana, United States - atmos_gasesAM3C_515 | ecosystem: Environmental > Terrestrial > Soil > Temperate... | reverse complement strand
TTAATGATCCGGCGCTCGGTTTGGTGGCGACCCTCACCCCCGCGCAGATCAAGACTATGGATCCGCTGGGCCTCGGAAATAACCCCGTCATGCTCAGCTATTTCAACTCGTTTCCAGAACCGAACGACTTTAGCCAGGGCGATCTGCTCAATTTCGTCGGATTCCGCTTCCGGGGAGCGGTGCCCACCAACAATAACTGGTACATCGTCCGCGCCGATTACAAAATCAATCGCAGCGGATCGCATACGCTCTTCTGGCGCGGTGCCCTGCGGAATGACGCCCACTCTACGGCGCCTTACCTTCCGGGGACCTCTCCAGAGCATACGCTGGTCGATTACAGCAAGGGCTACACCGTCGGCTACGCCGCAGTGTTGAAGCCCACGCTGGTAAACAACTTTCATTGGGGCTTCACCCGGCAAAGTTTCGGTGATATCGGCAATAACGACACCAAACCAGTGATTTTCTTCCGAGGATTGAATGATGACGAGGGAGCCAACAACTCCGAGCTCGCCGTCACCCGGAGCCGCTCTTTCCAGACCCCGGTGTACAACGTCGTCGATGACTTGTCCTGGACAAGAGGTAAACATACCCTTCAATTTGGCACGAACATCCGTTTCATTCGCAATCCGCGCCAGAACTTCTTGAGTTCTTTCTCGTCGGGGTCGACAAACTCTTCGGGACTGGATACCGCTGGGATCGCGAACAACCCCAAAGCTGCGCTGGATCCTAGAAATCACCCCAGCGACGGCCTCCCAGCGGTCGATTCCACCTTCAGGCTTGGGTACAACTGGCCCATCATGGCCATGATGGGGATCGTCAGCGAGGTGGACGCGACTTTCAACTTCGACAAAACTGGCACCGCGCTGCCCCAAGGTGCCCCGCTGAAGCGACGGTTCGGGGCCGACGAGTACGAGTTCTACGTTCAGGATTCCTACCGTGTGCGCTCGAATCTGACGCTGAATTTCGGCGTCCGCTACTCCATGTACTCACCGCCTTGGGAAACCACCGGAACTGAGGTTACACCCAAAGGATTTCCGATCGGCGGCGGAGCTCCGGTCCCCTTGGGACAGTGGTTTCAACAACGGGGGAGCAAGATGCTCACCGGCGGATCTTCTGTGACCGATCCGCTCCTCACGTACGATCTGGCTGGACCCGCAAACGGGAAGGCTGGGTATTACAACTGGGACTATAAAAATCTTGGGCCTCACGTGGCGTTCGCTTACACACCGCGACCGAGCGGAGGCTTGCTGGAGAATCTTTTGGGCGGCGATAAAACCGTCATCCGCGGCGGTTTTGGTGTGGTGTTTGATCGCATTGGAGCAGGTTTGCTCAACACCTTCGACCGCCGGGGCTCCTTTGGCCTTTCTACCGCAATAAGCGCGCCTGTTCCGTGCGTAGGCCCCAGCAGTCTTGATCCCTGCACCGGGACGCCCATTGCGCCACGTCTCACCGATCTCAACACGGTCCCGCAGGTCGACCAGTCGGGTAACCCCTTTTTCCCACCGACTCCAACGGGTGGCTTCCCTTTTACTTATCCACCTGCCGGCACGGGCTTGGCCATTCAATGGGGATTGGATGACGGGATTAAGACTCCGTACGCCTATACGCTGGACTTCTCCGTCGGGCGTCAATTGCCCGCAGGCATGAACCTTGAAGTCACCTATGTTGGGCGCCTCGCGCACCGGCTGTTGTCGCAGGAAGACTTGGCGATGCCGCTGAACATCGTGGACCCCAAGTCCAAGATCGATTACTTCACAGCGGCCAAGCGCTTGTCACAGCTGGGGTTTGCGGGCACACCCACCTCGGCGGTTACTTCTAGTTCGGTAGGTCCCACGGCGGCCTATTGGCAAAATATCGTCGCACCGTTGAAGCCAGGCGACGCTTACTCCCTTGCATGCAACGGCGGCTTTACAACTGATGTCACGCAAGCCATGTACGATCTCTTCAGTTGTGGCGGCGGACCAGTGGGCGGAGCAGGTCAGAGCTTCGGGGACGAAACGACTCCGCTTGCTCAGTTGGACTATTGGGGTTCTGATTTCAGTGGAACTGCCGGCATTCTCGGCCAGTCCGGCACCTATTACCCATCGATTTTCGGCCCCAACGCGTTCTTCAACAGCCAGTTTCATTCCCTGTACGCTTGGAGGTCGACCGGTAACGCGAACTACCACGCTATGCAAGTCACTCTGCGAAAGCAGATGTCGCACGGCGTGCAGTTCGACTTTAACTATACCTACTCCAAGTCGATCGACCTCTCCTCCGACGCCGAACGTATTGACGCTTACAGCGGTTTGGGAGGCCAAATCATCAATTCATGGTCGCCCAAGCAACTGCGCGCGGTCTCTGACTATGACACCACCCATCAGTTCAACACGAACTGGATTGTTGAGCTGCCGTTCGGTAAGGGCAGACTCCTGGGGCGTAACTCCCATGGTGTTGTCGAGGCTGCGATTGGCGGATGGCAACTTTCCGGCCTGGCTCGCTGGACCACCGGGTTCCCCGTGTCTATGTCGAACGGCTCTACCTGGCCTACAAACTGGCAGTTGGGTGGCGCCGCAACCCAAACGGGGCCGGTGCACGCTCAAACTACGTTGCGCCCGGATGGCTCCGTGAACCTGTTCCCACAAGACTTGACTCCCCTGCCTCTCGGCCTCGGCATCGGTCCGTTTCAGCATGACCTGCCCGGCCAGAGCGGCACCCGCAACACCGTGCGGGGACCAGGCTTCGCGGGTCTGGATCTTGGACTCAGCAAACGCTGGAAGATGCCCTTCGGCGAATCCCACAATCTTCTGTTCCGCTGGGAAGTGTTCAACGTCCCAAACTTGAAGCGCTTTGACGTCGCGACAATTACGACAGATATCTCCTCAAGTTCGTTCGGCGTTTACAGCGGCTTGCTCACCAATCCGCGCGTGATGCAGTTCGCGTTGCGCTACGAGTTCTAGCCGACTGCATATCGTTCAACCATTCGCCGCCGGGAAGCGTAAGCTTCCCGGCGTTTTTCTTTAGCGGCCGAGTTTCCACCTGTCTTAGTTGGTCAATCCTTAACGCCAAAGACATTTCCTTGACATCCCGCTCCTACCTGTTCTACAAGCCCTCTCAGTCATTCTACCTGCGGCGGACCAGATTGCCCGTCCGACCAGCAGGCTTGTACTTTCAGGCCCCGTTTAATCCGACGTGCGAACCTACTCGCACAATTCGTATCCTCGTGGGGGTGAGTGGTGAAAACTCTGAGAATCGGTGGGTATGTGTGTGTGTTGGCGCTGGTCCTGTTGGCTACCAGTCGGCCCGCTTGGTCGCAGTCTGCCGGACTATCCGGCGCGGTTCTGGATTCCAGCGGCGCGAGCGTCGCCGGCGCCCAAGTCAATGTCACCAACGAAGCCAATGGTGCCACGCGAAATGCCAGCACCGAAGGCGACGGTAAGTATGTCTTCACCCAACTCTTTCCAGGCAAATACAGAATCGAGGTCAAGGCGCGGGGTTTTAAGACCAGCGTTCGCCAGCATTTGGAATTGCTCGTCGGCACCACCACAACGCTCGATGTCCGCGTCGAAGTCGGCACTGTAGCCGAAGTGGTGACCGTGGAAGCCCAGGCGGCCGCCATGAACACCACCGATGCCAGCATCGGCCACGCCATTTCTGGCTCAGAGCTGTCCTCCCTCCCTGTTCTGGACATGAACCCGGCTGGGCTTCTCACGCTGCAGACCGGAGTCGCCTACATTCCGAGTCAATCGGATAATCCGAGCGGTTATGGCGGCGTCACCGATCAGGACGGCCGCAGCGGCTCCGTCAATGGCTCACGCAGCGACCAAACCAACGTGACCCTCGACGGCGTCGACGTCAACGATGCGCAAAATGGCTACGCGTTTACCAGCGTACTGCGCATTCCCCAGGAAGCCCTGGCCGAATTTCGCACCACCACCACCAGCTACGATGCCGATTCCGGCGGGCGCTCCTCCGGCGCACAGGTTCAGTTGGTCACCAAGAGCGGCTCGAACGACCTCCACGGCTCCGCCTACTACGCACATCGCAATGAGGCTTTCAATGCCAACGATTTCTTCTTGAACCGTTCCGGTCTCGAGGAGCCGAAGTTCCGCCATCATTTATATGGCGGGTCGCTCGGAGGTCCGGTAATCAAGAACCGCGTGTTCCTGTTTGGCAATTTTGAGAGGCTGCAAGAATCGCTGTTCAAGTCCGCCGAGCGCAACGTGCCTTCCCCGGCTTTCCGCGACGGCGTCTTCTTTTATCAGTGCCGCGACGTGGATCCGACCATTGATCCCGCGCGATACCTGAACAATCCCTCCTGCAATCCGCCGGCGGGTGGCTTCGTGCAAGGCGCCAGCGGCGCAAGCTACGGAATGAATGCGAATGCCCAGCCTTGTAAGCAGGGAGCCACCGGTTGCGGACCGATTCAGCAGGGTTTCTACGCTCTGAGTCCCGCGCAAATTGCAGCCCTGGATCCCTTGGGGCTCGGCGCCAGCCCGGCGATTCTATCTTATGACTCGCAGTTCCCGGATCCGAATTCCAGCGGAGGAGCCGACGCTTTGAATATTTTGGGTTATCGCTTCGGCGCTCCAGTGAACAATCTTTTCAACACCGCGGTGGTTCGCGCCGACATTCACTTGGATAGCGGCAACAGACACACCATTTTTTGGCGCGGCTCTCTGATGCACGACACCATCAACGTCGAGCCGCAATTCCCCGGCGAGATCCCCAGACAAACGCTCCTGAACAACAACAAGGGATTTTCCATTGGCTACACGGCTGTGCTCACGTCGCGCTTGGTCAATAACTTTTATTACGGGTTGACGCGCATCAGCGAGAAAAGCAGCGGCATCCGTAACCGGGAATTCGTCGACTTTCGTTTTATTGACGACTTCCAGGGACTGGAGACTGCCGGCGACCTCAACAATACTAGCGGCCGCATTCTCCCCCAGCACCATTTCCGCGATGACGTTAGCTGGACCAAGGGAGCGCACACCTTCAGTTTCGGCGGCGAATTCCGCAAGACGCGCAACGCCACCTTCAACAACGCCAACGCCTTTAACACTTTCCTCATCAATCCCTCGTGGCTTCCCAACGGCGCCCGTGAGATCGAACCCGGTCAGGCCAAGTGCGTTACCAACGAGTGCACTCAAGTTCCCCTGAACGCCAGCGGTACGGCTTTCCGCGACTATCTGACCGAAATGCTGGGGCCGGTAAGCCAAGTCGACGCCCTCTATAATTTTGATAAGGCCGGGAAGACTCAGCCCGAGGGCGATGCCGTCAGCCGCAGATTCGGCGTGAATGAATACGAGTTATACGCACAGGACAAATGGCGGCTAAAACCCTCCCTCACCGTTACGCTGGGATTGCGCTACTACATAAGCTCGCCGCCTTGGGAAACCAACGGAAATCAGGTTACTCCGACGCCGAGTCTAAACTCCTGGTTCAATTGCAGGCAAACCGCCATGCTCGCGGGGAATCCCACCAGCGCCTGTGGGAACATCAACCTGGATCTGGGCGGGCCGGCGAATCACAAGGCGGGTTACTACGATTACGATTTCAAGAATTTTTCACCGCGCATCGCTTTCGCTTGGGCGCCGCATTTCAAGAGCGGTTTGTTTGGCAGCGTGCTTGGCGACGGCAGAACCTCTATCCGCGGCGGCTATTCGATGGTATACGACCGCATCGGCAACGGTATCGCTTCCACCTTTGACCGTTTTGGCTCTTTCGGCCTCTCCACAGACATCACTAGCCAGCAAGGCGGCTGCGGGATTGGCAATGAAGGAGCTAATTCACAAGGCCCCTGCGTGCGCTTCACCGGCATCGGTGATACTGCCGCCGCGGCTGCGCAAAGCCTCGCGGCTTCCCCGGGCGGCAGCTTCCCGGCCACACCTCCTCCGAACTTACTGACGGTCAGCGCCGGCCTCGACAATAAGATCAAGACTCCTTATGCGCACACCATCGATTTTTCCGTGGCCCGCGAGCTCCAGGGCGGCATGAGTTTTGAGGTCGCCTACGTCGGCCGTCTGGCGCATCGCCTGACGCTGATTCGCGACTACGGCATGCCTGCCGACGTCATGGATTCCAAAGCGGGAGTCAGTGGGTTCCAGGCAGCCAAAATCCTGGAGGCTTACGCTCAGAAAAACGCCGGTGTGCCCGGGCAGGGCCTCTTTACCATTTCCCCCTCCAGCGTCACTTCTTATTGGCAGGATTTCTTCCCCGCATTCGGAGCGACTGGCTTCAGGGGTGGCTGCCTGCAGTTCAACGTTTTTGGAATCGGGGTGAACGCGGACGGCTCTGCGGTCACGGGCAACAACATTCCGTGCGGGTATTCCGCGACGCAGGTAGCCTACGACTACATGATCGGCTACCACGGCACGGCAGCTTCAGGCGCCGGGTTCGGAACCAGCACGTTCTGGCAAGACGTGGATTATTTTGACTTCCCTGCGTATGCCACTTGCCCCACTGGGACAGACATCAACGGCGATGGCTTCTTGAGCTGCCCCAACATGTTCTTCCCCGCGCAGTACGTGAACCTGCATACGTGGACGACCACCGGATACTCCTTCTATCACGCCATGCAGGTATCGCTGCGCAAGCGCTTCGAGCATGGCATATCCTTCACGCTGAACTATACCTACTCGCATTCCATTGACACTTCCTCGACTCCCGAGCGGCAGGATATCTTCGGCGGCCTGACCGCGACGGGTGGCTATTCCGGGACCACGATTAATGCCTGGGATATCCGCAAGGAGTATGGAAATTCCGACTTCGACATCCGGCACCAATTCAACGGCTACTGGGTGGCGGAATTTCCTTTCGGGCGCGGCAAGGCGCTGGCCAGCCAGGCGCCGTCCTGGCTCGACCACATTATTGGCGGCTGGCAGCTTTCCGGCATCGTTCACATCAACAGCGGACCGCCCGCCAACGTAGTGAACGGCCGCACCTGGCCGACCAACTGGGACCTGCAGGGCAACGCCACTTGCGCGCCGGTCGGCGCTTACCCGCTCGGCCTGGACATCGGTCCGTGCCCTGGCACGCAAAGCGTTCATGGGGCAGTCCACGGCAGCGGAGGCCAGCCGACTCCCAACATTTTCGCCAATCCTGATCAGGCCATTCAGATGTTCCGGTTCACCGCCACGGGTGAACGTGGCCAGCGCAATGTCCTGCGCGCCGACAAGTACTTCAGCACGGATATGGGCCTATCGAAAGTGTTCAAGCTGCCGCGCGAACGGACCAGCCTGGTTCTTCGCTGGGAAGTCTTCAACGTCACCAATTCGGTGTACTTCGATGCCTCAAACATCAGCACCAGCATCGACGACCCGGGAACGTTTGGAGACTACACGCGAATCCTGGGGCGTCCCCGACAGATGCAGGTCTCGCTGCGGCTGCAATTTTAGGATTGCTTTTGTGATCGGCTAGCGGACACCTGGAATTCTAGGTGTGTCTTGGAGTGGCCGCGCACTTACCCTGTCAAGCTCAGCTATCAGGCTCATCAGCGTGGCACGCAGGATAGCAGCGGAGTCGACCCGCGCTTCCCAGCTATGTTAAGCTGAGATTCCCGCTCAAGCCTGATGGGCCTGAGCGTGTCTGTCGGGGCGTGGCTCAGCCTGGCTAGAGCGCCTGGTTCGGGACCAGGAGGTCGATGGTTCAAATCCATTCGCCCCGACCAACTTTTTAGAATCAGCAACTTACAAAACGCGAAAGTCTATTGAGCGCCTAGTGCAGGGCCAAGATGTCGCTGGTTGAAATCTATTTGCCTCAAGCAGTGTTTGTTTGTTCAATTCAATGCGTTACACAGCGTTCTCGACTACGAGTTCTACTTCATTTTGCGGACAACACGTACAACCTCGGTGTTTTTGTATCGAAGCGTAGTCAAGGAGCAAGCCGGCGAGCCTTGAATAAACTTCGGTTTCCCCGTCAATCCGTCCGATCGATCCGAAGCGCGGAGATTGCTGTTCGGAAGCTGGACTCCAGCATGCCCGCTGCCCAGCGAAGCCACGCGGGCGTCACATAGTCCCGATGAGATTGAAAAATACGCCTTTGTGGTTGTATTTTAGATCGGTCAGGTCGTCAGAGAAGTCGGTGAAGTTGTAGCCGACGCCAGCCTTCAGGTTCTTGGTGATGCGACGATAGATCGCGGTCAGCGCGCCGCGGCGTTGCTGATTTACATCCGGCAGGTAAAGCGTTCGCACTTCCGCCAGGGTGTCCCATTCCTTGAGGAAGCGCCAGTCCACGCGCAACACCGCGAGCTGCGCGGGGTTCTCGAAGAAATTGGGGTGCACGCGATCCAGACTTTCCTGTCCTATGCGGTAGGCGTACTTGCTTCCGACGGACCAATTCGCAGTTAGGTCGTAGGTCAGGTCGAGCGCGGCGATGTGGCTCTTCTGAAGGAACTCAGCCGCGGTGTTCTGCAATCCCACTTGACCCATAGTCGGTACGTTGTAGAAGTAGGTGTACTTGGCAATGGCGTTCAGGCGATCGTTCCTCACCGGACGGTACGCGTAGCCGACTACGGCCTCGGTATAGCCGCCGGCATAAAAGTCTCCGAGCGAGCTATTGCTGACCGAGTGGTCCACCTTGCCGATGACGCGCCAGTCGGGCGTCAGTTGCAACTTGAAATTGTTACGAAACAGCCATGTGGTCGTTTCGGTATGTGTCCGGTCGAGTTGTTCCGCGTTATCCCGGCGATACTCGATCGCGCTCGAGAACTGCACCTTATTCAAGCCGTAGCCCATGCGGATACCGGCCGCCTTGCGATCGGTCTCGGCGCCGGTCTTCGAGTCGCGCAGCTTGCCGAACTCGCCGCTGCCACCGAAATTCCAGCGCTCTTTCGCCGTGAGGTTGATCCCCGTAGTGTGAGTGAGGCCGGTCAGGGCCGAGCCATTCTGGTAACGCTCCTCGACGTACACACTGGAAGTGTCAGAGAGGCGCGTCTTCACGCCCGAGACCAGGTTGCCCTGACTGCCGCGAAGCAGCAGGCCGTTGTCGGTGTGCTCATTTTCCAGCGAATAGTTCAGGTAAACACTGGTCCGCTCGGAATAGAGAAAGCTAGTGCCGAGCTTTCCACCGGGTCCCAGGTGCCCGTCGGACGCTTCGCCGTCGATCCGGAAGCGTTTCGTCAGGCGATAGGAGCCGCCCAGGCCGATGCGATCATTGCTTTCACGGCCGCCGCTGGCTGCGACCGTGTGTTGGCCGAATCCATAGGCGCTCCAGAAGGCGCTGGAATCGAACTTGATCTGCGCGACCGCGTCGGTGCGCTCGCCTTGTATCTGGGTCAGAGGAACAACCGGCGAATTGTCGCGGCGCAAGTCATTGCGCACGCCAGTGCTGACGGTCCATTTTTCAGCCAGCTTGTAGGCCACGTCCAATTCGACCGCCCGAGTCTCGAGCCCCTGGGTCTCGATTTTCTGATCGCCCTTGGCCGCGAAACTCAGGCTGCCGGTCACAGGCATCCTGAAGGTGCCGCCGTATTGCTGGGTGTCCTTGATGGTCGCCTGTCCCGGCGACGAATAACCGGCTTCGATGTTCTGCTTATAGAGCGTGAGGCGACCATCGTGGCCTTCAAAGAAATCGCCCACCCCGACGCTCAGGTCGGCGCGATAGGCGCCCGCCTTTGCGCCAGTGAATGACTGGTCGTCCGGGCCTTGAAATGCGAATCCGCCATCATTGGATCGCAGCGATGGGGAAAGGAGGCCCGTGCTGCGCCCGGCCTGAAATTTGAACCAGGAATTGGCGCTCTTCCGCAAGGTCAGGTCTGCGGCACCGAGCTTGCTGGTGGAGTCCCCTTCATTGGAATCGGCAGTCAGGCCGAGCCGCACGTAGTCGTTGATCCAGTAATGGCCTTGGCCGCCGACGGCGACTTCGTCTAACTTTTCAAAACCTGGCGTGTATTCATAACGCACGACCAGGTAGGACTCGTCACCGCTCAAGCCGCTCGAGCGCACCAACAAGTTGTCGTTCGCGGTCGACGAGAGTGGCTGGGAAAGCAGCAGCCGGCCCTGCAGGTAATCGATATCGTAGTCCGCGTTGGGCTGGAGGTTGACCACTCCTGTGACGATGCTAGAGGCCTTGTCGCGGATTTCGATGCGCACGCGCTCAGAGCCCGTAAGAAGGTCCTGGTGGTGCAGGAAGTAGAGCGATCCGCCGGTGCCGCGGAATTCCTCATAGCTGGCCAGCGTTCCCGGTTGTGCGGCGAACCCATCTACCGCGAGGCGTCGCTCGCCGAAGCTGGTTCTGGTTTCGGCCCCGTAGTGGGCGTTGGCACCGTACAACCCGCGGTCGACGTGGGCCAGTTCGTTATCCATATAGCCGACCTTGAAATTCCCCCACATTCCGTAATTTTCGCCATTGCTGGCTTTGACGTAGAACTTGCCCAAGGTTGGCGCCATTTCTTGCACGACACCGTCGTCGCCGAACGACGGGTAATAATAGTCGGGATCGATGCGGCGGAATAACGAATCGGGCGACTTGCCCAGGAAGTTGCTGAAGATGTCCTTCACCGGGCCTTCGCGGGTATCCGCGCTGGCGGTCAAGCGCCAGTTCTGACGCACATTACCGTTCAAGTAAAAAGCCAGCCGGCCATCCAGCGATGAATCGTAGGGCTGCGGATTGTTCTCGCCTTCCTGGAGCTTTGCCGGCGCGCTGGCACTGTTCTTGGATAGTGTCAAATCGGCAATACCGACGTAAAACAAGTCCGTGCGTTTGAACTCCAGGTCGCGAAGATACAGCGAGCCGTTGCCAGCATCGTCGAGGACCGCGACTTCGACGCTATGCGCGCCGGATGGAAGGACCTCCTCGGCCGCGAAGTTCCCCTGCGGGTCGACTGGAATTTGGCGGCCCGCTACCCAAACGGTGTGGCCGGCCGGTATGCCGCTGCCCTGCACTTTCACCGTGCCGCTGCCGAGGGGAATCTGCTGACGCGCCAGGTCGTTCGCGCCGTAGGCGGCCAGTAGTTCGCGCGTCGACGGCCCATCGGAGGTCACGACGCCACCAAGTGAAGTCTCGCGGTATAGCCGCAGCGGGCGCGCGTCAGTTTCGTCAAAATTACCGTTCGAATCGTAGGCGCGTAGCAGGTACTTGAGTTCGCGCGCCGGTCCCGGGAGGATTTCTGCCGTCGGATGCCATTCGGCAAGACCCGTGTCGCCGACTGCGACGGTCAAGAGCGGCACAGCCTCCAGCGACTGTTGCTGTTCGAATATTCGAATTTCGGCACGCTTGATGAAGCTCGCGTAGTTGCTGTACATCCGGAACTGGACGACGGAGGAGCCCGGGCTCCCTGGGAACCCGCTGACGGCCACGGCGACTGGATTCGCCGCGACGCCCAGCCGCCGGCGCGACTCCAGATTGTCGAAGCGGAAGTGGATCTTGGCATTGTCGAGCGCGACGTCGGTGCAGCGCTGGATGTCGGAGGAGCTGCGGCCCGGATCATCGATCGGCTTGCCATCAACGGTAATGCGCATCACATTCAGCTCGTACGGGCTCTTGGGACGAACCTCCTGGTTCAGACGGGTAATATCGACGCCCTCGTAGTTGTCCAACGGCAGCCGCTCGTCGTACACGACCTGCACGCGCACGAACGACTCTTGGCCCTGGATGAAGCCGGCGTTTACGACGTTGTCGGACTGGACGTAGCCGCGTCCCTCGTGCTCGGACCGAGCGCCGGACAACAGGGGATCCTTCATGAGGGTATCCATGGCGCGGCGAGCCCGCGCGGCGGAAAGCCCGATGTCGTCTGTGTACACGGAGGCGGTGCGGCGGTCGAGTCGCTCGTTCTTTGTATAACCTATGAATCGCAGTCGCGCGTTGGTCCGATCCGCGATGTCCGCCAGTGCGCGACGTAGGTTTGCCGCGTAGTCTGGCGGAATGATTGGCTGGCCGTTTTCAAGCTCGAGGGTCGGAATGCTGGCCCAGGGCGGATCGTAAACCCTGGTCACAGTTTCGTCGACATTGTCCGGGCACAGTTGCGGCTCGTCGGATAGCTCCTGGAGAGGATCGTCGTACCAGAATTCGACCTCGATGCGGCGGTTCAGGGCGCGCCCCTGTGCCGTTTCGTTTGAGGCAAGCGGATGGGAGGCTCCGCGACCGTCGCTTTCGATGGCCGAGGCGGGCAAACCCAGGATTTTCTGGGCGGCCAATGCGACGCGGTGCGCCCTTGCCTTCGACAACGACAAGTTGTTGCCGTAAGTGCTCTCGTCGAGGCCTGTCAGGGGCGCGTCGTCGGTGTAGCCAATGAACCGGACCGTTAGGCCCCGCTTGTCCTGCAGATTATCGAGTGCTTGGCGGATCTGTCTGGTGAAAGCATCGGAGATGGGAGTGTTCTCGTCCTCGTAGCGCAGTGGCGAGACAAGGTTCCTGACGCGAGTCCGCGGCGTCTGGCCTTCCCGGTATCGCATTTTGCAAACGGCCTGTACCCGGCAGACCTTGATGAGCTTGGTTTCATCGGCGGAATTTGACTCGTGGGACCATTCGCGAAAGGCCTGGTCGCTGGAGAGATGCCGCTCGACCGGCTCGCCAGGCTTGGCCGTGTTGACTTGGCCGATGCCCGCAGGGGCGGTCATCATCAGGAAACTGGCGATCAGGAGTAGGCGACGCTGACGCATAACGTTCACCTGCTCCCCGGCATACGCCTGTCGAGGCGTTTAGGTGGGCCGCCGCGACGCCAGAAGACCTCAGGTTCAATGGCCAGCACATAGCCGTCTTTCTTCGCATCCCACGCTGAGGTCAACTGCTGCTTAATGGCTTCCAAGCGCCGCGCGACGAGTGCTTCGTCCTCCGTGTCGGCAACGTAGGAAAGTCGCAGAACCGACGGCGCTTTACGCAGTTCTTCGAGGAGTAAGTTGACCCGTGGCCGCCACTGCACGCGAATTTCGGTCTTACCGGACTCGAAAGCCGCATCGGAGAGGTCGATAGCGACCACCCGGTGAATTGAAGCTCCGAAGTCGAATTTCAGGGCCTTGCCGCTGGTGGCGCGCTTGATCTGCACCTGGTCAGTCGACATCCGGAAGCCGCTTGGCAGGGTCCGATCGTCGAGCTTCAGAATGAAATTACTGCCGCGGTTCTCGTTTGGCGTGAGCGCACAGGTGATGTGGAACCGGCCGTAGGGATCCGTCGTGGCTTCCAGGCCCTGGGCGGTCACTACACGAACGCCTGGGAGGCCGTTTTCGCCTTCGTCCTGAACGCCGTTGCGGTTGACGTCGTTGAAGACCTTGCCAAAGACGTCCGTGCAATCGAAAGTCTGATCCGGGACGACACGAACCCTGGCGGTCGCCTCGGCCGAGAGCGGCTTGCCCGTCAGACTGTCGACGACCTGCGCGCGGTTGACGAACTCGCCTTCGCCAACACCGGCGCCAACGGCGAGCAGCAGGACGATCGTGCGAGTGGAGCTGCCGGAGCTGAGGCCATTCCATACGAGTTGGAGGCCGGTCACGGTGGGCTCTGCGGGCAAACCATCCAGCCGCGCGGATCCAGGCACGTATCGGAAGCCCGCCGGATAGCGATCCACAACCTGCTCACCTTGGAGGGATGCGCCTATCGCGTTGTTAATCGTGATGGTGTACGGGACGAGCTGACCGCGAGTGACGTTGACCAGCGGCGTCGTTTTACTGATTGAGAATGCTCCTGAGAGCTGCGGATCGAGCGGAATGTGATTGTTGTAGATCTGATTCGAGCCGGGCACAGCTGTGCCGTCCAGAGTGAGATTCAGGTAGTACTGAGTCCCAGCGCTACGCGCGGGCGCGGAGGGTGGCGGCGCGAACTCCGACGCCTGTGACTCGCAGTACGGAATGGTCGGAAGAGCATCCGTCGGACAGGTAGGCACTGAAAAGGGAGCGGTCGCTGCATTCGAACTCGGCGGAATAACCAGCGATTCACCCGCCACGTAGCTGGACGTCGGTGCGGTCACTACGATGAGGTAACTGCCACCACTGGGGCAGGCGGGATCCGAGAAGTTCAGGTCGAAGCGATAATAGCCGCTCGCTTGAGTGATCTGGCCCTGTTGAGCGGGGTCGTCGAAGCAGGTGGCCGGCAAAAGCGCGCCGCCGCGCTGCATCTTCAGGGTCGCGCCCGCAGTGGGAGCGCGGGTCATCGAGTTGTAGACGACGCCATTCGGCCCGATCAGCAGGTTCAGGTTCTGGAGGTTACTGCCGGAGGACACGGCGATGTCGGTGATCCGCTGAAGGCCGTTGGTAAAGGCCGAGTCGGCTTTGCCCAGCTTGGCGGTATTCGGACCCGCACCGGGCGCGGTGAACCGCAGCTCGTACCGGTTTGCCGTCCCATCGGTCGGCGGTACGGTACTGAACCGATAGACACCGTTGACATCCGTCAGAACGGACTGCAGCAGCGCACCATTGAGATACAGCCCAACTGTCCAGCCCTGTAGCAGCGGCTCACCGAGGTCGGCTATCTTGTTGAAGTTTGCGTCGAGCCACGCGGTGCCGTTCAAACTGCCTGCACCGGGGACTCCTCCGATATCGATCGAGACGCTGGC
>Ga0307471_100001124_pt1 | contig 14469 bp, 12 predicted proteins | sample atmos_gasesAM3C__2_FD_204566 | JGI IMG/M metagenome (GOLD analysis project Ga0307471, IMG submission 204566) | Hardwood forest soil microbial communities from Morgan-Monroe State Forest, Indiana, United States - atmos_gasesAM3C_515 | ecosystem: Environmental > Terrestrial > Soil > Temperate... | reverse complement strand
TGATGAATAAAGGACCGTCGATCGCTCGAATTACATCCAGCGCGCTGATGTGAGCAGCATCCCGTGCCAGCGCATATCCCCCGCTCGAACCGTGCCGCGCGGCAACCAAGCCACCCTTGGCCAGCTTCTGGAGCACTTTCGCCATCAACGGAGCGGAGAGCTTATACATTTCTGAGATGTCCGCCGCGCTACAGGAGCTTCCGTCGTTCATAGCACCATTGCGCATCGCGAGATGCTTCAGCGCGATGAGCCCGTAGTCTGCCTTCTTTGACAGCTTCATCATGGATGCATATGCGACTGATTCGGTCGCAGTTAGATTCTAGCGCCTGGGATGCCTGCTTGTCAAGTTTAGGCACGAAACAACTCCATATGCACCAATCAGTTAAACTAAGACTATTTTAGTCGCATTCGTCAATCGGTGCCAGCCCAACGGAGAGAAAAAGGCGGTGAGCGGCGCCTTCCTAGGGCGAACGGCATTGGCGAGAAATTGGGATTGGCTCGGATGCGGGACAGCTTTTTGTCTGAGCACGCCAGAAATTCTAGGTTAGAATCAGCAACCGATGGCTCCCGAAATCAACCAACCTGTGGTTGCGATTTATCCGGGCACGTTTGACCCTGTGACAAACGGCCACCTGGATCTCATTTCCCGCGGGGCAGCGATTTTCGACCGCCTAATTGTGGGGATTTCGCGGAACCTCGAAAAAGACCCGCTCTTCGCCGTGAAAGAACGGGTGGAGATGCTCGAAGCGGTGACGTTCGAGTGGAAAAACGTTGAGGTGGAAGTGTTTGACGGGTTGTTGATGGACTACGCGCGAGCAAAGAATGCGCGGGTTATCCTGCGGGGGATCCGCGCGGTCTCTGACTACGAGTACGAACTGCAGATGGCCATGATGAACCGCAAGATTGAGCCGCAGATCGAAACTGTGTTCATGCTGCCGGCTGTGGCTTACAGCTTTTTGAGTTCGCGGCTGGTGCGGGAGTTGGCGCGGCTGGGAGCGCCGGTGGTGAAGGACTTGGTGCCGGCGCTGGTGGAAGAGCGATTGCGCGCCAAAGTGGGATGAGAGAAGCGCTACGATCTGTCGAATTGAAGTGATGTTGATGTTAGTGCCGACATGAGGAGCCGAATGGAATCTGCCACGGGAATGAAAGCCGAAGAAATTATCGAGCTGGCTGACCGCGTAAACCGGATCAGCGTGTCGCAGACGATGATGGTGCTGCAGGAGGCGGAGCGTTACAAGGCGCGCGGAGTGGACGTGGCGGATTTTGGTCCGGGCGAGCCTGACTTTCCAACACCGGACAACATCAAGCTCGCGGCGATCAAGGCGCTCGAAGAAAATCGCACGAAGTACACGGCGACTCCAGGCATCGCGCCACTACGCCAGGCCGTTTGCGACTGGCACGCGGCGCAACTCGGCTCGTCGTACCAAATTACAGAATGCATCGTCACGTCCGGCGGGAAGCACGCGATTTACAACGCGGCCTGTGCGCTGCTGAATTCGGGCGACGAAGTGGTTATTCCCGCGCCGTATTGGGTGAGCTATCCCGACATTGTGAAGGCAGCCGATGGAACTCCTGTGTTTTTGGAAACGCGGGCGGAAGATGGTTTTCGGCTGCGCGCGGCTGATCTGAAGAAAGCGCTCACGCCGAAAACCAAGATCGTGATCGCCAATTCTCCGAGCAATCCGACCGGAGCAGTAATTCCGCCGGATGAGTTCGCGCAGATTCTGGAAGTATGCAAGAAGCACGGCACCTGGCTGCTGACCGACGAATGCTATTCGCATTTCACTTACGGTGACGCGAAACCGTTTTCTGTGGCGAGCCTGCCGGGCTCGAAGGAGCGGCTGATTGTTGCCGGGTCGCTTTCGAAAACATTTGCGATGACCGGGTGGCGCATCGGCTATGCGCTGGCACCGAAGCCGGTGGTGGATGCGATGACGAAGCTGCAGAGCCAGTCAACGTCGAATCCCAATTCAATTACGCAATATGCAGGGCTCGAGGCGTTGCGCGGGCCGATGGACTCAGTGGCAAAGATGCTTGCCGAGTATGCGCGGCGACGCGAACGGATTCTGGCCGGCCTGCGGGCAATTCCGGGTGTTACGTGCACGACGCCGGAAGGGGCGTTCTATGTATTTCCAAATATTTCAACGCATTTGAATGCTGAAGCGCCTGACAGTACCGCGATGGCTCGTGTGCTTTTGGAGCGCGAGCACGTGGCTGTGGTGCCGGGTGACGCGTTTGGAGCGCCGGGGCATTTGAGAATTTCGTACGCAACTTCGATGGAGCGAATCGAAGAAGGATTGCGCCGGCTGGCGCGCTTCTTCGGTCGAGCCGCGTGAACCTCTGTCCGGCGCGACTGGAGCCGATTTTTAGTCCGCGGCCTTGGGGTTCGCTTTCACTCGCGCCATTCTTTCCGGAAAAATCAAATCTCACCGAACCGTTGGGCGAAGCCTGGATGACGGGTAGTGAGTGCCGCTTCGCTTCGGGACCGTTTGAGGGGAGGACGCTCGGGAGCGTGTGGCCAGAGCTGCCTGCCGAATGGGCTGGGACAAAGGCTGATCGCGGTTCGGCGTTTCCGCTGCTTGTGAAATTTATTTTCTCCGAGGACAAGCTTTCGGTGCAGGTGCATCCGGACGATGAGTATGCGGCGCGATATGAAAAAGCTGCGGGGGGACGCGGGAAGACGGAGATGTGGTACGCGGTGCAAGCCCGGGCAGGTGCCGAGGTGCTGGTGGGATTGAAACCTGGAGTTGATCGCGAGAAGTTCGAGCAATCCATCGGCAACGGAACCGCGGAAGAATGTTTGGAGCGAATCGCGATGCGCGAGGGTGATGCGATTTTCGTTCCTGCGGGGACGGCGCATACGATTGGCGCGGGGTTGGTGCTCTGCGAGATACAGGAGCATTCGGATTTGACGTATCGCGTTTACGATTACAATCGGCGCGACGCGAAGGGCCACGGGCGCGAATTGCACATTGAGAAGGCGCTCGAGGTAATTCGTTTCGGGGAAAAGAGCGGTGGGAAGATTGAGCCGGTGAGTAGCGCGCGTGGGCCGGTGACTGAGACTTTTTTTGTTTCGTGCCGCTATTTCGCGACTGAAAAATGGGCATTTGCGGAGTCCGTTGCGGCCGCTACCTGGCGCGAACATTTCGACTTGATGATCGTTCTCGAAGGCGCCGGGAACTTTGCATGGGGCGATTCGCGAGCGGAATACGCTCCGGCACAAGTGTGGATGATTCCGGCGGCGCTTGGCGAGTATCGAATCGAGCCGTCTGCGCGCACGACCCTTTTGCGCACATATGTTCCTAGCGGTTCCGACGAATTTTTGCGGAACTTGAAGGAGTCGGGCGTTGAGGAATCGAAGTGGTCGCGACTGGTGTACAAGTGACGCAGTCGAAGCTGCCAGCCTGTGCGGTGCTGCTAGCCGGTGGACGAGGCACGCGTTTTTGGCCGCGCAGCCGAGTGCGCACTCCGAAACAACTCTTGAACATCGCCGGGGACGACACGATGCTGCGGGCCACACTGCGCCGCCTTCATCCTGTGCTCGGGCTGAGGAATTTCTGGGCCGTAACCAATGTGGAGCAGGCAGCGGCGGTGCGCCGCGAAATGAGTGGAGTGCCGGCTTCGCATATTTTGGCGGAACCGCTTGGCCGCAACACCGCAGCCGCCATTGGGCTTGCAGCGATACATATCGAACATGAGCGTGGCGATGCGGTGATGGCCGTCTTACCGTCCGATAGCTATATTGCAGATGTCGCATGGTATCGAAAGCTCGTTCGAGCGGCGATCCAGATGGCGCAGGTGTCCGGAAATTTGGTTGTGATGGGAATTCCGCCCACGCGGCCAGAGACTGGCTATGGCTACATCGAACGAGGAGGAGTTTGCGCGCGACCGTTAGGGATCGGCGCGTTTGAGGTGCGGCGTTTCACAGAAAAGCCCGATCTGGCGCAAGCGAAGCGATATCTGGCTTCTCGTCACTATCTGTGGAATGCGGGGATGTTTTTCTGGCGCGCCTCGACCTTTCTCAGAGCTCTCGAGCAGTTTCTCCCCGCTACACACGATGCTCTTATGGCGCTGGGCCGATTTATCGGCAAACCGCAATACGCGGCGCAGCTGAGGCATACATACGCGCGGCTTGAGAACATCTCCGTCGATTACGCGGTGATGGAGCCGGCAACCCGGGTGAAGGATGCTCTCCACGTCGCGGTGATTCCTGCAAAGGTTGGCTGGAGTGACATCGGATCATGGGCCGCAGTGTACGAGTTGCTCGCGCACAAACCACAAGAAAACGTGTCGAGCGGACCGGTTCACACGCTCGATGCCAGTGGAAATTATTTCTGGAGCCCAAAGAAATTCGTAGCCGCAATCGGTGTCCACGATTTGGTGCTGGTTGAAACGGATGACGCAGTGCTACTTTGCCGCCGTGAGCACTCGCAGGATGTGGGAAAAATCGTGAAGTGGCTGGAAGAAAATCGGCGCCGAGAATTACTCTAGAGGATGGCCTGCTGATGGGAATCAGTATCCGGCTCGAAAATAGGGACGGCAAAGCAGTTGAGGAGATACCGGACCTTGAAAGTTTGCTCAGCCGCTTTTTCCCATCGTGGGACGACCTCACCTATCATTTTCTGCGCTACATCGACCCCTGGGGCGAGACCATCTTCAACCATCTTCAAATGGACGAACTTATTTTCGAGCTACGGCGCATCCGGCAGAAGGCAGACACCGAAGAGCAGCGAGCGTTCGTGGATGCGATTGAAGGCATGGCGGGACGCTGCAAAGATGGCGAAGGCCTGTACCTAAAGTTTACGGGCGACTAGCCGCATCTAGATTTCCGAGTTGCTTCTCTCACGTTTGCGCATCGCTTATACTTCTTGCAGATGACTCAAATTCGCTTCGGAACTGACGGTTGGCGCGCTGTTGTCGCTGAGGACTTCACCGCCGATAATGTGCGGAAGGTAGCGCACGCGATCGCGCGCTATGTCGTCCGCGCCGAGAAGCCCGGCAGCGGCGTTTTAGTTGGGTACGATACGCGCTTTGGCTCGGAGCGCTTCGCACGCGCGGCGGCAGAGGCCGTCGCTGCCACAGGCACGCCTGTCTGGCTGGCGAGCGAAGCGTGCCCCACTCCCGCGCTTTCCCTGCTCGTGCGGCTTCGCAATGCCGCCGGTGGAATTCAGATCACGGCGAGCCACAATCCTTACCAGTGGAATGGCATGAAATACAAGGCGAGCTATGGAAGCTCTGCTTCGCCCGCCATCGTTGCCCAAATTGAAAATGAGATCGAGAAGGTGCTGCGAGATGGAATGCCTTCGCTGCCACCGCGTGCCGACATAATTCACTCGCTCGACGTTCGAGCGCCCTACCTAGAAACAATTTCGGGATTGGTTGATTGGGATCGGTTACGGGCGGCGAAGTTCCGGTTCGTCGTCGACCCGATGCATGGGGCGGGCCGCGGGCTGTTGAGCGAGATTTTTCGGCGAAATGGAATCGAATGCAAAGAGATTCGGGGAAATCGCGATCCGCTTTTCGGCGGCGTAAACCCCGAACCGATCGAGCCTCACGTGGAAGCGCTGCGCAAAGCGACGCGTGACGGGAAATACGATGCCGGATTCGCCCTCGATGGGGATGCCGATCGCATCGGCGCTCTAGACGCCGACGGCGCGTTCGTCACGCCGCACCAGATTTTTTCGATACTGCTCTGGCATCTTGCCGGTGCTCGCAAGCTTACAGGCGACGTGGCCAAAACGTTCTCCACCACGAAAATGATCGACAAGATCGCTGCGAAATTTGGACGCAAAGTGTGGGAAACACCCATCGGCTTCAAATATATTTGCGACCGAATGCTGGATGGCGATGTGCTTCTTGGCGGCGAGGAAAGCGGCGGGATCGGAACGAAGCTGTATCTTCCCGAACGTGACGCCACTGTGAGCGCTCTGTTGTTGGCCGAAGTGATGGCCTGGCACGGGAAGCGGCTCGGCGAGCTGATTGCGATGCTACACCGGGAATTCGGAGAGCATCATTATGGTCGCGTGGACCTCAGGTTAAAGCCGGGACAAAAGGAAAAGGCGCTCCAGCATTTTGCGGATGGGAATTTTAGACGGCTGGTCCACTGGCCTATTGCACGCCGCGAAGATCTCGACGGAGTGAAAGTATATTTGGAGGAGATTGGCTGGGTGATGGTGCGCGCCTCAGGGACGGAACCCATGCTGCGAGTCTATGCGGAGACCGATAAGGCTGAGACGACGCGGCGCCTGCTGGATGAAGTGACCTCTCTCGTTTCCCGATTGTGAGCTGATTTGCAATTTCGGGCGGCCCTGAAGCGCCTCCTGAGAAATATAGCTTGGGGCTTGCCACGCGGTCTCGTTCCGACTAACCTTCCGCCCGGAATATCGACAGCGCGACTGTCACGCGCAGGCTCGAACCGGCCCGGGCTGACTTCCGATCCAAGAACAATCAGGAGAAGACTCGATGCTGAAGGAATTCAAAGAATTCGCAATGCGCGGCAACGTGCTGGATATGGCTGTCGGCATCATCATTGGCGCGGCATTCGGAAAAATTATCACTTCGTTGGTGGGCGATGTTCTGATGCCGCCACTCGGCCTCGTCCTGGGTAAAGTGGATTTCTCGAACCTGTTCCTGAATATCTCCGGGAAGTCTTACGACAGCCTCGCAGCTGCGAAAGCCGTGGGGGCGCCGACGATCAATTACGGGCTGTTTCTGAACAACATCATTGATTTTCTGATTGTGGCCTTCGCGATTTTTCTATTGATCCGCATGGTGAATCGTTGGAACAAGCCCGCGCCGGCCCCTGCACCGAAGACCAAGGATTGCTCCTACTGCGCAACGGCGATCCCAATCGCTGCCAAGCGCTGCCCGAATTGCACATCGCAACTAACAGCGTAGAAGCTACTGCGGCTTGCCTGGGGGAAGTTGCGGCGTCGCGCGGTGGGTTTCGATATCGTGAAGATGTTCGCGAAGCCGCTGGATGACGGCTTCTTGCTGCCCTTCATCGAGCTCGCGCTCCACTTCATCGAGCGCGAAATGAACGATATCGTGGTGATGGATTTCTTCTCCGGGTAGTTTGTCGCTCAGCTGCAGCCAGAGCTTGTGCAGCAGATCGATCTCCTTGGGCGTAAGCCGAGGCGCGTGAGGACCAAGATAAAAAATCTGCTCCTGGCCCGAGGGTGTAAAAATCTCAAGTGTGACGCGCGGCCTCGGTTCGGGCATTCGCTCCCAGGCGAGGCCGATGGCCCGCGCCTGCTCCGTGACGGGCATTTTGGACGAACTTCCGCTGACGATGCTGCTCGATTCGAGATTGGCTGCCGTGCGCAGAATACCTTCCCACAAATCATTGGCTGCAGCCACCGCCAGGCGCACCGGTTTGCCTTCTTTCTCAGCAACCGCCAAAACTTTGGTGAAGAGAAGCTGTTCGATCGTGCTGAAAAGCTGATCGGGCGCCAAATCGTATTCACCCGACGCAGCCCGGCGCAGCATGCGCACGTGCAACACGACAACTTCCGCATCATGACTTCTTACGCGCCGCAGCACGGCCTCAAGATGATACAGCGCGTAGTAGGTGCTCACCGGCACCAGGATGTTCCCAGGCGCCACGCCAACGCTTGTCGGCGTGAGTTCGGCCTCCGGCGCCAGATTGAACTGATCCAGTTCCACATGCGATGCGCCCGCTTGGCGCTTCCGGACTCGGTGCTCGGAAATCTCAAAAACAGTGAACAGCAAGGCCGAAAAAGTCAGCCCGGCGATCGTCGCATCTGGCTTGGTAAAAAGGTTGATGATTGCAATTGCGAGTAGAACGAGCGTTATCAGGCCCAGGCCAATAGGAACTTCGACTCCAAAAATCACAGGATTCAACGGAACTCGATACTCGCGATCCTGAGGATGCGTATAACGAAGCACGAGGACCGCGATCCCCTTCATCGAAAAGCTCCAAATCACGCCGAACGCATACAGGTTTCCAAGGAAAGTCACGTCGCCACGGCTTGCAACGATGGTCAGAATCTGAAAGACCACTACAAGATTGATGATCCGGTGCGTAGTCCCGAAGCGCGGGTGTGGATGCCGGAACCAGTCGGTGAGAACTCCATCTTCCGAAACGCGGTTCAGAACACCATTGGAACCGACAATAGCAGTATTTACCGCACCGGCTAGAATCAGCGTCCCGACGACGACCACAAATACGTGGAAAGCCAGCCGCGCCGTAGGAGTTCCGACCAGATGCATAGCAAGTCCGCCGATTAAGTTCTCTGTGAACGAAGGACGGATATTATCCGGAATAATCATCACTGCAAAAAACGAAACCAAAGATGTGAATACCAGGCTGTAGATGAAAATAATCAGCCCGGCCTTTTTCAGGTTCGGGAGTTTCGGGTGCTCGATTTCACGGTAGACCTGCGCGAGGGATTCCTCGCCGCTCATCGCCAGAACCGAGTGCCCGAGGCCAACAAAGATCGCCACCAGCGTTATCATGTGCGCCCATTGATAGCGATCGAGCCAGCCGAGCGAGCCCTTGTCGAGCTTCATGTTCCAGGGATGCGGCCACGGAGGAAGGTGCCAATCGGGCCTGGCGTAAAGGGTGTAGACACACCACCCGATCAGTATCACCACCATCACGGTGGTGAGTTGCATGATGCGAAGGGCTTTGCCGCTTGATTCGGGAACGCCTTTGATGTTCTCCCACCAGAAGTAAAGGGTGATCGCGATAGCCACGGCTGCGGCTGTTGCATTGACGTTGAGGTGTAGCGGAATGTGGGCGTAAACGAACAGCTCGTTCAGCACGCCAACGAGATACTGGCCTGCCGAGACGCCGCTGATCGGTCCGGTGAGAACGTAATCAAACATCAGCGCCGAAACGGAGAACTTCGCGAGGGTTCCTCCCAGCGCTTCTTTCACCACGCGGTACACGCCGCCACGCACGAACATGCTGCAACTCTCGACGTATACGGCGCGTACCGCATACGAGAACAGCATGATGCCGAGAATGAACCAGGGAGCAGTCTTGCCGATGAACTGTTCGGCCTCACCGCCCGCGTAATAGGCTGACGAAGCGAGATCGTTCAGGACTATCGCTGCGGCGCGCCAGAAAGAGATGAACGCCAGCATGGCCGTAGTGGCCACGAGGACTTTGGCTACGGGACGGGGTCTACCCGGCGTAAATGTATTACCCGTGGTGTTTGATGCCATACGCTATTAAATGATGAGGGGATGAACTATACGTTGAAATAGGCTCCCAAGGAAAGCGTCGCAAGTCGCGCTGGGCTAACGGTTTCTCGATGGTTTCGAGGAGTCGCCTCAATCCTTCGTCCGAGCAGGCGCGGCGTTGGCTTCAGGCTGCGACGGTTGTACGTCCCGAAAATCCTTGCCGCAGGCTTCGCAGGGGCAAATTTCGCGCAGATGCTCGAAGCTGTAGATTCCCGTCGCGTGGCCATCCGAAAACGTTATCTGCAAAGCGTAATTGCCCATGGCCTGCGCGCTCTTCGCCGTCACGCGTGGCTTGAACATGGGCAGCTCAACGGACGCGACGGGCGAAGTCGCCAGCCGCGCTTTCTTTTCGCGTTCGTCGTTGCACAACGCGCACGGGCACAAATCGCGCAGATAAGAAAACGGGTAGTGGCTCGTGTGCCCGTCCGACCAGGTGATATCCACTCCCTCCCCAGTCGAGACGCGTACCTTTACGTCGGTTGGTTTTTTGCGAACATCCTGCGGTATTGGCATCCCACTTAATTCTAACAGAGACCGGCGCTGCGCTAGCGAGACGGACAGCAGCGGCCCGGCGGAATCGGATTGCCGTGCGGGCAGGTCTGAGGATGACCGAGGAACGCGCAGATGCGTTGGTCGAGCTCGGGGCTAATGATGTGCTCGAATTTGCAGGCGTGCGAGTCGGCTTCGGAATCGGCGATCGAAAATGTATCGGTCAGCAGGCGTTCTGCCAGGCGCCGCCTGCGCACGATATCGCGCGCGCGATTTTCGCCGTGTGCGGTGAGCGAGACCTCGCTCCCCCGCAGTTCGAGCAGTTTCAAATCCGCGAGGCGCGAGATGATCCGCATTGGATCGGGACCGCTTGATTGCCGGATTTTTTCGAGTGCCGGCGCGATTCCCTCTTCACCGCAAATCCATACTTGCTCGAGCAGATGATCGAAGCGGATCTCATCTTCTTCCGAGCATTCCGAAACCTGCACGATTCGGCCGTGCGCCAGATCGATGCGGCGGTCGGCTAGCTGGCCAATCTCTGGGTCGTGCGTGACCATCAGGATTGTGTGCCCCTGATCGTGCAGTTCGCGGAGCAGGCGGATTACCGTTTCGGCGTTGGCTTCGTCCAGATTGCCGGTGGGCTCGTCAGCGAGAACCAGCTTCGGGTGATTGATCAGAGCGCGGGCTACGGCAACGCGTTGCTGTTCGCCTCCGGAAAGTCGCGAGGGAAGATGTTTCAAACGGTCGCCTAAACCAACGCGCTCAAGAGCGGCGCGCGCTTCACTTTCGTCCGTCGTGCTGTGGAAGTATTGAGCCAGCATAACGTTTTCTAGCGCGGTGAGGTACGACACGAGATGGAACTGCTGGAAGACAAATCCGATTTTCTCGGCGCGGAATCGCGTAAGGCCCGCTTCATCGAGGCGCGCGACATCCGTCCCATCTACGATCGCCTGTCCTGAGGTTGGTGTGTCCAGGCCGCCCAGGATATTGATCAACGTGGTCTTGCCCGAGCCCGACGGGCCCATAAAGGCAATCCATTCGCCTGCGTTCACCTGAAACGAAACTCCATCGAGCGCGCGCACATGCCCGTACTCTTTTCGCAGCCCCTCCACTTGCACGAGCGTGGTCACTATTCCCCTCGAAAGATCACAGCTGGTTTCACGTTTCCAAGCATTCGCAGCGGAGAAGCGCCTGCTAGGGCCACAGCGATCATCAGCGCGATTGTGAGCGGAATTATTTCCCAGCGCATCGAAATCGTCGCGTCAAACACGCGATGCCCCATCCAGCGCGTTAACACCATCCCTACGATGGAACCTATCGCGCCGCCCACAGCGCCGAGCACGCCTACCTCGGCGAGAAATAACCCCACGACTCGCGAGATGGATCCGCCTAACGCTTTCATCAGGCCTACGTCCTCGCGACGTTCGATCGCAAGCGCGGCCATTGTGGCAAGCACGCACAGCGACGTGAGCACCAGAATTAGCGCAATCATGGAAAAAATCAGCAGCCGGAGCCGGCCGAGGAGTGCTCCTTCTGCCGCCGCTACCTGGCGAATCGGATGCACATCGTAGTCCGGAAGCGCAGCGGCCAGCTTTGCCGCGACGTCCGCCACATTCTTCGAGCCTCCGCCGACGTTCAGTTGAACGAGTCCGATCTGACCATCCAGATTTGATAGCTGCTGTGCCACGACAAGATTCACGAATACTTGATTGTCTTCCGCGTCGCCTGAGTCAACGATGCCCGCGACCGTGAGCTTCGCTGTGCGGCCCAGGTAGTCCACTGCGATTTCGCTGCTGGGCGCGAGATGGAGCTCGCGTGCGACGTTCCGCCCAACGAGCGCATGCGCCTGGTCGTCGCGCGATTCGACTCGGTTCCCTTCGATTTTCCATGTCGGCGAGAGTCTCTGAGCTTCGTCGACCCACGTGCCGGCGACAACTACCGGAGTTTTGTCAGCGCGGGCAATCACGTAGAGGTACGGCGCCGCGACAACTTGCGATGTCTTCACCGATTTCAGCTGCTCGACAACTGCATTCTCGTCCATCAGCCCCGGAGCGCTCGGCGAACCGGCCACATTTGTCTTTCCCGGCGTGCTTCCTTGGGGCTGGCGCGGAGCGATGACGACATTCGCGCCAAGCGTGCGGAATTCCTGAGTGAGCTTGGAGCCGACATCAAGGTCGAGATTCAGCAACGCAGAAATTACGGCCGCACCGCTCACGATGGCAATCAGCGCGACAGCCAAACGACCGCGGCTGCCTCGCAACAGTTGTAACAGCAGACGACCAAACATCATTCGCCTCGCAGAATCGCCGCAGGCTCGAAATGCGCGGCGCGCCGCAATGGAAACAAGCTGCCGAGAATTGCTACCAACGCGGCCAGCCCCAGCACAACCGGAAAGAGAATCATTCGAGGTGAGCCCGGTATACCGAAGACACTCTGTCCCAGCGCGCGCGCGAGCACGATGCCTAGCAGATAGCCCGCCGCGCCACCGATCACGGCGAGCATCAATTGTTCGGCAAGAAAAATCCCACCTACGATCGCGTTCCGCGCACCGAGCGCTTTCATCACGCCGACCTCTGCCCGCCGCTCGAGAACCGTAGTCGCGGACGTCGCTGCCACCGCCAAACCGGCCGCACCAAGCGCCGCCAAAGTGACAATCCATAGCAACGTACTGATGCGCGAGAGAATCCTACCTTCTGTGTCGGCCACACGGCGGATGGCGCGGACATCGACGCCCGAGATTGCCTGGCCGATTTGGTAGCTGATCGAAGAAATGTACGGCGAACAAAACCAGCGATCATATTCAGTGGGCGTCAAAGATTGCGGATCGCGGATCGAAAGCGCGTCAGCGGGCTTCGTGAGCGCGCTCACAAAAAGTTGTCTGAATTGGCCGGGATGATTCGAAAGCTCCTGCGCGATCGTGAGAGGAACCAGCACAGAATGGTCTTCCGCGCCGCCGGTCGAAACGATTCCGGTCACCAAAAGACGAGTCTTGACCTGCGAGATTATCGACGAACCAATTTCGATCGTCTTCCCGACCTGAATTGCATCGGGGTGCGCGGCCGCAAGATCGGTTCCTACCACGCATTCCTTTGCATTATCCGCGAACCATTTGCCAGTGATCTTCCAGGAAGGATGAGTGGTTTTAAACCCTGTGCGAAAGCGCGTCCCGTCGGGAACAGGCACATCGTGTTCGTACCACGTTCCAATCACCGTGGTTTCGACAGGCGGATTGGAACCGTCCAGGGCTACCGGCACATCGAGAAACGGCGTGAATCCGAGAATGTTGTGCCGCCAGAAAATCATTTTCAACTTGCCGAGATCGGCCTCTTGCAGATATGCGCCTTCGTCCACGGGGCGATAATCCACGCCGCCGATTTCGACGGGAAGCGTATCCGATTGCGGCCTCACCAGAAGGTTCGCACCCAGGCTGCGGAATTCACGTGCCAGCCGGTCACCGGCATCGAGCGCTATTGTGAGGGTCGCTGTCGCAACCGCCATGCCTACAACGAGCGCTGCAGCCGTGAGAATCTTGCGGCGCGGATTGCGAACGAAGGATTCACCTACGAGGCGGGCAAACATTCTATTTGGCGTGAATTGTCGAGGCCGCGTCCATCAGCGCCGAAAGGTCGACCACCACTTCTCCCTTTTCCACTCGCGATTTCACGGCGATCGGATTGCACCCGCCCGATTGTCCAATCGACGGGATGTAAATCGCCGCGCCGCAATTTCGGCAGATTACATTTTGCCCTTCCTGCCGGTATCCAACCGCGCCGCAAATCTGGCAGGCGTCGAGAGCGGTGGCGTAATCGCCGCCCGACTTGTGAATTACGACGAACCGTATGTCAGCCTGATTCACTTCGGCAGTGTAGTAATGAAGACTCGAATCCATCAACTGCGAGAGCGAAATACGCACTTCGCCGTTTTGCGCCACGAGCGCAGTGGCTTGTACAGGCGCGTTCACGCTGCGCGCATATACAAATTCAGCCGTCAGCGCCAGCACGACGAGCAAGCACAAGCTCGCGGCCGCAAAACTCCACGCGCGGCGGCGGCGAAATTCCCACTGCAGCTTTCTTCGCTCCGCTGCGTTTGCTGCCTGCTCGGCGACGGGCGCCTTCGTTCCAAACCATTCTCGCAGCACCACAAGCGCCGCAGCGCCAAGGATCACGATGAAGAAGAAAACTTCATTGCGCACGATGGGGCCAATCGTTGCCATCTCCGTCTTACTCGACGGCAGCCACATTGCCTCGCTCAATTCGTGCAGGCCAGTGAGCGCCAATTGGAACGCTACCACCATCAAAATCACGCTGGTCGCAGCAAAAAAACGGTGCAGCGGAATCTTCAGCGTGCCCTGGAAGAAGAAGAGACCCACCGCCACCGCAAGTCCAATTCCCAGCAGCGTGCCGATCCAGACTTCCACACCCGCGCTCGATAGTTCCACCGCTCGCAGAATCAATACAAGCTCCGCCCCCTCCCGCACAACCATCAGAAACACAAAAGCTCCGATTCCCCATCCCGCGGCGCGAGTGGATTGCTGCGCGTATGTTTCGAGCCGCGATTCGATATCCTTTCGCAGAGTTCGCGCCACGCGGTTCATCCACACGATCATCGTCACCACGAGCGCTGAGGCCACCAACATCAACAATCCTTCAAAGCCGTCCTCGCTTACCTTCCAGCGATCGAGCAGGATGGCTGCCACGACGCTCGCCGCAGCCGCAAGCGCAACCCCAGCCCAGACGTATCTAGTGAGCGCACGCCGGCCGGTTCGGTTCA
>Ga0307471_100001122_pt1 | contig 14495 bp, 8 predicted proteins | sample atmos_gasesAM3C__2_FD_204566 | JGI IMG/M metagenome (GOLD analysis project Ga0307471, IMG submission 204566) | Hardwood forest soil microbial communities from Morgan-Monroe State Forest, Indiana, United States - atmos_gasesAM3C_515 | ecosystem: Environmental > Terrestrial > Soil > Temperate... | reverse complement strand
GACTCCAATCGCAGCGATCCCTTCGGGTGCAAGTTGCGCGCCGGCGCGCAGGCCCTCTACGACGCCCTCCTCGATGGCAGCGATATCCCAACGGAGACCGTTACCCTCAACTCGGGCTGAATTGGCGAAGCGGTGGATGAGACGAATTTCAGGTTGACCTTCGATCCAGCGCAGCAGGGAAACACGACAGCTTTCCGCGCCCAAGTCCACGGCCACCAGCACTGGCTTCTTCCTGACGTTGGCCGCGAGCTTGTCGCCAAATGCGGGATCCCGGTCGCGCGAAACCTCATTCATCGTAGGAAAGCCTCGGTCAAACCTCCGTCCACGGGAACGATGTGGCCGGTGGTACAAGGAGATTTTGGTCCCGCCAGGAACAGGATTGCTTCCGCACAGTCTTTTGGATCGATAGGGCGATGAGTGAGGGTACGTCGGGCGTAAAACTCACTGAGCAGGGTCCTCAATTCTTCGTCGCTGGCCGCATCACTGTAGGCGATCTCGTATTTCTTCAGAGCCATAATCACGCGATCGCGGGGAAACATGGTCGACCCTTTAATCACGGTGGCAGGGCTGATACCGTTTACCCGAATTTTCGGGGACAGCGAAATTGCGAGTTCGCGCACCAGGTGGCTGAGCGCTGCCTTACTCACGTCGTAGGCTTCGCTGCCACGCTTGGGTACAACCGCGTTGGCAGAACTGGTGAGTACGACTGAGGCGGTGAGATTCTGATCCTTCAAGATGCGTGCAGCTTCATCCACCAGAAGATAGTTTGCCGTAACATTGATGTCGAGCGTAACTCCCCACTGCTCGTCAGTGATTGGTCCGTCCTTTGACGAAGGGAAGAGCGCGGCGGTGTTGATCAGCACGTCCAGCCCGCCATAAGCCGCAACCAGTTCGCGCAAGCTCTGCCGGATGACGTCGCGACGGCGAATGTCCACGGCGACGGACAGGCCGCCCTCTTTTCCGGCGATCCCTTTGGCCTCCTCTGCCACTTTCTTCGCGGCTTCCTCATCACGGTCCGCGACGACAACGTGTGCGCCGCGTTCTGCCGCCAGTAAGGCAGCTTCGCGACCAATGCCGCTGCCCCCGCCAACAATCAGAACCACGTGACGGCTCATTTCCTTTTCCGGAGGCTGGCGGCGTATCTTGGCTTCTTCCAATTGCCAGTATTCAATCCGAAATGCTTCCCCGGGCGGCAGAGCGACGTAGTTGGCATGGACCGTGAATGCGCTGGCCGGCGCCGCGGCTCCAGCCTGGGGCAGCGTCGCGGGGGCTTTCCCCGTATCCATCGAGGTCGCGCCTTCCATCACATGGATGGCGTTCACGTAGAACTCGCCGGTGAGCCGGGCTTCGGTCTTGCTCTTTCCGAAACTGAACATACCGATGCCAGGAATCAGAACTACCGTCGGATTGGCATCGCGCATGGCCGGGGAATCAGGTTGCGCGAACGAGTGGTAATACTCCGCGTATTCCTGGCGGTAATTCTTCAGCGCGGATTCGATTTGTTCGCGCAGTCCCTGCCCACTCTCGACCGGCTGCCAGGGAACAAGCAAAGGCCGGACTTTGGTGCGGATAAAGTGGTCGGGACAGCTGGTGCCCAGATGCGCCAACCGTTCGGCGTCCGCTGCATTTACGAAGCGCAGGACTTCCGGCAGATCGCTGAAGTTGCCAATCAAGCGCCGGGCGCCGGAGACTCTTCCCCGCAGGAAAGGAAAAATGTCGAGCGCAAGATCGCGCCGGTTGTCCAGAGGCTGGTGTCGCGGGCCGCCGAACAACCCCGCGCCTTTCTTGTCGACGTGGTCCACCACAAATTGTCCAAGCTGATCGATGATGGAGATCGTATTTTCGTAGCACTCTTGCTGGGTATTTCCCCAGGTGAACAGGCCGTGACCGCCCAGCACAACGCCGTCGCAGTGCGGATTCTCTTGCACCGCGCGACGCAGCATCATGGCCAACTCGAAACCCGGACGTTGCCACGGCACCCAAATCAGATGGTGCTCATACAGACGATTGAACTCTTCCATCTTTTCCCGGCCATTGGCCGAGGCCGCCAGGGCGATACCCCAGTCCGGGTGCAAATGGTCGATGTGGGGAAAAGGCAGAAAGCCATGCAGCGGGGTGTCGATCGAGGCAGCCACCGTGCTCTTGCCGAAGGCGCATAGGGGATACATATCCACCATTTCATCTTCGAATTCAGCGCCGCGATATTTGTGTTCCAGCCCGTGCAGCTTTTCTGAGTACAGGGCGGCCAGTCCGCTGAGCTTGATACTTCCCAGATCGCCGCCGCTGCCCTTGATCCACAAAACTTCTTCTGGTTGGCCGCTTAAGGGATCAGTTTGCTGGATTTTCGAACTGGTGTTGCCCCCTCCGAAGTTGGTGATGCGAAGGTCGGAGCCCAGCAGATTCGATCGGTAGCGCAGCAATTCAGGTTGGTCGAGACCGCGGGCGACCTGATCATCCCAGCGATCTTCTAAATAACGCAAACTGGTCTTGAGCTGCATTGAGTACTCTCAGCGGAACGTATGTCGGGCGTATTGACCGTCAGTTTACCCAAACGGCCGCCGCGCCTGTGAAGTCCGAGATATCATACTCCAACGATGCAATAGGGCAACAATTTCCCGTTGAGAACTTCAGGGCAAATCTGGGTACAGCAGCAGCGTCGGCGGCTACGCCAGTTTGCCACCTGCGGCTGCCCAGGACCCGGTCACTAGTTTGTGCTCCACGTAGTTGTAGGGTGCGACCCGGTGACCACTGAGAATGGACAGGCCGAGATGAATCAATCTCGGCCCGTAGCTTTGGGCTTCGTGAGAAACCGAGCCGATCAGGGGGGTGTCAGGACGCGAAATTTCTTCGAGAGCTTCCGGAATGCAGTCTTGTCCGACAATGGCCACATATTTCTCACGCTTTAACTCCCGCACCGCCTGCACCGCGCCCAGGGCGCTGGTGTCGGTTGCGGCGGCAATCAGGATCCCGCGATCTTTGGGGTGACGTCGCAGGAAATCGAGCACGAGTTGACAGCTCTTGTCACGCAAGCCGCGGGCGTCCATCCGGACCAGAAATTCAGACGGAATTCCGGGCAGTCGCGAGCGAATGGCCTCGAAGGCCCCGGTTACCCGGCTCTGGACCAGCGGACCAGCTTCGTCGATGTCCAGTCCTAAAGCCCAGCGCACCTTTCCATCCCATACCTTCCTGGCATACAGCGCCAGGCATTCGCCAGCCTCGAAGCCAACCCGATAATTGTTTACCCCAAAAAAAGTCGCGTGGGGATGCGGTATGTCCACCGCAATCAGGGGGATACCAGCGGCATCAATTTTGTCTGCCAACACCGGCGCCACCTGCTGATCGATCTGAAATTCGATCACCAGATCCACCCGGTTGCGCGCGAATTCATCCGCGTTGTGTAACGCGGTGGGGCCGTCGTAACGATTGTCGAGCACGATCAGGTCAACCCCGGCGGCAGAGGCGGCAGCCTTCAGGCTGTCCGTCACCGCTTCCGAAAAAGGCATTTCCGCGGATTCACTGCCGAAACCGAACCGCGCCTTCTTGGGGTGGGCCACCAGTCGATAAAGTCCGTCCTGCGACTGTCCCACATAGCCGCGATGCACAAATGTCTTGAGAATGCGATAAACCGTGGTCTTGGAAATATGCGTACGCTGGTAGATGGACTCGAGCGCGAGCGGGCCCTGCTCGTTCTGCAGAAGTTCGAGTATGTCGAGGGCCTTCGAGAGTACTGGGATCAAGTAAAGGCGCTTGGGAGCTGAACCTTTCAATTCGCGTGTGCCTCTGGAGACGGTGATGACCGCGTAAAGACTATAACTTGGACCGCGGCTTTTCGCCTATAGAGCGGGTTGCGACCGCCACGCCAGAAGAATTTCTTGAATACCGGCACATCCCAGCTGTCTAGAACGAGGTGTTCGAGAATAGTGGAATTCAATAGAGAAACAAGTTCACTATTTTCTTGACAACGTTTATCGACGCTCGCTAGAGTGCGGCCAGTTCGTGGGGTGGGGAGAGTCCACATGAATTTCTTTCTGCCTGGTCAACGTTGACCGCTGGTGTCCAAGAGACACAGGAGAATGCGACCATGAGAGTCCACAGTCTGGTGGTATGTCTGTTTGTTATCGTGTCGGCAGGGCTACTGCAAGCCCAGTCCACTGGAACCATTCTAGGTACGGTCACCGACAATTCCGGCGCCGTGGTGGCCAAGGCGAGCGTCAACATCACCAACGCTGCCACAGGCAGCGTTACTCACACCGAGACGAGTTCCTCGGGAGACTACACCGCCCCATTCCTTCAGGTCGGAACCTACAAGGTAACCGTCGAGGCTCCTGGTTTCCAGAAGTCCGTGGTGGACAACATCAACCTGGTGGTGGCGCAGCAGGCTCGCGCAGACGTCACCTTGAAGCCCGGCTCGGTGAGCGAAATGGTGCAAGTGGAAGCGACTGCGGTCACGCTCGATACCGACAGCGCAACGGTTGCGCAAACCGTCAGCCAGAGGCAGGTGGACCAACTACCGTTGAGTGGCCGCAACTTCATTAATTTGATATTTCTCACTGCCGGCGCGGTAGAGACTAACGGAGAGCAGGGCCAGATGCGGCAGGGCGCGGGCAACGCCATCAGTATCAACGGCAGCCGCCCAGAATCGAACAACTACACGCTGGACGGTATCGCTAACGTAGATACAGCATTGGGCACGCCTGCCGTAATCCTGTCGCAGGACGCGATCCAGGAATTCAAGATCCAGAGTGAGACCTACTCTGCGGAATACGGCTTTAGCGCCAACCAGATCAACATCGTCAGCAAGAGCGGAACCAACCAGTTGCACGGTACGGCGTTTGAGTTCTTGAGGAACGACGCCTTCGATGCGTTGCCGGTAAGACCGAACGCCACGCCGGTTACCCAAAACCCCGAATTGCGGCAGAATCAATTTGGCTATGTTCTGGGAGGGCCGATCTACATTCCCAAGTTATACGATGGCAGAAATAGAAGCTTCTTCCTGGCCAACTACGAAGGCCAGCGCACCATCCGCGGATTCAACAGTTCACCCATCGCCGTACCACCCCAGGCACTACTCGGAATTGGAACCGCAACCGGAGATGCGAACTTCGCGGGAGCCACAATTTTAACTGGACCTAATACAGGGCAACCGTTGCCTGCAGTGGGAACCGCGGCGTGCACAGCTGAACTTAACGCGGGCAGAGGTTGCCAGCCCATAGACCCTCTGACCGGCGCTCCCTTTCTGGGGGGAATTATTCCTGCGGCCCGATTCTCCCGCATCGCGAACGTGATGAAATCGTTTTATCCGGCGCCCAATGCTGGAGGCAATAACTTTGTCCTGTCGGCCGGCATTCCCAACAATATTGATCAGCAAACCTACAAGTTCGACCAGAACTTCGGCCGCTGGGGTTCGGCCAGTTTCCGGTGGTCGAATGTGGACTACGTTAATTCAAGCACCGGATTTGCCCAGAACAACAACATCTCGGCGCCAGCCGGCGTGGCGAATTTTATACAGAATAACGAGAGCTGGACCGTATCTCACACCATCTCACTCGGCCACAATATGCTGAACAACTTCCGCTTCGGGCACCTCGAAGCAATCGCTAATCAGGGTGGCTTTGCGGCGTCAACGGCCGACGTTGCGGCCATGAATATTGCAGGCACATTCACAAATCTCACAAACACTACCCGTCTATATCCGACCATTTCGTTGCAGGGTGGGCTGGCTACGGTTGGAAGTCAGGCCAACGACGTCACGACCAGCGACGTGCCGATGTGGGATTTTGCAGATTCCTTCACTGTGATTCGCGGAAAACATACCATCGGAGTGGGGTTTGACTATCGCCGATGGGTGCAGAAGCGGAACCTGTCCAATGATTTCCTGGGGAATTGGAACTTTAACAACGACCTCATTCTGAGGAATGGAAGTGCGACTGGGTTTGACGCTGGCGCGGGTGCTCTGCCTGCGAATGGCTGTACGACGGTCACTTGCGGTACTGGCAACGCTGTCGCGGATTTCCTTCTAGGCTACTACAACACCTCGTCAACCTTCCAACCCGGTCCGTTCGCGGACCCGAAGTTGCCTCCGGGCAATCTGAACCAAAACAACTTCCTGTTCTTCGCTCCTTATGTGCAGGACGACTGGAAAGTGAGTAACCGTCTCACCCTGAATCTGGGACTGCGTTGGGATTTCCGCACCGTGCCTTACGAAACGAACAATCAGATGTTTTGGTTTGATACAGCTAACCCCGGTGGCGGATTGTGCTTCGCCAAGAAGGAGTTGGGAACTCAGACGGTCCCGGCACTGGGTGGCCCGATTGCCCCGGATGGGAATGGCTTCTATCGGGACTGCGGACGCCGCAATCCGGCGGACGGTTCCAAAAAGCCCTTCGCTCCCCGTATTGGTTTCGCCTATCGGTTGACCGACAAGACCGTGGTCCGGGGCGGGTACGGAATCTTCTTCGATGCTTCCGAAACCCGCGAGATTGACAACTCCGGGGACCAGTATCCCTTTGTGGTCCGCGCCAATTTCGATTCAACCGCCAACACAGCCTTGCCTAAGCTGACCGACAACATGTTCGTTCCGGTCACCGATGGCGGCAACTTCTTCGCCGTAATAATCTCGGAGAAGCCACGCAACCCCTATGTGCAGCAGTGGTCGCTGTCGGTGCAGCGTCAGCTCGCGCCAAACACCACGCTGGAAGCCAACTATGTAGGCAACAAGGGAACGCATCTACTCAACCGCACCAACATTAACCAGCCTTTTGCCGCTCCAGATCCCACTCTCTGCACTCCCCCTACGGGCAGTCCAGCCAATTGCCCGGCGCAGGCCCGCAGGCCGTTCCAGAACATCACTTCGGCCAATGGCTTCCTGGACAGCGAGTGGAATGGATATTCCAACTACAACGCCGGCAACCTAAAGTTGGAACATCGCACTTCCGATCTCGCCTTGCAGGCTGTCTATACGTATGCCAAGAGTCTGGACGACAAATCGGCGGCAGCCGGTGTAGGCGCGACCAACTCATTTTCGGGACATCTGAACGATCATGATCCCGCCGCGGACTACGGACGCTCGGACTTTGACGTTCGCCACCGTTTTGTCGCCAGCTATATTTACACTCTGCCTTTCGGGCGGAACAAGCGCTTTGGCGGAAGTATGAACCGGGCTGCCGATGCAGTGGTGGGCGGATGGCAATTGGGCGGCGTAGTCACTTTCCAAAAAGGCTTTGCCTACTCGGTAATGGCACCCATTGATCCCCTGATTAATGCATTCGTTCAGCGAGCCAACCTGGTGCCGGGCTGCAACCCGAACAGCGGGTTCCACAAGAGCATTACTGAGCAGTTCAACACCGCATGCTTTGTGCAGCCGCTGAACGGCCAGTTTGGAGACAGCGGGCGCAACATTATCACTGGACCCGGCATCAGCAACTTTGACATGAATATTGGCAAGACGTTCAAGTTCACTGAACGCCTTGCGTTCCAGTTCCGGGTGGAAGCATTCAACGTGTTCAACCATACCCAATACGGACTGGATCTCACCGATCCCAGCGTCGGGCCGGGGCAGAGCCCGGTTTCCAACAACGTCGCCAACAATTCAGCGATACCATTCGGCGCGATTTCAAATGCCCGGGCGGCTCGTGTTGTCCAGTTTGGCGGCAAAATAGTTTTCTAAGGGTTGTTAGTTTGGCTATCCGCCGCCAGGCTTCGGTCTGGCGGCTTTTTATTGATGACGCCCGTCCTCCATCCTTACGCACATAAACGTTGGCTGCGGTTTTCGGTGGAGTAAACTGCAGAAATGATTGCGACAGCTGCCAGAGCATGTCTCATCGGAATCTGCATCTGCCTGATCGCGCTCAGCGCTGGCGGGCAATCGCCCAGAGGCAGCGCCACGGAGCGCTATGCAGAAGAAGGGCAAAGCGCGCTGACAGCAGGGCGCTTAATCGATGCAGAAAAGGCCTACGAGAAGCTTCGCGATCTGGAGCCTGGCGTCGCCGAAGTGCATGCCAACCTGGGCATGATCTATTTTCAGGAGGGCCGATTTGACCAGGCAGTGCCAGCCTTGCGTCAGGCCCTGAAACTCAAGCCCAGCCTGACCCGAAGCGAAAGCCTTCTGTCCGTTTCACTGTCGGAACTGGGCCGCTACAAAGATGCTGCGCCGGGGCTGGAGAAGTGTTTCCATCGGGCTGGCGATCCTGAGATCAAGCGAATGTGCGGTCTGCAACTGCAGCGCACCTATAGCGGGCTGGAGCGGGACCGCAACGCGGTGGAAGTGGCGCTGGAATTGAACCGGCTCTATCCCGATGATCCCGAGGTCCTGTACCACACTGGAAAGGTGTATGGAAACTTCGCTTTCCTGACGATGCAAAAGCTTGCTCAGGTGGCCCCCGCGTCGGTGTGGCGGCACCAGACCCTGGCTGAAGCTGATGAAAGCCAGGGATCATATGACGCGGCGATCACCGAATACCGCCAGGTGCTGGCGCTTGATCCGCGCCGTCCGGGCATCCACTATCGTTTGGGACGCACCCTGCTGGCACGTGCCCGCCAGACCACTTCCAGCGAAGATCTGGCCAACGCCCAGAAGGAATTTGAACAGGAACTGGCTTTGGACCCCTTAAACGGCAGCGCGGCCTACGAGATGGCCGAGGCCCGGCGGAACGGAGGGCAGTTCGAGGAGGCGCAGAAGCTTTTTGAACAGGCGCTGAAATCCCATCCCGATTTTGAAGAAGCCCAACTCGGGCTCGCTTCTGTGCTGATGTCGCTCCAGAAGCCGCAACAGGCCCTGCCCTATCTGCAGAAAGCAATCGAACTGGACCCGGAAAATGAGGTTTCCTGGTATCGGCTTTCGCAAGTCCAAAGGTCTTTGGGAAATATCAAAGAAGCGCAGGACGCGTTCGCGAAATACCAAAATCTCCACCAGCAGAAGGCGGCCCTCGATGAGGCCGGTAAGCGGTTCCTTTCGCCGGGCGAGGTCACCAGGCAGCAACTGGATTCAGGCGCCCCGCAATAAAGACATGTAGGCGCAAGCGTCCCGCTCGTGCGGCAGCGCCAGGAACGCCGCAGCACGAGCGAGGACGCTCGCGCCCACATGTGCTTCCTTCCATTCAGGCGCGATTCGCGATGATTCCGGCACCCTCCTTAATAGTAATGAGCTGTTTGGCCTGAACCTGGGGCACGGTTTCCCATTCTCCGCTAGGCCAGCGAACTTTGACTTCCGCCTTTTTCGCCTGGCCCAAGCCAAAGTGGAGACGGAAATCGTTGCAGGAGACGAAGCTCGACTGGCTTTGTACCTCTTGCATCTGGCTGATGTCGCCGCTTTTGACTACGACTCGGCCTCCGATTGCGCTGCGGTTGGATTTAGTCCCGATCAGCTTTACCTTGAGCCAGGAATTCGTGCCCGTGATGTCGTTTCGCAGCAGAGAGGGTGGTTCGTTGAGATTCACAATAAGAATGTCGAGGTCGCCGTCATTGTCGAAATCTCCGAAAGCGCAACCACGGCTGTTGTGGGGTTCAGCCAGCGCGGGGCCGGCCTCGCTGAGAAGCTCTTCAAATCGTCCGTTACCAAGATTGCGAAACAAAAGGCGGGGGTTCTTTGCTGGGAAGCCTGGATAACGCTTTCCGACTTCCGGGAAAGTGTGCCCGGCGACGATGAAGATGTCGGGCAGTCCATCGTTGTCAAGGTCGGCCATGCCTGCACCCCAGCAGACGAAGCGATTCTCGACCGCCAGCCCCGCCCGGCGACTGGCCTCCTCGAATTCTGCCTTGCCCAGGTTGTGATAGAGATTGTGGGTATCGCCTTCGAAGTTGGTCTTCAAAATATCCAGGCGGCCATCGAGATCATAGTCACCCACAGCCACTCCCATGCCCGCTTGCTCCTGGCCGTCTTCGCTATAGGCCGGACCCCGCAGAGCCGCCTCTTCGCGAAACGTTCCGTCATGATTGTTTAGAAACAGAGAACTCGGCGTCGAATCACACGCCAGATAGATATCGGGCCAGCCGTCGTCGTCAAAATCGGCCGCGATCGCAGTCAAGCCGTAACTGCTCTTCGCGCCGGCTATGCCGGAGGCAATGCTGACATCCGTGAATGTACCATCTCCATTGTTGCGATACAGGCTATGCTGGCCGTAAGGGAAGCCGCGAGGGCCGCACGCTACCGGCATGTCCATCCACTGGCAGTTGGCAGTTTGTCCTTGTTTAGGGGCGTTTTTCAGATCGAACTGTAGATAATTGGCGACAAACAGATCAAGGAAGCCATCGCGGTTGTAGTCCAAAAACGTGCAACCTGAGCCCCATCGGGTCCCCGGCAACGCCAGGCCGGCGGCCTTGGTCACATCGCTGAATGTTCCGTCCCCGTTGTTGCGATAGAGAACATTCTGTCCCCAGTAGGTGATGAACAGATCGCCAAAACCGTCGTTGTTGTAGTCGCCCACGCAAACCCCGCAGGCCCAACCTGATTTGAAAAGTCCCGCTCGCTCGGTGACATCGGTGAAGGTGCCGTCCCGATTATTCTTGTACAGGCGATTACTGGTGGCCTCGGGCGAGTTTGAAAGTCTGCTGCCTGATAGAAGGAAAATGTCCAGCCAGCCGTCGTTGTCAAAGTCGAGGAAGGCGCAACCGCAACCGAGGGTTTCGATAATGTATTCTTTGCGGTCGCTTTCACCGTATACCGTGATCGCTCGCAAACCCGCCTTTGCGGCAACGTCGGTGAAGTGGGCATTGAAAGGAAGGCCAGAGGGTTTACCCCGGGGCTGGACTGCGCCCTTGTGAGGCGCGACGCCCTGACCCAGACACGCCGTGGCCGTGGCACTGAACAGTCCGGTGAGGAATATTCTTCGAGAAGTCGCCATGAAGGGCAGCCCGCTACTCCATATAGAAGACTTCCTTCATCATAGCGAACCGCTCTCCGGGTTGAAGGCCGGGTACGGGCTCAAAATACTTGGCCATTTCCGCCTGCCAGCGCAAGTTCACAGGATCGGTGGCCAGCGCATCCCAGGCCGCGTCGAAGTCCGTCACTCGCATGACCAGGACCAGGTCCTGATCGCGGCGAAAGATCGAATAGTCCGAAATGCCCACCTCCTTCAGCTTGGCCAGCAATTCCGGCCACACCTGGGCGTGATCCTTTTCATAGCCCGCGATGGCATCAGCCTTGATTCGCAAGCGGAAGGCTACTCGTGGCATGACCGGGTCTCCTTAAGATCAACTTTAACTCTGACGATTAGGGTAATGTGATCACCGCCACAGATAGCCCGTTCAGTGTGATCTTTTCGCCCGTCAACTTGACCGATCCCGGAGGATCAAAACCCGTGGTCTGATCCACGTAGTCCTCCTGGCCACCGGTGGCTCCAGGCAAGGTGATCTCGAAAGGGCGGTCCCGCTTGTTGACCAGCAGAATCCGCCGTTTGCCGTCGGGCTTCACCACCGCCAGAGAATAAAGGTAGGAATCAACGGATCGGTCGAAAGGCTCCGTCTCCACAATCTTGTCACCCGGCCCAAAGTTCTCTCGCAGCAGGCTTAGCACCCTGATGCGCGAATTGGGCTTGCCGGTGTTCCAGTCCACCATGGAAACCGACGGAAATTGCGTGGGGTAGCCCACAAGTTGTGACTCGCCCGCGACATCGACTCCCATGCGGGTGAGTTCGCCGAAGATGTAGGCGTACATGGCGCAGGTCAAATTCCAGTAAGAACTCGGAATCGGCTGTGTGACATGACCCGGTTGGTCCTGCATCACGTCATCTGCGGAGATGGCTCCAATCTCGTCAATCGTGGTCTTGGTCTCCGGAGACAGTCGCTTCCGGATCGTCTCCACATAGCGGACTGTACTGAGGAATCCGTCCGCGTACGCGAAGAACGTGTAGGGCTGTATGGTGGGGTTCTGATCGCCCGTCGGCACTGCATAGAAATGATAGGAAATGAAATCGAGTGGAATGCCGGGCTTGTGATTCTTGGGATTGAGAAAGTATTCAAACTGTTCGGGATGCGATGAAGGTTGGGCCAACGCCAGTCCCACGAACTTGGTTTGAGGCGCAACCCGCCGGATCGACTCGACCACCGCGTCATAAATTTTCGTGTAGGTTTCCGGCGTCATCTTGTGCTCAAACTCGATTTCGTTTAGCACCTCCCAGTAGGGAATGGAGTAGTGGTAGCCGGATTCATGGCGCTTGCCGAATTCGTCCGTAAAGCCTCCTTGCGTGTACCAAGAAAAAAGACGGCCGTAGTAGTCGCCAATCTCTTTCATACTAGGATCGCGGGGCTCAGTTCCCTGGGTGTAGTCCCAAACTGGCTGGTCGGGATCGGCCGGGTAGGGTACGGGCTTGTCGGTCTTGAACATCCATGCGGGAATCGTGCTGAAATTCAGAATGACGGAATGGCCCTTGGTGGCGTCGAGAAAATCGATGGTCATGGGATCAATGAGCGAAAAGTCCCATGAGGTCTTGCCATCCGCCGGCGGCTCGAGTTCGGCAATGCCGAGCTTCGGATAGGGCAGCCAGGGGACATATCGAACGTAGTCGGCTTGAATATCGCGCAGTGACTTGAAAGCGTTGTCGTGAATTGACGATCCACGGCGCAGTGGCGGGTTGACCACCACCTGCAGAGTCGCCGTCGTCTTCGAGACGCCGATAACTTTGTCCCAGTGCGCCGCTACTTTCGCGGACTGATCCGACGCCGAGGAATTCTGCGCTAGAGAAGTGGATGCTGCGATCAAGGCAAAAAATATAGCCAGCGACATAATCAGCAACAAGGATGGCCGATATTGATTCACGCGAATCCTCCGTCAAGAAGCACGCAGCATTGTGCTGGGATTTCCAGCTTAATTCAATAGGAAAATAAACTTACTATTGACAACGACCGGCGCAGAATACTACAGTTCAGCGGTTTGGAGCGAGTAGGATTTGTGCCGGCACCCATCAGCCAGTGTACTGACCAATGGACGAGCCCAAATCACAGGCGGAGTTGAAGATTGGGCTCTTCGGAATCGGGCTGGATGCATATTGGCCGCAGTTTCCCGGCCTGGAAGATCGTCTAAAAGGATACGGCCAGCAGGTCGCCCGGAAACTGGCGAAAGCCGGGGCCGAGGTGGTGAACCTCGGGCTGATCGATACTCCCGAAAAGGCCGTGGTTGCCGGACACCAGTTCCGTCAGGCTGACGTTGATCTCATTTTTCTTCACGTCACAACCTATGCACTCTCCTCCACCGTGCTCCCGGTGGTCCGGCGGGCCAAGGTTCCCGTCATCATTCTGAATCTCTCCCCGTCCACAGCCATTGACTATGACTGGTTCAATGGCCTCGGGGACCGCACGAAGATGACCGGAGAATGGCTGGCCTACTGCCAGTCTTGTCCGGTGCCCGAGATCGCGAACGTCTTCAACCGCTGCCGAATCCCGTTTTTCCAGGTCACGGGCATGCTCGAAGACGATCCGATTGCCTGGAATGAAATCACCGACTGGGTCGAAGCCGCCAGGGTCGCTCACACTATGGAACACAATCGCCTGGGCGTGATGGGCCATTACTACGGAGGAATGCTCGATATATATTCCGACCTCACTCAGCAATGCGCCTATTTCGGCGGACACATCCAAATCGTAGAGGTGGATGAGTTGGCGGCCTTGCGGCGGCAAGTGTCCGACCTGGAAATCAAGAAACGGGTTGCGGACTTCCACGACAAGTTTGACGTCCAGCCTGACTGCCCGCGTGAAGAATTAGATCGCGCGGCGCGCACCTCGGTGGCGCTGGATCGAATGGTTGAGATCCGCAAGTTGGGTTCTCTGGCGTATTACTACCAGGGTACGGGCAATGTGGAGAATGAAGATGCCATCAGCTCGATCATTCTCGGAACCAGCCTGCTGACGGCGCGGGGTGTCCCAGTTGCCGGTGAATATGAGATCAAGAACGCCCAGGCAATGAAAATCATGGACGGCTTCGGCGCGGGCGGATCGTTCACGGAATACTACGCCGCGGATTTTGCGGATGACGTGGTGCTCATGGGGCACGACGGACCGGGCCACATTGCGATTGCCCAGGGCAAGACCAAGGTTCGCCCGCTCAAGGTGTATCACGGTAAGGTGGGTCGAGGGTTATCGGTGGAAATGTCGGTCAAGCATGGTCCGGTGACATTGTTATCGGTGATCCAAACAGTGGATGGAAAATTGAAGCTTCTAATGGCCGAAGGCGAGTCTGTGGCTGGTCCAATCCTTGAGATTGGGAACACCAACAGCCGATATCGATTCTCTCTCGGTGCAAGAAATTTCATGAATGCCTGGAACGTGCACGGCCCGGCGCATCACTGCGCTGTAGGCGTAGGACACATTGCGGGCAAACTGAAGAAACTCGGCGCCCTGACAAATATTGAATGCATTCAGGTGTGCTGACCGACATAAGTGGCCAGGCAGGCATCCTGATCCCGAGGTTGATATGAATCCGAATCCCTTAGTAGGCGTGTTGTACCACTGGCTGGGCGGTCTGGCTTCCGGCAGCTTTTACGTGCCTTACCGTGGAGTGAAGAAAT
>Ga0307471_100001121_pt1 | contig 14496 bp, 15 predicted proteins | sample atmos_gasesAM3C__2_FD_204566 | JGI IMG/M metagenome (GOLD analysis project Ga0307471, IMG submission 204566) | Hardwood forest soil microbial communities from Morgan-Monroe State Forest, Indiana, United States - atmos_gasesAM3C_515 | ecosystem: Environmental > Terrestrial > Soil > Temperate... | reverse complement strand
GCGCGCAACCTGGCGCTCGACACCGAGTTGGCCCGTTCTTATCACGAAGCAATGCGTGCATTGCAAAAGGAGTTGAATGCCCCAGGCGAGATCACGATCAGCACAATCCTGCAGGCCCCGGGAGTGATGCGTTTTCCTGAACAGGCCTTGAACGCCGAAGAAGCGTGGCCGGCGATCGATCGCGCGCTGCGCGGTGCGCTTTCAGATTTAATCAAAATGCGCGAGCGCGAGGGGAAACATCTGGCCAAGGATTTGATCCATCGCCTGAAAGCAATCCGTAGAAAACTCAAGGAAATACACGCATTTCATCCCGATGTGGTGAAAAGATATCGCGCCGTGCTTCTCGATCGCATCCAGAAGGCTGGCTTGCCGATTGCCAGTGACGATGAACGTTTGCTGAAGGAGATCTCATTCTTTGCCGATCGCGCAGACGTGTCCGAGGAACTAACGCGTCTGGAAAGTCATCTCGCCCAATTTGCGCATCATTTGCGCAGCAAAGAACCGGTCGGACGCACTCTGGAGTTCATCACCCAGGAGATGTTTCGCGAGCTCAACACGCTGGGCGCGAAAGCCAATGATGCGGCAATCTCCCAGCGCGTCATCGCCTGCAAGGCAGAACTGGAGAAGATTCGCGAGCAATCCCAAAATCTTGAGTAAAAAATTCAGCCGGCGCGGAATTCTTTTTGTGGTTTCTGCTCCATCGGGCGCGGGCAAGACCACACTTGTGGAAAGGATTCGTCAAACCCCCAATCTTTTTTATTCCGTCTCCTGCACGACGCGAGCGCCTCGCGCCGGTGAAATCGACGGCGAAGATTATCGATTTCTTTCCGATGAAGATTTTCGCGAGCGAGCTGACAAGGGAAATTTCCTGGAGCACGCGCACGTGCACGGAGACCGTTACGGCACCCTACGCGAACCGGTCGTAACAAATCTAAAAAGCGGAAAGAATGTTTTGATCGATATCGATACGCAAGGCGCCGCCGTTATTCGAAACTGCGGCGATCCTCTTATCCGAGATGCTTTGGCCGACGTGTTCATTATGCCTCCCGATCTCGAGGAATTGCGGAAACGCTTGCTAAATCGCGGAACGGAAACCGCGGAGCAAATCGATTTGCGCCTGGCCACTGCCGCCCGGGAAATGGAACACTGGCGCGAATATCGCTATACTATTATCAGTGGATCGATGGAGGAAGATTTGCGAAGATTCCGGCAAATCATGGAGGCAGAAGGCTATTTGAGCCGGCGCTTGATCGAGAAATGATCGCAGAAGGCAGAGATTCCGGAAAAAAACGTGACAAAGCGAGCGCGCGAAAAGTTGTGCGCATTCGACCGGGCACCAAGACGGTCGTGCTCGGAGTGACGGGATCGATTGCTGCGTACAAATCTGCCGAGCTCGCCAGTTTGCTGGTCAAACAAGGTCACGAAGTTTTTGTCGTCATGACGAGGGATGCGACGGAATTTATTTCTCCGCTCACTTTGCAGACGCTTTCAAAAAATCCCGTGACCACCAGTTTCTTCGACGAAAAGGAAAGTTGGCGACCCGGCCACATTGAGCTGGCGGATCGCGCGAACCTCCTCCTGATTGCTCCGGCGACAGCGCACATCATCGCCGAGCTCGCGCATGGACTGGCCGATCATCCGCTTGCGGCCATTGCACTCGCGACGCGTGCCCCAATTCTGCTTGCGCCGGCCATGAATGGAAAAATGTGGGAGCATCCTGCTACCGTGGATAACGTGGAAAAATTGAAAACGCGCGGCGCTGAATTTATCGGACCAGAAGAAGGAATGCTTGCGTGCGGCTATGAAGGCGTCGGCAGACTCTGGAAAGTAAACGACATCGCCTTCCGCGCGGAGTTCTTGCTTGCCCGCCAGGATAATTTGATCGCGTGAGATTCCTCATCACGGCCGGGCCCACGCGCGAGCCGATCGATCCGGTTCGTTACATCTCGAATCGCTCATCCGGAAAAATGGGGTACGCCATTGCCGAAACGGCGCTCGCTGAAGGGCACCATGTCACGTTGATTTCAGGCCCGGTGCCCCTCGCGGCGCCCCGCGACGCACAACTGATTTCCGTTTTGACGAGTGACGAAATGTTCGAAGCGGTGCACCACCATGCGGACCAGTTTGACATATGCATCCTGTGCGCCGCGGTCGCGGATTACAAGCCGGCAAACGTTTCGTCGACTAAAATCAAAAAGCACGGCGCGACGTTTTCGCTGGAACTGATTCCCACGCGCGACATTCTCGATTCGTTAGGCCACCGGCAAGACCGCCAATTCCTTCTCGTAGGTTTCGCTGCGGAAACAGATCACGTGGAAGAAAATGCCGCGAAGAAGCTGCGCGAAAAGAATTGCGACATCATCGTTGCAAACGATGTCAGCGGCGCAAATTCGGGAATGGAGAGCGACGTGAATGAAGTGACGATTTTGTTTCGAAATGGCGAAAAAGAGAAAATTTCGCGCGCGCCAAAAAGAATTATCGCGCGCGAGCTCATAAAAATATTTCAAAATTCGCAAGAAAAATGTTTGACAAAAAAGATGTGACGATTAACTGAACTCGATTAAGTGAAGTCATTCCCAACTCTTCACAGAGCTCCGCGCGTGTTGCGGATGAAAGGGGGGAATTAGTCGATGGCGAAGAAGAAAAAAGCAGCAAAGAAAAAATCAGCGAAGAAAAAGAGGCATTAACGCCCCACGCTTGATTAACGGCTCCGAAGGCTTTCGGAGTCACAACCCTAACTTCAACCCCGGGAGGAGAATTTATTTTCCTCCCGGTTTTTTATTGTCGTCCCGAGTCCGCAACAGACGGCCAGGGATCTCACAATCGAAGCATCTGATACGCAACTTCATTAAGCGTGATCAATCAGGTTATCTGAGATCCTTCGCTTCGCTGAGAATGGCACGCGGTCTTTGCTGTTCCTTCAATTGCATTTCCGCTGTACACTTTGTCTTCTTTGTGCAACGTAATCTTTCACGATGAAGCATTATCTCGATGCCGCTGAAAAGGCAGCGCGCGCCGCCGGAAAGTTGCTTCGCAAAAATTTCGGGCGGCCGCAGCGGGTCAATGCCGTTGCGGCGCACGACATCAAGCTGCAGATCGATATTCAGACACAGGAGTTGATTACGAAGCTGCTTCTCAAAGAATTTCCAAAACACGCGCTTTATGGCGAAGAAGGAATCGTGGGCGATCAATCCAGCGAGCATCAATGGATCGTCGATCCGCTTGATGGCACCGTGAATTATTTCTATGGGATTCCACATTTTTGCGTCTCGATTGCGCTGCGCTTCCGCAATGAGGTCATGGTCGGTGTTATTTACGACCCAATCCGCAGGGAAATGTGGAAAGGACAAAAAGGCGAGACCCCAAAACTCAATGGCGATCCCGTTCACGTAAGCGACCGCGCCGACCTCGCTGAAGCAGTGATCTCTGTCGGGTTCGCCAAGACCGGCGAGACGATCAACGCAAATTTCCCGTTGCTCCAGCAAATGGTTCATCGTGTGCGCAAATGCCGAGTACTCGGCAGCGCTGCGCTCGACATGGCTTATGTCGCCTGCGGACGACTCGACGCTTACATTGAGCAGGGAATCAGTCTGTGGGACATAGCAGCCGGCTGGCTACTGGTTGAAAACGCCGGTGGAACTGTCGATCTTCGCCCGCGCGAGGACATGAAAGACAAATACAGTATTGTTGCGTTTAATGGAGTCATTAACCTGAAGTTGTAGCGATGAATGACGCAGTTCGAATGTCGAATGACGAAGGAATTACGAATGCTCAAATGACGACCGAGCGGTTGAGGATCTCTTTTCATCGTTCCGATTTCGTCATTGGTCATTCGTCATTGGTCCCATGATTCGATGCGGAATTGGCTACGATGTGCATCGCCTCGCTGAAGGCCGAAAACTGATCCTTGGCGGTGTCGAGATCGCACACTCGCGCGGATTGGAAGGACATTCAGACGCAGACGTCTTGTCTCACGCGATCGCGGATGCATTGTTGGGCGCGATCGGCGCTGGCGATATTGGTCAGCATTTTCCGAACACGGACGAGTCCATTCGCGGGATTAGCAGCATCGAGATTTTGAAGCACGTGAGCAAATTGCTTGCCGAAAAGAAAGCCCGCGTGCTCAACGTCGATGCAACTATTATCGCCGAAGAACCGAAGATCGCGCCGCACGTTTCCGCGATGCGGAAGAAAATTGCCTCCGCCATCGATAGTAGCGAATCGAATCTGAGCATCAAAGCGACGACAAATGAAAAGCTCGGATTCATCGGACGCGGCGAGGGTATTGCCGCAATGGCAGTGGCAACCGTTGAGCAAGAATGAATCGTGTGCCATTCCGAGCGGAGCGCAGCGGAGTCGAGGAATCTCTTATTTGTTAATCGAGAGATGTCTCGACTTCGCTCGACATGACAATGCGCTTCTTTAACACCTACTCGCGCAAGATCGAAGAGTTCGAACCGCGCGATCCGGACGGGCACGGAGTCAGCATGTACACTTGCGGGCCAACCGTCTACAGCCGCGCACACATCGGAAATTTTCGCGCTTACATCTTCGAAGATTTGCTTCAGCGTCATCTGGAGCTGCGGGGTTACAAGGTGCATCGGGTGATGAACATCACCGATGTGGATGACAAGACGATTCGCGGCACGCGCGAAGCAAAGGTGCCGCTGGCGAAATTCACCGAGCAATTCAAACAGGCATTCTTTGAAGATGCCAAAACGTTGCGGATCAAAAGCGCAGATGAATTTCCAGCTGCCACCGACCAGCGTTACGTCGACAGGATGATCGACATGATCCGCGAGCTTATCGCACGCGGCCTCGCTTATCAGGCAGACGACAAATCAGTTTATTTTCGTATCAACAAATTTCCGAATTACGGCAAGCTCGCGCACTTCGATCTCACGCAATTGCAATCGACAGGACGAGTGAAGCACGACGAATACGACAAGGAACACATAGGGGATTTCGCGCTGTGGAAAGCGTGGGATAAAGAAGACGGCGACGTAAAATGGGCTTCGCCGTGGGGACCAGGCCGGCCCGGCTGGCACATCGAGTGCAGCGCGATGGCAACGGCGTTGTTAGGTGATCAGATCGATATTCATTGTGGTGGCGTCGATAACATTTTTCCGCATCACGAAGCGGAGATCGCCCAGAGCGAAGGCGTGACGGGAAAGAAATTCGTCCGTTACTGGCTGCACTGCGCGCATTTGCTGGTCGATGGCCAGAAAATGTCGAAGTCGTTAGGCAACTTTTACACTGTCCCGGATGTTCTGGCGAAAGGTTACACCGGGCGCGAGCTTCGTTACGCGCTGTTGCGTGTGCATTATCGAGTGCCGCTCAATTTTACCTGGGAGGGAATGAAAGAGGCGAGGGAGGCATTGGGCCGGATTGATCAGTGGCTCGTGCGCCTGCGGGACATCGCAAAAGAGAAGAACCTCCCACGACCAACTCCGATAGATCGCGAGCGGGCGTCCAACACCCAACGTTCCATTGAACCCAATTTCGAAAATGCGCTCGATGACGATCTGAACATTTCTGCAGCGCTGGGATTTCTGTTCGAATGGATTCGCGAGACGAACCGTGCGATGGATGAAAACAAACTCGATGCCGCGTCCGCAAAAGCATGGCTAAATTGGTGGAGCCGAATCAACACAGTACTGGATCTCGAAGGCGAGGCGGAGATAGCAGTACCGGCCGAAGTGGCGCAACTCGCAGAGGAGCGGCAGAACGCGCGACGCGAAAAAAATTGGAAACGAAGCGATGAACTGCGCGATCAAATTTCCGAGCTGGGCTGGGAAGTGCGCGACACCAAGGACGGCCAAAAACTTACCCCACGTGTCACCTTCGGCTAGCGCATGCGTCTCGCATGCTGGTTTCGGCTTCGCGCGAGGACGCGCTCGCGAGACATGTGAGACGCATGTGCTACGCAGAAAAATGCACTAGCAACCAGCGGATGCATTCGTCATCTTGAGCACTGAAATGTTTGCGCCCGCCGACTTTCTGGATCTCGAACACACGGCTCATCCGAAGTTGTTCGAAAACCAGAATTACGTCTGGGACGCGCTCAAACAAATCGCCAGTTACCTGCAATTTCGTCTCAAGCCTGCAATCCTGGGCGAGCTCATGGGCAAACCGTTTATCAGCAACCATGTTTTTATTGGCAGAGGAACGGTCGTTGAGCAGGGCGCGGCGTTGAAAGGCCCGGCGTGGATCGGCGAAAACTGCCACATTCGCAGCGGCTGTTACGTGCGCGAAAACGTGATCGTCGGCAACGGCGTAATCATGGGCAACTCGTGCGAATTCAAAAATTCCATCCTGTTCGATGAAGTGCAGGTGCCGCACTTCAATTATGTGGGTGATTCGATCATTGGTCATCACGCGCATCTGGGCGCGGGCGTGATTCTCTCAAACGTAAAGCTCGATCACGGCGAAATCGCGGTCGTAACACCCAACGGCCACATTCCGACAGGCCTCAGAAAATTTGGCGCGATCGTTGGGGATCGAACGGAGATCGGTTGCAACGCAGTGATCAATCCCGGCTCGGTCATTGGCCGCGATTGCATGATTTATCCCAGTGTAAACTTCCGCGGTGTTCTCCCGCACGGCAGCGTGGTCAAGTTGCGGCAGGAACTGCAAGTCGTGGAACAACGGGCAGGTTCGCGTTAACGAGTAAAAGCAGGAGCAAGGCCAAGAGATCAACCACGGATGGGGGGGGATTCGAACCCCCGGTGCCTTTCGGCACACACGCTTTCCAGGCGTGCACAATCAACCGCTCTGTCACCCATCCTGTTAGCCCCACATTCTAATCGCAGATTTTTCACAAGGGAAGCTGTCAACTGCCGCGTACAGATTGCGGTGGTCTTCGTCTGTAGTGGCAGCCGTGACGGCTGCAATATTCGCGAAGCAGGCGACACGCCTGCCCCTACAGCTTCAAAGCTGTAAGCGGCGGAACAACTCGTCGAGTGGCAATTGAATGCCGATGTAAAATTCGCCGAAATCCGCGTACTCGGCGCTGACGGGATCGAAACGCATTTTGTAAACGATCGCTTTGATCTGAAATGTATCGCGCGCAAACAGCGTCACGCCCCATTCCGCGTCGTCGAGGCCGGTCGAACCGGTGATGAGCTGTTTCACTTTACCGGCGAACTCGCGTCCAACCGCGGCGTGTCCTTTCATCAGTTTGCGGCGCTCATCATACGGCAGCGCATACCAATTGCGCTGTTCTCCGCGACGTTTACTCATGTTATAAAAGCAAACAACCGGCCAATCGGGCAGTGTCGGATAAACGCGCTCCTGCCGATAATGTTTCATTCGCTCGCGAAATGCCGACAGGGCTTGATTTAGTTTTGTGGAATCGTTCCGCACACTGGGCTCAAGCGTCAGTACGTATTCGTCTTCGCTCGTGATATATTCGCTCTCTTCGGTAACCGACAGATAACTGTAAACCGGCGTCAGCACATCCGCGCCTAACGAGAGCGAGAGGCGCTTTTCAATCCTGTTGGCATTATGCAGGTCGGGTGTGATTAACATGAAACCGACGTCGGCTTTCGGCGTGACCATGCTAAGCGTGAGTAATTGCGTTGAATCCATCGCGCGCACTTCCTGTACAAGCGACGACAGATTCGTTTTTGCGGCATTTTGTTCTTCACGGCTCAGCAGTTGCCATTGGCCATACTCGATTCGGTAAAACAAATGCAGGCAATGCCAGCCTTCTTCGGGAATCAACGCGATGTTTTTATCGGTCATCGCGGTTAGTTTCGTACCCATAAATTTCTGGTCAAGGTTGTAGCGGCGTTTGTGACAAACGCCAAACTGCCGGGGCGCTCGCCGCGGCGAGCGACTCTACAACAAATTTAACGCGCGGGCGTTGCCGTTTTCGGCAAATGCGCCATGCAGTACTCTTCGCCATCGCGGGACACGCGAAAGTCAAGGTTCGGATCGCTCAGTTCGGTCGCGCCGCATACGGTACACTTGTGAAGCGGCTCGGCTTCGCTTCGAGAACTCTGAGCATAGCGCTTTCTTCGCGCCGAGACTTCGCCGCGATGGCGAGCATCGTGAATAATTTCTGGGCCGAAAAAGATCAAATAATTGGCCAGAGCAGCCACGAGCGCCATGCGATAGGAATTCGTGCCGACAACAAAGCCAAATAATAAGAACGCTGCTGAAACCCATGCGATCCACTTAATTTTCGCCGGCAAAACGAAAAAAAGATAGATCACTTGATCGGGATAGAACCGGGTAAAAGCGAAAAACAACGACGAGTACAACATTGAGTTGGAAAAACGCGCTCCGAAGAAAAATGCCGCCGCTGTCGTGCCGATCATTCCGACGACGAAATAAAGCGTAAGGCGAAACGCTCCCCACGCCTGTTCAAGGCCTTCACCAATAAACCAGAGAAACCAAAGGAGAAGGAAGACCCACAAAAAACTGTCGGTCTGCGGGAGAAAAATATAGGTGATCAGTCGCCAGATTTCGCCGTGGCGAATCCGCCCGGGATCAAGATCGAGCACGAAACGAAAACCGGGGTTCAAACGAACCAACAGAAAAACGAGCGCGTTAAAAGCGACCACGATTCGCATCAACCCAGGAATACCGAGAAAACCGAGGCGGCGTTCGAGTTTGTCGAGGCAAGTCATCGCTCGGCGACAGTAGCGCAACAATCCGTCTCCTCAATCCTGAGTACCGCGAATGAAAAATGTAAGCGCGCCGGATCCTTTCCTCTCCTCCTCGACCAAAGAGATGAAGATGAAGAGTCGAAGCCAAGTCGGTGAGCTTGCGATAGCTCTCACCGAGTCTAGGCTGTCGCTCGTGACGCACGGCGAGGACAGCAAGACACCGCTTTACGAAGAACATGTCCGGCTCGGCGCGAGAATGGTTCCTTTCGCGGGGTGGCTCATGCCGGTGCAATACGCGAGCATCGTCCAGGAACATCAAGCGGTGCGAAACAACGTCGGCATCTTTGATATTTCGCACATGGGACAATTGATTGTGGACGGGGCAGACGCGCGCGAATGGCTCAACACCATGCTCACAAATAACGTCGGCAAGCTCGATGTCGGCATGGGTCAATACACCTTTCTGTTGAACGAGAGTGGGGGAATCATTGACGACCTGATCGTTTATCGGATTGACGACCTGAAGTTCCTGTTGGTCGTAAACGCTGCGCGCACGGATGAAGATTTCGCGTGGTTAGAGAAGTGGCATCAGCGTCCAGCCGATTATCGGCAGGATGCCGATGCCACGGTGAGGCTAGCGAATCGCAGCGCGGATTTTGGCGGAGTCGCAATTCAAGGCCCGCGCATCGCGGAGCTATTTCACGCTCTATTTGGCGCGAATACCGATCTTCCATCGCGAAATTCGATCGCCGATTTTCCATTCGAGAGGACGACTGTCTCGGTAGCGCGCACTGGTTATACAGGTGAGGACGGCGTTGAAGTTTTCTTTCGCGCATCGGATGCGGTGAAGTTTTGGAACGCCGCGCTCGACAAAGGCAAAGCGTTCGGAATTAAGCCCTGCGGTCTCGGTGCGCGCGACACGTTGCGCCTCGAAATGTGCTACCCGCTAAACGGCTCCGACCTGTCGCCAGAACGAAATCCGATCGAGGCAGGGCTGGGATTCTTTGTCGATCTGACAAAATCAAACTTTATCGCACGCGACGTTTTGCTCGAAACAAAAGAAAAAGGACCGCGCGAAAAGCTCGTGCCGTTTCGAATGAAAGAGAAAGGACCGCCGCCGCGACCGCATTATGCAGTCTTCGAGAACGGGCAACGCGTCGGCGAAGTAACGAGCGGCACCCTTTCTCCGAGCTTGAACTGGGGTGTGGGCATGGCGTATGTCTCGACGGCGCGCGCGAAAGTCGGCGCCCAAATCGATATCGAAATCCGCGGACAAAAGTTTCCAGCCACCATAGAAAAGAAACCGCTCTACAAAAAACCATGAATGTCCCTGACGAATTGCTCTACACCGAATCACACGAATGGATTAAACGCGAAGGCGACAATGTCCGTGTCGGCGTTACCGATCACGCCCAATCAGAATTGACCGACGTGGTTTACGTCGAGCTACCGAAGATGGATCGGCAAGCGAACGCCAAAGAAGCAATTGCGGTTGTCGAATCAGTGAAGGCAGCGAGCGACATTTACGCGCCGGTGAAAGGAACGGTCGTGGAAGTCAATAAAGCGCTCGAAGCAGACCCGAGCTTGATTAACCGCGAACCCTATGGGCAGGGCTGGATTTTCGTTCTCAAACTCGACAACGCCGACGATCTCAAACAGTTGAAAGACGCGGAAGCTTACAAGAAGCAGATCGGTTAGTGGTCATGTGACCCCTGAACCAAATTCGTCCCCAGAAGGCTGGAGACGGTGTTAATTAGGAGCGCAAGGATGATGGTATTGAATCCAAACGCGAGCACACTTTGCAGGAGTGCCAGGCGCCGCATCCGGTGTGAAGTAATTTGCACATCAGAGACTTGGCAGGTCATGCCTATAACGAACGAAAAGTAGGCAAAATCGAAATAATCCGGCAGCCGCTCTCCTGGAAAAACGAGCCCGCCAGCAAGTCGACTTTCGCCTGGTTGGTCGCTATCGCCGTAAAAAGCGTGGGCGTAGCGCAACCCGAAGACAGTGTGCATAAGACACCAAGACAAGACAACCGTCCCTAGCCCTAACATGAGATGCCACGTGAAGTGACCACGCGTCTCGCTCCCGCCTACGATTACCAGAAATCCCACCGCGAATAAAGCCGCACACGCCGCCACTACGACAAAGACGAAGAGCACGGTCCGCCCAAAATCCTGCTTTTGAGCACGAGCACGCAACTTCTGCTGCGGAGTGATCAAGATTGTTAGCCACGCAGAGGCAAGAACGAAAAAGGCAAAAGCATCCCAAGCCGCAATTACGTCAGTTGGAACACGCACGTGGTTCCGTAAACAAAAGAAAACGGCAGCTCCGGCGGCGCTTCCCAAAATGATTCGATGCCGCGCATCGTGACCACCAATCGAATCGATCAGACGTGCCATACGTCGATGCATTAAATGATAGCGGTACGCTCCTGCAAGCAGCACTACCTAACAAGTCAATTGCTTTTTAATGGCGAAGCCGATGTAACCCCAGCGACCCCATTCGTAATGGGACGTACGCTGCGCATCGCGGCGGCCGGTTTCTTTATCGTGCGCGTAAGTGTCGGCTATGAATTCGAGAAACGCCGCGTTCATCTGCACGTCGTGCGACAAGAGTAATCCGCCGTCGCGCAGACGCGGCCAAAATTGGCGAAACTCCCAGAGCATATGCCGATAGCTATGCGAGCTGTCGTGCAGAAACATGTCGATGGATGAAGGGATCTCATTGCGCTTGAGGAAATCTTCGACTTTGCCGCGCATCGGCACGAAACCGCTTGAGACGGATCGCAATTCATTCGGAATTAAAGCACCTTGCTCGCATTCCTGGCTGGATTCAATGCTGTACAGTTTGGATGTGGTGAGCTTTTCATCGGCAAGGGCTTTCAAGATAAAGGCGGACGACATTCCAATATATCCGCCGGACTCCACGATCGCCGCCGGCCGAAGCCAACGGGTCAATCCATAAAGCGTTGCGCAATCGAGCGCTCCCATCACCCCTTCGCTACCGTAAGCATCGCGGCGGCGGATCATTTCAGCCATAAAATCGCTGGCCCGGAGTTCAGCCGCGAAACCTGCGACCGCTTCCCACATCCCGTAATAGGATGGCTCGGGCGATAACTCGCTCCGAGTCGTATCCTTACGTCGACGCCACCACGAACACGAAATTGCCGGCATTCTTTTCATGGATGCAGAGTGGAAATATTCGGCCGCGCTTTGAATTGACGCGAATGCTTATTTGGCGTGTCGTTTAAAGGCGTTAAAGCGTGTCGTTCGCTCCGTTGTTGGCGGGCGCACCGCGTAAGTCGCCCCTTTTCTCCTGGCTAAGCTGTGCTTAATTCCTCCGTTTTCCCCATGAGCAGCAAACCGAAGCCGCGCGAGGCAGAGCTTAATTTCGAGGGCGCGATGGACCGGCTCGAAAAAATTGTCGAGCAGATGGAGTCCGGCAAACTCCCGCTCGAGGATCTAATCGTACGCTACGATGAGGGAATGAATCTGGTAAAAGTTTGTCAGGAACGGCTTGCGAAGGCCGAGCAAAAGATCGAAATCATAGCTCGCAACAGCGCAGGAAAGACGATAGTTAAGGATTTCGAGCCCACACCGGAACCGGTTGCTCCGACCGAAGGCGTCGATGAATCCGAAAGCACAAATGATGAAATCAAACTCTTCTGACTCGTCTCAGACCTCCGAGGCGACCGCCACCGCGCCGCGCCTGCTCGACGGGATTCAATCGCCCGCCGATATCAAGGCGCTGCGCGAACAGGATCTACCCCAACTCGCACAGGAAGTGCGGGACGAACTGATTGGAGTCCTTTCCCAAACCGGAGGGCATCTGGGCCCAAATCTCGGTGTCGTTGAACTGACCATTGCCCTGCACCGGGTTTTTAGCACGCCGCAAGACCGATTCGTTATGGACGTCAGTCATCAAGGGTACGTCCACAAAATTTTCACCGGACGGCTCGATCGTTTTAATACGATGCGCCAATTCGGCGGACTCAACGGTTTCCTTTTGCGCACCGAGAGTGAACACGACTGCTACGGCGCGGGTCATGCGGGGACGGCGCTCTCCGCTGCGCTCGGCATGGCGGTTGGACGCGACCTCCGCGGTGGCGACGAGAACATCATCGTGGTAGCGGGCGACGCCGCATTCACGTGCGGGATCAGCTACGAAGCGCTCAACAATGTAAAAGCGCACACGAAGCGTTTCATCGTGGTGCTCAACGACAATGAGTGGTCGATCGCAAAAAACGTTGGCGCGATTGCGAATTACCTAAATAGCATCGTCACGAATCCGACTTATGCGCATCTGCACGATAAGGCTCGCGATTTCGTCCAGGCGATTCTTGGGAAAACCGGCGTGCACCTCGCGCACAAAGTGGAGGAAAGCGTCAAAGGCCTGCTCGTGCCGAGTGTCATCTTCGAGGAGCTGGGCTTGCGTTATTACGGCCCAATTGACGGGCACGATATTCCGTTGCTCATCCGGACATTCGAATTTCTGAAGACGCAGGAAGAGCCGGTGTTGCTGCACATTCTCACCCAGAAAGGCAAGGGATACGCCCCAGCGCTCAAGCAACCGGATAAATTCCACGGTCTCGGCAAATACAAGATCGAGAGTGGCGAGACTGCGCCAACGCCTACGCCGACGTATTCGGAAATTATCGGCAAGACGCTCGCCAAATTTGCAGAGATGAATCAAAAGATCGTTGCCATCACCGCCGCGATGCCAAGCGGGACCGGTCTTTCGCATTTCGCCAAAGCCCATCCCGGCCGCTACTTCGACGTGGGCATCGCCGAAGAGCACGCCACGCTCTTCGCCTGTGGATTGGCGACGCAGGGTTTGCAACCGTTCCTTGCGATTTACTCCACATTTTTCCAGCGCGCCTACGACATGGCGATTCACGACATCGCCATCCAGAACTTGAATGTGAAGTTGTGCATGGACCGCGCCGGATTGAGCGGCGACGATGGCCCGACGCACCACGGCCTGTTCGATATCGGGTACCTGCGGCACATCCCGAATTGGGTGCATATGCAGCCGAAGGATGAGGATGAGTTTGTCGATATGCTTTGGACCATGGCGCACTACAATTCCGGTCCAATCGCCGTTCGGTATCCGCGAGGCTCGGGCCCAGGAGCGAAAATCAAATCGGAACCCAAGCTGCTCGAGATCGGCAAGGCGGAAGTCGCGCAGCATGGGCGCGATGTGGCAATTTTCGGCCTTGGCAACATGTTTGAAGTGGCAGAGGAAGCCGCCCGCAAATTGGAAGAGAAAGGAATTTCCGTCGCGCTCATTAATCCCCGGTGGATCAAACCGATGGATACCGGCACGCTCGAATTTTTCGCGCGCGGCGTTGAAGTCGTTTGCACGATAGAGGATCACGTTTTGCACAATGGGTTTGGCTGCGCGGTCATGGAACATCTGCACTCGCAAATGATTAACACGCCGGTGGTGCGCATCGGATGGCCCGATCAATTCATCGAGCACGGAAACATCCCGGCCCTGCGGAAGAAACACGGCATTACCGCCGACGCATTGGTGGAAAAAGTTCTGCCGCTGCTGCACAAAAAGTCTAAGCTTAGACCTTCTGTGGCTTAAAATTGGCCATCGCTGTTAGAGCGCGCTCTCCCCGGTCGAATTGTAAAAGCGAAGGGCGCCTTCGTTTCCCGAAAGCGCCCTTCATGTTTCGATGGCGATAAGCCGAATTCTGTGCGGCCAATTTCTCGGCCGCGATGATCATTTATCTCTCCCGGATTTCTCCAAGAGTCCGGTCCCGCGGTCGCGGGACCGTGATGCGACGATACCCGAGGATAAATCGGGCCGGCTGCCCTTCCTCTGTTTTGTCTTGCACCGCATGGGGTTTTTCGTGCCTCGCGAATTGCTC
>Ga0307471_100001120_pt1 | contig 14497 bp, 15 predicted proteins | sample atmos_gasesAM3C__2_FD_204566 | JGI IMG/M metagenome (GOLD analysis project Ga0307471, IMG submission 204566) | Hardwood forest soil microbial communities from Morgan-Monroe State Forest, Indiana, United States - atmos_gasesAM3C_515 | ecosystem: Environmental > Terrestrial > Soil > Temperate... | reverse complement strand
GCTGGATGAGCTCGAGGCGCTCAAGCGGAGGTAAGGCAAGTGGAGGGCCACGACTGGATTTTGCTGACTCGTTAGAGTAGATTCTGCCGCAGCCTCGAGTCACCCCACGTTGTTCAGGAGGATTGCATGTCATTCAAATGCTTCGCGGTGCTGTGCGCAGTCCTGTTTTTCTCTGCTGTGTCTGCTCGGGCTCAAGACGACAAGCCCATTGTCGCGCCCGCGGCTACCGCCAAGTTCGGACCGGCGCCCAACGCGCCGGATTGCTTTACGATCTCCGTTGTACGCGGCGATCCCAGCAAGGGCGCGTCCGTTATTCTCGCGAGATTCGCGCCCGGATGCGTAGCTCCCTTTCATTGGCACACGCCCAGCGAGACGGTGATGCTCGTCGGCGGCGCGCTGGAATTTCAGATGAAGGGCGATAAGGCGATTGTGGCGCATCGGGGCGACTTCGTTTACATGCCGCCGAAGGATGTGCACCGCGCGACCTGCAGGGGCACAGCTGCGTGCCTGGTGTTTCTGAGCGCCGAAGCCCCCTTCGACATCCACTGGGTGGACGCGGACGGAAAAGAAATTTCCCTTGATGCCGCAATGAAGGCGGCCAAACCGGCCGCGACTGCAGCGCCAAAACCTTAGCCTATATGGTTGAACGAGTTGCGTTCGTCGCGATCGGCTTTCGATCCCGATGAGATTGCCTAGGGGTGGGCCATGGGTCGGCTACCGCCTTCACCTGATCGCCCGGTGCGCCTGATCTGAACCCTGTCGAGCAGATACGACTCCAAGGCAAGCAATTCGTGGCACCTATTCACCCGCGTGACTTGTCACCAGACGGTTCTCCTCGGGAAGGTCCGCGCCCGCGTGGGCGAGGCCGGAGGAGCCGGTTCGGCAGCTTCCGAAGGCGGATTTTCCGCCGGCCGGGCCCCAGGAGCCGCGGTTACCTCCGCCCGATCTCGATCGGAGCCATTTCCGCCGCCACGGCCCATCGGGCCTGAGTGGTCGGTCCAAGGTGTGCCCTCGATCGGGGATGTCGCTAAGCGCTATCGCCGCGCAGTCGCTTCACGAGTTCTCCGCAGATCGCGATCGTCTGCTGATCGGTTTGCCGGCCAGCAACGACGGCGAGGCTGCCGGGCTGATCGGGTAGGCCAAGGCGCAGCGCCACGCAATGCCCGGGGCAGGAGGTGACTTCGGCGATTTCCGCAAGCGAGTGAAGAGACGTCGTTGTGGCGAAGATTGCATTGGGTTTCGCGAATTTGTCGAAGATGGTGAAGAGCTCGATCTTCGTTTCCATTTCATCGGCAGCGGTTTCGATAATCATATCGGCATCACGGATCGCAACCTCGATGTCGGACTCGAGTGACAGATTTGCCCTTTGGCGGGTGTCGAGGACCTTGCCGATGGAGACTTCCGCCTGTTCCAAAGTGGGAACAGAAAAATCCTCCAGCACGATTCGGTAGCCCGCGCGCAGAGCGCTCAAGGCAATGGCACGGCCGTGCGGGCCGGCCCCAATGATTGCAATCGTGTGAATCGACATGCGGCCCAGGCGGCTACTTGCCTTTGCGGCCGGCCAGCTTGCGAAAAGCGTCCTCGTCGAATCCGAGGATGATCTGGTCGCCGCGGATGACCAGCGGGCGGCGGATGAGGTTGGGATTTCTGGCCATCAGCTCAATCGCTTCGGGCCGGGAAGGAGGACGATCCTTCATGTTGCGGCTGCGATACAGCTCGTTGCGCGTGTTCAAGAACTTCTTGTAGTCGCGGTCGGCAATCAGCGCATCGAGTTCGGCTGCGCTGAGGCGCTGGGTATCGAGATTGCGGAGTTCCAGATCGGCGCCGAGTTTGTCGAGCAACGCCTTGGCTTTGCGGCACGTGGTGCAGGTCGGTTTTTGCAGAAATCGGATGCTCATTTCCTTGTCTGGGCCCTCAGTTTGCCTGGGGGGGTGTGGCTTCAATTCGTTAGTATCGCGGGACTTGCGGATCGATTTCCAGCGACCAGCGCTCGATTCCGCCTGCCAGCGATTTTGCGCCAGCTACGCCCTGCTTGCGAAGCCAAACGGCGACATCCAGACTGCGCACGCCATGATGGCAATAGCAGATCACATCGTCGTCGGTATCCAGGGATTGCAGATTGGCCGGGATCGTGCCCATAGGAATAAGCTTCGCGCCTGCAATCCGGCAGACTTCATATTCCCAAGGTTCGCGGACGTCGATGAGAAGAAGTTTTTCGGCGCGGTCGAGGCGTTGCTTGAGGTCGGCTGGCGTTAGTTCGAGGTCGGTCATTGTTTGCCGGCTGCAGGGGCCGGCGCCGATGTTTCCGAGCTTGCAGAGGACGGCTCTGCTTCGTGCGGGGCTTCAAACTTCGGTTTGCGCTTTTCGAGGAACGCGCGAACGCCTTCGCCGCAATCCTTGGATTGGAAGCACTTCAGCTGTTGCTCGACTTCGTGCTCGAGCGCTTCAATGAGTTCATCGTGCTTCTTGCCGAAGAGAACCTGCTTGACCGATTGAATGGCGATGTGCGGCCCGTCGGCGAGCTTGCGAGCGAATGCTTTGGCCGCAGCCTCGAGTTCCGTGGAGGCAACAACGCGATTTACGATACCGAGTTGCAGCGCGGTTTTCGCGTCGATCATTTCGCCGGTGTAGAAGAGTTCAGCGGCCTTGGCAGGGCCAACGAGTTCTGGAAGGAAGTAGGTTCCGCCATAGTCGGGGAACAGACCGACGTTCACGAAGTTTTGCCCAAAGATCGCGGTGTCGGAAGCGAAGCGCACGTCGGCCGCGAGGGCGATGTTCATACCGGCACCAGCCGCAGGGCCGTTCACAGCGGCGATGACCGGCTGGCGCATGGTGCGAATCTTCAGCACAGACTGCATGCCAGAGCGGAGCAGCGGCTCTAGTTCGTTCATGTCGTTGTCTTGATGGCCCTTGCCGATGACGGCGAGGTCACCGCCTGCACAAAATGCGCGGCCGGCGCCGGTGAGGACTACGACGCTGACGTGCTTGTCCGTGGAGATTGAACTCAAAGCCGCGTTGAGCGCAACGGCCAGATCCTTGTTCAGGGCGTTCAACCGGTCCGGGCGATTGAGGGTAAGGAATGCAACGCCATTCTCGCGCTTGTCGAGAACCAGCGGCCCAGAGGGCACGGCCTGCGGCGGTGTGCTCATGCGAGATCCGATTCTCCTGAATCGTCCCTTTCTTGGTGATCACCGTGCTGGGCAGCCGACGTTTGGCGCGACGAATGCTGCGTGAAGCGGTTGGTTGGTGCAGCGGAGGTGCCGGTGTCGCGCTCTTTTTCTACGCGCTTGATCAGCTGCGCGAGCTTGCGGAAGTGGAGGACAGCTTCTTTCTTGTCTTTCGGGCTCAACGGCTGCCCGCCCGACGTCGCGGGAAGAACGAAGACGCGCGCGCCATACAAGCGTTCCTTCTGCAAACCGCACTTACACTTGCGTTGCGCGAACTGTTCATAGGTCTGCTTGCCGTTGAAGGCCACGACCCGCGGAGAAAACTCCTCCAGTTTCTGGGACAGCACGATGCGTCCTTCGGCGAAATCCTCGCGCGAGAGCATGTCAGAAGTTTTCGATGGGCGCTTGACGAGGTCCGTCAAGCCAATGCCGAACTCAATGACCCGCTTATCGTCGTGATAGTCGAATGGTTCAGGAATGACGCCACTGTCGAACAAGATGGGCCAGAACGGATTGTCGCGCCCGGCATAGTAATGGCCGACGCGAACGGACGAGTCGGTCGGATTGCAACCGACGATGACTAATTTCATGCCTTTGCGAAGATGGTCGGGCAGTGTTCGCATGTTGTTAGACTACTCGCAGACTTGGATGCGTGACACGCGGGCCAGTGCTGCGGTACGGCCGATCGCCAAGGTTAACTCCAAGGATACTCTTCGAAGTCCAACAGCCATCATCGTATCACGGCCCGGAATCGCGTTGATCGCCATTGGAAATGCCCATGCCCTGACGGTGGCCATCACACGATAGCTCACACCGGCGTGACAGACCACAATGGGAGTTCCCTGCCAACGCCCTTTGCGAGTGCTGCGGTGTACACCTTCATGGCAACGGCGAGGTCCCACGAGGCGATGCCGTTGGACTTGAAGAGGGTGACTTCTCCGTCGCTACTGCGGCCGCTGGCCTTGCCGGCGACGATATCGGAGAGACGTTTGACGCCGGTCCAGCAGGATTCGTCGCCGTGGAAGGCGAGGATAAGGTCGCCGGCTTCCTGGCGGGATTGCTCGACGGAGTCCACGACGATGACGTCGGCGCTAGCGACGGCTTCGTCATCAAGTTCGCGCTTGTGGGCGTGATTGGCGCCAATGGCGTTGATGTGCAGGCCGTGGGCGAGGTCGGCGCCGTGAACAACCGGATGCGTGGCAGTGGTCGCGGTGCAAACGATGTGGGCCTCGCGAGTGGCCTCGGCGGCGGTTGCAGCCGGGCGCACCGGGATGCCCACACGCTCGGACATTTCCCGAGCGAAAACCTCGCGTTTTTGCGCGTTGCGGCCGTAAACGTGAGCGAAGGCCAGTTTGCGGACGGCGGCGACGGCTTCAAGCTGCGTGCAAGCCTGGCCGCCGGTGCCGATGATAGCGGCGACGCTGGCGTCTCGGCGCGCGAGATATTTCGTGGCCACGCCAGAAGCGGCGCCGGTTCGAAGCTGCCCCATGTAATCGGCTTCGATCAGCGCGAGAAGTTCGCCGGAGGCGATTTCGTAGAGCGGAACCAGAAAACGCAGGACGCCACGGACGAACGTGTACTGCTTCAAGGCGAGGTAACCTGCGGAATAGTCGGCCGCTGCCATGTAGTGAAAGAACCGACCGCCGGGCAGTTCGAAACGGCGGCGCGGATGGACGACGACCTCGCCGCTGGCCTGTTTGCGAGAGATAACCTCGACGGCGTCCACAGCCATCGGCATGGTGAGCAGGGCGTGCACTTCGGCTTCGTTGATGTGCAAGGTCATGGCTTGCCGCCCTTTGTGGAGGGCTTTGCGGTGCTACGCGCGGCCTTTTTGATCGCTTCGTCACCTTGAGGAATGCGGCGGACGACGGTCTGGATCAGACGGTAGACGCGATCCTCTTTGCCGCCGTCGAGCGGATGGAAGCGGAATTCGGGCTCGTCGTTGGGACCTTTGCCAATACGCACGGGAAGCTGGCCGCAGACCGTGTTTTCGATGAATGCGGTTTCATAGCGGGAGCGCTTGGCGTTCCAGGTGTAGACGCGGAGCACGGTGAAATCGCAAGGCTGGCCTTCCGGACCGCGCGTGCCTGTAACCAGGTATTGCGCCTTTTCGCCGTCTGGACTGGAAACGCGATTCAGCTCAAACCAACCGACGGGACGCACGTTCGCGGAGGCCAGACCTTCTCGCACCGGGTCGGGTAAGTCCAGTTCGACGAAGCGGGCGACGACCCAACCAGCGATCGGCACGGTCTGATCGCCGGGTTGTGTGGTTGCGTTGGCTTCTGCGGCGCGTCCGACTTCGCCAGGAGGCCGCGTTGCAACGGCTCGCACGAGATACCAGTCTTCCTTCTTGGCTCCTTGCGGATCGCCGGAAGTGTCCTTGTCATCGGTGACCTGCACCCAGTCCGCGACCGAGCGCGCCACGATTTCGACCGGAACGCCGCGGCCGAATTGGTAAAGACGCTGAGCGGTGCGCCCGGGTTCAACCCGGAGATTGGTCTGTACCTTCGTGCGGCCGCGCGCCTGCGTGGCAATGGCGCTGGCGCGCGTTAGCAACTGCGTACTGCGCTGCCACATGCCGGGATCGAGGAGCTGCCGCCCGTCGATCCAGCCGATTTCACCGGAAACGGTGCGCACTTTCACGTTGTCGTTGCGCCGCGCGATGATTTCCACGCGATCGCCGTAGTGCAGCGTGTCGATCGGCTCGCGCACCTGCGCGACGCTGCTCCACAAGGTGACGCTACGCTCGCTGACATACTCGGCGCCAAGAGATTCGTGCCTGGGGCGCAGGACCCAAGCCATGAGGCCCACGACGCAAAGCAGCGGCACCGCTACCAGAAGCTTGCGCTTCACGCGGCGACTCCAGAAAGTGCGGCTTTGGGACTAGCCGGTTTCACGTTCGTTTCCTCTATCGTTGTTGCCGAACGGACACAGTTGGGCTGCCGTTCAGCCATTCATCGGTTGGATCGGGTCCCAAAACGATGATAATTCTTCACTAACAATTGTAACCGATTCTTTGCCGGTTCCCGGCAGGTCCACGCGTTCAGAACGTGTGCAACTTTCCGGTCGTTAGATGAAGCCCGGGGTTTGAAAGGGACTGCACGATAGGTCCGACATTTATTTTGTTTCACGTTCGAGCGCTTGACGTAGACTCAACACAAGTCGGGGGTGTCCATGGAGACGGTAAGGCGGCTTGCCAGGTCGTTGATGGTTGTAAACCTTCTAGCGATCGCGATGAACGCGAGCGCGCAGAATACCTCTCAAGATTCGAGAATCAAGACTTCCACGGATCTCGTCGTGGTGCCCGTGATTGTGCACAAGGGCGGCGCACACATCGCCGGATTGAAGAAGGAAAGCTTCGAGCTGCTGGAGGATGGGAAACCGGTCCAGATCGCGGTATTCGATGAGGTACACGCGGCTCCGACAAACGAGATGGTCCGGCCGGCCGAGGGAGAGTTTACGAATACCAGATATGGCAAGGACGCGCAGCGATTGACGGTCATTGCTGTGGACCTGGTGAATACCGCTCCGCTGGATCAGCTCTATCTGAAGCAGGAAATTATCAAGTTTTTGGACGAAGCACCGGAGTCCGATGAGCGCTATGCGCTGGTGGCCATGAGCACGCACGGAATTCGTGTTTTGCGCGACTTCACTTCCGATCCAAAAATGATCGTCGCCGCGCTGCGGCAGAAAGATATGCAACCGAATGGTAGGGAGGCGCCTGGAAGCACGGGATCCGCGGTCTTCGATCAAACTCCGTGCGCGGCAAGCGCGGGCAATTGCGGAAGTCACGGCGGAAACGACCAGGGCTGGAAGGAATTGCAGCTGTGGGTCACGCTGTACCAGGTGCAAGAGTCGATCGACGTCTTCCGTGACTGGAATCAGCGCCTCGACACGTTGAGTTCCCTGCAGCAACTGGCGCAATGGCTGAGCGGAGTACCGGGGCGCAAAACGCTGGTGTGGGCGGGTTCCGGAGTGCAACTTTACGGCGGGCTGACGCGCGTGATGGCGGGACGTGGTCCGAGGCGCGATTACTCCACGACAGACTACAGCAATGCGGCGCAGGCGATGGACGAGAACGCATATACCTTCAATATGCTGAGCCGCGCCAACGTAGCGGTATACCCGATGGACGCGCGGCACGGAGCCAATACTTCGTTCGCGGTATTTGACAGCAGCCGGACCGATGCGCCGATCGGGCAGGGCGCGTTCAGCGGTCAGAAAGGACGCGTACAGAACGAGGATCAGGAAATCATCGCGATGTTTCAGCAGATCGCCGCAAGCACTGGCGGCAAGGCATGTTTCAACCGCACGGATTTGTCGAAGTGCATGAGCGAATTTTCAAGCGACTCGCGTGACTACTACATGCTGGGATTCTACGTGGACAAGAAGACAAAGCCGGGCTGGCACACGTTGAACGTAAAGTTGGATCAGAAAGCGGAGATCCGGCATCGCAAGGGCTTCGAGATGGCAGCTCCCGGCAAGGCGCAGCAGACAAATGATTTCCAGCTGGCATTATCGTCGCCGCTTCCCTACACCGATGTGCAGATCCGCGGGAGATTCACGGAGGTCGAGGGAACTACAGGGAAAAGGCGAGTGCGCTTCGCGCTGGATCTGGCCCCAGAAACAATCTCGCTGGGGGAGCAGGAAAATGCGCTCAAGCTGGAAATCATGGCGCTGGTGCGCGGTGTCGACGGGAAGGAAGTCGCCAATGTGTCGCAGCGGATCGATCGAAAGCTCGAGCCTGCGCAAGTTGGGTTGATTCGAAGCGAGGGGATTCATTACACGAACAGGCTGGAGGTCCCGGCAGGATCGTATGGCGTGTGGTTCGCGGTGCGCGACGGAAACTCAGGCCAGGCAGGTACTGTGATTACGAAGCTAACGGTACCGTAATGGCGCGCGTTTCGGAGGACACGACATCAAACGGCTTGCGATCCATGCGGCCTCTACTTTAATGCGAGCCTACCCCACGACGCAGGGATCAAAGAGATTGTAGTGAGCAGAGGGCAACTCCGCGAAATTCCGACTTATCGGTTGCGCGAAACGATGTTGATGTGCTTCGAGACGATACCTCGTTGTCGATACACTTCCCTCATGATACTTTCCCCAAACTATGTCAGTCGGAGTTTCAGGCGCCCCCAGGATCCGGGTTTTCATCAGCTACAGCCACGATTCGTTGGCTCACATGGAACGAGTGCTGGCCTTTGCCAATCGACTTCGTACAAATGGGATCGAGAGCGTGGTCGACCGCTATTTTGAAGATACGCTCAACATGCGGTGGACAGACTGGATGGATCAGGAGATCGAAGCCGCCCATTTCGTGCTAACCGCCGTCACTCAAGCATATGCTCAGCATCTCAAACCGGGCGACTCGGGATCGCTGGGAGGCACAAAATTCGAAGGCGCCATCATCACACAGGATCTTTACGATTTGCGTGGCCGCAACGACAAGTTTTTCGCGGTCTATTTTGACGAAGCGGACCGCGCATGGATCCCAAAATTCCTGAAGGGATTTGCGTACTACAACGTCAGCACGGATGACGGCTACATCAGCCTATATCGACGCCTTACCAAGCAACCCGGTGTCGTACCACCGGAGGTCGGCACCATCGTCGATCCTAACTCATTGTTCGCGCGACCTCCGGAGCCACAAGTTTCCTCTTCCGGAGATCAAGTCGCCAAACTGCAAATCGACACTCTTGCCAGAGCCTACCAAGAGCTGCGTAAATCCATGTTGCCTAGCAACGATAGAACGCGAAAGATGGAAATTATTGCGGCGAAGATGCGCGCCGTGACCTGTGAAGCGTATTTCCTGCTCGACTACCTGGCTAAGAATCCGGCGCCAGGTTGTCGCCTGGCCGCGGCTTCGTTTTTGGAGGTGAAGCCAAACGTCGAATACCTGGACTGGTTGGCCGAAAGGCTTGCGCCGGAGAAGCCCTTTGTAGGTTATCACGCCGCTTTGGCGCTGATCGCTGCCGTCCGCGTGCTGGGCAAGCGTTACCATGAGGACTTGAAAAAAGCGATTGAAAAGGCTCTCAAACTCTTGGGCTCCGGACTGGAAGGCACGGACCGGGCCGCAGCACTGAAGATCGCGCTTCGCGAGCTGCAAGAGGTGGAGAGCCTGGAGGCTCAGTTCTTGCTGGGAGACTCGCCCGCAGTGCAGGAGGCGGGGCAACCCAGGCAGGCTCCATCCTGACCGATTCGTTCCCTGTACGCGCAGATCAGTCGCCTTCGCGGAGTGGCTTGGGGAGTAGTTTCGAGATGAGGTTCTGGACTTTAGGAGTCTTGGCGGCCGGGTCCGGGTTGGAACTTGAGGCGGCGGGCGTGAATTTGCGGATTACGAATTCCTGAAGCAGATTCGTGGCGGCAGTGGCGCCGATGCCGATCAGAGCCGTCTCCGCGGTCAGGCTGAGGCCGTTGCGATCCTGCGCCGGATAGTAGAGATTGGCGATGCCTCCCGCGGCGAGGCTGCCGAGAATGCTGGAGTAGTTCGGCTGCCAACGTCCGTTATCTCCCTTGCAGATGACAGCGTTCGCCAGCGCGTAAAGCACGCGAGACCTCCCGGTCCCAGTGCCCTTGTAAAAGTAGCGCGGATCCTGCTTCAGCAAGGACGGCAGGACAGCGCCACCTATGAACGTGCTCGCTGCGGAACCAGCATAGGCCGCTCCGAATCGCTTGGCGTAGCCTTCGGCTCCCTGCCCGTAGCCGCTGAAGTCATTCTGGGCCTGCTGGATTCCGGCGATCGCTCCGGTAATCGCAAAGTTTACGGGATCGATCGTGGACTTCCACGCCAGCTCGAATTTCTGCTTTGGTGTCAACGGCGCGGCGTCGCGGACGTAGGTAACATAGAAGTTCGGAATGACCCCAAGCACGCGCTGTTTTTCCTGTTCCTTGATCTGCTCTTCGGCGACTTGCACTTGGTTTGGAGTCACCACCACTTCGATGCTCTCGCTCGCCACGGCCAGTGTGATTTGAGGCACAGTGAACGGCTCACCGGAGTGCAGTAATCCGGAAAACGTCTGGGCTGCGAAGCCCTGCAGGGTGATTTCGAGACGAAACGCTTCAGGAGCGACGTGGGAAAACGAAAACAGGCCGTCCTCGTTGGTCAGCGTTTCCGTGGAAGACCCTTGCGTCCCTAAGGTGAGTCTTACGCGTGCGCCTTGGACCGGCGAGCCGCTCGGATCCACAACTTTCCCGCGCAGCGTTGCTGGCTGCTGGCGGTCGGTTTCCCGGCCCTCGTCCTGCGCGAGACACGGCGCGCTGTAGGAAGCGAATACCAGAATTAGGAGGAGAAACGCGATTGCGGATTTGCGGATCGTCCGGGGAGAGGCGATTCGGTTAGCCATGTAGTACTCGTGGTCCTGTCTGGTGCTGGTCGTACTCTATGATGCCACGCACAGGGGCTCGGGGTTGCAGCAGGCGCTGATGATTTTATCGAATTCGACAAATGTCGAACCAGATGCCTGGCCTCACCCCGCCGGCCTGCGATAACGCGCGAACCGCTTCTGTTAAGATTCCGTCGGGTCCGTTCGCGGGTACGCCATTTTCCGGAGATTGCCTTGCTATTCCTTAATCGACTACAGCCTTTGGCGCTTCTGTTCTTGCGCATTGCGCTGGGAACTATCTTTCTGTACCACGGCTATCCGAAGCTGGCGCATCCGACCGCGCAAATGCATAGTGCGTTCGTGGAGCATGGATTGCCCAGTTACTTCGTGCAGGTGGCGGGCATCATCGAAACGTTCGGCGGTGGATTGATGCTGGTCGGGCTGTTCGCGCGCCCAGCGGCTCTGTTGGTGGCCGTCGAAATGTGCGTGGCCATTTGGAAGGTGCATAGCCGGAGCTACCTCGCGGTACATGAATATGAGTTCCCGATGGCTCTGGCGACGGCGTGCTTTGTACTGGCCGCCGTTGGAGCGGGCCTGATTTCGATCGACCACTTCTTGCTGGGGGGAAGCAGTGGCCGGAGCACTGGGAGATTGCGACCAGCACGAAATCCGCGCGACTAGCGAATTCGAGAAAAACTCCGCTCCTAAGAGGCGACTTGGACGGAGCTAGAACTTGGCGTCGTGCTGAGCGGTTCCAGCGGGGCCAACGGGAGGACGATCCACAGAACCACATAGGCTAGGATGCCGGTGCCGCCGAGGAAGACCGCCAACAACCAACAGAGGCGAACAATCATGGGATCGACGTCGAAATACTCCCCGAGCCCGCCGCACACGCCGGCCAATTTTTTGTCGCGACTCGAGCGCATCAGCCGCTTGGGTGCACAATTTGCGACGCCCGGGCCAGGCGCAGCCGTCGTGGCCTGCCGCGCGCCGCAGTTGTAGCAGTAGTTCGAATAATCCGCGATGTTCTTCTGGCAGCTGGAGCAAATCATGGATGGACCTCCCGCACCGTTTCTCTGGATAGGATACGCGAGTCCGGAAGGAAAAGTTTCCAGCGATCTGGGAAGGTTCTAGTACTCGATGATTTTTCTGACCGCGGCGTTCAAGTTGTCGACCTGAGGCAAGATTACGTCTTCCAGTTTCGGCTGGTAGGCGCAGAATGTGTCCATCGCGGCCACGCGCTGCACCGGCGCATCGAGCTCGTGGAACAGTTCACCAGCAATCCGCGCCGCGATCTCGGCGCCGAATCCCCAGCTGAGCATATCTTCGTAAGCGACGATCACGCGATGATTCTTGCAGACCGTGGCAGCAATGGCGTCCCAATCGTACGGCGAGAGTGACCGCAGATCGATGATTTCGACGTCGATGCCCTCGCGATGCAGTTGCGCGGCGGCGACTTCCGCTCGATGCACGATCGCGCCATAGGTGATGATGCTGGCGTCCTCGCCCTGTCGCACCACGCGAGCCTTGCCGAACGGCACGGTGTAGTCGGGGCCGGGATATTCCGAGCGGTTGTACGGCTGCCGGTACAGGTGCTTGTGCTCGAGAAACATCACCGGATCATCGCCGCGCATCGCCGTTCGGAGCATGCCGGCGACGTCGAGCGCGGTGGAAGGCATGACCACGCGAAGGCCGGGACAATGCGTAAAGATCGACTCGCCGCTCTGGCTGTGATAGATGCCGCCGCCGGTCAGGTAGCCGCCGATCGCAACGCGCAAGACTGCGGGGCTCTTGAAGGCGCCGTTCGAACGCCAGCGTAGCGTGCAAAGCTCGTCGCGAATCTGCATCATCGCGGGCCAGATGTAGTCGAAAAACTGGATCTCGGCGACAGGCTTGAGGCCGCGAGTCGCCATGCCGATCGCGCGCCCAACGATCGCAGCCTCGGCCAGCGGCGTGTTGAAGACACGGTCGGCGCCGTATTTACGCTGTAGTCCGGCGGTGGCTTTGAAAACCCCACCCTTCCCTTTTACGTGCTTGAGATTCTCTTCGCGGCTGGCGTCGGCAACGTCCTCGCCGAAGACGGTGATGCGTTCGTCGCGCGACATCTCGTCCATCAGGGTGGCGGCGACCATTTCGACCATCGTTTTCGGTGCGCCATGCAATTGCGGCTGAGCATCGAAAGCTGCCGACGTGGGGTCAACGTCGGGCGAATAGACGTTCACCCGAATAGAATCGATGGACGGTGGCTCCGCGGCAAGCGCCTGATCCGCCGCATCCCGAACTTCGCGATCGACCTCGGCCTCCAGCCGCTCGATTTCTTTCTGGTCGATCAAGCCTTCGCGCACAAGGAACAGCGAAAATTTGGAGAGCGGGTCGCGATGAGCCTCGTCTTCGCGCTCTTCGGCGGTCTTGTAGAGTTTCTCGTCGTCGGAAAGCGAGTGTGAGTAAGGACGCGTGACCTGGGCGTGAACCAGAGCAGGGCCGCGGCGCTGGCGCACGTAGTCGACAGCTTCCTTCAGCACACCGTAGCTTTCGAGCGGATCGGTGCCGTCGCACTCCGCAACGTGTAATCCGGGAAAGCCGCGCGTAAGCCGCGAGATACTGCCGCCGGCTGTTTGCACTTCCACGGGTACGGAGATCGCGTAACCGTTGTCTTCGATCAGATACAGGAGAGGAAGCTTTTTGGCGCACGCGGCGTTGAGCGACTCCCAGAATTCGCCTTCGCTGGTTGCCCCGTCGCCACCAGAGACATAGACGATCTCGTCGGCCTCGTGAGAGACGGTCTGACCGAGGGGCGCCTTCTTTGCCTGAGCCAGCGCTTTGGGACGCGCCACGTAGTACTGCGTCGCCTCGGCCGCACCCACGGCCTGGACAAATTGGGTACCGGTGCAAGAAGACTTGGTAACGATGTTGAATTTTGGATGGCCCCAGTGCGAGGGCATCTGGCGCCCACCCGAGGAAGGGTCATCTTTCGCACCGACCGCTTGAAGTAACATTTCGAGGGGCGTGACGCCCATCATCAAGCAGAAGGCGCGGTCGCGATAGTAGGGATACAGCCAGTCGACTCCGGGACGAAGAAGCAACCCCAATGCGGCCGTGACGCCTTCGTGGCCGGCGCTGGAGATTTGGAAGTAGATCTTGTTCTGGCGTTTGAGCTGGATTTCGCGGTCGTCGAGCCGGCGGGAGAGGAACATCGTTCGGTATAGCCGGATCAGCGCGTCGCGGTCGAGGCCACGGAATTTAACGGAGTCCAGCTTGGCCACTTTGACGCGCGTTTGTACCGCCATCCGAATGCCTCGCCGTGTTGGTCTGGGGATCGCCTGCCCGCGGAAACCCAATTATAGCAAAAAGGCGTGACGCACGGCCTCGAAACGCCCTCGGTTCCCTTTCCGATATTGCCGTTCAGGAAGCCTTTGGCCTGACTCGGCGATTGTCGGTGGAAAGGCTTTATTCCAACGACTCAAACTGCTTCACCGTATCGACAAATTCAGCATCGCTCTCCCGAATGATTTTCGGGGAAGCTGCTTTCAACAGGTCGTCGCCCGGGATGCGCTCGATCCACTGCTGCTCGGAGAGCTTCTCGTGGCCGGAAAAGTAGAGTCGAACGAGAAGCTTTACCTCACCCCCGGGAACATCGACCTTGGCGTCGCTCTTCTTTGCGGCTTTCGCGAGGGATTTCGCCTTGGGTTTGGCTCCCTTGGCGGACTTGGCCGGCTCGGCCGATTCCTCGGGGCCGGATTCCGATGCAGCCTGCCCGTTTTCGCTGCGCTCAAACTTGATCTGCAGCTTCTTGTCCAAGCGAAAAGCCTGCTTCCAGCCTTCCAGCTTGTGGCGCGCCTGCTGAGCCTTCTCTTCGTCCGCGCCAAAATCGAACACGATGTAGGTATGAGCCATAGCGCGAGTCTGCGATGCGCGGAGATTGATGTCAAGCAGGCGTGGATTCCAGGGCACAGTGGGAAAGTTACAAAGCCCACACATCATTCATGGTATTACAGCTGGGGAAGT